>JAABUO010001084.1_pt1 | contig 38278 bp, 66 predicted proteins | sample 5559291 | NCBI WGS metagenome assembly JAABUO01 (sample SAMN10711878, study PRJNA513372) | rock metagenome | isolation source: Antarctica rocks | place: Antarctica: Victoria Land, Finger Mt sud
CTCCAGCGCCTCCAGCGCCTGTGCGTCGGTGAACGGCGTGGACGTGTCGTACTGACGTGCTATAAATCCCATGAGATGACTCCTTCCTTGCAGGTGTGGCGTCGTGCGATCGTCGTAAATCCCAGGATGCCACACAGAGCGGTTTGGAGTCATCTCATCGCTTTTTCCGTATCTAAACCGTATTGGCCCTAGCCCGCGCGTTCGCTGATGAAGGTGCCGCTGTGTTCGGCGCCTATCTCCGCCTCTTCGCGACGAACTCTACCGGCGCCCATAGCGACGACATGACGCCAGGGGGGAGCCTGCCTGGAGAGGCTCTTTATCATGCACGGCAGGCGCTCCCCGCCGATGACGTGGTACGGTCTATCCATGACCGCGGCGGGCGCGTCGCGGCGATGGAGGTTGACTTGTCGGACCCGGCGACCATTCCCCTGATCTTTGACCGGGCCGAAGCGGCGCTCGGCCCGGTCGAGGTGGTCGTCAACAACGCGGCTTCGTGGGAGGCGGACACCTTTATCCCGCGCGCGCCCGGGACGCATGATCGCATCGATCGGGCGATCCACACGATCACGGCGCGTAGTATTGTACAGAATACGTCTTTCCATGCACCCGCCCCGCATGCCCGTATGGCCTCACCTCACCGACCCCTTTCGTGTCCGGTGAGCGCGGTACAACCAACAAACAACACGTTCGCCCTCCGAACAACGCGCGGGTTCGCCGCCCGTCCGTGAGATGCTTGTGAGATATCCGCGCGCGCCGGACGATGGCGCGAACGCCCTTTCTCCCGGTCGTGCGCGCCCCACGGCAGAGGCCCCACCTAGCGCCGGATAGGTCATGTTTTGTGTCTACACACGTGACACGACACAAGCGTCCAAACGGTAGCGTTTGTGGGACGAACGCGAGTTACAGATGGCGGCATGTTTGGTATAGTGCGTCGCAAGAGGCTCTGGCCCTGCCTCTTCTGGAGTTGTCCCCGCGCTTAGGCTGGTAGCGAAGGATAGAGCAATGCAAAATGACTGGGAGATGTCCGCCACAGGTGTTGATGTGCAGCCCATTGACTCGGTATCTCAACATCCTCCGCTCATTACCGGTTGTCCTACGTGCGGTCAGCGCGTTGTCGTCAAGTCCGACGGATCGTACCGACCGATCACCGAACTACAACACAATTCGGAGAAAAGCTACCGCCAGCACTACCAACGTTTTGTATGGAAGATCATCGAGGAAACGCGCTTGTTGCCGAAAAAGGACTGGCGGGAACTGGTGAGCCGCCTTCACAAAGAAGCTCTACGCGTGAAAGGTAATAGCTGGTTGCTCCTCGATGAGGACCTTTAGTTGACGTTGGGCGTCCCGCTTGATACGGTTGGTTGATAGTACGCTTGTTCTAGTGCGCGCGAGGCGGACGGCCCGCGCGGGAGGTGGCCCCAATGCTGACGAGACCAGGGGGCGCCGTGCCCCCGATTGGCGGGAGTGTGTCGCCGGATGACGCGCTACGGAATCCGCGCCGACGCGCGGACGACCAGGCGCCCGACGTGGCCGACACGGATCACCTGAACCTGCTACGCCGTCTGACGACGCTGGTGCGGGGGCGTCCGGCCGTCGCCGACGCGTTGCTTGAGGCGGCGCTGGACGGCCCCGACGCGGCGGCGCTCGACCGTGATGATCGGCGGCGGTGGTGCGAGATCATCGCCATCGCGGAGAGCGACGGCCTGGCGCGGCCCGACCAGATTCGGCGCTGGCATGAGATCAACGCGCGCGTGCGCGCGGCCGGACTCGACCCGATGGTCTGCCGTCCGTACACGGTCCATCCTGACGACGCCGATCTGTCCGCCGCGGCGCGCGCTCTCTACGCCACGCCCTGATCGGCCGACCCGCGTTTCTTGTCCCCTGTCCCTTGTCGATGGCGAGCGCCAGCCCCGCTCGTCGCGCATCCTACGCGTCGTTGGCGCGTTCGACGCCGGTATCCTCCTCGACGCCCGGCCCCTCGGCGGGCATTTCCTCGGCGGCCTGTCCCGTGAGCGCCAGGCGCTCCATCCTCTCTTGAATCTCCACCCCACGCAGGAACAGCAGTTGCGTGTCTTTGCTCAGCGCGCGGAAGCGCGTCATGAGCGCGCGCTCGGTCGCGGTGCGCGGCGTGAGATCCTCCCGTGGCGCGGGCGGCGCGGCCGTGCGGTTCGCGAGCGCGCGCAAGTGCGCGGGGTCAGCGCCCATGACCGCCGCGACTTTCTCAATGCTGGGGATGCTCGGCCGCGACTTCCCCGTCAACCATGTTCCGATGGTGCTCTTACCGATCTTCGCTTTTGTCGACAGCTTGGTCTCGGGCATATCGTGCGCGGCCAGATGCTCCGTGATGGCGTCATTGAGCAGTTGCCAGTCTATTGGCTTGTTCGTGTCGCGCTCACCGACGGGCCTACCCCTGCGTCTCCGCTCCTGTCCTCCCATATGTCCCCCTCTCTCCTCCACTGTTCATGCGCATCGCTAGCAGCGCACGTCCGTCGCCCCTCTCGCCTCTGTCGTTCGCCAGACATAGCGTGCGTTCGCCAGACACCCCCTCCATCGGCTAGCGTACAGCGTTCATCTCCCATTTGTCACGCGTTCACCTCTATTTGGGCGCCCCTATCCACATTTACCCCCTTTTAGGCACGTTGACATCCCCCTTTTTGGCTAGTGAGCACCCTAAAGATGGTATTGACTTGCGACCGAACATATAGTACGATGAGCATACGGACGCGGGCGGTGTCCGGTGAGCGTGTCGAGACAAAGGAGGACGACGCGATGACAGACTCTCTCGCGGGACAGGACGGCGACCTGGCGGCCCTATTTGGGGCGGCGCCCGTCTTTACCGCGTTGTACACCTATCGGCCCAGCGTCGTCGAGCGCGAGACGGGGTTGGATCCCCGCACGCTGCGGAACAAGCGCGATCGCGGGGCCACGTTTTCGCACGAGGACGCCGACGCGATCGTGGCGTTTTTGGCCAAGCACACCGGTCGTTCCTGGACGCGTGGCAAACTCTTTGTCGCGGGCCAGGTCCGTCTCCCCACGCAGACCAAGCGCGGTACCTCCCGTTCCCGCCGATCGGCGGACACGCAAAAGGCGGCTGAGTCGCTCACCGACTCAGCCGCCTGATTAGACACAGAGGTCTACCCCAATGGCTATGGTACACGATACCCCTATCCCGACGCAAGTGACGCCAGGTGACGCCGCTCCGAAACCGCCCCGCACGACGACGGTGCGCCCCGCGTGGCCACCGTATGCGCACAGAACGGTGGAGGCTATCCCCGGCCGACGCCGCATGTTCTATGTCGAGAGCAGTGACCCCAAGGAGGGTCCCCACACGGTCGATTTAGAGGAACTGACCTGCACCTGCCTCTATTTCGTGATGGTGCGCTCCATCTTTCCCCCCACCGACCCGCTGTGCGTTGATACGCACATGCTCTATGCGCGCGACTATGAGATCACGCTGCGTGACACACGCGACCCAACGCTGGACGCGCTCATCGAGCGACTGCCGAACACCGCGCCGGTTGTGCTTATCGGCGGCAAAATCATTGAGGCCGATAAATATCCAGCCGCAACGCCATCGTATGCGGCGGTTGGTGGCGATGTTGATATTGACGTGCCGAGTTCGCCAAACGGGCCTTCGCCACGACGCAATGCGCACGTCAAGACTCTCTCGATCAGTGTGACGTGTCCCTCGTGCGGCAAGACGGTCCCTACCCTCTATCACGGCCAGTGCGGCGTGTGCCGCTTACAGGGAGCGTTCTGATGCGTACTGACTATTTTATCAAGCGCGCGGGCGACAAGATGGTGCTGCACACGCCGCAGGGCCGAACGGCGATGTCGGCCGACGTGACCGATCACGTGGGCATTGAGGAGTTGCGGCGCGTGCGTGAGGCCATGAACGGTGGGAAGCGCGGGATGCCGACGAACGAGGCGAGGACGATGACGATGATGGGGACAAAGGTGGCGGCATGATCAGCGACACCTATACCGCGGGCGCGGCCATCGTCACCGTGCTGGACGGCCCCGACCGCTTTGTCGTCACGACGGCGCATCACCGCTCGGGCGACCTCGCCAGTTGCGTCTATTCCGGCGCGCCCGACGACCTAACGTTTTTCGACGCACAAGGTGTCGTCGTCCTGCACATGCGCGCGACGCTGGACAGCGGGACGGGCCTCGCCACGTCGCCCGCGTTCGCGGCGGGCAGCGCCTACGCCTACTACTGGGACGGCGCCCCGGAACGTGACGAGGCGCACGCGGCCGTGGTGGCGTTGGTCGACGCGGGCGAGATTGCGGCGCACCGGTTAGGGCGGGTGGCGTGATGGCGTTCACCGACGAGCAACGCGCGCTGCTGAACGCGCCCCTGGAGCCTGATATGGTCAGCCAGCGGCAACAGTCCGGCCGCTCCCTATCCTACCTAGAGGGATGGGAAGCGATCGCCCAGGCCAACACCATTTTGGGGCATGATGGCTGGAGCCACACGATCACACGCCTGGACTATAACCCCGATGTGCGCTCCTACCTCGCCATTGTCATGGTACGCGTCCACGACGCGGCGGGCGCGCTCTTGACGCAACACGAGGACGTTGGCTTCGGGATCGTGGCGGGCGCGGCCGACAAACCCGAGAGCCACGAAACGGCCGTCAAGGGGGCCGTGACCGACGCCATGAAGCGGGCGCTACGCTGCCTGGGCGATCAGTTCGGGAACACGCTGTACGACAAGCAAAGCGTGCTGCACAAGACGGCGGGGCAACCGCAGCGGGCGTCTGGCGCCGCCCCGCAACGGGATGCGCGGCCACCCGCCGCGCCCGAGCGCGACACACGCCCATCACAGCTGGCCGCACGGCCAGCTGTGAACCCCGCCGACATGAGCGAGGTCGCGCTGGCGCTCGGTGGCCGTCTGGAGGGCGCGCACGACGAAAAGGATGTCAAGGCGGTCGGCGCGGATATCGGGAAGGCGCGCGCACAAAATCTCATTAGTGAGTCAGAAGCGGGCACGCTGCGCGGTGTCTATCGGACACGCCTGCAAGCGGTTGCTGTTGAGGTCATCCGCTGATGCTCCAATCCTACGACGGCTACACCTACGAGGACGTTGAACCCGCCGTGACGGCGGGCGCGATCCCCCTTGAGGCCCTGCGCGCCACGGTGGACCGCACGGCCAAGGGCGACAGCGGCACGCTCACGTTGCCCGTCGCCGTGCGTGACCCGCAGGGCGTCAGAGAGGGCCACGGTGTGCGTGTGCTCACGATCACGCTCATCGTCCCGGCCGACCGCACACGCCCCGCCACGGCCGTCCTGATGACGCCGTGCGGCGACCACGAGACGCGTGCCGCCGCCTTCGCCCAGGCGGGGGAGGACATCGCCTGCCGCGTGAACGACGCGCTGCGGGACCGGGACGCGCGCCGCGCCCGCTTCTACGACCGGATGCTGCCGGCGCTGGAAAGCGAGCGCCAGCGCGCCCTGCGCTTCGTGCTGGACGAGAAGAGCCGCCGCCAGTCGTCGCGCGTAACGACGGGCCTAAAGGGGAAGTTGTAATGGACAAGATCCTGACGTACACACGGCACGCGGGGCCAGCGAATGACGCGCCCCCGCCCCCACCGGAGCAGCGGGGGCCGCACCCGACCATCCTCGCGGTCGTGCGTGAGTTGCGCGCGGCCGATGAGGAGCTGCGGGCGATCCCCGCCTACGACGACGCCATCCCCTCCGCAGAGATGGAAGAGCAGACGGCCGGGGCCGCGCGGGGTCTGCTGGTTGGGTGTGCCGTCTACCTCGCGTTGGTGGCTATCTGCATCGTTATCAAGATCGTTGCGCACGCAATGGGGGTGTAGAGATGCGGGAGATGAGTGGAATGCGACCGATCCGGCACATCGAGGCCGATCTGAGCGAACTGGAGCAGTACATCACGGCGAACGCGATGGCCCTGGACGGCCTGACGGAGCAACTGGCGACCGACCTTGCCCCGTGGGGTTGGACCCTCATGCGGCAAGGGTTGCGGCGGCGCTGGGCCGCGCAGTTCGGCCGGCGGCGGCTGGACCTCTTACTCGAACTGACGACGACCCGCGACGCCGAGGACGCCCTGTTTTATCGTGACCACGCCGCGCACGACACGAGGAGGGCCGCACGATGACCACACGGACAACCGAGGAGCGCGGCGACACGACAGACCCCATCGGCCTGGACATGGCGCTGGAGGCGCTGTTGGTGGCCTGGGAGGAGAGCGTCGTCACGGCCGAGGCGGCGGGGCGCGTGGTCTACGGCGTCGCGCACGCCGGAGGTCTGTGGTACTACGGCCCCGAGTGCGTCCCCGACCTTGTGAACGACTACACCGGTATCACGAACGGCCGCGCCGCCACGTCGCTTGAGGTGGCCGTCAAGAGGGCGACGGCATTGAACAGGGGAGAGGTAACGCGATGAGCAGCACACGCATTGACCTGGCGGCGCTGGAGGTGGAGGTAGACCTGCACCGGGCCGATGCCCTGCGCCACGCCCAGGCGTACAACAATCTGCGCTACCGGCTGATCGCGCGGCCCGACCTGCCGCGCCGGGATCGCAAGATGTACGAACGGGCTCTGGCGGCCGAGAAAGACGCGACGGGGCGCGCGACGCGGGCGCTGCTGGCGGCGGGCGCGCGGCTCGACGCGGTGGTTGCGGCAGACGTGGCGGCGCGGATGGCGCGACGATGAACACATCAATCCAATTAGACGGCAGGATTCAACCGAATAGCCCGCTCCCGTATAGCTATAAGATCGTCGGCCAGGATACGCCCTGTCTCGACAAGCCGATGGCAGTTAGGGCAAAGGATAATTCCGTTGCTCAGAAGATGCTTGCCTCCCTTGCGCCGGGGGGTGATATGGTGCCCATCACACGACGCCTCGTTCCATCCACAGCGCATACAGGACTCACCATAAGCGCGTCTAAGAGCCATCATCCATGCACTCCTGTTTGCATACTCGGAGCGCGCCGCTATGGTGTACGACCGGCCCTTATTCCAGGGGGTCGCGGGCCGAACCTTGTTCAGCGCATGCACGGACGCTCGCTTTTGGACCTCAGTTTTACGCCGCTGCTGATGTCCCGCGATGTAGCGCGCCGGTCGCCCTTTAGCATCCAAGATAGGGCGCGTACAGCCGCATCCGCACGCACATTCAACCAACGGCACGGGGGGTTTCTGGTGTCTGCCCTGGTGCCCGTGAAGCCACTTTCGCGGCCGACCTATAGCGTCAAACGCGGAAATCACCGCGCCACACCCGCACGCGCACGATATAACGTCCATGCTCATTCCCTCCTAATGCATTTTACATCATATCTAGGAATGACGGACGACATTATAAAGAGCGACAGCACCCGCTACAAGATGGTCGGCAATGGTGCGGCCGTGCCCGTGTTCGCCTGGGTCGGCCGACGCATCGCTGCGGTGGATCTGGCCGCGTGACGACCTCTATCACTACCGACAACCGTTTAGCGGCACGAAGGAGCACACGCATGAGCGACGGAGCACAGCAGGGCATCACGCCCGAGCGCGCGTTAGGAACGATCCTGGGCGGCGAGCCCGCGCCGAGCGAGGACGAGGGCATGAGCCGGGAGGCGATGGAGACGCGCATCATGGCCGCGCCCTATCCCCCGGAGACCTATGACGACGCGGCGCTGGGGATGGCGCGGTTCATCCTGACGACGCTGCGGGCCCATCCCGACATCGCAACCCACCCCGTCGAGATGGAACTGGACATGAAGAACTCGACGCCCGACAACATCATCGTGACGTGCAAGGGATGGAGCGGCCTGTTGAAAGAGGTGGACCCGGAGGGCTACGCACGGGCCTGTAGTGGTATTAGCGGCTTCCAGTGGGGCTACGCCGTAAACGCGGCGCGCTACGTCCTTGACCTGCATGAGGTCGCCAACCCGGCTCTCGTGACCGTCCACATCGGTGACGCGGGCGACGAGGGCTAGTGTGAAGAAGATTATCAGTCTCTTCCAGCGCGACTACGAGACGGACGCGCGCCTCGTGCGCGACGAGATCACCCCCGGCGCCGCGTGGGTCACTCACGGTCAGGGCAGCGCAACGGTCAAGCACGACGGCACATGCTGTCTCGTGCGCGACAGACGCCTCTACAAGCGGTACGACGCCAAGCACGGCAAGACGCCGCCAGCGGGCTTCGAGCCCGCCGAGGACGCGGCCGACCCCGTGACCGGACATTGGCCGGGATGGCTACCCGTGGGGGACGCGCCGGAGGATCGCTGGCATCGGGAGGCGTTCGCGCACTATCGCCCCTCGGCCGAAACGTTGCTCGACTGTACCCCCGTCGATGGGACATATGAGTTGTGCGGGCCAAAGGTACAGGGCAACCCCGAGCGCCTTGAGCGGCACATCCTCATCCCGCACGGCAGCGCCGCCTTGCATGACGCGCCACGCGACTACGCGGGCCTTACGGCGTATCTAGCGGGGCACGACATCGAGGGGATTGTGTCACCTACCCACCGCTGGACGCGGGTGGGCTTGCCCTCACTCACCAGCCCCGTTGGACAACTTTCGGGCTTCCCCTCCGACGAATCGGAGAGCATCCCTCTCGGGATGGGGCCGGGTGATGTGATGTCCAGTCGCCAACCACGAGGATCGGCTTACGCTGCTCTGGACCGGCCCGTTGGGGGTTACCCCAACAAAAGGGTTGTGAGGAATGCTCCTCTCGCCCGTGCGCTTAAACCGTTTCACCCGAAGGTGTGCCTTGACGCGCACCCTTATTATACCAAAAACAGGGCCAAAGCCTGCTACAGCGTGGGGGCCTCCTCCTAGGGCTCAAGCCCCTGGGCTCCCGCCCTTGAAAGGTAAACGCGGTGTGGCATCACTCGGACGGCCGCATGGTCAAAATCAAGGCAAGGGATCTAGGTGTGACGCGCGGACAGCCGGCCGAGAGTGTGGCCGAGCATAACCCGCGCAACGATGAGACGACCGCATAGGGAGGGGACGCATGGGGTGGCACTACCACAGTCAAAACCTGAACGAGAAGGCGATACCGGGCACGCATCGAGAGGAGATCACCGGCCCCCTGTGGCGGCATGGACGCTGCTGGTGGACGTGGTGGGACAAGAGCGGCCACAACAAGGGCAGTGGCCTGCACGCCTCGTGGAAGATCCCCTGTCGCCACGTCGGCGTCAGTCTCATGATCGGCAACGACTTCGAGGAGGACGTGGCACTGCACGTCGGCGTGGGCCTCGCCTCTTTGTGGCTGTCGGTGGAAGGCGTCTTTCCGCGTTGCTGGCATGGGCGCAAGGATAAGGACGGGCACTACATTGGGGACATCGACACCAGCCTGCGCTTTTTCGACGGCGGCGTGTGGTGGAACCTGTGGCGCGACGATAGCGGGTGGTCGCGCGACGTGCCCCGCTGGCGTCACGGCGCTTGGCATCCCCTCGATACGTTCCTCGGCCACCTTGTCTACAGCAGTGACACGCTTTCTGAGCAGCGCATCGGTATCCCCCTGCCGGAGGGCGTGCAACCCGCGACCGTGACGTTCACGCGCGCGACATGGAAGCGTCCGCGCTGGCCGCGCGCCCTCGTCATTACACGCGCCAACGTCACGCCCGACAAGCCGTTGCCCATACCGGGCAAGGGCGAGAACAGTTGGGATATGGACGACGACGCCATCTGGGAGACGACCTTCCCCTGCGACAACGTGGAGCGCGCCATCGGACACGTCGTGGAGGATGTGCTGCGGACGCGTCGGCGGCACGGCGGATCGCGTGAGTGGCAGCCGGCCGAGGCGTGGGCATGACGCGCCCCGCCATCTCTACCCGCCCCTGTCCCGTACGGCGCGGCTGGCGGAGCGCGAGCTACTCGGCGGAGTCGTCTTGCTTTGTCCTCGCCAGGCGTTCTACCTCGGCGCGACGAAGGATGATGCGTCGCGGCCGATCAAGCGCCGGGTTCATTTCATTGATGGGCGTCAGCCGCCCTTGCTCAATGCGCCGGAGGACGGTTGCCCGACTGATGTTCAGGAGTTGCGCCGCCTCATCGACGGTTATCTCGTCGGTTCGTTCTTCCACCAACAACATCTCTATCACTCTCACGCTTAAACGCTCTCATCCTACCCCATTATACCGACCTGAGACAGGGCGCGAGTGGTATACTGAGTTAGAGGATATGTGCGCTAGACTCTGCCGTGTTCTCTGGGCATGCAAAAGGCCCGCGCTGCTTGGGGAAGCACGAGCGCGGGCCGAAAGGAATACCTACATGAATAATACCACATAGCAACAAGAATCGGCCACCTCTACGGCCGACCACGCAACGACGGCCCGGCGCGTTCCCCCTTCCACAGACGAGCGCGACCGGGCCGCCCAACCCATCCCAAGCAACGATCACGGCCTCGCTGGGGCACGCTCACCTTTTTTGGAAAGGATCTATTTCATGGTAACGCAACACACGGAGACGACGACGGGCCGCGGTACAGGTGCGGTGCGATCATGACACGTCGCTACACGCACCTCATCGCGAACGGCTACGAGCATCCCTTCCATCCACCCATCGCCGCGACACGGCCGCGTGTGGCGTCCACGGACGCTTTCGTGGACGCGGTGTTCACGGCCATCGACACGGGCCGCCTGACCCCGGAGACGAGCGTTGCGGCGCTGCTTGGGGGCATGCGCATCGACGATGCGATCGGCGTCGAGCAGGCGGCGCGCGAGGCGGGACAATGACGGTCCCGCGTATCCATCCGCTGTTGCAACAGACGTGGGACGCGCCCACAGCCACGATCGGTGATAAGATCGCCGCGCGCCTCGTGGCGGCCGAGACCGCGCAGGCCCTCCGCGTCGTGCGCGCCGACATCGCCGACGCCCGCGCGCTGCGGCTGATCGGGCTATGGGACGCCCTCAGCCTGCGCCTCGTCTACGCGGCCCGCGTGCTTGACCTGGCGGCCCAACAATGGGCGCGGGGCTGGGCGCGGGGGCGAGGACGGAGGGCACGGCCATGACCACGTCCACCACAACCCGCTCCAGCGTCGCCACCTTGGAGGTCGCGCGAGCCATGGTGGCGGGCGGCGTCAGCCTTATCCCTATCCGCGTTGACGGCACGAAGGGGCCAGCCGTCCCCGAGTGGACAACCTATCAGGGCCGATTGCCGACCGAGGACGAATTAGAACGGTGGTACGCGCGCCCGGCCGGCATCGCGGCCATCTGCGGCGCCGTCAGTCGCAACATGGAGGTTATCGACATCGACAGCGCCGACCTCGTGCAGCCATACAAGGACACGCTAGAGCAGCTGCGGCCGGGGCTCGTGGAGAAGCTCGTCGAGGTGCGGTCGCCGCGCGGCGGGGCGCACTTCCACTATCGGCACATTGATATCCCCATGGGCAGCAAGCCGCTGGCCCGCCGCCCCATCACGACCGACAACGGCAAGCCCGCGCTCAAGATCCTAATCGAGACGCGCGGCGAGAAGGGCCTCGTGACCTGCCCCGGCTCCCCGGCCGGGTGCCACGCCAACGGCGGCGTGTACGCGCTCACGCAAGGCGACCTCGCCCACCCCCCGCTCTTATCCATCGCCTCGCGTCTCGCCCTGATCGAGGCGGCGTGGACGTTCAACGAGTACGACCCGCCCGCGCCCACCGTCATCCTGCCGCATCTACAGATTGACGGGGACGGGGACCGTCCAGGCGACCGCTTCAACGCGGAGGCCGACTGGAGCGCGGTCCTGGGTCCGCACGGGTGGCAGCCGACGCGCGTGATCGGGGCTGAGACGTACTGGGCCAAGCCGGGGGCGGACCCACACGCGGGGCACCACGCCACGACCGGCTACCAGGGCCTCAATATCTTCCGCATGTTCAGCACGGCCGCCTTCCCGTTTGAGGCCGAGCGCAGCTACACGCCCTTCGCCGCCTATGCCCTCCTTGAGCACGGCGGCGACTACACGGCGGCGGCGCGCTCATTGAGTGACAGGACACGATGATGAATATCGGTGAAGTACTGACCGTACCCGATGTGGAAGGCTCACGGTTCTATCGCCCGACGGATGATGAGTTCGTCGCTGTCGCTCTCTGCCATAAGTGTGGCCGTGAGCTAGGAGAGGTGTCGATTTTGATTCCCCTAGGACACGAACTCGTGCCCGATGAGTGCGACGATAGCGCCGACTGCAAGCGTTACCGAGAGGACGCACGGATCTTCTGGGTCAAGGACCATGACACGACGATCATCAACTATCGGCCACGGGTGACAGCATGACCCCTGCTGAAATAGCCGCCCTGTTCACGGGCAATGAACCTGATCTCTACGACGCAAACGGTGGCCGTGTCGCCTTTGAGGACGACGCCGAAGAGGACCGCTACTCGAAAAACTACGACTGGATGTATGTGCTGCGTCTGACCTCGGATGCGCGCACGGTCTACGGCTATATTCGTTGTCGCGCGGGGTCCAAGGGCAAAAGCTGGCCCGAGCGGTGTGTCATCGCCAAGGTGCTCTTGATGAGTGAACGCAAGATCCACGACATGCTGCATGAGCTTGAAAACAACGGACTCATCACTATCGTGGATCGGCGCAAAGAGGGCAAGCCGAGCGAGTATATCATCAATCGTCGGCAGACGGTCATGGAGCGCCAGTACGTCTTGCAGAATCTGCAAGACCCCAAACCTCTTGCAGATTCTGCAAGAGGGTCTTGCAAACGGCGCAAGAGGGTCTTGCAGAATCTGCAATTTCCATATAAGGAGACAGTAGATACAGCAGTAGATACAGCAGTAGATACAAACGAGACGGGGCGCGCTAGCGCGCCATCGGCGGCTAGCGCCGCCCCCGCGCCTCAGCCTTTACCTGGTGATCTTGATCTTGACGACCTGCCGGAGTGGGACGCCACGATGCCCGTAACGTCCGTGACGCCTGCTGTCTCCCGGCCCACGCTTGTCCCGCCCCAGACCACGCCCACCGCCGAGAAAAAGGATCGCACGCCCTCACTCAAAGAGTCGGACCCCGCGATCTGGGCGCGGCGTGAGGCGATTAAGACGCGGTACTTCGCTGAGTTCACGGCCGAGACATGGGAGAGCCTGTCCCAACGCGAACGCGCTTACCGCAACGAGGACGCTGAGCGCCTGGCCCGTCTCTGCGCGGACACGGACGAGGCCCTGGCCCTCATGCGGGCGGTCTACGACGAGGGGTGGACCGACCGCGCGACGGGGAAACCCGTCTACCGCAACCGCTGGCTCACGACGGTTTCCCTACTCAAGATCCTCCCCAAACGGCTCAAAGATTTTCGCGACGGCGCTATCCAGACGGCGACACCGGCCGATCCCACGGCGCCGCGAGGAACAGGTTACGGCAAGGTGCGGACGAGCGGCCTGGGACGCACCGACGGCTTCCGCTACGAGCCGCACCCGGTCATCACCTGGTGCGACCACGACAGCAACGGAGGCGGTGAGGGTTGTCGCATGGCAGCGGGTGAAGAGCACGACACGCCGCTGTGCGGACGGACCGGGACGGTGGTGCTCGAGAAGGACGCCAATGGGGAGGCGCGCCGTGTCTCCTAACGCGCCGCTCACACCGCCCACGATGCTCGGCGCTTTCGCGCTAACTGGGACCCCGACGTGTGCCGCCTGTCACGGCGCGCGGTTCGTCGTCGGGGCGGACGGACACTGGTGGCCCTGCGCCTGCGCGGCGGGGCCGATCCGCCGCCATGTCCTTGTGCGTGACTCCCTGGGCGCACTGGTAGGGACGGCCGACACGCGCGGGTGGCTGACGCCACGCGTGGAGGCGGCCCGCGCGCTGCTGTCCAACGCTGCGCAGCAGCGCGCCTATCTCATCTGCGCCGACGTGGCGCGCGCGGCGACGGGCAGCGTGGCCCTGTTGGGCGACCATGGAACGGGCAAAAGCTCGCTGCTGCGGGCGCTGGCGCTGGCGCTGTGCGATCACCCCGACACGCGCGTCCAGCCGCGCTACGTCACGGCGTCGGGCCTCGTGCGCTACCTGCGCGACGGCATCGACGCCCACGCCAGCACGGCGCGCCTGCGTGAGTTCGTGGACGTACCGGTATTGCTGGTGGACGACCTGGGCGCGCAGGGCGACACCGACTGGAGCAGCGGGCAACTCCTGGACATCCTGGACGCGCGCTATGAGCGCGGCGCCGCGACGGTCCTAGCGACGAACGCCACGCTTGACGGTCTGGGGGCGCGCCTGGGCGATCGCCTGCTCGACCGGCGCGTCTACCGGTTGCACGTCCTGCGCGGCGAGAGCCTGCGCGAACGCGGCGTGACCGGGCGTATCCGGGCATGGTCCGCGCCCCTCCCCCCGGCCGGCGACACGGGGGCGACGGCGACGACGCTGCACCGCTTCCGTGGCCGCGACGTGATCTGCCCGCGCTGCGACACGCGGCCCCACCTAGCGTGTACGGCGGTGTCCCATGCCGACTGAGTGGCGCGCGCACAACGGGCACAACGGGAGCGGCCAGGACGCGGCGGCGGCGCTAGCCGATCTAGGCGCAGAGCGGGCGCTGCTGGGCGCGGTGTTGGCCGAGCCGCGTCGCCTCTCCGACATCGAGGCAACGCTGCGCTACGACGACTTTGCGGACTCGCTGCACGAAGAAGTCTACGGTCTCATCTGTCGCATGTGGGCGCGGGGCGCGGACATCGACGTAGTGACGGTCGCGGCCGAGGCGGGGCGCGAGCGGCTGGCGGGCTACGAGGGGGCGCACCAACTGCGCGCCATGGTCACGGATCTACCTGACGCCGCGCACATCGCGTCGTACCTGGCGATCGTGCGCGACCTCGGCCGGCGGCGGCGTCTCGTCGGCGCGGGTCTGGACGTGCGGCGGGCGGCGCTGGACAGCGCGACACCGACGGGTGAGGCACAGGAGCGGGCGCGGACGCTCCTAGCGGCGGCGGTGGCCGACACGGGCGACGGCGACATGGTGTCGCTGGGCGACGCCGTGGACGAGTGGCTGCGCGACATGGCGACGCCCCTCGCGGAGCGCCCCATGGGCCTCTCCACGGGTCTGCGTGACCTCGACACGCTGCTGCTGGGCGGCGTCCGGCCGTCGGACCTCGTGATCCTGGCGGGACGGCCGGCGATGGGCAAGTGCCTGGGGCCTGGCACTCCGGTCTTGATGTTCGACGGGACGGTACGCGCCGTGGAGACGGTACGGCCGGGCGAGAAGGTGATGGGGCCTGACAACACGCCCCGCACCGTGCTTTCAACGTCGACGGGTGAGGATGAGATGTACCGCATTGTGCCGCGCAAAGGCGATCCCTGGGTGTGTAATAGCGTCCACATCCTGTCGCTGGTCAGCCATCGCGGCAAAAACCGTGGGGAGATTATCGACATCCCGCTGAACGAATACGTTGACCCGCGCATTAAGCACGACCACACCAAACTCAAAATGTTCCGGGTCGGCGTGGATTTCCCGGAGCGGCAGACGCTCTTGCCGCCGTATCTTGCCGGGCTGTGGCTCGGCGATGGCACACGCGCCAAGGCGCAGATCACCAACAAAGAACCAGTCATTGCCGCGTACTGCCAGGAGATCGCGCCATCGCTCGGATGTGATTGCACGCTGACACCAGTCCCGCAAAAAAATACGACGACGATCGGCTTTCGCTGGTCAGATAACCGTCGATGGTCGAGGCTTGGGCCAAGTTTGGCTACGCGGGGCATCCGTCGCCTATTGAACGAAGCAATGGAGAAGAGGATCGCGCCGGAATATCTCTACACGAGCAGGCAAGCGCGTCTCGACCTCCTGGCGGGTCTGGTGGATACGGATGGCTATGTCTGCGGTGGGTGCATCGATTTCACCACGAAAGACACCGCGCTCAAGGACGACATGCTCTATTTGTGCCGGAGCCTTGGCTTTGCCGCCTACGCCCGTCCCAAAATCGCTCGTATCAAGGCTCTCGGCTTTGAGGGAACGTACTGGCGGATCTTCATCAGTGGTGATCTATCGGTGATCCCCTGCCGTGTTCTCAAGATGCCTGTCCGTCGCAAGAACCGCAGTGTCCTACGGACAGGCTTCACGGTTGAACCTATCGGCTGCGGAACGTACCACGGCTTTACGCTTGACGGTGATGGTCGGTTCTTATTGGGCGACTTTACCGTGACACACAATTCGAGTTGGATGATCGGTATGGCGCGCACGGCGGCGCTGGGGGGCGCGTCGGTCGTCCTGTTCAGCCTGGAGATGCCACGCAAGCAGCTGGTGATGCGGATGCTGTCGATCGAGACGGGCGTGCCGCTGCCGGACGTGTGGCGGGCCGACCCGTCCTCGCCCTATCATCGCGCGCTGTGCGCGGGCGCCGAGCGCCTCAAGGGCTACATCGGGCGCTGCGCGATTTATGATCGGCCGCGCGCCACCGTGGGCGAGATGGCGCGCCTCGCCGCCCGCGTCCAGGAGCGCGACGGGTTGGGGTTGGTCATGGTCGATTACCTCCAGCGCGTGACGGGCGGCGGCCAGGAGAGCCGCGTGCAGGAGGTCGCGGCGATCGCGGCCGACCTCAAGACGATGGCGCGCGAGTTGGACGTGCCCGTGGTGGCCCTCTCGCAAGTCAACCGCGCCGTCGAGGCGCGCGCCGAGCATCGGCCGGGCATGGCCGACCTCTCGGAGAGCGGCAACGTGGAGCGCGAGAGCGATGTGGTGATCTTTCTGTACCGCGAGCACTACTACACCAAACAGCCGGACGTGGAGACGCGCGCCGAGGCCATCGTCGCTAAGCAGCGCAACGGGCCGACCGGGACAGTGCAACTGGAGTGGACGCCCGCCCTGACACGGTTCTCCAGCGCGCCCCAGGCCGGGAGCCCGCCGTCCGCGTCTGCGTCGCCCGCCGTCGCGGGGGCGCCATCCGTGCCCGACTTCGCCGTCGCTGCGGACGCGCACACCTACGATTTCTAGGCAAGAGAGAGAGGAAGAGCAATGACGAGCATGGTGGACAGGCAGGCGACGGATGGGAGCGCGGGCGTGACGCCACGTGACGCGGTGGCGCGGTTATACCCGCTGATGAAACGGGGCGTGGCCGACGGTCTCCATACACAACCCGTGACCGATCAGCAGGCTCGTGCGTACCTCTCGGCCGCGCTACGAGGCGAGGACGCGGCGTGTCGCGGGATGGGCGCGCGGGTGGCGCTCAAGGCGCTGGTGGTCGCGTACCGCGATTTGTGCGCGCGGGTGGCGCACGAGGAGGGCGATGCCTTCGCGGAGGAAGCGGCGCTCAAGCTGTTGCTGGTCAAGAAACCGGCGCGCGAGGAAGGAGCGAGGATATGAGCATGCAACCACAGGTAGCGGAGGGGCGGCAGTTCTCCTTTGACGACCTGCCGCACGTAGCGGCGCGGTCGGTCAAGACAGGGAAAGACCATCCCGCCACGTCGCGCCAGGCGGCCGAGAAAGCGACCCCCAAGGCGGGCGTCCAGTGGGTGCGGGCGCTGCGCTACGTGGCCCTTACGGGGCCGGTCACGGACTTTCAGATCGCGGAGGGGGCACACATGAGCATGGACGCGGTACGGCCCCGTAGGGGGGCGCTGGTGAGCCAGGGGTACGTGGCCCCGGTGGGCGAGGATGGCCTCTCACCGAGCGGGAACGCGGCGACGCGCTACGCCGTGACCGAGGCGGGGTTGACGCTGCTCAAGGGGTTGGGGTTGGAGGTGGAGGAGTGAGCGACTACCAGACGTTCCTCGCCTCCAAGCGGATCGAGGCGCGGCCAATGGGCTTCGCAGTCGATCCCGCCGCCCTCAACCCGGCGCTCTTCCCGTTCCAACGTGCGATCACGGAGTGGTCCCTCAAGCGCGGGCGCGCGGCGATCTTCGCCGCCGTCGGCCTCGGCAAGACCCCCATGCAGATCGAATGGGCACATCACGTCCACCTCCACACGGGCGGCGACGTGTTGATCCTAGCGCCGCTCGCCGTGGCGCAACAGACGCGGCGTGAGGGCCTCAAGTTCGGCCGCACGGTGACGGTCTGCCGCTCCCAGGAGGACGTGCGCCCCGGCGTCAACGTCACGAATTATGAGATGGTGGAACATTTCGATGCGGCCCGCTTCGCTGGCGTCGTGCTTGATGAATCAGCTTGTCTCCGGGATTACATGGGCATCGTCAAGCGGCGGCTGGTGGACGCGTTCGCGGCAACGCCGTACCGGCTGTGCTGCACGGCGACGCCCGCCCCGAACGATCACATGGAGTTGGGCAATCACTCCGAGTTCCTAGGGGTCATGCCCGCGCCCGAGATGCTCTCGCGCTGGTTTATCAACGACACCAACGCGACGGGTGTATATCGCTTGAAGGGGCATGCCGAGGCCGATTTCTGGCGCTGGGTCACGTCGTGGGCGGTGGCGCTGCGGCGGCCGTCCGACCTCGGGGACTACAGTGACGACGGCTACATCCTGCCGCCGCTCACGATCCACCAGCACACGGTCGAGGTCGATGTGACGGCCGACCGCGGTGACCATCTGTTCCGCATCCCCGACCTGAGCGCCACGGCGATCCACGCCGAGATGCGCCGCACGGCCCCGGCGCGCGCGGCCGTCGCCGCCGCGCTTGTTAACGGCACGCCCGGGCCGTGGGCGGTGTGGGTCAACACGAACTATGAGGCCGACGCCGTGACGGCGCTGCTCCCCGACGCGCTGGAGGTGCGCGGCTCCGACAGCATCGCCGCCAAAGAGGCTAGGCTGGGCGCGTTCTCGGATGGATCGGCGCGCGTGATCCTGACCAAGGCGAGCGTCGCTGGGAAAGGTCTTAACTGGCAGCACTGCCATCAGACCGCCGTGGTGGGCCTCTCGTACTCGTTCGAGGCCCTGCACCAACTGACCGGGCGCTTCCACCGCTTCGGCCAAGCGCACGCCGTCGATCTGCACATCATCGCCGCGTCGACCGAGGGGGCCGTCAAGGCCGCGGTCGAACGCAAGATGGCGGCACACGAACTCATGATGGACAGCCTGACCCGCGCCATGGCCGGCGTCCGCGACCGGGATACCACCGACCTCACTCTCACCGCCTATCGCCCCCAGGAGCCGCTCCGCGTTCCTGGCTGGCTCAGGAGCGTCGCATGAACGTGCTCGACCAATACGTGACGGAGCGCGCCGCGCTCTACAACGGCGACTCCATTGAGATATTCGGCGCGTTGCCGGACAACTCCATTCACCTCAGCGTGAGCTCTCCGCCGTTTTCGCAGTTGTACATCTACTCAGAGTCCGAACGCGACTGCGGCAACAGCGCCGACGACGCCGAGTTTTTCCAGCACTACGACCACCTCATCCGGGAACTGTACCGCGCGACCGTGCCGGGGCGGCTGGCGGCGGTCCACTGCAAACAACTCGTCAATTACAAAGGGCGCGACGGCGCGGCCGGGCTGCGCGACTTCCGGGGCGAGATTATCCGCCGCTACACGGAGGCGGGCTGGCAGTACCACTCCGAGGTCGTCGTCTGGACCGATCCCGTCCACGAGATGCAGCGCACTAAGGCGCATGGCCTGCTCTACAAACAGATCCGCGCGGACGCCTCGTTCAGCCGTCAGGGCATGCCCGAGTACCTCGTGGTGTTCCGCAAGTGGCCGAAAACAGAGGCCGAGGAGGCGCTTGTCGATCCGGTGACGCACACGCGCGAGGGGTTTCCGTTGGACGTGTGGCAGCGGTACGCGTCCCCGGTGTGGTTCGATATCGCGCGCACGGACGTGCTCAACGTCCAGCTGGCGCGCGAGGACCGCGACGAGAAGCACATATGCCCGCTCCAACTCAGGGTCATTGAGCGCGTCGTCGAATTGTGGAGCAACCCCGGCGACATTGTGGCCGACCCATTCGCCGGCATCGCGAGTACAGGAGTGACGGCGCTCAAAATGGGGCGGTGCTTCGTCGGCGGGGAACTCAAGCCAGCCTACTTCAAACAGGGCGTGCGGTTCCTGCGCGACCAGGAGGCGGCCGGGATGCAGCCGACACTCTTCGATGAGGACGTGTTGGGCGCGCTTATGGGGGCGGCGTCATGACCCCACAAACCGACCTCTTTGGCGACACGCGGACGATGCCCGTCCTCGCGCCCCTGGGCCGCGAGACCATGCAACAGCGTCACGCGCGCCGCCTCGCGCACGACCGCCACCCCCTGACCAACCTGCCCCTGTGCGGCATTGAGGGCGCGACATGTGGGAATTGCCAGCACCGCTTTCGTCGGGGCGGCGGGGCGCGGAGCTACAACAAGTGCGACCTGATGCGGAATACGGGCGGCCCGGGGACGGACCTACGGTTGAAATGGCCGGGATGCATGTCGTGGAAAGGGAAGGTAGGCACATGACACAACACAAATCTAATAGGGAAGCGGCGGTGATGACGCGCTATGAAGCCGAAGATAAAGCACACGCGTTGGGGCACAAACTGAGCCCATGGACGACCGAGAAAAATACAACCGTCACTCAATCTGTTGCGCGTTGCGTGATCCCCGCGTGTGGCGCCATGGTCTTTGTGTTCGTAGATGGACCGCGCCAATCCCAATGGTATCCGGGCAGCGCCGTCAGGCACGAGTGCGGGCAATGAGCCGTCCCCATCGCCCCGGAGACCGCGTGCTCTATCGCCGCGCGCACACGTACACCCGCCGGCATCACCGCGCCATCGCGGCCGGATTGCTGGTGGGCGCGCTGCTGCTGGCCCCGATGCGAAGCACGGCGCACGCGGCTGACCTTGTGGCCCCCTCGCTCGACGCGTGGGCGGCGGCCTACGGTATCCCGGCGGCGTCGATGGAGGCGCTGGCGTGGTGCGAGAGTGGCGGCGACCCAAACGCGTACAACGCGGTGAGCGGCGCGCACGGGGTGCTCCAGTTTTTGCCCGGATCGTTCGCGCAAGGGGAAGCGATGCTCAACGCCGACCCGACCCTTGCGCCAAACCTGTCAACCTTTGACCCCGAATATCGGGGGATCGACAGTTACGACGCGCAAGCGCACGTCGCGGCATGGCTCATTTACCGGGGATACGCGGCGTGGTGGAGTTGCGCCGGGAGGGCGGGATTGTGATGAGAACGAACGTCGCCGTAGAGCTTCGCGTACATCGGACGCCGGAGCAGGCGCGCACCGAGGGGGCTCCGTGCCGCACGTGCGGCACGCCCATCGTGGGCGACCTGGTGCTGTGGATCAAGGGGGTCATCGGTCGGCAGTGCCGCGTCTGCCACAATGTTGACAACGCGCGGCGCGCCCGGATGTATCACGCCCGGAGCATGGCCGCGCGTGACGCCGCTCTGGCCGCCCGCGCCGAAGACCACGCAGCGCGCGTGGCGGTGCTCCGGGCCGACCCAGACCCCGGACCGACGCGCCTGCCGGTCGCCACGCCCCGCGCCGTGCGGGCGCGGGCGCGCGCCGTCATCGCCGCCGTGACCGCCTACTACCGCCTAGACGCCGCCGCGCTGACGTGTCCAGGGCGCGGCCGGGAGGTGTCCGAGGCGCGGCAGGTGGCGTGCTACCTCCTGCGCCGCGACTATGGCCTGACCTACAGCGAGATCGGCGGCCACCTCCAGCGCGACCACTCGACGGTCATGCACGGCGTGGAGCGTATCACGACGGCCCTCCTCGCGGCCGACGACGGCGCGGGCGACCCGGCCGTGATGACAGCCGTGGCGCAGATCCGGGAGGAGGTGGCGGCGCTGCGCGTGACGCCCGTGCCGGGCCGTGTGGTCGCGCACAGACCAACCCCGCCGACGCGCCCCGCGCGGATCGTGGAGACGCGCGCGCCCCAAACGGTTATCACCGCGCGCGCCGACCATGAGACGCGGGAGCAGGCGTACTGGCGGCGGCGCGATCTGTTACGGGAACTGGGGCGCGACACCGCGTACGCCCGCGCCTACTAGTGCGCGAAGGGAGTTCGTTTGACGAACAACACGTATACTCATCGACAGAAGGGCCTGGGAGCACGGGAGACGGCGTGTGCGGCGTTTCTGGACGCTGGTGGGACTAGAATGGCTCCTGCCGCACAGCGGGGCTGTAGCGTGGCTCCTGGTGACGCGGGCACGTGGAGGGGAGGACTAGGGATGCCAGGACAGAACCGATTCTACGATGAGGACATGGAGGCGATGCGCGCGCTGTATCGGGACGTGTTCGGCGTGGAACCGGAGACGCAACCGGACGCCGCGTATCGCCTGCGTCAAGAGAATGTGGGGCGGCCGTTGCCGACCGACACGCTAGCCGACATACAAGCGGCCACCGATAGGCTCGCACGACAGATGGCGGCTGTCGTGCCCGCGCGGGACGAGGAGACAGGCAGCATGACGCGGGACGAGGCGATGCGGCGGGCCACCGCGCTCGGTCATCGGATGGGTAGGTGGATGTACCGCGGTCCGGGCGCGATGTACGCCATCGCCTTCTGCCAAGCGTGCGGGCAAAACGCCTGCGTCTACCAGGAGGGCCAGCCGTGGTACCCCTCCGGGCTGGCGCTCACAGGGACATGTCAGCCCCACTCGACTCCGGTTGATGTCGCGATGCGGAGTCAGCAATGACGGAACGTGAAGAGCGGCGGACGGTGCGCTACTGTCCCCACTGTCACGCGCCCCTGTGGGCCGTGCGGAGCCGCGTGCTGGGTAACCGTGGCGGCTGGCTCTGGTTCCCGCGCGGCTTCCCGGAGGACGGCCAGTGTGCGGTGTGCGTGGGCGGTGTGCGCGGTGATAAGGCGCTTAGAGAGGTGCGGGGATGACGCGGGAAGAACGGGACGTACTTATCAAGGTGGCGGCGAAACACCCCGACGAAGTAGCGCGGGTGTTGGCGGACGCGTTGGACGCGGGCGCTGATAGGCTGGGCCGCTCGCTCGCGGCGCGCCTGGCGCGGACGCTCGCTACCGATACGTTCAAGGCCTACATCGGCATCCTCGGCCTGGATGATCTCGTCGGGCCGGGGGCTATCAGATGAGCTATACATACGTGCTACTGACCGTATCACCGCGCTGCTACGAGGAGATCGCTGACAAGCTGCGTGTGGCGGGCTACGATCAGGCGTTCGATGACGATGGCACGATTGACCTGCACGGCCTGGCGCTGCCCCGGCCTGAGCCGGACGCGATGCCGCGAGAAGTGGAGGCCAGGACAATGACGCGCGATGAGGCTGAAAAACTCGGCGCGGATAACGGCCATGACCTGTTGTCACCTACCCCCCGCTGTCATCGGGTGGGCTTGCCCTCACTCACCAACCCCATTAGCTGGCTTTCGGGCTTCCCCTCTGGCGAACCAGAGAGCATCCCTTTCGGGATGGGGCCGGGTGATCTGATGTCCAGTCGCCCCTCACGAGGATCGGCTTCCGCTACTCTGGACCGGCCCGTCCGGAGTCACCCGGACAAAGAGGGGACCGGGCATCAAAAAGACCCCGTTCCCCGCTGCGCTGGAAGCCGTTTCACCATCGCTGGTGTGCCTAATCGCGCACCCTTATTATACCACTTTTGAGGCGTCCGTGGCTCACAGCAGGTGTGGGCTCCCGCCCCTGAAGGGTAAACCACCGTGGCCTGCGTGGCGATGGAGCACGCCTACGATGCGTGGGTCGCGGCCCATCAGCTGCGTCGGCATTGGGAAGGCTATCGATCTCTGTCGATGCGGGGCGTCGTGGTAGAGGGGCCAGACACGCCGACGACGAGAGAGGGAGAGGGGGACCGATGACGCCGGAGGAGATTCAGGAGCGGATTGACCGGGCCTACGCCATGCTCGGATGCGCGGCGCGCCTGGGTGACGCGGCCCACGCGCTGCGCGGTGACACGGTTTTCCACAGCGCGACGCTGGCTGAGTCGGGGCGCTGCCGGTGCGTCGGGTGCGTGGCGATGGGACACGCTTACGATGCCTGGGTCGCGGCCCATCAGTTGTGTCGGCATTGGGAAGGCTATCGATCCCTGTCGATGCGGGGTGTCGCGGTAGAGGGGCCAGACACGCCGACCAAGAGAGAGGGAGAGGGGGTCTGATGACGCGCGATGAGGCGGAGCAGTGGGCGCGGGCGGTGGGGCACGACCTGGGGCCGTGGGTAGAGCGCCGCGTATGGCCAGAGGGGCACTATCAGGTCGCAGAGTGCCGGACATGTTATGCGCGGGTGACGTTCAGCCTGGACGATGACAGCGGGGCGTTTGTGGGGCCGGCCGCGCGCTCCGCGTGCCGCGCCGTCATGCGGCTCCTGGTGGCCCCGGTGGTCGAGGTAGAGATAGAGGCGCGGGGGACTGAGGGATGCTGAGTTTTTTGGTGTTGCTGCCGGAGCAGCTTCGGCAGTGGCGGCGTCAGCGGGCCGAGTGGCGCGCGTGGGCGGCGCGGCGGACGTGGATGCGGTTAGAAGTGGTCTACGTGCGTGATCATGATGTGCTGGAGAACGCGCTTGCCACCGTGCGTCAGTGAAGGAAGGAGGACTAGCGATGGCGGCGTTACGGGCCAACGTGTCCGCGGCTGATTCGCTACCGTGGAGCGGGCATATCATGCTGCCCGTTCAGGGGGTTAATCATGCTTACCGGCCGCTGTTGATAAAGCGTGCGGACGGCCATATGGGCGCGACGATCGGCAAGACGGCGGCGATTAAAGTATGGGCTATTCAGGAGGGCTACAGCCTCGTGGCGCAAAATATCCCCACGCTGCGGCCGACCGATCTTGTCACGGCGTGTCTGACAGTGACGATACCGGAGGATCGCTATGACGCCGATTCGTACATAAAACTCACGCTCGATCTTCTGGCGACGTATCTGGGCCGCGTGCATCCCGACACGCCGGCCCGGACCCGCAAGGGGCGCACGGTGTACGCGATGTGGAACGACCTGCGCGTTAGGCGGATGGTGGTGGACAAGCGCATCGACAAGACGCGGCCGGGGATCGACGTGACGATTGAGCGGTACGTGGAAGAGGGGGCGGCATGAGACGGACAGAAGCGCACGAGATCGCACGGGACAACGGACACCCGCTTGGCGCGTGGATGGACAAAGCGGTCATCAGCGAGAGCCCGCTCTGGGTCGCACGGTGTGCGTGCGGCGCGGTTCGGGCGTCCGACACGGGTGAGGGAGAGTTGCTGACATCGCTCATGATCGACACCGAGGGCGTCAAGCGGCGGTGCGGCGTCTCGACAAACGAGCGCGAGGCGCTGGCGGCGCTCGAACACGAGCAGTGGGCGCACTGGACGCGCTTTCTGCTTGACCATCTCACGCCTGAGACGAGTGAGCGGTGGCGGCGGCAGTGCGACACGCCCTATGCCGCGCTGACCGAGGCCGAGAAAGACCAGGATCGGGAATGGGCCGACAAGGTGTTGGCGATTCTGCATGGCGAGGGCGCATGATCGTGCCTGATGGGTCGGCCGCGCTCCTTGGCCTGCATGACTGGCTGATGGCGGATAGCGGCGCCAACACGGTTGAGGAAGAGGAGGCGACGGCGGTCCTTGCATCGTTCCTCGACGACCGGGGCCGCGCGTTCAACGAGGGGTTCACGGACGGATGGGACAACGCCATTGCGCATGTGTTGGCTGAGGTCAACCGGCGCATCGCGAAGGGGAGGGGGTAGGAGCGATGCGTAACCCGTTTAAGCGCCGGCGGCCGTTCGAGAAAGCCGTGGCGGTCGAGGTGGCGACGTTCGGCCGACGCCTAGCTGAGTTGACCGTCGAGGCACGCACGCGGGCCATGGGAGACGCCGATCTTGAGCGACGGTACGCCCGCGAGGTTGACCGAGCGACGACACGTATCGTGGGTATCAGGAGGGCATGATGCGATTTTACATTGACACGGAGTTCATCGTTCCACCGGCCGAGATGGGCCGGTCAATCAGCCTGCTCTCGATCGGCATCGTGGCCGAGGATGAGCGCGAGATGTACGCGCAGCATGCCCAGGCGGATTTCGCGCTCGCCGACGCGTTCGTGCGCGCTCAGGTGCTCCCACACCTCGTGGCCTGCCCGTATCAGCCCAATCTCTCTCTGCTCACACAACCCTCGTGGCACACCTACGATGGAGGCGGCGAGCGAAAGGCGCGCGTTCGGTGTGCGGCCGATTGTCCGTGGCGCTCTCAGGAGGAGCTGCGCGACGCCGTGTACGGGTTCATATCAGCCTACGACGGTCGCCCTGAGTTTTGGGGCGACGCAACCGCTTTCGACTATGTGGCCCTGTCGTGGCTGTTCGGGGATATGGCCGATTGGCCGTCTGGTTGGCCCTACCACATCAACGACATTCAGACGCTGGACACGCTCTATTGCGGCGTCACGCTGCCCGCGCATGGCGCTGACGAGCACGGCGCGCTGGCCGATGCGCGGTGGGTGCGTGCCGCATACCACGCGTTCATGGACCGTATAGAGATGGACGTTGGAACGCGCGAGAGGGCCTGACGTTGGACCTTGACCGCTGGATCGCCCAGGCCCGCGCGCAAGGCTGGACGGTCGAGCCGACGCGCAACGGCCACTTGTGGTGGCGGCGGCCGGACGGCATGGCGACGGTGACGGGGGTGCGCTTGGGCGATGCACGGGCGCTGTGGAACGCGCGGGCGCAGTTGCGGCGGGCGGGGCTGCGAATATGAGCGCAACAAGCGAAACGAGCGCCAGCGGATATTTTCGCTAGCGCTCCGCTGTCTGGTGTCGTACAATGTTCATTGGATGTACTGAATGTTCGATGCACGGATAAAGACAGGAGAGGCGAGGATGTGGCGACGGAAAAAGTGACGGTGCGGGTGCCGGTGGAAGTGGTCGAGGCGATGCGCGGGATGGCCCAGGCGCACGACCGCTCTATGGCGCGGGAGATCACGTTCGCGCTGCGGCAGTATTTGGCGGAGTTAGCGGGGCGTGGGGCGGGGACGCAACGCATGCGTGGTACAGAGAGGGATCTGACGTGATTGAGGAGAGAGAAGCGGAGAATGTTGATGTAGAGGAACGGGAGTTCCATCCGGTCGCCAATCTGTTCCCTTTGCTGGAAGGCGAAGGCTTTGAGGCTCTTGTCGAGGATATTCGCGTCCATGGGCTGCGCCATGCTGTTGTGCTCCATGAAGGGAAGATCGTCGATGGGCGCAATCGCTATCGGGCCTGCCGTGCGGCGGGTATCGCGCCACGGTATCAGGAGTGGGACGGTGAGGGGTCGCTCGTCGCCTTCTCCGTGTCCGAGAACATGCGCCGTCGTGATTTGACGCCGCCGCAGAAGGCAGCGGTCGCGGTTGACCTGCTCCCTCTTTTGCGGGAAGAAGCCCTGGAGCGTAAGGCGCAGGGGGGGCGCGGCGGCTTCCGCGCCAGTGTTGGGGAGGGGTCTATGGACGTTGAGGACGCGGGCGAGATGCGTGCCGACGAAGATAAGGCATTTTTGCCTTATCTTGGGCAAGCGCGCGATCAAGCGGGGAGCATGGTGGGGGTGAGCCCACGGTATGTGTCGGATGCTACCCGCGTCAAGAAGAACGCGCCCGCCGCGTTTGAGGAGTTGCGCGCGGGGACAATCACGATGCCCCAGGCGACGGTGATTGCCCGCGCGCCCGTTGACGAGCGACCTTCCATGACCGCACAGACCGTTGCGCGGAACGCGGCGCCTCCGACGCCGCGGCAACCCCGCACGGGTGAGCCGTTGCATCGCGCGCGCATGGGCAAGTTGACCATCGATGAGCGCGCGCGGTATGAGGCCACCGTGTATCGTTCCTTGCGCGCCTTGCCGTGGCGCGCGTTGGAGGCGCTGCTGGAGTTCGGACTGCTGGAGAACATGACCACAAAGACGCTGCTGCGTCTGTGTCGCGAGGTGCGGCAGGACAAAGGGATGGATAGCACGGAGGGGGCACGAGATGGTAGCCGTTAGCATGGCCGGATCCAGGGGCAAGCCGGTTATCCCCTGGGATGTGCGGTGGGTTCCCGTGGCCGATCTGCGCGTTGATGAGGCGTATCAACGCGCCAAGGAACCCGCTATCGTGGCACGGCTCGCCGCGCGTTTCAATGTGGACATCGCGGGGCCATTGCGCGTGAGTGAGCGCGACGATGGGAGTTTATGGGTGGTCGATGGGCAGCATCGACTGGATGCCTTGCGGGCGCTTGGGTATGAGGTGGCGTACTGCTACGTCGAGCGCGGACGCCAACGCGTCGAGGCGCGTGGCTATGTAAAGTTAAATGCGGGCACCAAGGTAAAGGCGCTCAGGCGGTTCAAGGCGACCTTGATCGCGGCCGATGACCCCGCTATTGTTGCCGTAGACGCCTTGATTTCCGCGAGCGGTTTTGTTATCGCCTATGATCGAAACACTGATGGCCCTGAGTCGTTCCGCGCAGTATCGACGGCGCTCAGGATCTATCGCGTGCGCGCCACTGATGGGGCGCAGGGGCGGGAGAGGCTCGCGCGTGTCCTTTCCCTGGCGCGGGAGACGTGGCCTGATACGCCGGGTGGTGGGCAGAGCGTTATCCTCAAGGCGCTTGACAGCCTCTTAACGACCGCGCGCGGCGCCGCGCTGAACCGCGCGCGTTTCGTGCGCGTCGTCGGGGCGGCGATAAACCCTGGCGAGGTCGCCATTACGGCCCATCAGCGTAGTCGCGCGCACGGCTATTCAGCGGAGCAGTGGGCGCTCAATGACATGATCGAGGCCTACAACAAAAAGTTGCAGGACCCCGCGCGGCGTTTACTCAAGCCGATTCCCACCTATGCCGCTCACGATGAGGCCGTTGACGAGGTGGCCGGCGACGATACCCTGTTCGACGGCGCGTCCGGCGCTCTATTCGGAACCGATACGACCATGAACCACGATGAGAGGAGGGCGATCCTATGATCGCGCAGTCGGAAAGCACGGAGATGATCGTTCCTTTGAGCAATCCGGTACTGGGCTTTGAGGAGATCTTGGCGTCGCTGGACAGCGTTGGAGTGGATGATGGACCGGACGGCTATCAGCGGCCGATCAGCAACCAGAAAATAGCGGCGCTGATGCCCTACGATGTGTCCTTTGGCGGAACGGTTGCCGTGAACGCGCGTCCGGATGGCATGCTCTATTGCTTCGACGGTGGACATCGGATGGAGGCGGCGCGCCGAACGGGGTATACACATATCCCGGCGCGCCTGTATCACTTATCGCGCATGCAAGAGGCTCGCTATTTCATTGAACTGAATTGGGCGACGCTGGGGGTGAGTCCCGGCGATAAGTTCCGTGCATTGGCGGTCGCCGAGGACGAGGACACCTGCGCGATAAAAGCCACGATCGAGGCGCATGGTTTCGTGATCGACTACCTCAACAATGGAGGGCGCGCGGCCGACGCGATTGCGGCAGTCGATACAGCGCGCGCGCTTTGTTCGGAGGGGCGTGGGCAAAGCTTTACGGTTGCGCCCCTGGCTGAGACGCTTGACCTTATCATGGGTCCGTGGAAAGGCCAGCCGGGGAACGGCACGACCTATCTGCTGCGCGCAACCGCCGGCGTGGGTATGCAAGCGGGCCGCATCGGGCGCTCGGTCGATCCTGCGGTGTTTACGGACCGGATGCGGGTGTACACCCCCGCCCTGTTGACGCGGGCGGGGGGGCTTCTCGCCAAGACGCATAATGTTCCCCTGTGGCGGGGGATGGGCCAGAAGATGATCGATGAGCTGAACGCGAGGTTACCAGCACAGAGCAAGAACCGCGTACCACCGCTTATCTAGAGGACGATGGGCATGCATTGAAGGGGACGGATGGACTGTTTGCCATCCGTCCCCTCTGGCGTAAGCGGAAGGGGGTAGGCCATGATGCTCACGAAGGACGATGCTGAGAAGCGGGCCGAAGCCCTCAAGCATCGCCTCGGCCCGTGGCGCGACGGAGCCGGCGGCGAGAGCGCGGGGTGTTTGCGGCGGGGGTGCGCGTTCGCCGCGTTGCAGGGGCACAGCGGCTACTTCCTAACCAGCGAGAAAGCGTGCGCGGCCGGGAAGCGGCTGGCGGGAGCGGTGCGCTGATGCTGTTGTCGCAATGTCCCGAGCCGTTGACGGGTCTGCACTTTCGCGCCGAGAGCATGGACACGATCATGCGCGTTCATGAGCGTCTGCATGAGAGGCGCATTTCGTTCATCCCGCTGTACCAGTACCTCGTCGTGACCGCTCAGGACGCCAGGAGCGTGGTTCAGATAGGCATAGGGTGCGGGACGCGTATTGAGATCGACGACGATGAGACGGTCTTGGATATGGATAAGGGTCCTCGTGATGGCTGAGGCTGATGTGAAAGCGAGAGAGGCGCGGGATCGGGTCGCGGAGTGGGCGGCCTATCTCGTGGGCAAGGGCTATAGCGATGTGCGTGTGGGCTACGAGCAACATACGTACACCATCATCACGAGCTACCGTGTGGTGGAGGAGCACCACGCGGGTTGCTGGCCACCACGTGAGATACGGGCGGACACAACAGCCGACGTGGGATTGTGCCTGCGAAAAACGCGTGATCCTGAGTCGCGGGTTACGTCGCTGTGCGGGTTGCCGAGGGAGCACGCGGGGAGGTGTCACGCATGATCTTTGAGAGAGTCCCGTACATCTACGCGGTGCGCGTCTATCTGCGCTACAAGGGTGTGACGTACTCCTACGAGGAGATGTTCGAGGACGCCCACATGGCCGATTATCAATACCGTGAGGGCAACTACGCGTGCGACTGCAACCGTAGCCTTTTCATCGGCCGTTATTGTGACCCCGACTTTCCCGAGTTGGTCTGCGGGGAAGAGATAGAATTGGTGGCGCTGACGCCGGTTGAGACGATCATTGCGGAGGCGAGTCATGAACGATTGGGGTGAGGCAGAGGAGAGGGACGCGCCCCGCGCAAAGCATGCGTTGAGCGCGACCGTGACGGTGCGCTTCGCGCCTGACGAGGCTGAGATGTTGCGGGGCGTCGCTAAGGAACGAGGGCTGTCCTATACGGCGGTGGTGCGGGCAGCGGTTAAGGCATTTGCGAAGACTGGGGCGATTCCGACTGTGAGGACCCGCAACATCACCTTTGACGACAGAGGGCGCCCCGTATCAGGAGCAAGGGGAGATGCGCGTGATGACGGACGCTAAGGGTGATTGGATTGAGGAGGGGCGCGACCGATGGGTGCTGTACACCCACGCGCCGCGCATGGAGATGGTCCCCATGGGCCTCGTGCGGCCGGTGCACGTGGGGCTGTTGCGCCGACAGCGGTACCAAGCGTGGGTCAGTGTCGGAGACCGCTCGGACGGCACGCTTGCTTTGCTGACGACGGAGGATACGTTGGAGGATGCTAGGGCCGTTGTTCAGGGGGACGTACCCGTGCCGCGTCATCAAACGCGGTATGGGAAGAGGTGATGAATGTCCACCGTTGAGTACTGCGATGTCTGCGGCAGGGAGGCGTGCGACACGGGCAACCCATTTGTGTCGCGCGGGATATTCACGGATACCAAGCCGCCATTCGGCGCGTGGCTCTGCTGGAAGTTATGTGGCGCGTGTACGACGTTCACCCGCACACAGTTAGAGCAACGGAGGCGTGAGATAGGCGTTGTGCCGCCTAAACGGCGATTGTTTGGGCGGCGTTAGGGGTGGGCGCACGTCGCGCCCACCCCTCTCTTTGTGTTACCCGTCGCGCTTGCTAGTCTTCAGGCCACGTTGCTCTAACCACTCTACGATAGCCTTACGCGCTACAACCGCAAGGGAAGTCAGATGTTCGGCGTCGGCTGCTTCCTGGAGCGCCGCCTTCTCATCGGCCGTCAAGCGTACCATCATGCGTTCGGTGTAGATCAAGTCTCGCCTCCTTCTATCCATGCGCGCCGCTGCCCTCCTGCTACATCACGTCTAGCAACTATAGGCGGCGCGGCGTCCTGTTTGGCGTTGCTAAACGTTGCTTTATAGGGTATCATGAATCAACAGCGATGCGGGGACGCCTTCGGGCTACCCGTAACGCCGCATCACCGTCAATGGATACGAGAGGGCGAACAGCGATGAAGGGGACGGCGCACAGGCTAACAGGGGCGATCGTCGGCGCGACCTACGGCGCGGTGTCGCCGTGGCCCGCCATGGCGCTGCCTTGTGCCGTCATCGCCGCGTGCGCCGCCCTTGCTCCTGACCTCGACACGCCCAAGTCGATCGCCACAAAGTTCGTCAATCGCACGATCATCCTGCGACCTCTGCGGTGGTTCGCCGCGCTGATCTCGGGTGGGCCTGACAATCACCGTACCACGACGCACTGGCTACCGTTGTGGGCGCTGCTGGCCTACGGGGGCGTCTACGGCCTGCACCCCGTGTGGTGGGCGCACATGGCGCTCACGGCGTTCGCTGGTGGCTACTTACTCCATCTTGCCGAGGACGCCATGACGACCGACGGCATCCCCGTTGTGGCGTTACGCTGGCTGCCCATCCTGCGTTTGCCGCTCCTCGTGCCGGGCGGCCACTGGCATATCCTGCCGCCGGGCGTGCGCTTCCCAAGCGGGGCGCCCTTGCGCGAAAAGATAGCGGTCGGCCTGATCCTCGTGGGGTGCGCCGTCGTCGTCTCCGACCACTACAGCCTTGCCGCGCACGCCGCCTACCTCGTGGCCGTGGCGCATCTCGCGCACGATTTGCACGCCGCCGTAGGGGCGCTGTAATGCGCGCGGGGATGTGGATGCGCGCCCCACTGACGTGTGGCCGTGTGGGCCGTTTCCATGCACACAGAGGGGCGTCTGGGAACTTGGGCAGAGGTCGTGTGGATACGTGTGGTCAGGGGCGTGTGGCCGTGGGCATCGGAAAGGATGCGCACGCATGGTAGCCAGCAAAGCGGACCGGCCCGGTGGTGAGCGTCCTGAGCGCGCGGAGAAGCGGGCCGTCAACATCTCCCTGTCGGTGGCGCTGATCGACCGGCTGGAGACGGAGACGGCGCGGCGCAAGATGGATCGCTCGGCGCTGCTGACGGAGTACGCGGAAGCGGGCTTGTCGGGTGGGGTGCGGCCAATGCCCGCGCCGGTGGTCGTTGGCCTGCCAGCCGGCGACGTGGAGCGCATTGCGGACGCGCTGGCCGCGCGGTTACCTCAGAGCACGGCACGTGAACAAGGGAACGAGGATGATCTGCGTGGGCTGCCGGCGCGGCTGCTGGAGGGGCTGACGGTGGTCTCGCGGCAGTTGGAGGTGGTCTCGCGGCAGTTGCAGATCGTGACGGCGGTCGGCCGGGACGCGGAACGAGACGCGGAGACACAAGCGAAAAAGTCGAAACGACGGTGGGGGCGGCGATGAAAGCGCGTCTAGCGGTAGCGACGGCGGGACTGGCCACGCTGGGCGCGGGGGCCTATGTCTGCGCCCCGACCGTGGAGCGTGTGACGCCTATCGTGCAGCGCGCGGCCCATGCTCTGACCCTCCCGCTAGACGCGCCAACGCTGCACCAGGACACTGTCCTTGCTACACGAACGTGGACGCGTCTACGGGGCGATGTGGTGATGGCTGGCGCTGTTCCCCTCTACGGGGGCAGCGCGGCGCTCCTAGGGCTTCTGGTGATGATCGGCGCGGTGGCCGTGCGACGCTCCAGCACCGACGAAAAAGTTGACGTGCGCGAGACGGAGTTGCTGGAGGGCGCGCACTGGGCGACGGAACGCGAGCTCGTGACCTACCGACGGCCGACGACGACGCTTCCCATCAGGCTCGGGCAACCGTGCGGGGTGACGGCGAAAGGGCGTGTCACGACAAAGGGGAAGGATTTGCGGATGCCGCGGCGGTTGGCCCGCGAGAACATGCTGATCGTGGCTCCGCCCGGCGCGGGCAAAAGTAGCGACCTCATCGCGGCCCTCCTTGACATGGGGACGGCCCGCGCCGACGCGCCCTCGATCTTCGCGTGGGACCCCAAGGGCGAGGTCGCCCGCACGTGCGCGGCGCGACTGCGGCGCGTGGGGTACGAGGTCCTGGAGTTGCACCCGTTCCTTGACCGCGGACGTATCAACCCCCTGCATTGGTGTACGTCGGCGCGCTGGATTGAGACCTTCCTGTCGGCGTGGCTGGCGAATACCGAGAGCGGTGTTGGGGGCACGTCCGACGAGGTGCATGAGGGCTGGACGCGACAGATCGTCGGGGCGGCGATCCTCGCCTTGCGCGGGCGGCACGGCGACGACGCCACCCTGCCCCTCGTGTTTCGGACGCTGGACGGCGACCCCGACGCGGTGTACGCCCTGCTGAAAGAGGCTGACGACGAGGGCGCGGGCGCGGCGACGTGGCATCGCTTGATGACGGGGCCGCAGGGGACGTTCGACCGCCAGCGCACCTCGATCAAGACGCGTGGCGCGGCGTTCAAGGAGCCGTCCATGCGCCGGTTCGTGGAGGGCCATGACCTGGACTTGGACCGCCTACTGACGCGCACGGGGAAGCCTCTGGCGGTGTTCTATCAACTGCCAACCGCGACGCAAGAGATGGTCCTCCCGTTGACGGCAGGCATCGTGGCGCTGCTGTTTGCCAAGGTGGGCGACTACGCGGCCGGCGCGGAGATCGAACGCGATCTGCTCTGCATTTTCGACGAGGCGGGGTCGGGCGCCGTTATTCCCTCATTGCCGCAAGGGTTGAACACGCTCCGCGGCGCGGGCGTGGCACAGCTTATCATCGTGCAGTACCTCGACCAATTGCTGCGCTATGGGAAAGCGGGGAAAGCGGGGATCGAGGCGGGATGTGGGACGTGGATCGGCATGGGCGGCATGTTGCCGGAGGATGCCCAGCGGTTCGCCGAGCGGTTGGGCGAACGGAGTGTGCGCGTTGAAAAGACGGCGGTGGGAACGGACGCCAAAACAGGCAAGACGCGGCGGCGTGTGGCGGCCCCTGAGATCGTCGCGCGCCCCTTACTGACGGAGTTGCAGATCCGGCACCTGCCGCGCGCGGTGCGCCTCGTGTGCCCGCGTGACACCGCGCCGACGTTGACATACTCGCGCCCCTATTTTGAGGAGCGTCGTCTGTCGCGGCGCGTCGTGACGGAGAGCACGGCTGATGCCCCGCCGTCGCGGAAAGAGGCGCAGCGGTCTGCTCAGGCCGTGCCGGAAGTGATGGAGAGGGTAGAGAGAGAAGGGGAGAGGATGACGGATGCGCCGGCAGTGGAAGGGGTGGACACGCGCCTCGACGCGGGGTGGATGGCTCCGGTGACGGGCGATGGGTGGATGGTCGGAGCGGGAACAGGCGAGACAGAGAGAAGGGTGTAGGACAATGAGCGACTTATTTGGATTGGGCGGCGTTTTTTCGGATCTTGCGAAGGCGCTGGAGGTGGTCGGTGGCACGATCGTCACGGTCGTGCTCCTAGCGGGCGTGATCCTGATGGCGACACGGCATAAGTCAGGGGCGGGCGTCGTCATTACCGGCCTCGTGGCCCTCATCCTCCTCATCATCGTGGCGGGGCCGGCCCAGGCCTACCTGCACACGCGCATCCACGGCTAGGGAAAGGGCGCAGGACCGATGGCCTTGACGCATCAGACGGCGCGCTGGCTCGATGAACCAGCGCGCCCCCTTGGCAAGTACCGTTATGTCGACCAGTTGTCGCTGGCGCAATGCGCGGGCGCGCTGGTCGGCCTCCTTGCAGGGGCTATTGCGTTATGGGTCACGCTGCCCCTGCTGGGCATCTTTGCGCTCTCGGTGGGCATCATAGCCGCCGTGGTCGTGGGGGGGGCGCTGATCCTGCTGATGGCGGGCCGTAAAGAGCCCTACGCGCGCCAACTGGGCCGCCACGCGCGCCGCCGTATTGTGCGGATGGCGCGCGCACAATTGAAGCGGCCAGTTGCGTCTGCGATCCCCGTGGCCGATGACGCGGGCGTCGTGGAGTGGGAGGGCTAGAGCGCGATGCTGTACGCCGTCCTCTCCGTCGCGCCGATCAACCTGCACGGGCGCGACGACCGCGACCAGGAGCGGTTGGCCGACCTGCTGGGTGAGGTCGCCAACCTCCTAGCGCCGGGGCAGCGTTTGCGCCTCCTGATCGACAACAGGAGTGTGGCGGCGCGGGACGAACTGGCGCGGTTGGCGGCGCGGCAGCGCCCACGCTCCCTACGGCAAGTGGAGTACACCGACCGGCGCCGCTCGTGGATGAAAGCCAAACTTTCGGACGCCCGTGTGGCGCGCACGGCGTTCTACGTCCTGGTCGGCGAGCATGAAGCCCTGAACCTGACGCGCCTCGTCTCAGGGATAGCCCGCCGCGACGCCTTCCGCGCCACGGTCGAGGAGGTGGGCGATAGAGTAGAAGCGATGGGCCTGGACTACACCGTCCTCGACGGCGACGCGACCCGCGCGCTCCTGCACGCGCACGGCCTGGACGGCACGGCCCCCGACCCCACCGAGTATGTGGACGCTCTCTACGTCCCTGGTGTCGACGGCGCCGGGACGGCGGATGGCCACTGGGAGCGCACGCTGTACGCCCTGCGCCTGCCCGACCAGACCATGCCGGGGTGGGTGGCGCGGTTGGCGGGCCTGCCCTTTCAGTCGCGTGTCTCCATCGACATCACGGGCCTGGACCCGGACGGCGAGACGCGCCGCCTGGACGGGTTGCAGACCTACATCGCGGGCATCAACGACGATCGGCTCCAGGCGACCGGCGCGTCCTCGGTCCAGATGGGCGCGGCGCAACGGGAGTACCGCCGCGTGATCGATGAGATGGCCGACCCCAGCGTCAAGGTCCACCGCGTCGGCGTGTATTTGACGGTGACCGCCCCCACGCGCGGGGCGCTGCCGGCGGCCGTGGCGCGGGGCGCGGCGGCGCTGCGGGCGGCCCGCTGCGTCGTCGGGTGGGGTGTGGGCGACCAGACCCGCTTACGCATGGCCACGCTGCCCGTCATCACCGACTCTGGCCACACGTACCGCGCGCTGACGGGGACGGTGGGCCGTTGTTTCCCGTTCAGTCGGCTGTCGCCGGGGCATGAGACGGGGATGCCGCTAGGGCGGACGCCCGACAAGCGCGAACAATTCCTGCTCGACTTGGACGCCCCCGACATCGCCACGCAGCAGGTCGCCATCGTGGGCACGCCCGGTTCGGGCAAGACGCTGCTTGCCCTTGAGATGTCTCTACAGTCGTACCTGGAGGGCAACAGCGTGTTCGTGTCGGACTCCTCGGGCAGCTACGCGCCGCTGTGCGCCTTTCTGGACGGGGCCTATGTGACCCCGCTCGACCGGCGCCAGGGCCTCGACCGGACACCGTGCATCAACCCGTGGGACTTCATGGACACGCGCGCCCTGGTGCGCTTCCACCGCGCCATTCTGCGGCAGGCCGACCCGTCAGCCTCGCTGTCGTGGTGGCAGGCGCAGGCGTTGGGGCAGGCGATCCGTGAGACCAAGGAGCGGGAGACGGCCCCGCGCGAGGGTTTGTTGATCGAGCGCTTGCGGGCGCTGGACCTGGACCCCACGCGGGCGCTGGAGCGCGACAACCTCGTGGCGGGCCTGTCCGACTACACGGGCGCGGGCGACTACGCCTCGCTGGCCGACCATCCCACCTCGCCGTGGATCGACCTCGCCAACCCGTTCCTCGTGTTCGACACATCCCTGTTGGGCGACGCGACGGTCCCCGGCTTCTACATTGTGGAGGCGCTGGAGGAGTGGCGGGCGGCGCGGCACGCGGGGAAACGCCGCCCCGACGGGCGCGCGGTGATGGAGTGCCTCGTGATCGACGAGGGCTGGGCCGTGATCGACGCCGACCCGGAGTACCTGGAGCGGGTCGGCCGCACCTCACGCCACCTCAATAGGAGGGTCATCTTCTCGACGCAGAATCTCTCGGATATGATCGACAACCCCAAGGCGGCCAAACTGTTCGGGGCCATCCCGGTCGTGATCCTGTTCAACGTCAGTGACGAGCGCCAGGGGCAGGACGCGGGCCTGGGTTGGATGGGCCGCACGCTCCGATTGACGACGCGCGAGGTGGAGCAGTTAGGGGGACTTAAAACGATCCGGGGCAAGCACGCCCAGGCGTTCGTGGTTATCAGGAGCGAGCGCGCCAGTGAGCGGCGCCGCGGACGCGTGGACATCGAGCTGGCCCCGTATGACATCGAGTTGTTCAAGTCGCACAAAGATGAGCGGGACGCGCGGGACGCGGCGACGGCGGCGCATGGGAACGACGTGTGGCAGGCCGTGAAAAGTATCGTGGACGGCCCTGACGCGGGCGCGGGCGGTAGACAGGAGCGGACACGAGAAGGGGCAATGGTATGAGAGGGTATGCGCGCGGCGTGATCGTGGCCGGGGCCGTGCTCCTCAGTGTGGCCGCTCTGACGGGCACGGCGCATGCTCTCACCGTGCCGACGCCCACGGCGCCACGCGTTCCCACGGTGACGCCCCAACCGACCGCGACCGTCACCCCCCGACCGACCGCCGTTCCGACGCTGCCCCCGCGCGCCCTGTCCGTCTCGCCCAATCCCCTGTATCTCAACCCGGCCGGCGCCTTCGTCGGCAACCAACAACTCACCGTGTCGGGGCAGGGCCTGCCCCCCGGCATCACCCTGCAACTAGTGGGTCATGCCGCAAATGAGTAGCCCTCCGGCAGGATGGCCGCAGACCCGCCCAGGCGGCGCTGGCGGACCCGTTCGCGGCGGCGCCGCCG
>JAABUO010001086.1_pt1 | contig 38229 bp, 35 predicted proteins | sample 5559291 | NCBI WGS metagenome assembly JAABUO01 (sample SAMN10711878, study PRJNA513372) | rock metagenome | isolation source: Antarctica rocks | place: Antarctica: Victoria Land, Finger Mt sud
TCGGGTTCAAGCTCGACCAGCTTGAAGACCCGGAGATTTTGCTTCAGCAGGCCCAGCAGGAAATGCGCGAAGCGCAGGCCAAGAACCGCGAACGCGCCGTCCAAGCCATCACGCAGAAGAATAACTTGCAGGCGCTGGTAGACCAGACCCAGAAGATGGTGGACAATTTGCAGGCAAAGGCCGAAATTGCCCTCAAAAACGGAGACCGCGAACTGGCCCGCCAGCTTCTTGTCGAGAAAGGCCAGTATGACGGCACGCTGACGTCCACGAAAGCCTCGCTTCAACAGGCGTTAGAGACCACGGAAGCCGTCAAGACCGCCATGCGGCGCGAGGAAGAGCGCATCCGGGCCAAGACCGCCCAGGCGCTTTCGATGAAAGCCCAGTGGAAACAGGCCCAGATCGAGAATTCGATGAACAAGGCGCTGGAAGGCATGTCTTCCGACGGCACCGACCAGGCATTTGACCGGGCCGCCGCCAAAATCTCCAATGCCCGCTCCGAAGGCCAGGCCCGGACCGAACTGGCCCGCGAAAGCCTCAGCGGCAAGCTTGCCGGCCTTGATGACGTTCAAGCCGCCACCAATGCCGACAGTGAGCTTGCCCAGATGGAGCAGCGCCTCGGCCTCGGGTCCAAGCCCCAGCCCAGCGCCGCCGTAACGCCTACGACAGCGGCAGGCGCATCTGAGATTGACCGGCAGCTTCAGGAGCTGGAAGCCCGCGTCGGCGGCAGCGGCGGAGCTGCGAGCTAGACAGTGGGATGACCTACCGCCTTGCTTCGCAGGGTCCTTCCTGAAGGAAGGATTAAGACGGAAGGATTAAGAACGTAAAGCCTTCGCTGCGACTGGTTATCTGGTATCTTCCCTTTAGGGAGGACCCTGCAAAGCAAGGCAGTAGGTCTCTCGGAACCGAGTTTATACCAACAACCATGAGCGATTTACTTGGGCGGTCACTCCGCCTTGCAAAAACCTACCTCAATGACGCCAAAGGCCGAATCTCGGACATCAGCGACAGCGCCCAGGAAGAGCTGACCAAAGCGCTGGATCGCAGCGATATTCAATCCGGACTGTCAGCAAGCGATGATCCGATGGCCCGTGCTCAGGCCAAAATCAACGCAGCGCGAGGCGAGACCGTCGCCCGGCGTGAAGCCGTCCCGGCCGGCCAAACCGCGCCCGGCAGGACGGACCCGATCCAGACCGCCTACAAGATCATCGGCGTCCCGCCCGGCTCCGACTATCTGACTGTGCAGACTGCCGTCAACAAACTGCGCGAGCGCTGCGCTCCGTCCCGCTTCCCAAACGGCTCGGTCGAGCAGTCGGAATCGCAGATGATTTTGCAAAAAGTGGAAGAAGCCTATCAAGTTCTGCAAAACGTGCTGGATCCCGGCGCAGGCCGCTTTGACAAGCTGGAGCTTTAACGATAATACACCCGCTTACCATCCGCCATGGACTGACGCTACCGGAAAAGGCACAAGTCCAGGAACTGGCTGAGGCCGTGCGCCGCGCTGACGGCGTTGACCTCAAGCTAGATTGGGATGTGATGGCGGGCGATGCGGGCCACTCCGGCGACTTTTGCTGTTTTCTTGGTGACCGCCTCATCGGGTACGCCCAGCTTGACGGCAACGGCAGGGAAATGGAAGTCACTGGCGCGACTTTCCCAGAGTTCCGGCGGCAGGGCATTTTTCGCCTACTGCTGACTGCCGTTCGCGCAGAGGTTCAGGCGCGTGGGGTAAAGGAACTGCTTCTTGTCAGTTACCGCGGCTCGCTCTCGGGCGCGGCTGCGGTTCAGGCACTCGGTTTCCCTTACCTCTCCTCCGAGTATTGCATGGAAGCTATGGCAGCGGCTCTGCCTCCCCTTCCGGTCGGGCCGCTGCAACTTGTTCCAGTGAATGAGTCAAATCTTGCTCTGCTCGCGCACCTAACGGCGCAGAGCTTCAGTGGCGGGGCCACATCTGCCGGGGCGCTGGCGCAAAGACTTCAGCAGAAAGGCGTGCGCTACTTCCTTGCAGGACTTGATGGGATGCAAATCGGGCAAATTGGCGTCGTGGATACTGACAGCAGCATTTACATTCGCGGCGTCGGCATTTTACCCGAGTACCGGCGGCGCGGTTACGGACGGCAGCTTTTGGCTATGACGGTAGGGTTGATGCTCACGGAAGGGCATACCCACTTTACTCTGGACGTGGCGACGGACAACCCGCAAGCTCTGTCGCTGTATCAGTCCTGTGGCTTTCGTGAAACAATGGTGTATGACTACTATCGCATTGCCCTGTGAAGCGTTCGCAGTGCTGGTCCAAGATGCTCAAAGCTGCCGGGCCTGTCCGCGCATGGAGGGCCGGCGGCGCGTTTTATCGCCCGCGAACGGGCCGCTCTCGGCGCGGGTTTTGTTTGTTGCGGAAGCACCGGGGCGGCTTGGCGGGGACAAAGGCGGGGTGCCGCTGACGGGGGATGCGTCGGGCCGGAACTTCCTGCGTTACCTCAGCGCTGCCGGGCTGAAGCGGGAAGACGTGTTTGTGACGAACGCCGCGCTGTGCAATCCGCGCACTGAGCGCGGAACGAATGCCCCGCCGTCAGCCGCCGAGATTCGCGCCTGTTCTTCGTTTCTTGCCCGAACGCTTGAAGTCGTTCAGCCGCAGATCATCGCGACACTTGGCTCAAAAGCGCTGGCGGCGCTGAATTTAATTTCGCCCCATACTTACGCGCTCCGGGACCATGCCGCTACGGCAGTGGATTGGAATGGCCGAACGCTGTTTCCGCTGTATCACCCGTCGCCGCAGGTTGTTGTCAGCCCGACCGGGCGCTGCCATACCGCGCAGGAAGCCGATTATGCCGCGCTGGGGCGACTGTTGCAGGAAACGCTTACGCCGCGTTGAGCAGTACGGACAACTGCGTGAGCTGCCCCGGAGAACCGATGGCGATCAAAATATCACCGGGAGCGATGCGCTGGTCATCCAGGGGATTTGGGAAAAAGCCGCGCGGGTCGTGTGCCGGGCGCAGGGCGACCACTAACGCTCCAGTTTTTTGCTTGATCTGCGCTTCGTAAAACGTCAGCCCGGCGCAAGGCGACTGCGGCGTGACTTCGACTTCCCGCACCGCGACTACCGCGTGGGCGGCGTTTGTCATGGCGCTCACGAAGTCAGTCATGGCCGGGTTGACCGCCATGGCCCCCATCCACCGACCGCCGAGGACATGGGGCGAGATGACTTTGCTGGCCCCCGCCCGCAGCAGCTTGGCCTCGTTCTGCATCGAGTCGGCGCGGGCGATGATGAACAGATCGGGCTGGAGTCCACGGGCGGACAGCACGATAAACGTGTTGATCGCATCGGTCGGCGTGACTGCAATCAGCGCCGACGCCCGCTCGATGCCGGCCCGGAGCAGCACAGTGTCATCGGCGGCGTCGCCTTCCACATGGGGGATATTGGCATCGCGCAGAATGCCGATCTGCTCCGGGTCACATTCAATGACGACATACGGCACCTTGTTCTGGGTATATCCGGACGCGATTTCCGTGCCGATGCGGCCATAGCCGCAGACAATGGTATGACGGTTCAAGTTGCCGATAATGCGGTCCATGCGTTTCCTCCCCAGCAGAAGCCGGGTCTGCTCGCTTACAAGCGTTTCAATCACCGTCGTAAACAGCCACGCCGCCGTTCCGAGGCCAACGGCGATCAAGGCCATCGTGAAGATTTCGCCGGCGGTATCCAGCGGCTTGACTTCTCCGTACCCGACACTGCTCAACGTGATGACGGTCATAAAGAGCGCGTCTAAAAACGGCATCCGCTCGATGCCGACATAGCCGAGCGTCCCGCCTGCCACGAGAAGAGCGCCCAGTCCCAGCGCCAGCCGCAGCCGCCGCAGCGGGTTCCGGTAGTAGTCCGCGAGCTTCACTTGGTCGTGACCGAGACTTTGTTGCCGGGCGCGGCAGCCACATCGTAGCTTTTGCTGTGGAACCGGACCCCTTTCACGGTCAGCCCGCCCCACCCCGGCGGCAGGTGCGGGTCGGCGTACAGTGCGGCGCTGCCGTCTCCGGCAATCTTCGTTCCCGCCCCTTTCTGCCCGGCTTCCACGACTTGCAGGCCCGCGAAGCCGTACAAAACGCTTTGCAGGCAGCCGCCCATGCCGGTGCAGAAGTAGACGCGGTTCGAGGTCCGCTTTTCCGAGAACGCATCCCACGGTCCGCGCTCAAACGGCCGGTACGAGTCATGGAACTGGTCCAAAGACGCCTGGCCGCGACCGAGTTTTGCCGCGACAATCGCCTGCATACTCCCGGTCATCGCCGGGCCGTTCTTGATCGTGTGGGCCGTGTAGAAGTCCAGCATCCTGCCTGCTGTCTGCGGGTCAAACGGCTTGTTCAGGGGATAGATCAGGAGCAGCGTGTCGGCCTGCTTTGCGCTAAAGCGGTCGGTCATCGGCGCGGCGTTCTCTGCTGGAATGCTGCGCGACTTGTCGGCGGGGAAGTAGAGGCCGTCGGCGATGGCTGTCCAGCGCGGGTCTGCCGTCTGCCCCAGCGTCTTCGCCGCCGAGATTGCCGCCCGCAGGTTCGCCTGAACCACGCCGTTGGTGTACGCATCGTCATTTACCACTCCCGCCGTCTCATCCGGCGACAGCACTTTTAGGATATGATACTTGCCGTCCGCGCTCTTCGTGACCCGCGACACCCAGTAAGCCGCTGTCGCCGACAGCACGGGCCAGCCTTCCGTCTTTAAGTAATTCTTGTCTCCGGTCCACAAATAGTATTGCCACGCCGCCCAGCCGACATCCGCCGTGATATGCCGCTCCTGCGCGAACTCCGGCGAAGTCATCTCCGCGCCTGTGTCCGCGCTTTCCCAGGGATACTCGGCTCCCGCAAACCCGTGCATTTGGGCATTCTTCTTGGCCTGTCCCAGCAGTTTGAACCGATAGTCAATGATAGATTTCGCGTAGTCCGGGTGCTGCACGATGAGCGCCGGCATCATCCAGACTTCCGCGTCCCAGAAGATATGCCCGCCGTAGATGTCCGACGACAGGCCCATCGGCGGGATAGAATGGTCGGAGCCAGGGTAAGTGGAAGACAGCAGATAAAACAAGTTCGCATGAGTCACCTGCTGCGCCTCCGGGTCACCTTGAATGACAATATCCGAAGTCTGCCAAAGTTTCGGCCAATCGCGCTTCAGTTCGGCGTGAAAACTTGAAGTCGCTTTGTCCGCCGTTTGCCGCGTCGTCAGTTGTGCTTTTTTCATGTCTAGTGTCTGCTGGTAGACTTGGTTTGCAACAGCCGCCTCGTTAGTCATAAGTTTGACTAAATTGCTCAGGCCAATTCCTGTCACCGGCGAAAGTTGCCCATTTGAATAGTGACCCGATTGATACCCGGTTGCCGGTGAACCACTGGCTGCAACGAGAAAACCGATCCTGCCGTCGCTCTGATAGAATGAGATGGGATTGCTGGGATTACTGTTCGTCAGCACCCAGGGGTCAAAGGTCTTTTGATTGAGAAATAGCTGGTTCGCGGCGGCGGCTTCGTCATGCGGCGACGGCGACGTATCCGTCGGCAGTGACGGGGTTTGGTGGCAGCCGGCGAGCAGGAGGCAGGCGGCGGCAACGAAGGGTGTACAGCGGGCGTTCATACGGGTAGAATACGCGCAAAGGCGAAAGGATTCCTGCAAGAGCTGGAACCCCTCCCGCTCGTTCCTCGCTCCCTCCCCTGTTAGGGAAGGGCAAAGAGAATGGAGGAGCAATGTCGCAGGCGTTCCCGCCTCTCCTTCCCGCCCTCGGCCTTGTTCATATTGTCTTTCTGTATTGCCCTTCCCTAACAGGGGAGGGAGCGAGGAACGAGCGGGAGGGGTTCCGAAAGCTTCTCGAAGGAGAAAAAATTATGGAAGAAAAAATCATGGAAGAGAAAATTGTGCGGGCATATCGCCGCCCGGAAAAGCAGGCGTTAGCCAAGCAGATGCGGCAGGAGATGACGCCGAGCGAGAAGCGGCTTTGGGAACGGCTCCGGGCCAATCGGTTGAATGGATTGTCGTTTCGGCGTCAGCAGGTGATTAGTGGCTTTATCGCAGACTTCTACTGCCGGTCTGCCAGGCTGGTGATTGAGTGCGACGGCCAAGCTCACGCCGCTCAACTGGAATATGACCGAGAGCGTGACCGGATCATCTCAACTTACAATCTTCGCGTTCTGCGTTTTGCCAACGACCAAATCAGTAACGATATACAATCTGTTCTGGCTGCTATCGGACAAGCAGCAAGCCAAACGACCCATTCCAAAGCCCTCCCCTAACAGGGGAGGGAGCGAGGAACGAGCGGGAGGGGTTCCTGAAGGAGTTCACATGACGGAAACACGAAAAATACGCTGGGGGATTGTCGGGGCGACGGCGCAGATCGCGCAGAAAGGGGTCATCCCCGCCATTCTGAGCAGCCCGAACGCGGAGCTGACGGCGGTGGCTTCGCGCAGCCGGGACAGCGCCAAAGAAATTGCGGCGGCGGCGGGGCCGGAGGTCGCGGCTTATGGCGACTATGACTCGCTGATCGCCGATGATGCCGTGGACGTAGTGTATCTGCCGCTGCCGAACAGCCTGCATCTCGGCTGGGCGGTGGAAGCGATGAACAACGGCAAGCATGTGCTGTGCGAGAAGCCGCTGGCGCTGAATATGACGCAGGCGGAAGAAATGCTGGAAACGGCGGATGCCAACGGCGTCGTGCTGTCGGAAGCGTTTATGTATCGCTATCATCCGCTGCAGCAGGAGATTCAAGACATCGTGCGCGGCGGTGGCCTCGGGGCGGTCCATCTGGTGCGGGCGTCGTACTCGTTTGTCCAGACCGATCTTATGGACTACCGGCGCATTCCGGGCATGGGGGGCGGGGCGCTCTTTGATGTCGGCTGCTACTGCGTCAACATCGCCCGGATGGCCTTTGGCGCGGAGCCAACGGCGGTGACAGCAAAGTCTTTGTATGACCCGGAAACGGGAATTGACACGACCACAACCGCGCTTTTAGAGTTCGGTACGGACGGCATGGCGCTGATTGACTGCTCGTTCTCGCTGACGTTCCGGGCGTCGTATGAGATTGTCGGCAGCGACGCCTCGGTCAGTGTCCCGCGCTTTCTGCTCGGCGGCCTGCGCTCCGGCGGCAAGCCGGAAGAAGGCGCGTACAAGCTCTCGTATGCTGGGGAAACTGAAGACCGGACCTCAAAGTCCGGCAACATGTATGTCGGCGAAGTGGAGGCCATGTCCTGCCGGCTGCTCGGCCAGGACAGCTTCCTGCTGCCGCCGACCGACTCGCTGCACAACATGAACGCTTTAGACGCCATCGCCGCCAGCGCCCGCTCCGGCCAGAAGATGCTGTTCTAGGTGTAAGTCTTAATTTGCCGTGACAATAAGTGGTCCTACGGGCGGTGCTGCTTGGGTATTTCCAGAGGCTGAAGGAACGAAACCAAATGTTACCGTCGCGGCGTACTGGCCGGCTCGGGAATAGCCCTCAGCCACCGCAAGCCCAGCGACAGGGATCGTGCTGACGGCCTGGGTTTCCGATACGGACTGTCCCGGCGCGAGCGTGACGCTCGGACCGATGGCAACAAGCTGCGGGAACGGTCCGACTGGGTAAACGACAGCACCTGATGGGTCGGTGACTGTCAGGGTGGCGGGCACCGAGGGCACACTGCCAGGGCCGTAAACAGGCTGGTAGGTGACCGGCTGTGCCGTGGAGTTCGCGAGTGTTACAGTGTAGGTAACAGTGCCGCCGACAGAAACAGTGGTCCGATCTTCCGTCAGCGTCGCCGTCAGGCCGTTCGACAGTGTCGCCGCAACCGAACGTGGCGTGACAATAGGTAGGTTCGTGCCGGACGAAGAGCTTCCGCCGCAGCCGGTTAGGCACGATGAGGCAAGCGCTCCGGCAGTCCAGAGCAGGGTTTTTGCAGAGACGTTCATCTTCTATTTTCCCTTCTGTTATTCGCCTTTCTGCGTCAGTGGAAACCAGCCGTCGGCACGCAGGGTTTTCGTGATCTTGACGGCGGACGCCGCTCGGTTAAACGTGTACAGGTGGACGCCCGGTGCGCCGTTTTGCAGCAGATCACGGCACTGGGCCGCCGCGTACTCAACCCCGCGCTCCTGAACTTCTTTGTCCGTGCCTTCTCCCAGCGCGTCCAGCAGCTTCTTTGGGATGTCCTGGCCGCTTAATTCTCCAATTCGTGCGAGCTGGCTGGTGGAAGTCACCGGCAAAATGCCGGCAATCAGCGGCATCGTCACATCGGCCTTGACGGCGTGGTCCCGGAACTCATAGTAGGCGGCGTTGTCGAAGAAAAGCTGCGACGTCGCAAACTCCGCGCCGCAGTCCTGCTTGAACTTCAGCCAGTGAATATCGGCGTCTAAATGTTCGGCGTCCGGGTGCTTCTCAGGATAGAACGCGCAGCCGATGTGAAACTCAAAGTTTGCCTGGGTGTACTCAATTAAGTCGCTGGCATGGGCAAACCCGCTCGGATGCGGCTGATAGGATGGGTCGTTCTTGGGCGCATCGCCGCGCAGAGCCATTAGATGCCGGATACCAGCGGCTTGCAGCGTGGTCAAGATCTCCGTGATTTCTTCTTTAGAATGCCCGACGCAGGTCAGATGCGGCACCGAGTCAATATCCAGCTCCCGCTCGATGCGGCTGACCAAATCTACTGTCTTTTGCCGGTTAGAGCCGCCCGCGCCGTAAGTCACCGAGACAAAGTCAGGGGCCTGCCGGGTGATCTCACCAAGCGTGGAGTACAGCGTCGCCCACCCCGCCGGGTTCTTCGGCGGCGAGAACTCATAAGAGAGCGTCGGCACTCCCGCCGCCAGTTTATCGCAAAAATCCATAATCGCAGCCAATCTAAATCCCGCTATTCAATTCCCAATAAGTTCACTTCCACATGTTCGCAAAGCGTGTGCAGCAGCACTTGATGACACTCCTGAATCCGCATCGCGCTCGGGTTGACGCTCTGCACGCAAATCTCGTAGTCGGCTAATCCCCGGCACTTGCCGCCGGTCTTGCCATTGAACAGGCCCGTGACCAGGCCGCGCTCTTTGGCGGCCCTCAGCGCCCGGTAGATGTTCTCCGAGTTGCCGCTGCTCGTGAACACAATCAGCACATCTCCCGGCATCCCAAGCGAATGGATCTGGCGGGCAAAGATTTCGTCAAAGCCGTAATCGTTGGCGATGCAGGTCAGCACTGTGCCGTCCACTGACAGGCACATTCCCGGCAGCGACTTCCGTTCCCGGTAGAAGCGTCCGGTGAACTCTTCCGCTAAGTGCGCCGCCTCCGCCGCCGACCCGCCGTTCCCGCACGTCAGCAGCTTATGCCCGGTGTTAAACGCCGTCAGCACCGCCTCCGACAGCGCGTTCAGCGTCTCCCGATGGTCCAGCAGCCCCACTAAATCCTGCTGCAATTCTTGAATGTGTTGAGTGAGCATAAAATTTTATGGTAGAGCTGGGCCTAGCCACCACTCATTCCGAAACAAAATTGCACGTTCTTGCTCTCGCAGAAATGCTTAAAATCGTTGATCTCCAGATGGAACTGGTCAGGAGGGGCAGTAACTCGCGTGTTCCGTTGCGGCCCAAGCCAGCCCAGTGCAACAATGCAGCTACCTGGCGGCAGATGAGTAACCCAATCCCTCAACTGCGGCGCTGCCAATGACTGAAACGCATCTTTAGGCACGGGCGGCTCACCTCCCAGTTTAGAAGGCTGCACCGGCGCACTCCAAACAGACACTTCCCAAAAACGTTTAGTAGTACTTCCGTCTGCGATTGCGTAGCGCATCAAATCGTATATGGGCTTGGTAACGGTATTGGCTTGTGCCGGGCTGACTGCCTGCCCTTGAACCGGACGTGGCGCAGGAACAGATTGAGCATTTGCCCTCGAAAGGGCAAGTAGACAAACGAGGCAAGAAAGGAGGGCCAAACTGCGGAAATTCATAATTTTTTCCTATAACAACGCCGTCTCTAGTTTAACTCAGTCTTTAACTCGTCAGATAGTTACCGAGCAGCGAGAGCATCTGCGAGAAGCGTCACGGGATGGGCGACGCGGATGTCCGGCAGGCCGCGCTCCCGCAGGCCCGACGCAATCCAGGCTAGGCAGCCGGGGTTGCCGGCGGCGATGACCGAAGCGCCGGTAGACAGTATATGCTCTAGCTTTCTCGCCTGCAAGCGGCGGGCCATGTCCGGCTCGGTGAAGTTGTAGATGCCCGCCGAGCCGCAGCAGACTTCGCTTTCCGGCAGCGTCACCCAGATTGTGTTCGGCAGACGCGCAAGCAAAGCGCGGGGCGCGTCCCGCACTCCCTGCCCATGCGCGAGATGGCAGGCGTCATGGTAGGCCATTGTAACCGGCGCAGCCGAGACCGACCGGAGAGGCGCGACCCAGCCAAGCGCGTCCAGCCATTCGCTTGCGTCGCGAACTTTGGCGGCGAATGCGGCAGCTTTCTCGGCATACACAGGGTCGCCCGCGAAAAGGTGGCCGTATTCTTTCATCTGGCTGCCGCAGCCGGCCGAGTTGACGACAATCGCATCTAAACCGTCAAGCGGCGTGAACGCATCAATGAGGGCGCGGGCGAGAGAACGAGCCTCATCGCCATAGCCGCTGTGTCCGTGCAGTGCTCCGCAGCAGCCCTGGCGGCGGTTGACCAGCACCTCGCAGCCGTTTGCGGCCAGTACCCGCACCGTGTCAGAGTTCACATCCCCAAACAGGACGCGCATGGCGCAGCCGGCCAGGACGCCGACGCGGGCACGTTTCGGGCCGACGGCCGGAGTGACAGCATCTGGCAGTGGCGGCGAAATATGTGCTGGCAGCGAGGTGGTCTGCGCTTCAGCAGTGCGGACGCCGGACAGCAGGCGCACAGCAGGCGCGGGAACGCCGCCGCCGGTGACGGCCTGGGCCATCCGCATGGCGATTGTCATCTTCTTGGGCTGGGCTAGGGTTCCCAGCAGCGCGGAACGCGCCCTATCGGTTTGCCGGGACCGGACATGCTCGGCGTTGATGCGCTCGCGGGCTGTTTCTAAAATACACCCGTAAGGAACGCCCGACGGGCAGGCAGTCTCGCAGGCCCGGCAGCCCAGGCACAGATCCAAATGATGCACGGCATCCGAGGCCGACAGCGTGCCCTCGTGCATCTTCCGCATCAGCACCAGCCGCCCGCGCGGGCTGTCCGCCTCGCTGCCTGTCTCCAGATAAGTCGGGCAGGCCGGCAGGCACAGGCCGCAGTGGACGCACGCCATCAAGTCTTGTTCATGCTGAGCGCTTGTCATAGTCTCCCTACTCATAGTCTCCCTACTCATAGTCTCCCTACTCATAGTCTCCCTACTCATAGTCTTCCTGCTCATAATCTGCCTACAAACCGGCCAGGGTTCCACATGCGGGTGGGGTCCAATGTCTCTTTCAGGCGGGCCATGAGGCCGAAATCGGGCAGCAGGGGGGACCAGACCGGAACGTCCGCCTCGCGCAGGGTTTGGGGTATCTGCGTGATGATAAAACTGCCGCCGCAGCGGTCGGCTTTGTCTTTGAGGTCGGCATAGAAGACGTGCCAGTCAGCGGTTTCGGATTGCGGGGCGAAGTGGGCGGTCATCAGGCCAAGCGCGGCATCCGATGCCACTGCCGCCGTGAAGCCGCTGCGCCGGGCGGTCCATTCCAGCATCCGTGAGAACGCCCCGACCTGCGACGAGAGAACATGGAACTCGGCGGTCATGGGCGAGGGGTTCAAGGCGAAGTCGCGAAGCGCAGCGCGGACAGATTGGGAAGCGGCAACGTCCAAAGCGCCTGCGCCGAGGGTTTCCGTCTGCCAGGCCACGGCTTCGGCGTCGCCGTCAAAGCCCAAAAGCACATACTGCGCGTCGTCTGCGTCCGGCATGGTTTGCGAGGCCGCCAGCGGGCTGAGCAGGAACAGAAACGACGGCGCAAGATTGGAACCCAGCAGATGGTTCAGCACGTCCTCGCTGTTGTGGTTGCCGTCCAGCGGCAGTGCCACGGTCGCGGAGGCTTCCGGCAGCGGCGCGACTTTCAGCGACGCTTCCGTAATTAGCCCAAGTGTTCCCAAAGAGCCGCAGTACAGCTTCGGCAGGTCGTAACCTGCCACATTCTTGACGACTTTGCCGCCGCCTTTGACCACTTCTCCAGCGCTGTTCACGACGGACACTCCAAGCAGCAAGTCCCGCACGCTGCCGCCGGACAGGCGCGTCATGCTGCCCGCGCGGGTCGCGATCACACCGCCGAGCGTCTGCCGCTCCGGCTTTGCGATCTCTAGCGGCAGGTATTGTCCCTGCGCCGCGAGAACTGCCTGAAGTTCGGCGATTGTGATGCCCGCCTGCACGGTGATAGTCAGGTCGGCCGGCTCATACTCGGTAATCCGGTCCATCTTCACGGTAGACAGCGCTAAATCATAACGCTCGGGTGGGTAGCCGAGCTTCTGTCGGCAGCCGCCGCCCCACGGCACAACCCCGAGGCCGGACGCCTCGCGCACGATCTCCTGTGCGTCTGCCGTGGACGCGGGACAAGCAACCTGCGCCGGTTCGACGCCGAAGAGCGCATAGTGGGAAGAAGAATAGGAAGAAGAGTGAGACGGCTCCGTCATGCCGTTAGTATATCATGTTACGCGCGGTACGGTCAACTCTTAAGGACAGAAGGCTCCAGGGAGGCGACGAGGCCCGGCAGCACGGGCAGAAGCGCTTTCGTGGCCGCCATCAGCGGCTCCGGCACGGCGAGGCCCTGCAGTGACCCCGGAATGTTGACGAGAAGCGTCGTGCCGCGCGTGCCGGCGACGCCGCGCGAAGCGCCGTCCAGGGGGTAGCCCGCCTCAGCCGCCGCGCGGCGCAGCATCTCCGCGACCCCAAACGCTTCCCGCTTGATCAGGCCAAAGGTCGCTTCCGGCACAATGTCAGCCGCCGAGTAGCCGGTCCCGCCAACTGTAAGGATAACATGGCAGCGGGACTTGACATGGGGCATGTCGCACCAATCGCGCAGGGTGCGCTCGATGCCCCTGCGCGTAATCCGAAGCACCAACGGGCGATGCACGGTATACACAAGCTCGTTGCCCCGCATCAGCGCGTATTCCACCGCCGCGCAGCCGGCTTCTTCCCAGGACCGCAGGCCGACTTCTCCAAAGGTGGTGTCGCGCCTCGAAAAACCCAGAATTCCGACTCGTATCACTTCGCTGCACCAATCCTCTGCTGGGCTGATCCGTCATTGGACCAGCCCTTTGGTTACCTTCATAAAAATGTCTTCCAGGTCCATCGCCTGCTCGGTGAAGCCGAGAACCCGGTGGCCGTGCGAAATCAGCAGGGTATTGAGACCGGCCTGGTCTTCCGGGCTGCCGGTGAAGTCTACCGCAAGATGGGAGTTGACAGACCGGACGGCTCGGACACCCGGCGCATCGGACAGAAGCGCCGTGGCTTCTTCCATCTTGTCCAGGAGGCGTATTTCCAGTGTGCGTCCGCCGGTCACCTGGTCCATGATGTCCTGCACGTCGCCGGAGACCAGCATCTCGCCGCGCTCGATAATACCGACTTTGTTGCAGAAGTCCGCAAGCTCCGGCAGGATGTGCGACGAAATAATAATCGTCTTGCCCATCGCCTTCAGCTCTTTGAACAGTTCTTTGATTTCAATCCGGGCGCGGGGGTCCAGTCCCGACGCCGGCTCATCCAGGAGCAGCACTTTCGGGTCATGGATGAGCGTCTTCGCCAGACAGAGGCGCTGCTTCATGCCGGTAGACAATTCTTCCACATAGCTGTCCTTTTTTCCTCCTAAATCTGTAAGGCTCAATACATCATCTATGATGCGCGGCCTTTGATTTTTCGGCAGCCGGTACGCGCCCGCGAAGAAGTCCAAGTATTCCCAGACCCGCATGTCGTCGTAGATGCCGAAGAACGCCGGCATGTAGCCGATCCGCCCGCGCACGGCTTCAGGATGCTCGACCACGTCAATGCCGTCAATCGTAGCCCGCCCGGATGTCGGCTTGAGCAGCGTCGCCAGCATCTTGATGGTGGTTGTCTTACCCGCGCCGTTCGGCCCGATAAAGCCGAAGATGTCCCCGGCTTCTAAATTCAGGCTCAGGTCTTTCACCGCCGTTAGCCCTTTGTATTCTTTGACAAGATGTTCAATTTGGATCATAGTAGTTTAATTCAGAATCCTCTGGCTCAACAATGAGAAGAACCCCTCCCGCTCGTTCCTCGCTCCCTCCCCTGTTAGGGAAGGGCCAGAAAAATACAGAACGCAAGGACGCCCATTTCCGGCCTTGCTCCTAATTGCCCTTCCCTAACAGGGGAGGGAGCGAGGAACGAGCGGGAGGGGTTCTTCCCTCATCCGCGCCCCCGCACCGAGCGATGGTAACGCCGCACCATAAACGCCAGCGCCGCGACTGTGGCAGCGGTAGTCAGCAGAAAGTACCATAAAGTAGAAGTCGGGTCGCTGCTGCCATCCGAGCCAAAAGTGTTCGGCGAAAGCTGCATCATCAACGTGTTGACTATGTAAAAGGGGTTCGCCCACATGACTGGCGTGTCTTGTCCGGGGCCGCTGCGATTTGCCAGCAAAAGCCAGACCTGGTTGATAACGACCGTGCCGACGCACAGAAAAGCGGACGCCGTGAGCGCGGACGCCGTCGCGGTCATCGTGCGCTTGGCTTGAAACGAACATACCAGGCCAAGCGCACTGTAACAGGCGATTGTCAGGAGCAGGAACAGCAGTACTATTGGCAGTTCAAGAAAGCCAAGCTCCGCGCGGGCCGCAGCCACCACCATAAACGGCAGCAGGATGACCAGCAGCAGCCAGGGGATCATCTGCCGGCCCAGCCATTTGCCCCCCAGCACTTCCCACGCCGAAAGCTGGGTCGTCGCGAGTATTTCCCAGGTCTGCTGCTCCCGCTCCTGCGTGATCGCCGTGGACGACAGCGCCGGAGACAGCAGGACAATCAACACTAACGCGCCGTAGACCAGCAGCGGCCAGAGGTCGCGGGCATCCTGAAGTGTTCCGCGCCAGACCCCGATCATGCCCCGGACGTAATAGTACGCAGCGATGGCTCCAATCAGCCGGGCAATCCACAGGTTCGCCGCAACGCCGTTCTTGCGCTTAAGCCGCAGCCGCCCGCGCACTTCGCGCTCCAAGACCGGGTTGTCGGTGAAAATGCCCATGAGGTAGTTACTGGACCACCTGAACCCAGTTCGGGTGACTGACCACAAGCAGAATGCCGCTGCCTGAGTGGGTCAGGGTTCCGGTCAAGATCACTTCCCGCCCAATCAGGGATTGTGCAGGGTTACGCCAACTGGAGAACGGCAACGCCACATGGATTCTCGACGGCGTCGCGTTTGGTGCAAAGCCAAGTGTCGCGCTGCCGCCCATTTGAGAGAAGACAAAAACAGTGCCGCGCAGGCGCACGACATGACCTACCAGCGCGGCCGCCTGCGCGGCGCTGAGAGTGCGCGTGTCCCGCGCCTGCCGGTAGGAAAGCGCTGCCCGCCTCACGATCCCGAAGCCGCCTGAGTTCGTGCCAGGCAAGGCTGCGGCTGGGATGGGCTGCGGTGCGCCGGAGACCGGCAGATGCACGATGACGAGGCTCACGTCGTTTTCGGTCACGGGGCGGCCGTCTATGCGCGGCGCGGGGCCGGCAAGCTTCGGGTCACTGCTCCATCCCGCCAGCAGGGCCTCGCCGGGTTCAGGTGTATAGACCGGAGTATCGCCGCCGGAGTAGTTCGGTATACTCGTGCTGAGGGACCGGAAGTAGTCGCCGAGCGCGGCGTGCATCCGGTCACGAACGCTGGCTTGATCCTCAGCGGCAGGACTGGTGACGGGAAAGCTTGGTGATGGAGTGCCGATGGAACTCCCTGGGGAAACAGTCACGGTCGCGCCGGGCGCAAGTGTCCCGATGGGAAGCCAGCGCCCGGCGTACAGCACCGCGCAGTTTGTCAGGGCATAGGGAGTACGGTTGACGAGAGTGCCTTTGACGGAGGCGATGTTGTCGGACAGAGCGCCGTCAATCGCGCCGCCTAAGTCGGTTGTAGACTGGGCATCAAACGCCCGCATGGCCCACATGTTGACCGGCGTGCTTGGCAGCGAAACGCCGCCCGGCGTTTCCACAAACTGGACCGGGCCGGAGCCTTGCGACTCGTCACCGTTCCCGCTGCCGTAGCTCATGCCGGGATTAGGCACGGCGGCCAGAAGATTATTTCCCGAGAGGCCGATGTCGTAGGTCGTCCGGTGCGGTGAAAACAGGCCCACCTCGGAGTAGACCCCGGCCTGCGTCTGCCCCGCGTTGGTTTCAATGAGCGCCGCCCGGTTGACGAAAACACTGCCGCCTTTTGCGGCATACCCCACCCCGAATGTCCCGGCAGCGAACACGAAGACTAAAGTGGGGATCGTCACCCAGGCCAGTTCTTTGCGGTCGTACTTCTTCAAAACAAAGTAGTTGACGGGAACTAAAATGATCAAATAGACCAGCAGGAAGACCGCAATCACCGAGGTTCCGGGCGCATCCAGTGACGGCCCGCGCATGACGGCTTCGGAAAGAAGCGGCGGCGAGCTGCCGTAGTATGCCCCGCCGCCTAAGTTCTCCTCACGGGCGGCCGTGATGCCCAGCACCGAGGATGCGGCAGGAGTTTGGCTAAACAGCAAAGTCTGCCAGACCGGCGGCAGGGTCATTGCCGCTTGAAACGCCGGGCCGGTTGGGTCAAACGCCGTCACTGTCACCGTGCCTGCCCCGTAAGGCCCGGAAATGATCTGCGCCCCGACACCCGGCGCGGACTGCAAGACGCGGACGCCCGGCAGGGGCTTTGCGGCAAGCGTCAGCGCTCCCGAGGCGCTGGCCGCGCTGACGGTCGCTGGCAGCAGGCCGGTAAAGAACACCGACCCGAAGCGCGTGGCGTCCGGCCCGCCGCAGACAATCAGGTGCCCGCCGCCTGCCACCCATCCCCGGAGCGCGTCACTCTGCGCTTCCGTCATGGCCTCAATCGGCGCGTCGCTTCGCAGCAGAAACGCGCTGACGCCGTCGTACCCCGCCGCTTTATCAGGCAGGTCAGCCGCCGTTGCCGCTTCCGCCACCTGGGCTGTCGCCGGCGCTGCCGAGTTCAAGCCATTGGGATTGCCCCGGTTGATCGGGGGAGCAGCGGATGACGGCAGGCTGCGCCCGCCGAGAAACGTAAACGCGCCGGGGTCACCGCCGAAGCCGACCAGCAGCGAATCGTTTGGCGCAAGCGGATTGCCGGTGAAAGCCTGGCTTGTGTTCTGGTTCTGGTTGTTGATGGAGGCCAGTACGTGCCCGTCGCCGCGCTCGCGGCCTTCGACAAGCTGCACGGTCAGGTCCGCCTGCCCCGGATCAATGCCGCGCAGGTACAGTGGATAGAAGTGTGGCCCGGCGCTGCCGCCGGGAACGGAAACCGGGCAGGCAAAGACGGCGGTAGACGTGTCCTGCCGCCCGCCGCGTCCATAGGGAGAACGTGCGGTCTGGCTTGTCGCGACGACTTGAATCTGACCGGAGAGCGTGTCGGGGCCAGGGTTCTGAACGCCGACCGTGACCAGGCACCAGCCGCCCGGCCGGTAGCGCCCGGCGACGCCGAACTTTGCGGTGAGCGCCGGACCGTCGGCGCGGGCTGCCGGAACAACAATACCGGCCAGCAGCGCGGCACTGACAAGAAGTAGACAGAAACGCGCGGCAGGCCGGAGCATGGGTTGAACCTCAATAATCGTCAAAAGCCGGATGACGAGTGACTAAAGTCACTCGCTGGAAGGTACTCAGAATTGCCGCCTGTCCAGGGGACAGAAGACAAAGCTATCTTAACGTCCTCATCTTAACGTCCTCATCTTGCTGTCCCCTGGACAGGTGGTACTTCTGAGTACCTTCCAGCGAGTGACTTTAGTCACTCGTCCGATTATCTTTCAGCAGCTTCCAGTTCATCGTCGGCAATATCAAAATTCGCGTAGACCTTCTGGACATCATCGTTGTCTTCCAGCAGGTCAATCAGGCGCAGCACCTGGCCCGCTTCTTTGCCGGCAAGGTCCACCGTCGTCTGCGGCAGCATGGTCAGCTCTGCCGACGCCACGGCGATCTTCGCGGCTTCCAGCGCCTTTTGCACGCTTTGGAAATCTTCCAGCGCCGTCGTGACTTCGAATCCGCCGTCGTCAGTGGGCTGAATGTCTTCCGCCCCGCCTTCAATGGCCGCTTCCGTGACCGCTTCTTCGTTGGAAACGCCGGGGTCAACGATGATGACCCCCTTCTGCTCAAACAAGTACGAAACGCTGCCCGATTCTGCCAGCCGCCCGCCGGTCTTGGTAAAGACCGAGCGGACATCCGAGACCGTGCGCTGCTTGTTGTCGGTCAGGCATGAGACCAGCACGGCAACGCCGCCGGGGCCGTAGCCTTCGTAGGTCAAGTCTTCGTAGTTTGCGCCGTCCCCGCCGCCGACCCCGCGTGCGATAGCCCGCTTGATATTGTCCTGCGGCATGGAGATGGCCCGCGCCCGCGTGATCGCCGCCCGGAGCGTGATATTGGAGTCGGGGCTGCCGCCGCCGGTTTTCGCCGCGACAATGATTTCGCGGGCGAGCTTTGTGAACAGCTTGCCGCGCTGGGCATCGGTCTTGCCCTTCTGGTGTTTAATGGAGTGCCATTTGCTATGTCCTGACATCGCTTCTCATCCTCTGCTGTCTGTAGTATAATGGGACGCGCCCCCAAAAGGGTTCGCTTCTTTGGGTGATTATACAAAAAAAGCAAGGTCGGCGTCAAGGCAAGGGGTCTTCAAATGACAACAGGTGATTGGGGTAGTCAATGGTCACGCGGCTATGTTGGGACAAAACGGGGATGCCGAGCAGGAAGCCGATCTCAAAGTCAAAGCTCGGACTGACTTGATGGTCAATGTCGGACTGACCAATGAGGCCGTTTTGAGTCAGCGTTGCCGGCGGCGAGGAGTTATCAAAGTTGACCGTGACTTTCTGCGGGGTGAGACAGTAATCTACTTCCATTGCCGAGTCGCCGATGCCCGATCGACTGTCAAAACTGCCCTCCTGCCAGTCGGCCTTCGGCGTGTCGGCGGACAAAGCGCGGGTCAAATCCAGCGAGAAGAAGTCCGTCTCTGCGCCCGTGTCTACCAGCGCCCAGACCCGGCGCTTGCCGGTATGGGTTGACACAAACAAGTGGTGATCGTAGTAGTGCAGCGGCATGGACGCAACCGACGTATGCGGCAGGGCCAGATGTTTCGCGCCCGGCCCACGGGCAATGGTCATGGTGCTGTTGTCAAAGTCAATCGTCACCGCGTAGTCGTCGAGAATCGCGCCGCCGAACAAACCGTCTCCCGGACCGCTGTAGCTGTCCGTGACATGCAGGGGAATTGAGTTAAGGGTGATAGACCCCAGCGAAAGCATATCAGCCCGCTGCAAGGAGGCAGACGCCCGGCCCTGCACTCCGGAAACGTAAGACTTGGCAAGCTCAGGCAACTTGAGGCGCTTGGCAGCGTTTTTGGAAAGCAGCATCTGGCCGGCCCCGGAATCAAACAGCAGATGGAACGGCTTGCCGTTAATGGAAACCGAAACCAAAATATAGTTGCCTTCACGCTGGATCGGAAAAATCGCCGTGTATGCTGTTTGCTTCTCGTCGTCTTTGCTGAGGTGGAATGCTTTGTCCTCGTGGAAACTGCGCCAGTAGCCGGTTTCGTTCGTCACCGTGTTCTGCACATACGGCGTCGTGAAATCAAACGGCTGGCCGGACGGCTTCAGCGCGAGATAATGGTTATCAACCGCCAGGTCTTCTTCGCTGGTGGTGCTGTCGTTCTGGGTCTGGATCAGCCCCAGCCAGGCATCGGGCCGCTCTGGGTGCAGCGTGGTCGCCCGCTGAAAGAGGGCGTAGCCTTCTTTGTCGTGGCCGTCCCAGTTGGCAATGCGGGCGGCGGCGACTAAACCCCAGTAGTTGTCTTTGTCTTGGGCCAGGGACAGCTTCGCGTCTTGGCCGGCGGCTTCCGGTTCGCCGCCCCGAATTTCCGCCAGCGCCAGCAGGCCATGTGCGTCAGACCCTTTGGGATCGGCAGCGGCGGCGGACTGCGCGGACTGCAAAGCATCACGCCACTGGTCCTGCCGCAGTTGAGACAGGATCAGGCCCGTGTATGCGGGAGCCGATTTGGGGTCGGCTTTGACCAGAGACGCATAGCTTTTTCGGGCCTGGTCAAACTTGCCTGCCGCAAACGCAGCGTCGGCAGACGCGAGTGTCGGCGCGTTGGCATGGACCTTGCCGCCCATCAGCAGGACGACCGGCAGGAAAAGGAGCGGCAGAAGAACACGCGGGCGCATTGGGGTTTAGTATCCTTCCTCGTCTAAGAACGCTGTCATCAAATCTAAGAAAAGCTGGCGCAGGGTGACGTTGCCGTGATCCAAACAGTAGCGTTTAGCCCGGTGGAACAGCGCGGGCGACATGTCTACCGTCGCTTTGGCTCCGTTGGGATGCAGGGCTTTTTGGGCCAGCATCGCCTGGACACGGGCTATTAGCGCCGCGCTACGCACCGCCTCTGGGTCAGGCACGGTCAACGTCGGCTCTGAAGCGGGTTCGGAGACAACAGGATCGGAAATGAACTGGGACAGCACCAGATCGTCTTCGCGCGGGAGAGGCACAGGCGCAGCCATGACTGGAACAGAAACTACTTCCGCAGTCGCTTCGGGCGGGGCTGGCTCAGGAGCAGGTTCGGCGGACTTTTTTTGTTCGCGCAGGTTGGCAAGCCGCAGCTCGGCAAGCGTGGTCATTGGGGCAATCTCCTAGTTCAGCGTGTTTTGCTGATTTTGCATAAAGCTAAACGTGCGTGGAACTGAAGTTCTACGCTAAGGCTTTATTGGGGTGTGGGGCGAAGCGCCTGGTCTCCACCTGCGTGGAGAAAGAGTAAGACAACTTGCGTGGAGGCTCTGCTCCTTGTCCGCGAAGGCGGACACTCGGCGTCTGCGCCCCACACCCCAATAAAGCCTTAGCGTAGAACTTCAGTTCCACGCTCGCTGGGGTTGTTACTTGCCGGCATTTTTCAGTGTCACCGGCCATTTCTTCTCACGGCTCATCTCGGACAGGGTGCGCTGGACCAGAGCTGTCGTCATGAGGCGCTGGTCGCGGACATAGCCGTTGACGAAGAGCGCATCGCACAGCACGCAGACATCGCGGGGAACGCCTTTGGTGATCGTATGGACATCGGCGAGAGCTTGCTGCTCAAAATAGGTGTCCACTTCGCCGCCGCCAGCCGTTTTGATCCGAAACGCGATCATGTCTGTCATCTCTTCCAGGGAAAGCGGGTCTAGGCGTCCAACGACGGCGATGCGCGAGCGGAACGCATCATGGCGTTCCAGCTTCTTCGGCAAGTTGTCCTGGGCCAGCATGACCACGGTAATCAGCTTTGTCTGGGCAGTCTGGAAATTGGTCAAATCGGAGATGGCGTCAATGACGCGGGACACCAGGTTCTGGCCTTCGTCGAGCAGCAGGACCGGGTGGCGGCCTGCCATGTATTCATCCAGCAGAAACTGCTCTAACGCCTGCCGGTTCTGGGCTTCGGTCCGAAGCGAGGTGATCCCGTAGGCTTCCAAGATCAGACGCAGAAACTGGCCCGGCGTCCGCACCGGTGCGCCCGGCAGAAACGCGACTGTTTTGGTGTCGTCGTCTTCCCAGGTCATTTGAAGCGAGTTCGCAATCGTCGTTTTGCCTGCGCCCACCGGCCCGGTCAGCACGGCCAGCCCCCGCTTCTGGTCCACCGCATAACGCATTTTTGCAATGGAAACTTTATGCTCGACGCTTGGGAAAGCGTAGCGGGGATCGGGCTGAACCGAGAACGGAGTCTCGCGCAGGCCGTAAAACTCTTCATACATGGGTAGTGGTTCACTTTGCAGGCAAAAATGGGCAGTGATTCATTATAGAGGAATTCCGGCCTAAAATCAAGCGCACATCCGTTTTGTTTTATGAGCGCCCTGCGGCTTGATAAATCTCCGTCAGCGTGTCCAGCATGGCTTGGAGGCTATAACATTCCTTAACCAGCGCCAGCGCACTTTCCGCGAGGTTTTGGCGCAGGCGGCCGGCACCCTGAAGCCGGCTCAGGGCGGCGGCCAGTGCTTCCGGGTCATCCGGCGGGACCAGCAGGGCCGTTTCGCCGTCGGAAAGCATCTCGGCTAGGCCGCCGACCCGCGACGCAACGACCGGCACACCCGCCGCCATCGCTTCCAGGGCGGCGATCCCCTGCCCTTCCCGACGCGACGGCGCGGCAAACACGTCGGCAGCCGAAAGCAGGAGCCGCACGTCATCCACGCGCCCCAGCAATTTGACATTCGGCGGCAGGTTCCGCGAGAGCGCTGCAAACTGCGGGCCATTACCGGCAATCAAGAACGTCATGGCTTTGCGCTGCCGGGCCGCTTGCAGAAGCACATCCAAGCCTTTTTCGGGAGAGAACCGCGCTGCCGCCGCGACGACAAATGCCGTCTCCGGCAGGGAGAACGCAGTGCGGGCTTCAGCACGCGCAGACGTAGCGGCAAAAGCATCGGCAGCTTTAAAAGCAGCGGCATCTATGCCGTTGGGGACAACTTTGATTTTGGAGCGCGGCGCTCCGCAGGCGGCAAGGCTGCCCGCGACAGCCTCGGAGACGGCCAGGATTTGAGTGCAGCGGCGGCTGATCCAGGAAACGGCGAGGCGTGCGAGCAGGCCGCGCTCGATCTGGTTGTGCGCGGTGAAGATCAGCGGGAAGGAATGGCGGCGAGAGGCAAGCGCGGCAACCCAGGCGGCCCGAACCCCGTGAGCATGAACGATGTCCGAGAACTGGGGCTGAACCGAGGCGAGAACTTGCGCCACCTGCAAGTCCGAGGGCGACAGCCGGGCGGAGATGTTTACCCGAACTGACGCAACCAGGTTGGAGCAGTCGGAGACGGCCGCAAGCAGCTTTCGTGGCGCGGCAACGGAGTTGACGACCTTAGCCGGGTCCAGACCGTTCAGCAGGCTCCGGAGATGCTGCCGGATGCCGCCTGTCGCCGGACGGACGACATGCAGGACGCGCACGGGTTTTTGAGAAGGCATGGTCACGGCAGCGACGCGACCCGCACCGGATGGTGACGGTGATGGCGGCGATGATGGTCGTCATCGGCGACGAGCGCCTTGTCCGGCGGCGTGGCCCCGAAGGTGCTTTGGATCATCGGACGCGCTTCCGGCCAGTTTGTCGCGACATCATTCCCGATTGGCCGGCTTGGCAGCGTGTCCATGCGGACCTGCTGGCGCGGCGTGTCGTGGGCGAACCGGGCCAGCGCGACTTCCTGGGCCGGCGACAGGTCCGTGTCCACATGCCGGTCAATTTTGTCCAGCATCGGGCCAATCTGGGCCAGCGCCAGCGGGGAGCGCAGCTTTGTTTTCAGCGCAGCAATCAGTGTCTGCTGACGCCGGGTGCGGACCAGATCGCTGTCGGAGTGCCGAAACCGGACAAAACCCATTGCCTGCTGGCCGTTCAGATGCTGGAAGCCCGGCTTCAGATGGATATGCAGATGGCCCCAGTTGTCGTCGTAGTCCATTTTCTTGTCTACGACAAGGTCTACGCCGCCAAGCTGATCAATGGCCTCTTCAAAGCCCTCAAAGTCAAGCGCAAGATACTTATCGGACGAGATGCCGAACGTATCCTGCACCACTTTCTCGGACAGCGCCGGCCCGCCGAACTGGTGCGCGGCATTGATTTTCGTCGTGCCGTGGCCGGGGACGTGAGCGCGGGTATCACGCGGAATGGACAGCAGAGAAATGGAGTTTTTGGCGAAGTCCACATGCGCGACCATCAGCATGTCCGAGCGGGCACGGCTCTTTAAGACCTGGTCAGTACGGTCATCATAATCCCGGTCCCGCCCGATGATCATTAGATTTAGGGCAGGCTGATTGGGGAACACATCCGCCACAGTTTGATGCTGAAGAATCGAGGGCAAAAAGCGCTGGATTGCCCCGGAGGTGCGATATAAATAGCCGCCATAAACGGAGGCGGAAGCAAGAGAAATAAGTGCGAGACCACCGAACAGGCGGCCGAGTTTTTGAGCAGGTGATTTGCGGGGTGCCGGACGGCGGCTCACAGGCCGCCGGGGCGGGGCTGGCCGGCGCGGGGTCTGGGTCATGTTTGTGGGTGATCTCCGATTTTGTAATCAAGACAGCAAAAATGCCGGCTGCCTGATTATATTCCCGGTATAGTCCTTTTGTCAAGTGCATCCTGCTTGACAGAAGGAGCAACCCTTTCCCATGTCCGAAACCCTCTACCTGGGCCTGGATGTCCAGGCCGACGTCAGCAGCTTCACCCTGCTGACTTCCGACCGCGCCGACAAGCCCAACCACGGCAAAGTCCGGCTCGACGGCTTTCCCCAACTGCTGCAAGACAGCCACCCCAGCTTCCTCGCCTGCGAATTCACCGGCCGCCTGGCCGTTCCCTACGCCCGTGTCGCCAAAGCCCACGGCGTCAAAGTCTACTATCTCGACACCGTCAGCCGCGCCGCCTACACCCGCATCTTTGGCCAGACCAGCAAGACCGACAAACAAGACGCCAAAACCATTGCCGCCGTGTTCCGGCGCTGGGCTGAACACGAACAGGAGTATCAAATGAACCCGCATCTCTTCTTGGATGCTGAAATGGTCGAAGATGCCTGGCTTCTGCGGGCCATGCTCTACGAAGTCAAGAAGATACGACAATTCCAAGTCTCCTGCCAGCTCAAGGCCCAGATCGCCGAGCGAACCGAACTACCCGACGTCGCCGCACGCTGGACGCGGATCGGCGAAGCCATGCCCACCAAAGAAGCAGACAGCGAAGTCGCCGCCTATGCCGCCGAGCACTTCCCGCAGGAAATGGACCTGCTGCAAACAATCCCCGGCATCGGCCCCACCCTCGCACCCTGGATTATCGCCATTTTGCAGCCCAGCAGCCGCTTCGACACCTATTGGAAAGCCAAGCGCTACATCGGCTTCAACCCGCGCCAGAACGAAAGCGGAGCCAAGACCGGCAAACAACAGGGGAGGGCGGAAGGCCAGAGACAGCAGAGAAAAGAAAAGCAGAAAGGCCGGGGCTGACGCCCCGGCCCACCCACCGCCGCCGGCGGCAATGCACTATTCCCGAAACAGTAGGCAACCGAGCAACCGGACGCCCCCGCAAATATAGCCAAGCAGTACCCGCCGCGCAACTCCCAGGCCCACCGCGCAATATCGCACAAACACTAAAGCAGAGACCGAAGCCGCCGCCCCGTGCATCTAATCAGCAACGCTCAAAACCTGGTAGCCGAAGTATAGCAGAAGAAACAGAGTTTGTCAAACAACCTTTTGACAAGGCTTGACACTGGCTATATCGCACATCAGAGGGATTGTCAAACGAAAAAGCCGTGAAATTATTGCGTAGGGGCAGACACGGAGGTCTGCCCCTACAAGTTTTGCGCTAGGCTTCTTCGGCAATCTTGCTGAGATTACGCATCAGCGTCAAAGCGTCGGCGTAGGGCCGCTGCCAGGTGTTGCGGCCAAAGATCAGACCCGTCGCGCCAGCGGCGAACGACTGCCGCGCTTTTTCAAGAAGCTGGTCGTCGGGTTCTTTTTCGCCGCCGGAGATTAAGACAAGAGTTTTGCCAGCGCTCTTGATGACTTTGGCAATGCCTTCCTCGGGCGTAAAAGCCTGCGTGTCATAGGGCTTGGGGGACGCCGGGGTTGGGCTGTGGGTCGGAAAGTTGATCTTCACGACGTCCGCGCCCATCTCCGTGGCGACTCGGGCGGCGTAGTCAATCGCCCAGACACTTTCCTTGCCGCCTTTGGCTTCCACTGCCTCGCCGCGCGGGTAGGCCCAGATAATCGTCGGCATGCCAAACCGCTCGGCATCGCGCCGCACTGTTTCCCACTGAGCAAAGTCCCGGTCCTGGGCCGGGGAGCCGACATAGAGCGTATAGCCGACGGCGTCCGCGCCGAGTGCGACGGCGTCTTCCACGGACGCATTGCACGACGAGAACGACTCGGCATCAGACGGAATTTCAGTTTTGCCGTTCAGCTTAACTACCAGAGGCAGCCGCCCGGCATAGGGCATACCGTATTTCTGCGCCAGGCCGTACTGGAGCGCGATGCCTGAATAGTTGCCTTCCATCGCCAGCTTGAACTGGAAATTCGGGTCGGCTGAGTCAGGGTTCGTAAAGAAGTCACGCGGGCCGTGTTCGAGGCCCTGGTCAATCGGCAGCAGAAGCAGCGTACCGTTGCCGGGGCCATGCTCGTGCATCAGCCGGTGCAGGCGGACTTTTTTGCCGACCGAAAGGTTGTCCATATCGTCTAAAGTTAATCGCTGTGCCATATTGGTATCCTTTGTGCGCGAGCGCAGTTAAAGCCGAAGCATCTTCGGTAACTTTCCCAACAAGCGGGCATGGATTAAACTTGAGAATTGAACGTGATTGAGATGCTTAGGAACAAGCGCGAGGGAATGAATTCCTCTCGCTACATAGAGTCGTCCTTTGGACGAAGACGCAGCAAATGCAGGCAGTCTTTGTTTAAACTCTCGTCCGAAGGACGACTCTATGTAGCGAGAGGAATTCATTCCCTCGCGAATCGCTACTCCTTATGTCGGGCTGAACGTCAGCGCGAAGCTGCCCAGGTTGCCGGTCCCGGCGGCACTTCTGCCATTATTGGTAGCAGCCTGAGCATCTGCCGAGTTTGCTGCTGTGGTTCCGGGCGAGATGGCCGCACCGCGATACCACTTGACATGCCCATCCGCAGCAAGGAAGTTGGAGCCGTCAGTATGAATTCCAGTCAGACCGGTGAAATCTGTGTTCTGGTTTGCTGCCGAAGTGCCGCCCATGTCACCGGTTGCGTATTTCAGGTTGTTGGATGAAGTATCACTTTTGGCGACGAAATCCGACGTTGATGCCGGTGAAGTAGTGACGTTCGTGATGTCGAGGCCATCAACAGCAGGAGACACGGGCGTCGGTGCTGGTGCCCCAACGCTGTAGCCTTCATCAGCACTTGCTGAAAACAGTGAAGTCGCGTTTTGGACTTCGGCTAAGAGTATCGTGCTTGCGGGAGCTTGTTGAGAGGATAAAGAGCCTGTCGGGCCGTTGCCGCGCAGGTTCTGGTTGTAGGCATAGGACACAGGCTGAGGGGTATAGCCGTTGATAGCAGTTCCCGCAACAGTGCCGTCGTCAGGGCACTTGTAAACTCCAGTGCTTTTGACGTAGGTGTAAAGCTGGCCCGCCCAGCCCGCACCATTGGCAATAGCACTGGGATTAGTATCATAACCAGCAATGTAGCGCCCGCTGGGCATCTGCTCATCGGTGTCCTGTGTATACTGGATAAACGCGAGGCCAAGCTGCTTCATGTTAGACTGACAGGAAGCGCGGCGAGCGTTCTCACGGACTTTCTGGAACACGGGAAAAAGTATCGCCGCGAGAATCGCGATAATGGCGATCACAACGAGCAGCTCAATCAGTGTAAAGGCGTGTGCCGAGCGACGACGAATCTGAGCGGGTTTCATAGAGTCTCCTGTTTTAGCGACATGTCACTTCGTAACCTGTCGAGTGTGGCCTGCAAAGATGAAGAACACATGAAGTTCTTCTTGCGTCTTCCTCTGCCTCCAGCACAATGACGCAGGAGGCTCCGCGAAGTTCATTTTGTTTTCAATGGGTGTGCAAGCTGACTGACGGTGACGAATTGGTAGCCGCGCAGGCGTGCGGCGGTGATAATTCCCGGCAGCGCTTCCAGCGTTTCCGGGATACCATCGTGGAGCAGAATAATTCCCCCGTTTTCCAGATGCGCCAGCGTCCGCTTCAAAATGACGCCTGACGACGGCTTAGAAAAATCGCCGGGATCGTTTGTCCAGAGCGTCGTGATGTAGCCATGCCCGGCGACTTCCCGCAGCACCTCGCCGTTGTACTCCCCGCCGGGCGGACGGAAAAAGCGCACGGGCGCTCCGGTAGCTTTTGTAATGGCGGCGTTGCACCGACCGACTTCATACGCAACAAGTTCCGGCGGAATAAGCGTCAGGTTGACGTGGTCGTAAGTGTGATCGCCCACTTCGTTTCCTTCGGCGACTTCCAGCCGGACCAAACCGGGGTTCTTTTCGACTTGCTCGCCGACCACAAAGAACGTCGCAGGCGTGTGCAGCCGCCGCAGAATGTTCAGAAGCTGAAGCGTATACACGGGATGCGGGCCGTCGTCAAACGTCAGCGCAATCTGCGGATGGTGTGTGTTGCCGCGCAGGATTTTGTTGAAGCGGCAGCTTTGGTCCCGTGCATACTGGTTCTTTGCCAGCAGCATCTCATAAGGCCGCGCATTCTGCGGGAAGCTAGGCGCGTTGTAGAACGACGGCGGGAGCAGCGTCGGGGCGGGCTTTTTCGGCGCGGCAGCAGGCTTCTTTGGCGCGGCGGCAAGTGCGGGCACAGACAAGACGCTGAGTGCGGCGGTGAGGAGTAACGGCTTTGCGTTCAAGACGCCTCCTGGCTTTGGTCCAGCGCCAGCGGGTCGCGCAGATCGCGCAGCACGAGGCCCGAGAGCAGCTTGGGATAAAAGAACGTAGACTTCTGGGGCATGACGTCTCCGGCAAGCGACACGGCTTCCACTTCCTTTACTAAAGGCCGACCAAGTACAAATGCCGCCTGCGCGTCGCCATTTGCGACGGCCTGCGCCGCTTCCGAAATCTCGCGCGTATACGAGACATGGCTGCCGTCCGCGACTTTCGCGGCGTCTATGCCCAGGCATCCGTCTAAAATCAGCGTTCCCAAAAGCGAGACCGGCAGACGCTCCGCCGCGCTTGAGGCGGAAGGATCGGCAGTCAGCACAGCCAGATGCACCAAGCTTGGCAGCAGGACTCCGAACGCGGTTTTACCCGAGGCAGCTTGCTGGGCGATCTCCGCTTCAATAGTCCCTAAATGGCTTCCAGACAGCGTAAACTGCGCCAGCGCCGCCGGCAGCGCGGCGATTTTTTCTTCTGGTACGCCACGAACAAGCCGGTGCGTCGGCAGGACAAGCAGGCCTTCGTCTTCAAACGCCGTCAGCGTGACCAGAATATAATCGGCAGGCTGCGGCGACCCGGCAGTCGCTTTGGCCTGTTCCTGCTGGTAGGTCAGCGCGGTCTCGTACCGGTGGTGACCATCGGCGATAAATACAGATTTATCTGCCATCAGCTCTTTGAGGACCGCCTGCGCGTCGGCGTCCGCAATCCGCTCCACTTTATGCGTGGAGCCGAGCAGGTCGTCCACGCGCTCGATCACGTCTTCCCGGTCATCGTACTCCTGAATGAAGCTGCGGACCGCGCTGTCCGGGTCGCTGAACAGGCCGTGAATGGACTCGAACTGGGCCTCTGTCGCCCGCAGCAGGTCCAGTCGGTCTGCTTTTGGCCCGGTCAGCGTCTTCTCGTGCGGCAGCACCCGGCCCGTGCTGTAGTCTTCCAGCTTCAGCAGGCAGATTAGCCCGTAGCGCTCCGGCACGGGCTGGCCGGTCACGGGATCGTCAAACTTCTGCCGGTAGACATACATCGAAGGCGTCTCTTCTGTTTTGAGTATCCCGGACGCCAGCCATTCCCGAAAGAGCCGCGCGGCCTGGGCGTATTTGTCCTCTTCGCGCCCCAAAATGAGCCGGACGACATTGGCGGGATGCTTTGCATACAGCGCGTCCTGTTCGGCGGGTGAGATCACGTCATACGGCGGTGCAGCCAGTTGGTAGAGCGACGCACCGGCAGCGGCGGGGTCGTAGCGAATGCCGCGAAACGGCAAAATATCAACCATAGAGATTTCCTTACAAGAGTTTTCGGCCTAAAACGCTTTAGCATACCTGATAGAAGTGCCCAATCGCAAGCAACGCGCCCGGAGTTCGCCGAAGTTGGGTATACTTTGGGTGTCGCTTTTTGCTGGGAGAGTATTCATGCCTTCGCTGACCGCCGCACCTATTGCTTCTACTAAATCTGCTGCTGATCCGTCTGTGTTAAGTGTTCTGCAAACCATTGGGGGACAGTACCCTGGTGTGCCGTTTCTGGCGCTCGGGCAGACCGTGTTTTGGGACGAGCCGGTCAAAGCCGTCTGGCGGCGGCTGCTGGACACCTTTCTGCCCGGCGCGGCGCTGATTGCCGGGGTGCATGACACAGACTACTTTGCCAAAACGTCGGCGCACGTCAATGACGACCAGAAGTTTATCGCCCTGTCCCATGACGACGGCCAGACCCGCGATTTGTGGAGTGCGGCGGGCGAGCTGTCGGCGCTGTTCGGCAGCGAAAGTGTTCCCACCCGGTCCATGTTCCTGAAGCGGGGCGTTCCGTTTGACTGGCTCGGCAAAAACTATTCGGGCGGCAAAGCGGCGCTGTATGCCGATAAGACCGCCGCCTGGGGGTGGCGCGGCATTGTCTATACGGCGTCCGGAAGCGTGATCGCCCACGACATCCCGATCTTGGACATCAAAGATGCCCTGCTGGAACAAATAGATTGGGGCTTTGCTGAGAGCCTCGCGTGTCTGGAGAACCCGGAAGCGCGTGCGAGTGCCCGCGCTGTCGCCGACACGGTGCGCGGCTGGGTCTTGGAGTTCCTCGAAACCTGCGATGAGTCCTGCCGGCTGTCCGATCTCTACCAAGTTTTGCTGCCCCGCTTCTACACGCTGATGCTGGGTTCTCCGCCTGCTGATTTCACGGCCACTGCTTCCACAGCGCTGTTCCAGTTCAACCATGAAACGTGTTCTTTGCCCCGCTTTGGGCTGATCGAATTGTTTCTAAAGCGCGAAACACGCCTAGTCGCGCGGGACGCTTACAACAAGTGTGTCGGCGGCCTCGGCATGTACCCGCTGGACGAGTTTGGCCCCGGCGCGATCCCCTTTGATCTTGTCATTCCTGGCGTCGGACGCGGCACGATCCGAATCGCCCCCGCTGCGCTAATTATTGAAACGGCTCCGATTGAGATCTTCATTCCGACAGCGACGCGCATTGGAACGCTTCAGCAGCTTGCGGCAGTCACCGAAGAACGATTCGGCCCCGGCGTCGTTCTCGTCGGCAAAGCCATTACGCTGGCGGACATGATTGCAGCGGAGCATTTGGTGGTCTTCCATGAAACGGCATCGGCGTATACCAGCGCGACGCAGGCGATGAATGCCCATCTCGCCGCGCATGGCCTGCCGCAGACGCTCTATCCGATTGTCCGGCTGACCTATCCGAGCTGGGATGCGCTGGCGTCCGTGCCGGAGACAACCGTGTTTCGCCTGCCGCCGCATCTGGCCGCGACTTTTAGAACTGAAACGATTTCCGCGCCGGCGTTTGCGTCTCGCTGGCACGAGGTCTCGGAGCACTGCCGGCGCATCCTCACCGAGAGCCGTGCCCTGTCCAGTCCGCGCAGTCTGATGACGTATCTGGAAGAGCATGACGATCGGTGCTGGTGCGAGCTGCGCTCGGAATACGACAAGCAGCTTGACACGCTGAAACAAATGGCGGGCCAAAGCGAAACTCTGCAGGGCCGGGTTGAAGAGCATGAAGAGGAAGTTCGGATATGGCAACGTCAGCGGCAGGATTTGGAGAGGCGCAAAGGTGACGACTTCCGGCGCTCGGCCCTGCCGCTGACGGACCGACAGATTGCGGCCCGCGCTCATGCGTTTGACGAGCCGATTGAGACGCTGCGAGGGCGCATCACAGCAACGCGCACGCTGCTTTCTGAGTTCCGGCGTCAGCGCCGGCGTTTAGAGCGCAGCCCGGAAGCGGCTGCCGCCCGCACCCGCATCACCGAGATCGTGCGCGACGCTCAGATGGCCCGGCTGGAAATGGTCCGCAATGCGTTCCTAACTTTAGAGGGCTTGGAGCATACTCAGCTTCGCCCGTCGGCTTGGTGGCTGCCGCTGGTGGATCCCACCGGTGCCTGGCTGGACGCGATGGCCGCAGGGACACGCGCCCGGCTGGAGCCGCTGTCCTGACGAATGGCATAAACGAACGGCTTAACGGAGGTTTTTGTGACACTTCTCCTGCGCTGGGTTCTGAGCGCCATCGCCCTGTACCTCACCGTCGTGGCGGCCAATGTCTTAGACGCTCACTACGCCAATCTGCACCTGCGCTTTTTCGTCGCGCCTGGCCTTGCGGGCGTTGAAGGCCTGCTGGTGACGGTGCTGGCGCTGGGGATTGCAAACGCCGTGCTCCGGCCTATCCTCAAGGCCTTGACGCTGCCGCTGACCTGCCTGACATTCGGGCTGTTCGCGTTTGTGATCAACGCCCTGCTCTTCTGGCTGGCCGGGCAGGTGGTGCCAGGCAAGTTCCATGTCGCCGGCTGGCAGGGAGCGCTTTTCGGGTCACTCGTGATGGGGCTTGTGGGAGGGATTTTGAACAACGTACTGGTATCGAAACGGGAGCGGAGACGCTGATGCAGCTCGTCATCATCACAGGCATGTCGGGAGCAGGCAAAGCTTCAGCGGCAAAAGTCTTTGAGGACATGGCCTATACGGTGGTGGATAACCTGCCGCCGATCTTGCTGCCGGAACTTGTCGAGAAATGCGTGTCCGCCGGTGAGCAGCCGCCGGGCCAGCGCCTGGCCGTGGTCATTGATGCCCGATCCGGCTCGTTCCTGATGGGTCTGGCTCCCGCCCTGGAACTGGTGCATCAGGCGGGCGTCAAGCCGACCGTGCTGTTTCTCGATGCGTCCGACGCCGTTTTAGTTCAGCGCTTCAAGGAGACGCGCCGCCGCCACCCGCTGTTCGAGGATCATGGCGGCATTCTGGGCAGTGTGCGGGCCGAGCGCTCGCTGCTGGAAAACATCAAAGAAGACGCCGACAAAGTGGTTGACACCAGCGACATGAACTCCTCGGAGCTTCGCAATTTGCTGCTGACCGAGTTTTCGCCTGCGCCGGATAAGAACCAGGGCCTCATCGTCACGGTGAACTCGTTCGGCTTCAAGTACGGCCTGCCGCTTGATGCTGACTTAGTCTTTGACGTTCGCTTTCTGGTCAATCCGCATTATGTAGATGACCTGCGGCCCTACGACGGGCGCAACCAGATTATCGAAGAGTTTGTAATGCGTGATCCCGACAGCGGCTTGTTTCTGGAAAAGCTGTATGATTTGATGGACTGGAGCGTCCCGCGCTACGTCGCCGAGGGCAAAGCCTACCTGACCGTCGCCATTGGCTGCACCGGAGGCCGTCACCGCTCTGTTGTCGTGTCTGAAAAACTCGGCGAGCATTTGACCCGTCTCGGCTACCGCGTTTTGGTTCAGCACCGGGATGTGAATAAGTGATCCCCGTGGAAACAGGAGTGCGTGGAACTGAAGTTCTACGCTGTGGGGCGCAGACGCCTACCGTCCACCTTCGCGGACAAGGAGCAGAACAGACCTATCCTCTTCTTTGTCCGCGTAGGCGGACACTGGGCGCTTCGCCCCACAGCGTAGAACTTCAGTTCCACGCACTCCTTTCGCGCTCTTTCGTGAGATTTTGCTTCCGATGAAACGCTTCTTTTCATTGCTGAAATGGCTGTATCCGGGGATGCGCGTCAAGCGTTGGATGCTCTTGACCCTGCTTGGACTGCTGCTGGTCGTCGCCGGCATCGCGCTGGCCGTCAACATCGGCTGGAGCGATTATTTAGAGAGCTTGGACGAGCTGATGGTCTGGGTTTTCGCCAAAACCAGCCTGGACACCAGCGACCCTAAAGTTTCCCTGCTGATGGGCCTGATCCTGATCTCAACCGGGCTGCTGCTGGTCTTTGTATCCTACTTCCAGTTCAACCGCTCGGTTCTCAGCACCGTCGCCCCGGAAGCGCGGGAAGACCTGGCGGACCGCATCTTTCAGCGCCGCTCACTCGCGCAGGGCCACCGGATTGTCGTCATCGGCGGCGGCACGGGCCTGTCCACCATGCTGCGTGGTTTGAAAGAGCGCACGTCAAACATTGTCGCGATTGTCACCGTCACTGACAACGGCGGCTCGTCAGGCCGGCTGTCCCAGCAGATGGGCGTTCTGCCGCCGGGCGATCTGCGAAACTGCCTCGTCGCGCTTTCCGACTCGGAGCCGACGCTTGCTTCTTTGTTCCAATTTCGCTTTGACGAAGACCACGAAGGGCTGGCGGGGCATTCGTTCGGCAACTTGTTCATTGCCGCCATGACCGAGATCTACAAAGGCAACTACGAGCAGGCGATCGCCGCAACCTCGAAAGTCCTTGCCATTCGCGGCAAGGTTTACCCGTCTACGACCCAGAACGTCATGCTGCTCGGTGAGATGGAAGACGGCTCAATTATTGAAGGCGAAACCCAGATCGCGCACCATTCGCTCCCCATCAAGCAGATGTACCTGCGGCCTGAAAACACGCGCCCCCTGCCGGAAGCGCTGGAAGCCATCCGCCTGGCCGACGCGATTATCATGGGACCAGGCAGCGTCTTTACCAGCATTGTCCCGAACTTTCTCGTGGACGGCATCGCGGACGCCGTAGATAAAAGCAAGGCCGTCAAGATTTACGTCTGCAACGTCATGACCCAGCCCGGCGAGACGGATAATTTCACTGCCTCCGATCACCTCCAAGCCCTGGCCCGGCACGCCCCCGGCAAGCGCCTCTTTGACTATGTTCTCTTGAACAAAGAAACGCCCACCACGGAAATCCTAGAGCGCTACGAAAAATACGGCCAGCGCTTCGTCACGCCCGACGTGGACAACATCCGCGCTTTGGGTTACACTCCCGTCGCCGTCAACTTAATCTCTCAAACCGACATCGTCCGCCACGACCCCGCTCGCCTGACCGAAGCCATCTACCGCATTATTTTGTGAATAGCGGTGCAGCAATCGCAATTACAGTAACAACAACCAGTCCCCCAACGAACACGGCGTTGTATGCAGTCACCCAGGAGCGGTAGCGCATGTTGATCGTGTACCCATCACTGCAATCCGGGTCACCTGATTTCGGCACCCAGCCGCGCGGGTCATCGGCGTTGCAGTAATATATGCCGACACGGTGCCGGCTCATCTCTTCCGGTCCTGGTACGTCTTCCCCAGGACGCGGCTTGTGTCCCCGGCTGGCAATCAGCCAGCACGCCAAAAATAGCAGGCCGCTGTAAATTACAACAGTTGTTAAAATTAGGTGCATCACGATTGGCGACATATTACCCCCCTCACGTCAGGCCCGTACCTGCGCTTTCTTGACGATGGCGACGATCAAGTAGATAACGATTAAAATCAGCACCAAGCCTATCAAAAAGCGCAGGAAGCTGAATGAGCCGGGGTAGTAGCTGCCGCCGGAATAGATCGGCGGCGAGTAGTAGAAGCCGGGGTAAAACGGCGTGTACATATACCACATGGGGTGCGCCCAGCCATACGAATAGTCGGAAAAGCCGCCGTAATAATGCGCCGAGCCGTATTGCCCGCCGTAGCTCATGCCGCGTGTTGACACCGGTGTCCGCGACGTATAGTTGGATACCCGCGACGACCCGCCGAAGCCGCCTGATGGTCTTGACCCGCCAAAACTGCCCGACCGCCCAAATGACCCGCCATACGACCGTCCGCCGCCTCCAAAGCTCCCGCCGCCTCCGCCGAAGCTGCCCCCGCCGCCGCCAAATGAATGACCGCCGCCCCCAAAGCTGCCGCCATGCCCGCCCCCGCCGCCCCCTCGTGCGAGGCCCGGATGCACGACAAGCAAGGCTAACAGAGCCGCCAGGATGAATTTCGTTGCTGCATTCTTCATATTTGCGTTATCTCCCGTACATTTAGACACGGGATGGGTGGAAAGGTTGCGGTTTAGGGATGCACGTTAGGATCGTCTACAGCCAGCCCTTCAGCAAGAGCGGCAGCGTTGAGTTCACGGTCGGCAGACACAAAGATAAGAGGCGTCAGGCCCACAGCAAGGCGAAACCTGTTGGTCTCCACACCCGCCGCCAGTTGAACCGCGTCATAGCCGCGCAAGCTGTGCAACTGAGCCAGCTTCATCGCCTGCTGCAAAAGGTTGTCTGTCACAGCGACAACTTGATAATCCACGCCTAAATCGGAAACAAATAACGTGCAAGCGGCGGCGGCATCCACTGGTGTGATTGTGCCGCTGCGTGTGCGGCGCGTCATAGCCGCAACAACTTCAACGCCTGTCAGAGCAACGACAATGATGTCATTGGCGGGTGCGGCTGTGAATAAGCTAACTACCCACGCGGAGCCAGGCTCTTTCACATAGCGTTTGACAACGGCGCTGCTGTCCGTGAAGTAGGCAGCCAATCAACGCCGCTCCCGAAGGATTGTCTCAGATACAGGCTCTCCCTGCACTTCGATCAAAGGCCGCTCGGCTTTGCTTGGGTCTCGCGGCGGGTTAATATGCAAAATCAAGCCTGCCGCCAGCATGGCCTCTTGTAACGCAACCTTCTTATCTTCCGATGCCGACTTGTCTTTCTCAGATGTCGGTTTTAGCCGTTCCTTTACCGCATCTTCAAGCTGCTGAAGCTCCTCGGCTTGGAGCGTGTCTAGCTGACTGATGACCTGATCTAGTGTTGCTTGTGCCATTGTTTTTTTTCTCGCTGTTATCCCGTGAAACAAATTGGTCTCATTGTACCTCAGCGCCGTGCAGCATTTTGTGAATGGTGGTTGCCAACTTGCGGTTCATGGCGGGGGCGTTGGCGATCTGCTCGATGCTGGCGTGCTTGAGCTTTTCGACGCTGCCGAAGAAGCGGAGCAGCTCGCGGCGGCGCACCTGGCCGATACCGGGAATAGTGTCTAGGACAGACATAGTCGCGTTCTTGCCCCGGAGCGCCCGGTGGTAGGTGACGGAGTAGCGGTGGACTTCATCGCGGACGCGCTGCAAGAGAAACAAAGCCTGCGAGTTGCGGGGCAGCACCAGTGGATCGGATTTGCCGGGGGTGTAGACAAGCTCAAACTGCTTGGCGAGGCCAATCATGTTCAGCTCGATCCCCAGCTCAGCGGCGACGGAAACGGCCACCGACAACTGGCCCTTGCCGCCGTCAATCAGCATCAGATCGGGCAGCGTGGAGAACTTGGCGTTCCCCGACTGCGCTTCTTTAAGGCGGCGTGTCAAAACCTCGCGCATCATGGCGAAGTCGTTCGGCTCGCCCGTGTTCGTTGGCTTCTGGATCTTGAACCGGCGGTAATCGGACTTGAGCGGCTTGCCGTCCTGGAACACGACCATGCCGCCGACGGAGAAGCTGCCCTGAATAGTGGAGATGTCAAACGCTTCAATGCGCTCCGGCGGCGAGTCCAGCCCCAGCGCGTCCTGAAGCTCCAGCAGTGCGCCGAGCGTCCGGTCATGCTCGGCGGACGCGGTGGCCTGCATCTGGTCCAGCGCCAGCTTGGCGTTAGTAGAGGCCATGTCCAGAAGCTGCTTTTTCTCACCACGCTCCGGCACGGTGAGGGTGACTTTCGTGCCTTTTTTCTGTCTTAACCATTGTTCGATAATCACGGTTTCTTCGACATGGGCGGGCAGGACAATCTCGCTCGGGACATAGGCGGCTTCCTGGTAATATTGCTTCACAAACTCGGCAGTCGCGTCGGCGATGCTCTCCTCGCCGTCCATACCGTCCAGTAAAAAGTGTTCCTGGCCGATGAGCTTGCCGTTGCGGATAAAGAACATCTGCACGGCGGACTTGCCCTGGTCGTTGACCAGGGCGACAACGTCCTGGTCTGTCTGATTGGTAGAGACCACTTTCTGGCGCTCAATCAGTGTTTCCACCCCCTGGATTTGGTCACGCAGGCGGGCGGCTTTCTCGAACTGAAGGTCTTCGGCGGCGGCTTCCATTTCGGCCTTCATCTGCTTGACCAGCTTGTCCTGCTTGCCGTCCAAAAACAGCGCGACATCGTCCACCATGCGCCGGTACTCGTCTTTATTGCCTAGCCCCGCGCACGGCGCGTGGGGGCAGCGGCCCATCTGGTGATACAGGCAGGGCCGCTGCACCGGCGTATTGTCCCACGATTTGCGGCAGGTGACGAGGGGAAACAAGCGGTAAATCAGGCGCAGGCTGTCCCAAACGGCGCGGGAGTTGGTGAACGGCCCAAAGTATTTAGAGCCGTCGGTCTTGACCTTGCGCGTGACCAAAAGCCGGGGAAACGGCTCGTTCATCGTCAGCACCAAATAGGGGTAATGCTTGTCGTCGCGCAGCCGGACATTGTAGTGAGGCCGGTGCTGCTTGATTAAGTTGCACTCTAAGACAAGCGCTTCCAGCTCGCTGTCCACAACGACAATGTCTAAGTCAACGATGCGCGACACTAGTTTACGGGTCTTCGCCGTGTGGTTCGCGCTTTTCTGGAAGTAGGAGCGGACACGGTTCCGCAAATTCACCGCCTTGCCGACATAAATTATCTCGCCGGCGGCATCTTTGTAGAGGTAACAGCCGGGCGAAGTCGGAAGCGATTTGAGTTTTTCGTCAAGTGTCGGAGAAACTGCCATAATGCAGT
>JAABUO010001088.1_pt1 | contig 38225 bp, 40 predicted proteins | sample 5559291 | NCBI WGS metagenome assembly JAABUO01 (sample SAMN10711878, study PRJNA513372) | rock metagenome | isolation source: Antarctica rocks | place: Antarctica: Victoria Land, Finger Mt sud
CTCCAGAAGCTGAGCACCACACCCTGGGAGTTGTGGGGGGTGTTGGGGGGGCTTCACCTGTGGGGACACATCTGTCACAGATGGAGTGCATGGGGCTGAAGCAGAAGATTGGACAGAGGCTGAAGTGGTGGGGGCAGGGGGGGGTTGCATAGGTGGTAGCTGCTGTTGTATGCGGGCTGTTGAAACAACCCCTGACGCATGTTGCTCCTGGCAGGTTCCTAGAGCTGCTTGGAACTGCCCCATTGCCTCAGCTGGAACAACAATGGCTATGCGTTCCAGACCGACCACCTGTGCAGTTGGTGACAGTCAGGAACAGTGATGTACATGGCAGACGCAAAAACTGATGACTAAGTGCATCAAGTTTTGCTGACATCATGCATGACATCTTGGATGACAGCTTGGTGGGGTACATAAGGCGAAAAGCAGCATTGAATTGAGCCGACAATGAGTGGCAGTTCTGCACAACACAACAAAATAAAACGTAACACAACGCAACATGACTTAAGCATAAAAGGACTTCTGATGACTACTTGGTGGATGAGGTTTTCAGTGCTGCATGCTGGACAACAAAATAAACAATGAGATCTTGGCCTTACCTCTGTAATTCGCAAGAACTTGCCCTTTGCATTGGAGCCCAAATCAAAAAAGAAGCGTTTATGGCCTGCTCGCACTATCTGGCCTCCTGTCTCTGTCTCTGTGATTGTGGGTGGGGACGGCCCTGGCCCTACTACTGTCCTGCTGCCTGCTACTGCAGCCTGCATCATCACAAGAACTGCATCCAATGTTGCATCAGCATGCTTTGCGCTTATGTCACAGCTGATGCCTATACAGCGGGCACCATCGGTTGGATGTTTCTGGACATGTCAAGCAATACTCTGTGGAAGCACATTGACGCAACCCTGTGTTGCATGCAGTCATAATGCACCTTTCCAACCTTGCCATTGACAGAACAGCCAAGTCAGCAAAGGAAAGCAAGCCATCTGATGAGACAAGCAGGGTGTTGACATTGCTCTGATTGGCAGCGCTTTACACAAGGCAAACCTGGTAGTGGCAAACATACCGTGACATCGTCCTGAATCCGCATGCCTGACAACTGGTGAACTGTATCGTCAAATCTGTCTGATGATGAATCGCTTGTCTCTGCCTGCGTTGTGCCAAGGGCGAGGTCAGCACATGTTGTGTGAGAGCTTGACATGACTTTGGTGCATGAAGAAGTTGTCTGTAAGCCAGAGCTTGTCAGTATACAAGCCAAAGCTTGTCAGTATACAACAACAGGCCACCATGTAACCTGAGAAGCTTTTGGCTGTCATTTACATAACACACGCACAATGTTTTCTTGGCAGCTGCTCAAGGCATGATGTATGTCTATAGCACTGCATGCAAAAATAGCCTTTGTCACTGTATGTCCATCAGGACCTGGGTTAAAACAGCAACTTGCAGATGATTCTTCAACATGCAAGGGCACAGACGGCAGCACCTGTTGACCGGCAACTTCTATTCTTGCCAGCGCGTCTCTGAATGTGCCCCATGCAGTTGTTGCAGCGCCTCCTGCTGGGATGATAATAGATGATCTTCCCCGAGGCCTGCACATGCACAACTTCTGGAGCTAGGATACAATGTGTTGATCTTTGCTGCCTCCAAGAACAATGTCAGCCACATCAAAGCAGATAGCCCGGACATATACAGCACAAACAATAAGGGCCACAAGATGTTGCAGGACAACGCGGCTTGTGCCTTGATGCATGACTACAGCAGCTTCTAGTTTCTGCCATGCCGGTCACTTGCACAGCCAGCTGGATACAGAATCAATATATGCTCTTGCTGAACCAAAACAGCTGAAATAGGGCAGCCACTTACCCTGCCCCGCTCTCAGACACTCTCAAGAAGCGGCCTCGTGTGTTTTCGCCAATTTCAAAGTAGAATGCCTTGGTTTCTATCGGCAGCTCTTTGCTCACAAGTGGCCTGCAGATATGAGAGCTAAGTGTTACGGTGGGTGACAAGTTTGCAAGCTGGGTGACAAGCACTTGTGAGGCTGGGTGACAAGCATTTGTGGGTCTTCAGCAATGATGTCTGCACATGCACGCAGGCTGCACGTGTTACAATCATAGACCTGGACATACCATACAAACAAGAAGTCACAGCATGCAGACCAGCTGCCAATGGCCTAATGATCCTTACCCCTGCTCATTGGTCCCTCCAGCGTAATAGTTGAAGAGCTCTCGAAACCACATAATGCCTGTGTACGGAACAATGATGGTGGATCTCTCACGGTTAGTTCCTTTCTCTGCTATCTTCAAGTATCTGCCTCTGGCGTTCCGTTTCAAGTCCAGATAAAACAACTTGGACTCGACCTGCACCGCGACAAGTTGTCAGCAAGTCAGCGAGATTCAGGCATCAAAGCGCGAGAGCAGGAGCACGAATGTGAACCCCAAACATGCCATTGCGACTTTCCGCGTCGTCGCGTGCACTCATGTATACAAGTGCGGAAAGGCTGTTGCAATGTGAGATACAACAATGCTTACTCGCAAAGTCTCGCTGCACACTTCTTGGTCCTCGTTGCTGCTTGACATTGGTTGTGCCATAAAGTTTACGCGTGCGGTTCTTCAGCAGCTTGTATCGCCGTCGAGTCGCGCGTGATGCTCGGCAAGGATGGTCTTTGATTACTGGAACTACCGTAGGTGTGTCTCCCGAGTCGGCTTGCAAACTGCTGAGGCTTGACTGCTTTCCAGCGCATAAAGTCAAACACTTTTTGCAGAGCCATGTAGGTTCCCACTCCGACGAGAAGCAGCGAACCGATTAGTCGAGATGATCCGCAGTCCAGGAGATAATAAATGCAGATCTTGCATCTAAGATAGCAGGTGAGGGGAAAATGCATTGCCGTAAACCACGAATACAGTTAATATGTGCCACCTGGGCTGGGCATGAGTGCATGGTTGCCACGCTGCTATGTGGTAATACACGCAGTCGGCCATGTTCACGTCAGTCCGACATCGAAACCTCCAACATGACACTACTGAAACTACACCACCGCATTTTAGCCGGCCACGACGACCTCTGTCGTCGCGCACAGGGGCCACCCGTGCGCGTTTGAGATGGTTTGTGTAGGGCTTGTAGTCTATTAACCCACCCTCGGCTAAGCAGCATGTCTGTCCAAGGATAGATCGCAAAACGAACAATAGGGATGCCAGGAGAGATGCCATTGAGTCATGATGCAGCCTGGGACGAAGTCGCATGGGAAGGTGCACCTGTGAGTCACAGCAAAGCATGCGTTGTACTGCAGACTGCCGCAGTTCCTAGGGGTGCATAGGATTGCCAATCGGCGACAGCAGACCTCACTCGACATGCACCATGATGGCAAAATCGACAAACTGAACCGTCAATACTGGGCATAAGCAGTGTTCGCCACATGCATGCATTCATATGGATCTACAAACAGATTCAGCGATTTCGATAGGGTCTGATCAGATGATCCCTGCACGCAGGCCAATGTGTCCATGGGAAATCTTGTTACTGCATGCGCATGCAGCTGCAGGCACCTCATGTGGCAATATGATTTGGCTGCATAACAGGCAACACAACACGTGCAACCTGGCCCGGTACCATGGTACAACTCACGGTCTTGTCAAATGGACACACAGTCAAATTAACATGGGTCCGTTGACTATACAGTAACACATGTGCGTGCTTGTCGACTGCGTAGTCTGACTGCTGTACATCAAGCTCAATTAATTCATTACTTCAACTGCACTTACGCCTAGCGCATACCTGCATGCCCACAAGCATTGGACATCTACCGGGCAGAATGTGGGGCAGGTTGATGCCTGACAAGCCAAATACAATGCTGAGGGACCCAATACTCATGCTGCAACTTGGCATAATTGTGCACCATGTTACAGCAGTAGGTGCTAAGCTGCAGTAGTGCTAAGCTGTACAGGTCAACCCCAGTCCACGACTTTGCAACAATTCAGATATGACCTTCATGCACATGCACAGAATATGATCTGGGTCAGATGTACAGCTAGGTTGATAACTTTACAAAGAAACTGCATCCTGCTTATGACAGACTACCAATAGCATTCTGCCGCAGCGTTCTTATGCCTTGTTGTCCTTGTCATAGGTGTAGGTGAGTCCACACTTGCCACTGCAGCAAGCAAAGAAGCAAGTCGAGTGCATTGAGCAATGTCAGGGGTACAGTCATGCAAGATTGCGAGTCAGAGCACTGCACAGCTGTTGCAACAAGAACAGTATGATTTTGCACAACAGTCCTCAACGAAGTATGCTGAAGATTTCAGTTGCACACAGGCACCCTCTGAACGCACCAAACTGATAAGCTGCGACCCAGACAAAAACAAACAACAAAACATGTTATACAACAAAATACATCGCACGCACCAGTACACCCTGTTGTAGTGGGTAGCCATGAAGACACCAGCCCCACACTCTGGAGATGGGCAGGTCTTACGCAGGCGCTGGACCTTCCCGCTGTCATCCACCTGGAGACCAGCCACATACTGTGAGCATGCTATAGCCAGCGCAATAGTGCGAGAACATGTGTGACCAGGTTTGAGATGTGACACAAAAGAGTTCTGCTGACATCCAGCACAAATACCGAGACGTCAGCAGCCTGCAGGCAAACTGCGATGTGATAATCGCAAGCGACAGCATTGCAAATTCACCTTGTAGAACTTCAGCACAGCAAGCTTGATCTTCTTGTGCTTGTGCTTCTGCTTCTTGGGCTTAGTGTAGGTCTTCTTCTTACGCTTCTTAGCTCCTCCCAGCAGGCGCATGACAATGTACATGGTGGACTCATCCGAGACACCAGCAGAAGCCAGTGTGACGTTATCCGCCAGCTGGCGACCACCGAACATGACCCTCTGCTCAAGGCATGGAATGCCTGCGTATGACACCAGAACTATTCGGATCAAAACAGAACCAAGGAGCGTTGTAGAAGGAGTGAAATGCTTGTGTCGTACCCTGACGGGCCTCAATCACGGCTTTCACATCCTGTACTGTGTTGTCAGCAGAGACATCGACCGTGTGGGTCTTGTCTGCAGCAGAAAGAGAAACAGTATTAGGTCAACTTGGCGTTACTGAGGCTCCACAAAAGCTTGGCAGGAGAGGTTCCGCACCTGTGCGAACGAAAAGTTGCATCTTGACACGACGCTCAGCAGTGCAAGCAGTGCTGTCCTCACGTCGAGGAGGAGCTCGCATAGCAGCCGCCCTGGCTATGTAGTCGCATCGGGTTTTGCATTTATTAAGCCAATCTAATGAGGAATATACCGACGCACAGGTTTAGTAATCTCCAGAAGTCCTCAAGCAGGTCAACAGATTTCTGGAACGTTTGTTTGTGCACTATGGCACGACCACTTACTCTGGCAACATACTCTGTCATCAAGGGCGGGTTTGTAACGGTGGTCTCAAAATGCAAGCATTGACATCAACAACAACGTTCTAGCATCGCTCACGAAGTTTTCCCTGGGCCATTGTGCTGGTGTTCCTGATCATATCCCAAGGCATATACGCGCGTCTGCACGTCGTTGTTCTTGGATTGCCCGCTCAGATCAGCAGTCTGTGCAAGGATCGCATGCGACTTGTCTGCAGCTGATTTTTTTAGGGATATACCGCTATGGATTTGATGGGCAATGCAGAGCAGCTGACAGCTAGGAGGTGAGCAGCTCATTAGACGGCCATAGTCGCAACCAGCAGGTTCGACGTTGTCCCTGCCATAGCAAGTGATCACTGCTCTGACTCTGTCGCGTGACTTGCAGCAAGACCTTAAGTCAGAGGGTGGCCACCTACAATCAGCGTATAGTGGCTGAGGGTGACTCACTTGGTGAGGAGGTATGTGTGTGGTCTCTGCTGCTGATGCGTCGTTTGCAGGCTATAATCTATTGAAACAGCTTTGCTGGAGCGCTGCAAAGAAGCAGTAGACAAGTTGCACTTCAACAATGGCCGTTGTCTTTGTAGATCAAGCTGCTGCAGCAGTCTATCAAGAATGCCCAAGCAGAGGCTGACAATGCTGGCGAAGACTCTGGCCATATTTTGGAGGAATTGAAGGCCTCCAAAATGATACTGCAAGGACATGGACCTGGAGGAGATCTTCGTAAGCTATTGAAACAGACGCAACCGTCCTTGATTGCATGGCTGCTGGGACCCCGGACAAACGTGATCAGCGCTCGAGTAAGCCCTCGTCCCTGCTTGAGTAATGGATGCATCTTTCATTTGAGATGCTTCAACTCAATGTTAACTTCATGCATCGACACTGCTCTGATTTGTGCTTGTCTAAGTCCTGATTAGGCATTAACCTCAATCAATTTGCATCGAGTGTGGCTCTGTCGATCTGAACATGATCATTCACGACTTGACATCTTTGATCAATGCTGTCCTCTATGACTGCATACGACTCGCGCATTACTGCAAGTCATTGCACATCTCGCAGACAACAAGCCTGCTGACTCTGTGCACTTTGTCTTCAGAGGAATGAAGGCATTCGCTTGAAGGAGGAATACCATGCCTTCAGGGACAAAATGGGTGTCATCATGTTTGTCACTGGTGCAGCTCTATCGTTGGGACTGCACAATGCTCAGCTTCGCAGCCAGGCTCATGAAGCCTTCTCGTTGACTCCTCCCTTCATGGTTGGAGTCCAAATCTTCCTGTGCTGGATGCTGTACCTGTACACAGCATTGGCATTGAGAGAAAATGTTCTCAAGGTATGTAAGCACATTCTTGGAGCATGTTTACAATGGTCCAAGTTCTGCAGATCGCCGGCCGTCTTTTGTGTTTATTGCGTTATCACATAAGCTTCTGATCCTATTGAGGTTTAACATAACATGTGTTGCAATTGTGTGCAATTGGTCTCAGCTTCCTGGGCACATATACAGCATGCGCATGATACTTACTCTGGTAGCTGATAATGGTGTGCATTGGTCGTATGTGCCATAATGGGCATGTCAAGCAAAACTTGATCAGCCTGACAAAACCAAGCAAGTCTTCTCATCATTCCTTTTGCATCAAATGCCACCTTCCCACGGGCTTGTCATCAACTGATCACCCACTCCTGCCAACACGTCAGGTGAATGGCAGCAGCATCAGGCCTTGGTGGATCCACCACCACTACTGGTCCATTGCAACCTGCATGATTCTGCTCACCCTGCCCGTCGACTCCCCTGCAGTCCAAGTCTGCGTCAAGAAGTTCCTGTGGTGGAGTGCCTTCCAAGGCAGCCTCATGCTGGTGCAGAACAGGTGAGTCAGGTTCTTCAACAACTCAGCCATGTGTTCTGGCTTGTCAAGGGCATATGCCCCTTATCACCTGTCCTGCCCACAGCGTGTGTTGCACCTGGCTTGTGCAGAAGATGCGGTGTTGCGCTGCATGGCATCTTCCTATTTACATGAGACATTGTGCGCGACCCACATGAACCCCCTGTGCCTGGTAATCTCCATGCAGTCACCAGTCAAGCTCCTTTTGGAGATGTGCAGGCACAGGCGCAGCATGATTTATCCAACGTCAAGACTCCATCATGGGATCTCATCAGTCAACGCATGAGCTGTGAGCTCAGCTATGTAGAGCTGCGTCGCCTGTAGCTTCATGCAATATGAGGAGAATGTGTATGATCACTGCCTGCAGGTCGTCCCATCCTCTCTTGCTGCTTTGCTGTTGTCATCACCTGCTGTGCATGGCAGCAAAGTCTGGTGTGTGTGTGTGTGTGTGCAGGTATCAGAGGCGGCGCATGTACACACGCATAGCTCTGGGCAAGAACAGCGCCATGGATGTGGTGAGTGGGGAGAGCAGTGGGGGCCAAGGGCAGTTGCTCATTCTGTACCCTCTCCTGTTTGCCCTACAGATCCTTGAGATCTACATAGGTGCACACAGTCTTATCTCCCCACCTGCAAAAAGATAGGAATACTTATTTGCAGTAATGCCACCCTCTGCATGCTGGGTACTGCAGCACCAACCCACACGACATCCGGATATCCACTGGAAAACTTTGAACCTCTGGGGTGTCAATCGCATGCTGGATGCAAGTACTGATCAAGCTGCCATTCCACCCTAGTTCAAGGTTTTTATGCCATGTCATCCATTGCTGAACACTGTGTGTCAAGCTGTCTGTTTCTAGCAGTCTGCTGCAAGCAAAGCTTGCAATACCTGCTGCTGAGCACCTGATTCACACCACACCAGCGGAATACTGTCTTGATGATCTCTACCATGCGTGCCTCAGTGGACCTCATGCATGTGCTGTTTGATGCAGGCGGTGAGATGATGATGATGACCTGGCACAGTCTGCTGTCTGCTGAGGGCTATCTGGACATGGAAGCGCATGACTCAGACCTGAGGGGTAGCAGGGGGGTCTTCCTGGCGGGGGTTCTCACCTTCTACATGGGTGTCCTCAACATGCTCAATACCTTTGCTACTCTGTATGACAAGCAAAAGGCAAAGCGGCTAGCACGTAAGAAGAGCTATGCAAACTTGTCCAATGCTGGTAGTCCGACAAAGGCAGCAGGCGGTTCTGATGCGAGCAGTCCTGAGAAGGACAAGTAGTGTCGTATTGTGCATACGATTTAATGCCAAGCAGGGCGAACAATGACATCTGGGGAGTGCTTTCAACAATCAATGAGAGACATGTAAGGGGGAACGAGTAGCAGCATGGCAGTGCATGAGGCAAAGTACATATGTGAGTGATGTGGGTAGATGTCTTGTGTGTCAAGGCTTGTCTCAGAGCCTGTGCCTAAACAGCATGCAGAAGCCAACAGATTACTCATGGTGGATGGTCACAACATGTGCAGTAGTTGTCTACGTGAGGCATGGCAGCACATGCTCTTTCAACAGCAAAGCAGCTATTGCTTCAGAGCCTCAGCCAGTCATGTGTAGCAATACTAGAGATCAGGCCCTTGCTGTATACATCACATGCAGCAATGCTAGAGATCAGGCCCTTGCTGTATGCATCACATGCACTTCTCAATCTTTATATTCTCGGTTTCTTTGAGCAGATGGTCACTCATTGTACGTGCACTGCATGTTGATCATGCATTTGCAATGGGAGACACAGGGGCCACATGCAAACCACAACTGACTGTATGACAACGCTAGACTTTCTGAAATTGTACTATGCAGTGCCTAGACAGAGTGTTGTCATGAAATTGTGCACATCAAGACAAAGCTGTTGCATGTCTCGCACATTACAGGTCAAATGATGACAAGACCATGAGCACACTGGCACACAAGATATAAGAGCCTGCAGTATGCTGTACTATGCAAGGTATGAAGCAGATGGGATCTGATTATGTTTAGGCTTTCAACTTGACGGTATGCCGTTTTGCTGATTCACTGGACAGTCAATTAAGAAGTATGTTCAATGCGGCACATGACAAGATGGAATCAGGTCACACCAATAAATCATGGATGCTCGTGAGTTGTTTGTCTAGCATGATATGACATGACATGACAGGACATGTGGCTTGACCCTTTGTGAAGCTGCAACTGATGGGGAATAACTTCACACAGGTAGACCAGACGATTGGGGCGGCGCTATCTTGTTTATCACCTGCACATCAATCAGCCCTGCTGCTGAGCTATCTTGATTCCTGGATGCAAATGATCCCATCATGTCTAGGTGATAGAGGAGGATCGCTGTGCTGATCGTCTGTAATCTCTGCTTGCTACAAGGAATGCCCTCATTGCTGCAAATGTACAAACCTTGACAACTTGGTATGCCCAAATAGTAAAACGCAGGGCTAACTCACAACAGCAGAGTCCTGGTGGGTACCGTGACAACATGCTGATGCAACAACATCAAACAGAGTCTCACCGTTTTCAACACCGGGAGGTCAAGAAGACGCCCCAACACTGGCAATCGCCTCAGGAACCCAAGTACCACAGGGAAAAATCCACTGAAGAGTAGCCAAAATCCATATGTTTCAACACAGATACCAACCAGCGCCCACTTGACAAGAATAAGTGTTACACCCACAAGGAAACAGACCGACCCCTGCAGAAATGACAGATCAACTTGTCTCCTGCCCACCTAGCATAAAACTCAGAAACAGCTTTTAATAGCAAATGTGTGCTTTGCAATGGCTTATGCTGCGTGAGATGCACAAATGGGCACAAGCATGCCTTGAGATTTTTCCGTCTCATGAAGAACCTGAGGGTTGCCCTCGGCCCTATGGTGGTACCCACCCCTGCCAAGAACAACAGCTGCAAGTACATGTCAGTCAGTCAGTCATACAGCATGTCATTAGACTCGTCAGTTGATAAGAGGCATCACCGAAAGTCAACTCATCATGCCATTATTGACGAGACATGTTGCTGCAGCAAAAAGTTGCATTGCTTATCAAGCTTACATTTCCCATGGCTAGCAGTCCCCGATCAAAGAAAAACAGCACTCCAAGGAAAGTGAACAGCAGGCCAAATGCTGTGAGACCCACTCCAATTTCTGCAGTCACAACTCTGGTGATGCTCCAAATACATGCAATAAGTGATCAAACGTCCAGGCATTGAGACAAACACAACGTACTCCGCCGATCATCAAACATCCTTTAAACCTCGGCCTGCTACATGTGCATTAGCAGACCGCCCAAAGCCAACAAGGGGCTGCAACCTGAAGTGCGAACTCGCTTGTTCAGCGCACAGTGCGGACCTTCCTGCGACCTGACTTGATCGAAGCTATTGAGTTATCTACAGGCAAGTATAGGTGACAGCACGTGGATGCTGATAGCCAGTCAACGTGTGCTGCTACCAACAAGTGCAGTTAGACCTGCAGTGGTCAACGCGAGCAAGCCGGTCAACTTCGCAATCCACAGGACAGTTAAAATCGCCCTAGCGGAGAAGTCTAAATACCAGAAATGGCAAGCATCTGTTGAACCAGTTGCACCTAGACACCTCTCTCGCTCTTCAAGCTGCTTGATACAGCGACCCAGCAAATTAGCTGCTGCTGAAATGAAGTGTCCTCTACATGTGTCTTCTACATGTTCAATCAGCAGGAGTGAATCAGCACTGCATCCCCATTTGCATCTGTAGCCTGCTGAACCGTCACTCAGACAGCATGATGACAAGACGGTACAAGCTTCTACAGCACACAGAAATACAATAAAACTCTTGGACTTGAGACCCTGCACAGATTCTAGGCCTGTTAACTATCTCAACTCAACATTTTGACAGGATTGGCAATGGTGTTGCAAAACTCCTCCAAAAACTTGGCTGCAAGTTCTCCATCGTACACTCTGTTGTCTGCGCTCAGGGTCACCGTCATGCGAGTCTTCACCACTGGCTTGCCATTTTGCATGACAATGTGTTTTACAGACCCACCAACAGCCATAATGCACGCCTGGGGAGGGTTGATGATTGCGCTGAATCTGTCCACGCCATACATGCCCAGGTTAGAGATACTAAATGACCCTCCTTGAAACTCATTTGGCTTGAGCTTGTTGTCTCTCGCTCTTCCAGCCAACTCTTTGACTTCAGTGGAGATCTGAGTCAGTGACTTGTTGTTGGCCTGAGCAACGATAGGTGTGATGAGACCTGAGTCGGTGGCCACAGCTACCGATATGTCAATGCTGTCGACAAGCTTAATCTCCTCTTGTTGAACATCCCACCGTGCATTGGCCTCTGGGACTGCCTTGAGAGCGAGGGCAGCTGCCCTGATGACAAAATCGTTTACTGATACCTGCAGATCAGGCATGCCTGGTCAGATATGTTGAGAGCGTGTGCCGCTTCAAGGAAGACATGCTTATGCTGGTTGGCAAAGCATGGCAGGCGGCACTGCACTCACCAGCAATCCGCGCCGGGTGTGTACATGCATCACTGCGTGTGCACAGGCAATTGTTGCATGTCCATTTTTTGATGTAGATTGCATCTCAGGTGTGCATGGGGACTGTGGGGGTCTTGAAAGTGTCATCACCAGGCAGTGGAAATTTGGCAAAAGCAATCTGTAATGGCAATCACCTTCTTGCCCTGTTCCTTAAGAGATTGCCGTAGAGCTGAAACAGCATCTACATCTGCTGTTGCGCTGACATACAAGGCGGGAATCTGCTGCTTAGACTCCAGCAACCGTTGCGCTATGATCTTGCGTATCTGTGAGTTGGGTAGATCTGTGTACCAAGGCCCTTTGCCTTTCCTGGAGCCTGCATTGCCCCCACTGGGCGGCTGAGATGCCTTTGCAGGGCCTGACTTTGAGGCCTCAAGCTGCCTATCAGAGTGCTCCTTCGCCTCCTTTGGGGGTGGGGCCTTGCTCTGTGACTCGCCCACTCCCTTAGGCTGAGGCTGAGCCTTAGACTCAGACTCGCTTTGCTTCTCAGGCGTTGACTTTTGCTTCTGGCCTCCACTAGCAATAGCTTCTAGTACATCACCCTTCAGGATGATCCCTTGGGGTCCTGTGGGGTTGATATCTTCTGGATTAAGGCCGTGCTCCTCCATGAGCCTATGCGCTGCTGGCCCTATTTTGCTGCTGGCTGTCTGTTTGGGCGCAGCTGGCTGAGACTCCTCTGATGTGCCTCTTGACTCTGCAAATCGGGAAACACGGCAACTGAGCACTGCTCATTTGCTGGTCCTAGTCATGATGCCGCAGTTCAGCTTGTCACGTCTGGTGAACAATGGTGCAGGTGTGCATCTAGCTGTTGCATAAGAGGCTCAGGGTGCCTCATCCTGAAAGCTTGTGATAGGGCAAAATCTTGTGTATACAGGAATAGCATAGACAAGCTGTAGGGTTGCTACTGTACTCCAGGATGGACTGCTGCATTGTGAGCATCTGTACTGTTGCAAATTACAAAATCAAAATGGTGAAAGACACTGCGCGAGCTTGTCTTCGCAACTTGCAAGCATTCTATGCATGCAATCCTGTTTTTGCATCAGACCGCAGACCAGAAAATGCCTGCAAAGAATAATATTTGAGAGTACTGTCGGCTAATTGGCATACAGATTTTCCAAGGCATGTTATGCATGGCATGGCAGCAACAATCGCCATGGGTTGTATCAATGCACCTGCTTGCTGTTCTGTCTGTTCAGAAGCGTCTGCTCCTGCAGAAGCACCTTCAGGACTGAAGTCTTTGAAATCTCCTATGTGCTCTTTTTCTTCCACCAGCACAACCAAGGGGGTGCCAACAGGTATGTCTTTGCTGCCCCCAGGTTTCAGCAGCTTTGCAATGAAACCATCGTCCTGATTCTCCCAGGGCAATGTTGCTTTGTCTGTCTCAATGTCTGCCAAGATGTCGCCTGCTGTGATCTCTGCACCCTCACTGACTTGCCAGCTGGCAACATTGCCCTGAGACATGGTCGGGGACAGTGCTGGCATTGACAAAATCTGCAGAGCACCAAGCTGAGGCTTGTCATCACAAGTTCAACATGATACAGCAGCAATGATCCCACTTTTGCTGGTGATGATTAACAAGGAGCACTGTTCGTGATTGTGAACTGAATGCAGCAGTGTATACAGGCGATTTGTGGACCAGCATAGATACCGTGTGTGGTGGTTGGGAAGCAAAGAGCCTGTGATGTAAGCGAGTCCATGGGGAATTTGCAATTGGTGTTACCCTTTTGCACCTGCCACAGGACACACGAATCAGGCACAAATGTTTGTGGTGCCTGATGCATGACTGAAGTAGATGTTGCCAATACCTGGAGCGACCAGCGTGGGCAAGCTCTGCTGCTCCACTGAGCGAAAGATGGCGGCCAAGCAACCTGTTCAGATGCGCCAAGTGTGCCAAGCCTGACAGAGACATGAGTGCCGGAGCTTGTACACTTTCAGTGTCAGTTGCTATCTCAGGACAAGAGTGCGTCGCCTCTCGCAAACCAAAGCAGGCTTCATCGCCTCAACATATGACATCTTATTTCCATCTTTGCACGCATCAAGCTAGACATGCGCTGCTGCTCGCAGCATCAATCGCATTATTGCTAGTTGGTAGGGACAAATGGTCCTAGGCACATCTGGGATGGAAGGGCGTGCCATCTGGGATTGGCAAACTTTGGTCCTCTCGAAAGCCCCTTTTGGCCGCTGAGCACAGCACCTGCTTACTGCTCAATGCAAGGCAAGCTGACTACATTGAAAGTGCACAGGGGCGCCATCTGCCAAGGAGAACCGCATCGCGGTGCTCAGGTAGTTTGCAGCCTGGTACGCCAAGGTGGCCTGTTCACCTATTCAATTTGGAAGGCTGGGCTTGTCTTACATCTGCTGTCTGCCTGTATCGGAATCCGTCCCTTTGCCATCATGCGTGCTTGACAATGCCTGGCACGAGCTTTGACAGATTTTTGACTGTTCACGATGTTGGACGGATCGAGGTCCGTATAAGTGTTCAAAAGCCCTGGGAACAGTATCAATCTCACCTGCAACGCCTGCTGCCGGATGAAATATATGCACGCGAACTATGGTAAATACACTTGGAAATTTTTTGTCATGTTCCAGAGAGGGCTGCGTTGATTGCCGCACCTTCTCTGGGGTGCCAGCTCGTGTCAGGGGCAAAGACTTGTACCTCAACAAGTACAGCAAAACCTTCGGGGCGCTGAGCTTTTTGTCGTACGTGTTTACTGGCCTTGACATGAGATAATTCTGCCCGGGTTGAACACCATGCTTGCATTTGACAGCCGACAAGTTTCGTATGAAAGAACCTTCGTGCACTCTGCGTTGATCATAACGCCAAGCCAACGAGCTTGCTCGGGGGCTGCATCACGAGCTTGTTTCACCTGATGAATCAAGATCTTCCCAACTTGGTCACTAACACCTTGCACCTGTGAACCAGTCTTCACAGAATAGCAACAGCTGCTTGCTACTGTTATGTTACTACACAACTTTGCCAGTGACAGCATGTATCATCTCATGCATTTCATGCAGGACATCTCCACACCCTCTTATTACACAGCACATACTGACTGGCGGTGAGTTTGCATACTTCCCTTGTCATTTTCACCTGCCTCTAAGATCCTACATCAGTGCCAAGCTTTGCAGCCTTCAAGCTAGCACACTGCTGGTTTGCTCAGTTCCATACGCTTGTTTTCATGATAAGCATGTGCGTGCTTTGGTGAACTTTGTGTCACATGTCCAGGAGCATGCTTTACTTTAGTCCCGAAGGGCTTTGTAGCTGCTGGTCATTGGCTGCCCCAAAACCATACAGCCTACATCAAGGGTAAAGCCAACAAGGATGTAATAGGCATGCAATCCATCCGTGTTGGCTTTGGCAGCCATCCCACCAAGGCTGAGCTGTTTCTGGTTCCCATCAACGCAGTGCAAGGTACACATCTGAGGGCCTCATCAATGTCAGTGTGCATGCGGATGCTCTACAGCCCACAACTTACAAGTCGTCAGGCCAAAAGCTTGACGGTCAAGCACAAGCACAGGCTGAAGCTACACCTACTTCCAGGGCCACAGTTGATATGATGCTGTTGCACCATTTGCCGTCACATGTGACACGGTACATGCTCATTGATCAAGATTGAGCTACTGCAGCATTGTGGGCAGACGCGAGAACTAGACCAGTAGACACGCACACTGACACACACTCACAAGAACCTGTTGTGTGGCAGGCAAAGCTGGCAAGCCAGTTCCGGCGTTCCTGGGTTACATTGTGCCCCAAGAAACAACCTTGATGGCTGACAAGTTGATGCAGCAGAGCTGGCTACCTGTTGTCCTGGACCTGGATGAGACACTGCTGGTGGCCAATTCTGCTCATCAGCTGCTGACACAAATCCACAAGGCTACCATCAGCAGGTCAGACTCCTGCCTAATGCATCCTCATTTGTTCAAAGTTGAGTCCATGTTGTTGCACAAAACCATTTTACTTCCTTGCTGGTTGGCATTAGGTGCGCACATGTGCTTATTGGGCTTCCTGGTACATGAGCCCTCTGCATTGGTGTACCGAACTGTAATGGGCCAGAGTTGATTTCCAAGATGGCAGCTTGTTGCATGATGGTCATGCATTCAGCAACATTCATGCCGTGCTTGCAGGATTCAGGCAGCTGAGGAAGCTTCGTCTGCCACTGCGCCAGCAACAAGGTAAGGAGCCAATGCGTGAGCAAGTCTGTGAATGTATCATGAGGACATCCCTGACAAGACTGCATGTCAGTATGAGTGTCACAATGTCATATCTGCAATGCGATTACATTGCCAGCTGAGATGTATAATGAGGAGGATACCCAGGACAAGGCATTTGAAATCTGAGCACCCTGTCTTAGCATGTATGATGTGCAAACAAGGGCACATGCCATAAAATGTACTGCATTACTGTGCATCTGCCCTGGACGATCAGTTACCTGTTCTATCACTCGTCATCTGCTAGGACAGCATATTTGTCACAATTGTACACGCCCAAAAGTGAGCAGCCCAGGTGATGACACATGCAGTGATAGCAAGATGCCTCCAGTCACACAGACTTTGGCTAAGTCTTTGCTGGGAGCAGGTCCAGTCAAAGTCTGTGTGACTGGACGCACTTCACCAACATTGCATGTGTCATCACATGGGCTGCTCAGATTTGGGCGTGTAAGATTACGACAGACTCCCAGCACAGGCTTGGTCAGAAGGCTGTATGACTTGAGGCTGAGGTGTGCAAGCCAAGCGAGCATTGCTTTCATGCATCAGCTGCCTGTTTGTAGTTCCAAATCCAAGCCAGCTTATGGTTAGCTGTTGCTGCACATTTGCTCCTGTCAGGCTGTTGCAGCAAGGGATTCTGCCTTAGGTCCGGTGCGGTACTGAAGCAATGCCTCTTTGTCTATAATTCACTGCTGTCCTGCTTCTGTGGGCTATCTATATGTGTACCTGGCTGCATCATTGTCACGACCTACGGACAGGTGGTAGGAGCACAATTACACCAAGGCTAGCAAAAGCTGCATGTGTTCATGCACATCCAAGTAGCTCTTGGAACCAACTTTGCCACACCCCTGTATCAAAGTGTTAGTAGCATACCATTGCTGCAGAAAGTGCACAGCTTGGACTGCACAGTCACAGACTCGCAAACATAGTGCAAACAGCAACAGATTCTTGTTGTGCACAAGCCACAGCAGTGTATAAGAAACACCATGTCACAGTTGCCAGCAATCACACAGTAGGTCCACTGGGCTGCAGCGGCCTGCATTGCAAATATGATGACATACAGCATCACTCAGCACGCAGTTGGATTCATTGCAGCATGCCATACAGCGTACCAGCAGGCACTGCTCACACAGCGTGATTGCAACTCTTGTTATGGGCCATGCAGGTTGGCATGTGAGGAGCGCTGCACTGCGCTGAACCATGAGATTGAAAGTCTGGAGCAGGACCTGAACTTGCTGAAGCAGTACAGGGAGGGGGACTGTGTCATAGACCCCACTCCAGCAGGCTGCGGCCAGTTGCTGAGGGCCAAGTGAGTGCTGTTGAACACACTGGCTTGTTGCTAACATATCTGCATCGATGGGTTGCAACATATCTCTCAAGATATCTCATCATTGGATCAGATTCACGCTTGCAGCAATCAGGAGCCACCCTTGTGTATTCTCTGCAGGGTGATTAAGCAATGAGGCTGTAGGTTGTTTACGGCTTACGTAGGCCCCAAGACATGCTTTGTCAGCCCGTGTCATTCTGACTGCCTTTTTGTTGCATGTCTGCTGAATGTGAGGCATTGCTGCAGGTATGAGACAGCAAGATTGGACAGCGGTGTCGCACAGCGGCCTGTGCTTCGCCTGCAAGGAGGCATTGTGCTGACACGGATTGACCCATCAGTGAAGGAAACGTCCATGATCATGCGCATCCGCCCAGGCTGGGATGCCCTCAGGGCTTTTCTGGCACCTGACCCAAAGGGAAAGTGAGTGCTGTGTACAGAATGTTTCTGACAGTCAGTTGTGAATGCTGTGACCACAATCTTCTGCGCTGCATGCAGCCAAGCATGATCATCGCCTGCTTCAGCAATTGCCACTCTTGCTTGTTGAATAACCTTGTGCACAGAAGTATGTACGCTGTACTGTTGCATTGAGGATCGAGCTCTGTTCAGAGATCTTTGGGCATCAGAAATCTACCTTCACATCTTTTTCCACTTTTCAAGACTTTTTTTCTTCTAATTTTCATCATGTTTCACATCACTGGCACCTTCTCCTGTTGCCAGCGTTGCATCACTGCCATCACCCAATCTTCTGTCACAGATGAGATGTATTGCAGGCGGCGATTTGATGTGTATGTCTGCACAGCAGCAGAGAGGGGCTATGCACTGGAGGCATGGAGGCTCCTTGATCACAACAGTGACATCATTCCTGATGCTGTCAGAGCTGCACGTGTTGTGTGCGTGCCAGGTGGCCAAAAGAAAGAGCTCAGAAAGGTGCTGCATGTACAAGCTGCCATCAAGTTTGAAACAGGTGTGTTCAAGGTTGTAAATCGTTTTTGCATCAACAAGGTTTTTTCCCCTTCTTTTGAGGATGACAAGACGTTTATACAACACAAAGCCGGGTTGTTGCAGTGCATTTGCAATGTATGCATATGCCTTTCGTCAGGATGGTAAATACTAACATGGCCCAGTAGTCCCCACACTCACTCACGCATCCAGATTGCCCTGACACACCTTAACTCATACAGATCAGCTGTTTGTATGTCAGTGCCATGCCTGTGATCACACTGCTCAATACATCACTTTCCCTTTTGTAATGGCTTGTACCCAGCTGTTGGTGCTCGCTGCAGCAGTCAAGGTCACATTGTGAAATGCATTTCTCCCTCCCCTGAGATTGAAGTCAGAGAGCAATGTGCCTTGCCATGTCTGCAGAGGAAGGGGCACCCCAAGCTGCGTGTGCCATGCCCATGGCCATCATTGTGGATGACCGCCTAGATGTAAGCAGCCACACACTTCTGCGCTTCAGAGTCAAATTCTTGTACACACGTTACCACTCCCGAACAAGAGAGAACCCATGTTGCATTGCATGGCTGCTCTACTGCTGCGCTTGGCTTTGACTTGTTCTGGCGCTGTGATGGTTGAAAGGCTCTCAAGGCAGGAGTACAGCAATCGACATAGGCTAGCTTTGAGCACTGGCGCATAAACCATGCCATATGACTATCAGCAATTAGTCACTCAGGCATGTGCTGCTGAGTCAGGTATGGGAGCCCGAGTCACAAGACCAGGTGCTGCAAGTAGCCCCATTTGCCCCCCACCGCCCAAGCCCCCTAGGGCAGGGCCAGATGAGCAATCCCCAAGTCCGCCAGGCCATGGTGGACGAAATGGCCCTAGTCAAAGACCGCATGACAGCCGTTAGAGGCCATGTGTACTATGACATCAATCACAAACTTAAGCCTGCAGCTGGCAGGCTTACGCAACATGGCCAGCTTTTGGAGGATGTCCTGAATGACGTGCAGATTTTCCCATCTGTCAGGACAGTGGCGCAGCTCTTGAAGGTACAGCCGCTGTCGTTTGGCCTCCCATTTGGATGCCTGCAGGTCGCACTTTGCCTGTTGTCTCCCATCCAGTTTCTCCCTGTTTGAGTGCTGCCGCTTGCCCTGTGCCTTTTGCCAATGCCTATTTGCTCATTGCATCCCGTGAGGTGCACCTCAGCCCTGGCCTTCAGCATTGACGATGCTGCATATCCACTCCTCAATCAAGCCACACCTTGGTTGGTATATATACTCGGCAAGACGGCAGCGATGCATTACCTTGATCTGCCACCCCCCCTGAAATATACATACTCATGGTTGGTGTCTTGTGTCTTGCAGGTGCGCAATCTGATGCTGCCCACAGGGGTGCCACCACCAGCTGCAGCACCTGCCTTTGTGGCTACTGACTCTCTGCTGCCCCACGACCCTCGCAACCCTCGGCACAGCCCCATGCTGCAACCCCCTCCTACCTCCTCACAAGGTAAAGAAGGCTATTTTCCCTGTAGAAGCTTGTGGTGCATACGAATTTCGCTCATGTGAAGCAAGCTACTTGCCTGCCTGCTTGTCTGCCTGTCAATGTGACCTGCATCTGGCTGCGGCATTGTCATTGTCTGCAACTGTGAAAATGGTTGCTAATTGCTGATACCAAGCCTGATGAGCAGTTTCTCCATCATCCAGTCATTTGCTTGTTGCTCTCCTCGTCCTCTTGAACACTGCTGTCATGAGTGTTGATATCTTCTTGCTCATCATTGCCCGTTTGACTCAAGCAGATTTGTGTTGCAGCAAGGCACTGCTGTGCACAGGCTCTAATATCCGAAATGTCCAAAGCAAAAATCGCATGCTTGCGTTTTCCCTGCAGCACCACAGCAGCAGCCAGTGGATCCCAGGAAGCCCAGGGCAGGGCCAGGGGCCATCCCCAGCCAGCCCTTGCCCAGGCTAGGGGCTGTCGCCAGCCAGCCCTCCACCGCTGGCCCTCCTGGGGTCCAGCCCTGGAGACCGTCCCCCTCCTTCCGTGAGCAGCAGCAGAAGCAGCAGCAGCAGCCCAATGCGCTCCACCCCCATACTTCTTCTCATCCTTTGCCCAATGGCATTGCTGGTAGCACAGACCCCCATCAGCAGTCGTTACCGCCCCAGGACCCGAGAAGGGCACGCCAGCAGCAGCAAGCACAGCTGCTACCGCCGCCCCTGGCAGGCGTCCAACAGGGGTTGAATGGGTTTCACGCATCTGGGGCAGGGCAGGCGGCAGATGGCCCTGGCCCGTCCTATGGGCAGCAAGGTACAGGCTCTTCATGTTTGCTTGTCACATGCATATTGGTTGTTGCGCATGTGTGTTTGGTCAAGACATGCTGCATGGTCTATGCGCTCCTTTTGATATAGATCAAGCTGTGCTTGGCATGCGCATCAATCAGCTTCTGTGCAGAGGGCCGCGTTGACAAAACTTTCACAGGTTGGCTATTCAAACAAGACAGAACAGAAGTCCTGCATCAACCACTTGACACAAGCACCATTGCCTGACTGCACAGCATGCAAAGTTGGCCCAGCCATTGCTAGTACACCCTCCCACCATGGCACTTCTATATGGCCTCTGACACTGCCCTGCATTGTTCTGGTGCAGCAGCAGCAGCACCTGGGGCAGCTGGCCACAGGCCCCCCGCAGCAGCCCTGCATGTGGATGTGGCCCTGCCAGAGATCAAGCAGCAGATCACCTGGCCCAACTTCAACCCGGTGTCCCTCATCAAGGAGGCAGCCGACAAGCAGAAGGTGGTGTGCAAGTGGGTGGAAAAGTGCCTGCGGCCACGGCCGGGCCTTTACCACCCCCAGTTTCACCATCAAGTCATCTGGGAAGGACAGGTCAGTCAGCCTGCTGACAATCAGTGAGCAAAAATCAATACGTGATGTTTTGACACTAAAGATTATAAGGTTTTTTCGATGGTTTCACTGAAAGTGTGTCAGCTGCCCAATTGCTGATGCTGTCGTGCTGTAACAGTGCGGCTCTCAGCTTCAATAGACGCGTGAGCATCTGTGTTCTGCTGCACCTCAGCAAGTTGTGAACAGGGTCAGGTCAGAAATGTTGGTTGACAGGTGCAATGCAGTAAGTAACAGGCAATGGTGAATTAGATTCTTGCCAGGTGGATCCATACCACATTGGCTTCTATCCTATCAGCTGCTGCTGCTCAAGCTGGCTGTTGCTCAAAGGTGGCAGCAATGAACAGGCAGGCTGTTGTGCACTGCTTGCTTGCTTCCCACCAACTCATTCTTACTTTGCGATACATTCAGACAAGACTCCATGATCATTCAGCATTCAGTGGACTTCCTGCCAGCTTGCATATCAACCCTTGTAGCTCCACCTGCATGGTATCGTATCAAAGTCTGGATCATCTCCAAGTAATTGAGCATATGACGCAGGAGATTGGATCAGCAGTGGAGCACGACAAGAAGACAGCCAAGAAGCAGGCTGCCACCAGGGCCATTGATTTCCTGCTGAAGTACACCCCATCCACACCCCTGGTGCCTGTCCCTGTTGCACCACCTGAGGGACCTGCTACATCCTCTGCTCTTGGTAATTTCACTTACAAACTGCTACATCTTGTCAGAGGCACTTACCCTCCCCTAGCTTGGTGGGCTGACGGTGAAAACTCAACCCCCAAACTGGTACATCTTGTCAGAGGCACTTACCCTGTCCTAGTCTGGTAGGCTAGCGGTGGTCTTCAATCATGTCTAGCCTGGCTTCTGTGGTCTGTCTTTGCATCTACAGATTTATTTGCATGTCATGCTGCTTCTTGAATGATGGTGACAAAATTTATGTCAAGCTGGGGTCCTGCAGTGTGTCAAACTCACCTGTATAGGCCATCCTCCTCAGCAGCATCAGAAGATCTTGATTGTTGTAGGTATGTATTGAGGTGCATTATTGTGGCAGTCAAACAAAGGTTTCCACTATTCAGAAAGGCACTGACTTGTGCTTCCCCTGCCTTGCTTTGTTTGCAACCAACCATGCAGCATGACTTCAGAAATGCAGAGCCCTCACATCATCAAACACTTTTGCAAAGCCCACAACCAGGAGGGTTAGTCCTTGCTTTCTGTTGTGCTCATGCATCTCCAATCACGCATCGCAGGGGACATAGCAGGGCCGTCAGGAGGGCAGGGCTCCTCTGCGCACCCTGAGAAGCCCCTGATCAAAGAGGACAACGCCCTAGCGACCTTGCAAGCAGCTTTCCCCAAAGAGGTCAAGTACAAGACAATAAAGGGATTGCACCACAGCAGGTCAGCACAAATTACGCCTTCTGCACCACTTCCCATGGACTCACAAGCAAATGCGGCGACAGCGTGATGTCCCATCAGGAGTCTTGTCTAATGGTGGTCAAATTTTGTTGATCTCGTTGCAATGATGCAATCATCAAGCATCAATGCAGCATGAACAGCATCTTCAGGCTTTGTTCCCTTGGTTGCCTTTGTGGCACACTGCAAGTATGCAGTGTCTCCTGTCAAGTCCAAAATGGACAAATGACTGTCATGTGCAATGCAGTGGGAAGTTCTGTGAGGAGATAGATGTGATGGGGGGCTTCCATGTGGCACGTGGCACCACCACCACCAAGCAGGCTGCCAAGCGCTGGGCTGCCATGCGGCTGCTGCAGCAGCTGAAGCATGTCATATCGCCAGCCTTCTACAACGACCCCCCAGAAGGTGGGTCTCCTTCACGACCATTGGTGACCTTAAGGACAGCAGAAGAATCTTGTTGTACCTACACATCTGTTACTTAGGCACTCCGTGTTTATACTAGTAATGATCATGCTGCTGAAACACACACACATCTGAGAGTCTGACATCACTTCTGCAACATGTGCTAATTGTAGTTGTTAGTTTGCTGTGCAAATGCAGAGTTGCTCTTGCAGCAAACAACTGCAGGTAAGCTGCCTTCCTTTGCAGCTCCAAGCAGCATGCATGCAATCTGCAGGCCAGCAGAGGGCTTCCAAGGGTCCCACGCAAGCTGAGTTTGAAATTTCCACACAGCTGCTGGTGTTCAATGGAAAGCCAGTCCCAAGGCCGCGTCCCCAGCCTCCGCAGCAGGCACAGCAGCGGCAGCGGCAGCAGCAGGCATCTGGCCTGGGCAATTCCAAGACGACATCTTTGCATGAGCAAGGGCAGTGGTGGCAAAGCAGGCAGGCTGAGTTGGCGAGTAGCAGAGGAGTCAAGAGGGCTATAGATGGTGTTCTGGAAGGCAATTCACATGCAGCCAAGCGGGGCAAGTATGCAGATCAGGTGTGGCCTGTCACTCTGTTCATGTGTTGCTGTCTGCACTGTCAAGTCACCTGCCACCCTGTTGACGTGTTGCTGTCTGCACCTGTGTACCCAGTACAGGGGTACAGCATGAATCTGATTATACATCACAGCATCCTAAACATTGGCCGAGCATGTCTGCTTGTAGCACCATGGCAGGCCAATGCTGGATTTGACACAGCTGCCTTCAATACGCCTGAGGTGCAAGGGCTTTAGCAGCATCATGGCCTACATGCTGGCATGCACAGTTGTCAACGTACCCTATCAATCCAAGCTGCTTACTGCAGAGCACAAAGTTGAGCGCAGCTTGCTCCTCACTCAAAACACCTTGTACAGCCTCGGCTTCCTGTCATCACAGCGCAGTTCTTGACAGGCGTGCTGTCCTGACACTACAACAATTGCATGCCTACGCTGCTGAAATTCAGTCTGACCCCGATAGTACCCATGCAGGCGAGCACTGGTCAATCTGAGCAAGGTGCTTCACTCATAGATCTGACTGGGTCCCCAGCCCAGGCAGGGTACCTGGACCCCAGCATTGACATCAACAACGTCAATGCTGATGACAAGATGGAAGATCAGGCATCCCAGTCTGATCGTGCCAGCAACATGTCAGAGGAGCCCCCAGAGCAGTCAGGGTACCCGACAGACCCCACTGATGAGGAAGAAGACCAGCATGGGCAGTCGCCGGCCGCTGAAGAAGGAGACAATGGCAGAAGGCAAGCACAGTGGGGTATGGTGGGATATGGCGATTTGGAAAATCACATGCCTGACGGCAACACCAACATGCAAAGGGCTGATCACTCTGCGTTTCTCGCTGCTGTGAAGAAGCAGTCAAAGGTGAAGGAAGGGGATTGGTCAGAGGTGAAGCAGCAGCATGGTGGCAATGAAAATGAAGATGGCGTGGTGGAGATTGACTGAGCCAGAGATGCATGTGTTACCTATGCCGGTGCTCTTTGAATGTTCCCCTGAATCAACGTGGTTGTTAGCTAAGTAATCCAGTGAACTAAAGTAGTTCTGGGTCAATTTATTGTGGATACTCTGGTTGTGTGCAATGCGACCTGTAAACCGCTTTTTGCACGGCTGTCTGCAATGTTGCGCCAACGTGCATAGCAATGCTGTTCATGTTGAGACCTTAATGCGTTTGCAGCACATTTTGCTTTGACTTCTGATCCAGGCAGATCACCAAGATTTGCTGAATGAGTATACCAACTTTTGCTGATCAATGCAATTCCGCTAAGGAAGCACTGGTGTGATTGAAGTCTCTCAGGCTTGTGCTGTATATACTCTGCGGAGGCAGAATGCGGCCACTCACATGCCACCAACTGCAGGTATGTTACCGATACAGCGCGGAAGTCTTGCGCATTTTTGGTGCAAGCATTGACACACATGTACTGGGCCAGCAGGCGACTCACACAGGATCAGACAATCGCCAGGTCGACCGGAGATGGCAAGACTTGTTTGCACACAAAATTAACGCCATGGTGCGAAATCATTACGTCATGATCATCTAATTAGCTATCATCTTATAAGCTAGGGTAAATCAGTCTTCATACCGGAAAATGACAGGACAACTTCAACCAATTCAAGGGACACAACTAGCCCCAGGTCAGACACCAATCAAACCAAAAAGCATTATCTATCGAACGGACTGGACAATAAATCTACTGTAGTGAAGCATACAGGCCAAAACAGAGTCAACAAGATCCATTAGCACTGCTGCAGAGCCTTCCACAGCCCCTTGTACACCTTCTGCAAGGTGGCATTGGCCACACACCTACTACAGGAATGAAATAGAGTCTAAAACAATCAGGAGCTAGCATCCTTCTTGGCTCTGAAGTCATTCTTGAGCTCCCTGAATCGCTTTTGGCACTGAGCTCTGCTCTTGCCAGGCACCAAGGCAGACACACGTTGCCACCTGCAGTTTGACATCACAAATTAGGCGGCTGCTCCTTTTCACTTGTGCCATCTCCAAAGAATGTCATTGCATGCATAGCGCTGAGGGACAACAAAAGCATAAGACAGGTCATGTATGGCACCAGGATTTGTCACCGCAGGCAACAACTGCAATGTGCAAATGCATTCATACCAACATCAATTTCATCTCACTACATTCATTTCAGTACCAACACTCCCGATGCTCTTGCAGCACTGAAACTGCGCTGCTTGCTACAGAGGATACAGAGGCACTTTGCTGGTACCACAGCTATTGTCACCAGTCTGCTTGTAGCTGACCTGTCAGGGACCTCCTTGCTGATCTCCTTGAGGGCGCCAACCAAGCATGCCTGCTGCTCCTCTGTCCACACAGCTGGGTCAGCAGCTGCAGTGTCAGCTGCTGCTGGCGGGCCACCATTGGCATGGGCCTGAGGCGGCACTACCTCTGGGGTTGGGGGTGGGGGGGTTGAGGAGGTTGTGGTGGACTTCTGCTGCTTTTGGGGTTTTGGCTCTTCGGGTGGGGGCCCTGGCTGTTGGGGGGCCTTCTGTTTGCTGGGATTCGTTGTGATGCCGTTGGAGGTGGGGGGATGCCGGATGTCCTCTTGTGCAGGCTTGCCATTAGTCACAGCATGGACAGCAGGACCTGATAGGCCTGCAACACACACAGCATGCCTTTCAGAGAACGGCATCTTCCAGTTCAGCTGAAGGTGAAGCAGGTGATGACTCTGCGCCTGTCGTGAGGAAGTGTTGACTCACTCCAGATGCGGGCCTGGCTGCATACCGCTCACAACTAAAACAGCAGGACCGAGCAAGCCTTCAGTGGGAGACAGACTCAACAAAAATAGGATGAATGAACATCGACGATCGATGATATACACCATGACACTCTCATTGGCCTTGACCACAAGATGGGTGTCACAGGGATTGCGTTCAGCAACACATAATCATGGCAAGCAATCCCCAGGGCCATGTGTGACCCCACAGCTGCAATGCAAGCTCTTCAGAGTTTTGCAAGCAGTTGGCAGGGCAGAGCAACAGAAACAAACCTGAGATGTTGATGTCCACGTCTGAGAAGGACTCCATGCGGCCAGTGGGGTCTGACTTGATGCTGGTGTTGGCCTGCCTCTTCTTGGCAATGCTGAACTGATCCGCCTTGGCTTTGCTCTGACGGCTCTTCAGGCCCAGCTTGACCATGTCCAGCACCTCCTCTGTGGTGCGAGTGCGCACATACGCCGTCACCACTTCCCACCTCTTCGCTGTACCCTGCACGTCGCAGAAGAGTCGGTGCAGTGACATGGGATGCGACCTGTGCATGCATGAACACTGTTTTGCTTCTTGACAGTGCCGTCAGTTTTCAGGGGCAAGGCTCAGGGACAGTACGAAGCAATGCGGTGATCGATGCCTGCTGTGCCTCTGCACACAAACACTGTTGCCGCTACTGTGGCCTTTGCCGCTGAGACAAGACTGCAAAACAGGATTCAACAGCATGAAGACGGCAGCCTGTTGTTGTCAACACTACTGGCTGTTCTGTCCCAGGTTAGCACTGGGCAATGTGTTGTGCAATAAAGCATGGCAGGAAAGAGCAGTGTCAGAGGGCAAATTGGAACATTTTCAGCGTACTTGAGCATGTTGTCACAATGTGATGATCAGACAGCCTGAACAGACTGGTTGCATGAGCTAGCGTCATGTATCAGATGCATATCTGGTACACAATGCTAGCTTGAGCCAGATGCATATCTTGGCTCAAGGTTGCACGCTCTAGCTGTGACTAACCTGGGGGAATTTCTCCAAGGCTTTCTCCAGCATGCGGATCTCCTCTTCATCCCACTCCTTCATGCGCTCGACTCTGGCCTGAGTCGCTTTACGCTTCTCAGCAGCTGCCTCGGCGGCTGCCTCCTTCACAGCCCTCTCCTTGGCCCTCCTCTCTGTCTCTTCTGCCCCTTGCAACTCCTCCACACTTGCCTGTACAGACAGACATGAGATCAAGTTTGATGCTTGTATGCTTGTTGATATGCTTTACTGGCTTTCATACTGCCCATTGCTTTTGCTGCTGACGAGGTTCAGCTGGAACAACTATGCGTGGAGCCTTCAGGCTAGATGTACTGTGCATGCATTATGCATGGTGCATCAATTAACGCTGCAGGCAGAGTGGCCAAATCATTTTGTAAAGGACAGACATTTGTACAGCCTGTCCCTCACAGAAACACACAACCAAAACATAGATAACAACCAGCATGAAAGTATGAACACCACAGCAAAGCAATATAAAAGCAAGGATGTATGCCATGACAACAGCATACCTGAAGGAGAGATTGCTGCTGATCTGAAGAGTCGGTAGCAGCTAGGGCGTCTGTCAGGGCTTGCAGGGAGCCCAATCCTGACTTGGTGCAGATCAGCTCCACATCATCATCCTCAAATGACTTACCTGCAGTCATGACCAGGCCTGTTAGTCACGACACTGCACTCACATGATGCTACCCAGAAAGTAGACAGATCAGGCTCAATGGTGGACAGTCTGAAGTAGACAAGAGACACACAGCTAATGCCATTTGCACAGCGGGATGAAGAATTTGAAACAGCAGCAGTACAGCATCACACTGCATCGGTGCTGTACTGCTGCCAATGGCAAGTCAGGCAGGCTGTAGACGACTACTGCGATGCAAGGCATTGGTCAACTCTGATGCATCCTCAGGCTACACACCCTACTAAGCAGCAGCGAGGCCCAATGACAAGCAAAGCGTCTGATCAGAAACCCGTAAAGAGCAACATGGTGCCAATCTCGAGAAGACAGAATGAAATGAAATAAGATTGGGGGGAAAAAGCGACAGTTCCCTTCTTTAGGAACACATGATGCATGCCTACAAGCTTGTGCAGATGTCGGCACAGTCAAGTGTGACTCACTGCTGACAAGGGAAGATGAGAGCGTGCGAAGCTTGCTGCGCTGCTTCTGCATTGCCTTCTTCTCCACCTGCCGTGCCTTGCGCTCCTTAGTCGCAGCTTCAGCAGCGGCTGCCTCTGCAGCAGCTGCAGCAGCAGCGGCTTCCTCCTTCTCCCTCTTTTCGTCCTCTGCCTTTTTGTTACGAGCAGCAGCCTTGTCCATCTTCCTCTTCTCCCTGAATGGCAAAAAAGGCTGATTGAGACCTGGGAGCGCGCATTCATAGCATAGCATGTTTGCTGATCGTACAATGAGGCCACTAGCGACCACTGCTATATGTGCAGATTCGGCACCGCTGCTGCCAGCTCAACTGCCACCCTGACATGTACATATGGGCAGTGTCCAGCATTTGACCACTCAAGCACAGCCAGAGACGGGCATTGACCCTACACAAACACAACAGAGCGATCTCTGGAGGAAGGACAGAGACGGCAAAGCCGTGCTGTGACAGGCAAGTTTGGGGGTGCACCTGTGAGCCTTTTCTTCTGCCCTGCGCTGGAGTATGCGGGGGTCCTGAGCGAAGGCATCATTCACAAACTGCTTCATACGGCGCGCCTCCTCTTTCTTGGCCGGCTGCCGCAGCTTGTTGTTGTACCTCTCGATCCACCTGTACAAAAGACAAAAACTCTGCCAGCTGAGGAACTGAGTAGAACTGAGACAACACTGCCAGCCAAAGAACAGGCGTTTGATGCGTGACTAAAGGGACTGATCTCTGCGTGCTTGAAGCATGTTGTGATGAGCAATGTGTTTGCAACGACGGTCAGGGTGGGCAGCACGTGCCATGAAAGGTACGCACTCTGCATCACAATGGCATGGTCATTCTGCCCAACGCAGCTTTGTGCTCGCACACTCACAAACATCTGTGTCTGTGCCGTTGCAAGTGCTGTTTCTTGAATCCCAATCATGCATTTGAGAAGACATACTGCACGAGGTTCCAGTCATGCAGCAGAAGCCAATCAGGGCAGCAGTGAACTTTTTGCTTGCTGACAGATGTGGAAAAGGGCCAAAGGCACACCTCTTCTCCTCCCTGCTCTCAGCCTGCTCAACATCTTCTTCATCTGCATGAGGGAACTCCCTCCAACTTTTGAAGCTGAACCAGAAGTCGTAGAACTTGTCCACAGCTGCGTAGGCAGTCTCGTCATCTCCCACATCCGGCACCGGCTGTGTCACAGACCACCGGCTGTTGCGCTTGAAGGCAGGCCCAAACACCTACACCACACAAAGGCATTGCTTTCACAGACTGTGGCTTTGCAGCAGTACTTTCTCCAAGAAAACGCCACTCTGGTCGTCTTCCCTGCTGCTCACATCTGAGCCTGGCTGAATCACAGACGCATGGCTGTTGCATGTGCAGCTGGATGATAACTCTTCCACAGCTGATGATGGTGCAGATCATGTTGTTGGCAGCATGCGTAGCATCTGAAGTGGGCTGTGTCACATGCCAGCGAGTGCTGCATGTGAAGACCAAGCCAAACACGTGAAGTACAGCTTGAGTCACACCAGGACAGCTGCCACCGGCACAGGCTTCAGACCACTGGCATGTGAATCTCTTGTAGGTGCTTGCTGGCTATATCACCTGGTGCTGGCCGATGATGTCTGTCCGGGAGCTGTTGTGCACACAGACAAGCCTGACCAGGTGCAATACATATGACAATGCATGAGAATGTGCAGTATCATGATATGAGTATGTGTAGCGAGGATGTGAAGTGCTGACTGACCTTGAAGAACTCGGTGGGGTGGGCTGTGCTGGGCAAGGTATCATCAAAGTCGTCGGTGGAGTCGTACTCGCGCCTCTTGGCCGGGTCAGAGAGGGTCTCGTAGGCATCCTGGATCTTCTGGAAATGCTCCTCAATCTCCTTCTTCTTGCCCTCATCAGCCACTGCTGCTCCTGCCTTGTCTGGATGGTACTCAAGCGCAGTCTTCCTGTAGGCTGCAGCACACACACACACACTCACACACACTGTTGAGAGTTTCCTGCACAAGATGAGGCATGGAATGCATGGCAGAGTGACCCAGCCTCATAAGCCGGGTCGAGGACAAAGATGACAGTACTTTCCAACCCGATAGCCCTCTGGAAACGCTGTGTGCAGCAATGCTTCTAAGCATGCACCTGATGCATGAGATGATGTCAGTTGTGTTGCTGTCACAAAGCTGCTACATAGACGTCATACACAAACAGTGTACATCACTGCTGCTGTGTCTATTTTGCAGTGCAAACCTCATGAGAGCCTGGGCAAGATACAGCTGATAGCAATCATCCCCAGCTGTCGATTCCTTTGAATTGCAAAACACAGCAGCATTGGTGTTTTGCTGAACAGTGCAGCACAGGCCATGTCACAGGAAGTGCACTGCTGTGGTGAGTTGCATGCTCGCTTTGCTGAACAGCAGAGCAATGGACAAATCAGCGGCATGCTGCTGGCATGGCAGCAACACTGAGGAAGAGCATTTGAGCATTGGCTTGACACCTCAAAGGCAGAGGCTGCAGGTGGGGCAGCTAGCTAATGCAAATTTGCGCATTAGTGCAGCAGCGCCTACCTAGCTTGATCTGATTGTCATTGGCTGTCCATCGCTCATTGGCCAGACCAATCAGGGCATACAGATCTTCCTTGTCGGACTGCTTCTTCTTCTTGCCTTTGTGCTGCCACCTAGACCATGGCACATGGCAACAACTCAACAACTCGTCTGTGATTTTTTGCTGACAATGTCACTGCAACTCGCTCATTGTATTGCAGGTTTGCAGGTTTGGAAGTGTCTGATGAGCTGTGAGCTATGCCAGGCATGCTCAACATGCAACTTTGCAGCAGAATAGCTACCAGCTAGATGTACCTGGCAGAGTAGAATTCATCTGCTGAAGGTGTTGAAGGTCTGTCAGGACCAGCCTCAGCACTGTCTTCTTCTTCAATGACCTCATCTGCATACCATAGGTTTTCTCAACAGTTGTTCTTTTGACTGTTGTACTGATTACATGTGTAACTGCACATTGCTGCCTGTGCGGCAAAATAACATCCTGTGTGCAAAAGTGCACAGGTAGCTGCTACCAAGGATGATGTAGTCTACTATGCAGCATGTAACTCTGCTACAAGCTTGGAGAGGGATGGAGGTCAGTACGACGGGGTTGTGATCAACAGGCGCAGAGACCAGTGATCTCAGGTAGCAAGCAACTTTCCGACAGCTGCCCAACGGCTTGATACAAGGCGATTTGCGGGAAAGAATAGCATTGGCATTCGCAGCAAATCTAACTCACCAACATGTCCAGCTTGACGTAGAGCAAACGCATGAAACGCGTGACCAGCTGCATCTTTTATTTGGTGCTTGGCTGGAGCTGCAAGTTGAGCACATATCTCCGACCCTTCGGCGGGAATCAGCGCTGCGTCGTACGCAATGCGCTTCAGCTCGACAACCTTGACGGCCATTGCTGCTGGGGGAAGGCCTTGCCCCCGCGCAGCAGACAACAGCTTATGCTGGTGGCTGCTGCTTGCTGCTCCATGCGAAAGCTCAGGCAGAACTGCAGGATTCTAAAATTTGCAGCCGTTACACGTTTTATTTAACCTGTGAAAAACCTGCTCTGCCCTCATGGGTTCGCGCACCCCATACTTTTTTTGATTCTTTTGAGCGATGCGATCGGACATTACGGGGAGTGCAGGGTGAGTCCTGCATCATGGCGAGGTACCCACTGTGTCATACATATCTTTCGCCTTTTACTAAAGATATCTGAGCGGTTTCCTCACAAAGCCATATTCAACTATTTTTTCAGGCGCTTTGCGCCATTTACCAATTCTCAGTCAATGATACCAACAACACATTTTTCTTGTCACGTATATGGCGTCAGCACATTCCACTCTGCAATTGTAGCAATACTTGTCAGTACATGATGTTGACCTGTATAGGTACATGAAGATGTCTGATTTCCAGGACTGGGGCAGAATGTAGAAATGTGTATGCGCTGCTGCATCGGCAAGATGTTTTTGAGCCTTTCAGAACGCATTGCAAACATCCTTGACAATATTGAGGTGTGCATTTCTGGCTTTCTAAGCTGCAATGCATCAATGCAGCATGTGTCCACGCTGAGAGCTAACAAACACAGGCAGTGGTGCAGAGTGTGGCAGTCGATGGTATCACAGCAGGCATCTCATGCACCCAAGCACTTGTAGCAAATGCCTGAACATCGTTCAGTTTGTCTGGAATGGCATGTGAATGTCGCAAGCCCTTCTAACTGCTGTCGTCATACTTTATGAATATGTCCCTTATTGACAGCTTCAATTAGAAGGTGAATAGTGCAACAACACAGAGAAGGCTGGTCCGGCAGTGTGAGAGCATTATCAAAGATTACCCTATTAGCGCCATAGTAAGCCTGCACGGTGTTCTTGACCAGCGTGACTCATCACTGTCATGCCTGCAATTTGGATAAAGGAGCTTGACATTTGATCTGACGTATATGCGTTGTGATGACTAGCCAGCTTGCCAATCAGCACCCGTAAGGCTTACAGCATCTGCTCCAGCTTGCCATGGTAGTGAGATTCTGACATTGATGTCCAACACTCTACAACTGCTGAGATAGCATTGGCAACATTGACACAGTTGGCAATGCAAAATTGCTGGCTTGCCGCTAATGCCTGTGGAATACAGAGAAGCTGAGCAGTTGGCAATCAGACTGGCTGTCTAGACAAGAGGAGCTATGCCTTCTCATATGAGGAGGAAGGCGCCCCAGAAAATTTCTTTGTGCTGTATGTCTGGTCCCTGGTGGTCAGCAGCATCACAATTCCCTGGAGTCTGCATGCTATTGTTCTGTTCCAGCCCAACATCAACTAAATTTGATGAGGATATGCATGTTGCATCTCAAAAGCTGCAGCAGCTGACGGTGGATTCAACAAATGACTCAGACAACTCTGCAGAGCTTCATGCGTGATTAGCCTGGCAAGCTAAGAGTGAGCTTGAGCTAAGCTGAGACGCATGTATTGTAGATTGATGTCTCTTTACTCATGTGCACAAATAACGTTTTTGTATTGATTGCCAAAATTCAGTTGCAACAGCTCCACGAGCATCAAACATGATCAGCCCGACAGCAGTCAATGCATGTCCATGTAGCAGCAGCCAGGCAACCATGAGCATGTGTTTCAATGGTATTGCTGATATTGAATATCAAGGTCAAGGTAGTGCGGAAACATACGTTGTGCCATGTCATGCACAGAGATGTGCTAGAGGTGTCAGCATTGCTAGCAAGTCTGTAGCCTGTTCAGCTGATTAGGATTGCTAAATGGTTGGTTGCAGAAGTAAACAGCTTTATGAACCATGATTCACAGGTCTTCAGCACTGTGACAAGAACAGCGCTTTGAAGGCTGCAAGCTAGTATGTGCGAAACTCCGGTCGAGACTGCATGTCTTGCTGTCTGTATTGCGCGTTTTCAAAGTTGCCGTACTTCAGCAAAGCATGCTCCTGCTTCTGTTGCACCTGATGCATCACGCTGGCTTCCATCTGCTGATACTGCTGCATCTGAAACTGCTGCACAGCATCTGCATGCTGCTGCATTGCTGGGTAATTCATGCCCTGCATGGCTTGAGGATGATAACCAGCGGGCTGATGTGCAGCATGCGCCATGGGTAGAGCTGGTGCATATGCTGCACCCCCTTGCTGCATGTAATTTGTCTGTCCAGCAGGCATGCGAGCCTTCCTGTGCTGTCTGCTGGTGTTGCCCATATGCATGCCACCATGCATGCCAGCATGCGTGCCACTTTGCATTGCATTTGGCATTGCAGGGTAGCCTACAGGTGGCAATGCACCATACTTCCCTGGCATCATCTGGGCCTGTCCCGCAAAAGCCCCATGTTGAGGGGCATACTGCATAGGGAATGCAGGTATGGTGCCCATTGGGGAGCCGCCATAAGGCATTTGCCCAAAGGCATTGGGGAAATTGCCTTGTTGCATCGGCTGGGCCCCCATCATGGGATTGCCTGCTGGAATCTTGAGAGCGCTGCCTGCCTGACGAGTCATTCCCAAGTTGCGTCTGCTAGCCTTTCCTTGCAACACACCTGCACCTGCACCTGTACAACCAACAGTCCACTTGGCATGCAAGCTGAACAGACACAAGCTTGCCACTACATACTATTACTATTCCTGTCACTCAGTCAGGTATGCTTCTGCGTGGGTGTTGTGACATGACGCATGCAGCACTATACTGCTAGAAGTCAAGCAAACAATTGGGATCTACCAAGCAGGTAGAATTGTCGCTGTCATACCTTGTGCTGGGTTTACATTCCCAAAGGCCTGCTGCGGCCCCATGGGTTGCCCATACCCCATCATGTTGAGCCCCATCTGAGGTTGTGCCAGCTGTGGCAGATGGGCCATAGCCTGCGGGTTGTACATGCCACCCATCATGCCCTGGCCTGCCTGCAGCATGCCTGCTTGCATACTTGGCCCACCTGCAAACAGACGTAGTACAGCTACAGCAACAGCCACAGAGATGATACATTTACAGCAACAGCAACAGAGGTGATACAGTTACAGCAACAAGACTCAAGATGCAGCTTCTTTGTCACATGACGTGTGAGCGTTGATTGTGACTCCTCGATGAGTTTCCATCAGGTAGCGTTGCATGACTAATAATAATAATAGTAGTAGTAATAATAATAATAACAATAATAATGATAATAATAATAATGATAATAATAATAGTAACAGTAATAACAATAATAGCTTTTGTGCTTCCCGGTTGCATGACTACATTCACAGCTAACATCACTTGCCATCTTACATGCATAAACCCTGTTGGCAGCATCAACTGCTGCAAGCTTGAAAGTGCACGTTCAAGATCAATCATAAACCACGGTGCATGTCATTTCATCAGCGTGATGATTGGCCATTCTGCTGCCTGAGCTGAAATGTGTTCCATTGTCATAAGAAAGGCTATGAAGACACAAAGCATATGCGTACCCTAGCGGTGCCATTTTTGTGGCAAGTGCCTGTGTAAATGCAAGGCCAAACAACATGGCCATTCACACATGGCCAACATCTGACCTGTCATGCCCATGAAGGGCGCACCAGGGTTGCCCCAGTTCTGACCATATGGCCCTGGGGCTGATGTGGGGTTACGCCCTGCCTTACCACGCTGCTTGGTTGCACCTGGCTGGGAAGGCGACATGTCCATCTCATGCACACTGGCTGCCTTGGGGGGCCCTGCTACAGCTTGCATGGGGTAGCCGCCCTTGGGGGTCCCTTGGGCGTACAAGCCTGCCATGACACATGCTTTGTGTCAGGTCAAAAGTGCTCCATGGCACTTTGTGCACACAGCCTGGAGATGTACAAGAACCCCTTCAAGCAGCCTTTCATGCATTCCTGCAGCTCTTGCAAGGGCACGTCAAACCACATGAGCTTGATTGAGTTGTAATGGCGTGCATGCTTCAAATACAGCACAAGTGACTTTCTCCTGAAACGCATTGGGCGCAGGTATTTGCAGTGTGGCTGAGTCCCAAGTCTCACCTTGAGCAAAGGCTACTGGGCTTTTTAGAAACATTTGTTGCTGATTTGGGTCTTGATAAGTATGCAAGTAAAGGACAAGAAAAAGTCACCATTAGGCTCTGACTTAGAGGAGACCAGACTGCTGCCATACAGATCAGTAAGAACCCTGTTGGGGTAGAATGGCTCCTGCTGGGGGTCTGGAGACTGGGCCTGGGGTGACCCATCACTTGCCCCACCCTGCTGCTGACCGTGCTTCCTCAAAGTGTCTGTACAACAACAGGTCAAACACATGGCAGACCACATTTATCTGAACATGTGTTTCTTCTTGTATAAATGTGCATACGTGATTGCATGCTCTGTATTATGTACTTTCTCGAATGGTCTGTATTCATCTTTATGCAGATGCCACATACATGCCCATGCTTGTAACACATACATTGCTGTGGCAGCAGCAACACATATGCAGCCATTCTTGACGTGCAATGGTCTTCATTGTGGAACCAACGCTGCCATCATTTGGTGGCATGACAGCCACCACATCAAGGAGTGTGATGAAGCTGCTGCAGAGCACCTGCAAAATGGCGGCCTTGTTTGGCTTGAGCCTGGTGTGAGATGGATTGCTGCCTGATGACAGGGTTGGCAGCTTGCCCCACAGAGGCCTTGCGGGTCCTCAGGGGGTTCTGAGGCACCTGCTTGCTGCGTGCATCGTGCAGAGCCCCAACACTGTTGATGCCTGCAGCCTACAAGCCAGCAGCAAAGCACTGAAGGCAAGGATCACAAATCTGCTTGCTGCATGCATCACGCAATGCAAGGCCTGTGGCCAACACTTGGCAACAGAGCCTGCATGCAAGGATTGCTGGCTGTTTTGCTGTGTGCATCTTTCTGCGCTCTAGCACTGACACTGCTGCAGGCTGCAGAAAACAGCCTCACTTGCAACACAAATATCATCACCTCAATGTTGTCATTTCAGGCACAACTCTTTGCCACATTGCAATTGCCTGCAAGTGTGGGGCAGCTAGCACACTTGCGTGTGCTGCAGTGTGCAGGCATGTTCGGTCTGTATCTGTCATCAACTTCAGATCTCATGCAGTGTAAGGCCACAGATTGTAGACCTGGCCGGTGGAGGTTTGCATGACTCTGTGCAGTGTGTACAAACAAGGCTTAAGGCATGCATTGCGCGCTTGATGTGTGCATTGTGCGCTTGTTGTATGCATTGTGTGTTGCAGCACTCGGGCACAGTTGCAGCTGCCAGGAATTCGCGACTGCACTGCATCAAGCAGCTCAGGCAAGCAGACTGACAGCACTGCATCATATTGCCTGAGTGGCATTCTGCTTTTTGCTGCTCAATATGATCAATGTTGCATGTACCCCATGAAAAGCCTGCTGCAATGCTGACCTGTGCTTCCTTTGCAGCCTTGGCACCAGACAGACTCTTCTTCTTTGTAGGGCTGGCAGGTGCAGGCCCTGGGCCTGTTCCCCACTGCAGCCCCTGGGGGGCATCTGAGCCCCCACTGGAGCGACCCTGCTCTGCTGCCTGCTCATCCATGCCCATGCCATTGTCCATTGTCAGCATCCTGCAGAAGGAAACCTTACTGGCCTTGTCTCATGTTTCAATAGCTTGCAGAAGGCCCTTTGATAGGAAAGAGCTCATAGACTGAATGAACAGTCACAAACCTTCAGGGGCATGCCATTTGACTGCACACATGAAGCCATCAACAGTGTGTGTGTCATGCCACTCAAAGCAACTACCAAGCGTGCACCCACATTGCATGCCTTGAGTAGAGGGGACTTTGGGCAAGAGGGTGAGATCTTTGATGGGAAATGCCAGTTGCTTGAGTGGGGCGCAACCTATGGTCCATTCAATGGTTCTTGAGTTCAAAGACAGATGCTCGGCAGAATTGATGATGGTCATGATGGCAACACTCTGGCAATGAAGAAAGCAGAGTACCTCAGCTGCTGCTGCAAGGGGACACCCCCAATGCTCCACTGCAGACCTCCATCCTGAACAGGCAGGCTGGTGTCACTGCTGTACCGGTATGCCGCCTCCTTGTCGCCCTCTATGCCGCCACTGTATGGCACTGACTCAGACTCAGACTGCTCTGAAGACTGCCGCCTATATACTTCCTGCCCCTGCTTTGCCTGTGAAGGCAGCACACAATGTGTGCCTGACTTGCTCAATGAGTTGGTCGACGCATGTGATGTGCAGCTCCTGGGGTTCTGCACTGTTCCTTCGCCTTGTGTTTGGGGTTGTATGCAGGCCAGCAAAACAAAAGGTCCAGGCAGTGGAATGTGACTTCATGCCTGAACTTGGAGTCTGTACTGTCTGTGTACATCAG
>JAABUO010001091.1_pt1 | contig 38175 bp, 17 predicted proteins | sample 5559291 | NCBI WGS metagenome assembly JAABUO01 (sample SAMN10711878, study PRJNA513372) | rock metagenome | isolation source: Antarctica rocks | place: Antarctica: Victoria Land, Finger Mt sud
GACGCGCGCCGTGGTTGGTCTGGTCAACCGCCGCCTCGACCGCCAACAGCGGTACCGGGCGGCCTAATCGGAACGATGGGGAGGGGGCCATGCGTCTCAACTCCTATTGCAAAGATGAACTAATTCCTCGGGCTCGAACGCGGTTCGCCGGCGCGGCGCCGAGGCGCGCAACGGGCAGAAGTGGCAATCGTGCTCACAGCGATCCGTCATGAGCACACGCAACAGCGTGGATCCGCCCTTGCCCGCGACGTGACAGACGCCCGGGGCCGGGGCCGGGGCCGTCTTGGCACGGCGGGATGTCCCACCGCCCGAACCCGGCGCGGCGACATCCAAATCCGCCGCAGCGCCCAACTGGCGCAGCTTATCCGCTGTATCCATAACACGCAGTATAATGGTCGGGGCGACAATATACATCGCGCTGTGAGCATGGTTCTTGCTCATGACGAGTAGTTAGTTAATTTACAACCACACAAAGACGTGTAGGAGTGAACAGTGACAGAGACACTAACCCGGCCGGTCCCGGCCAAGCCCAATCCTTTTGTGACCGCGCAACAGCAATTCAACCTTGCCGCCGACTACCTTCACCTCGACGATGGCACGCGCGCGCTGCTGGGCGACTGCCAGCGTGAGTTAGCCGTGCGTTTCCCGGTGCGCATGGACAACGGCAAAGTGCGCGCCTTCACCGGCTACCGCGTGCAGCACTCGCTGCTGCGCGGCCCTTCCAAAGGCGGCATCCGCTTCCACCCCGACGTCACGCTCGATGAGGTCAAGGCCCTATCGATGTGGATGACCTGGAAGTGCGCCGTGGTCAACATCCCCTTCGGGGGCGCCAAGGGCGGCGTTATCTGCGACCCGCGGGAGATGAGCCTTAATGAGATCGAGCACCTCACGCGCCGCTACACCAGTGAGATATCCATCCTCATCGGCCCGCAAAAGGACATCCCCGCGCCCGACGTGAACACGAACGCCCAGGTGATGGCCTGGTTGATGGATACCTACTCGATGCAGTCCGGCTACTCGGTTCCGCCCGTGGTGACGGGTAAGCCGCTCTCGATCGGCGGCTCGGAAGGGCGTAACGAGGCCACCGGGCGCGGCGTCATGATCGTGACCCTGGAGGCGTTGCGCCACCTGGGCATTGATCCCCATGGCTCCACCGTCGTCGTGCAGGGCTACGGCAACGTCGGTTCCAACGCGGCGCACGCGTTCGCCGAGCAGGGCTGCACGGTGAGCGCGGTGAGCGACCAGTACGGCGCGATCTACAATGCCAAGGGGCTGGACCTGACGCTGCTCGACGCGCATGTGCGCGACACGCGCTCGGTCGTGGACTTCCCCGGCGCCGAGTCGATCGGCGCCGAGGATCTGCTGACGCTGCCCTGCACGGTCCTCGTACCGGCCGCGCTAGAGAACCAGATCACCGAGATCAACGCGCCGCGTATCCGCGCGCGCGTCATCGCCGAGGGCGCCAACGGCCCGACCACACCGGCGGCCGACCGCATCCTGTTCGATCGCGGCGTCTTTGTGCTCCCCGACATCCTGGCGAACGCCGGCGGCGTGACCGTGAGCTACTTCGAGTGGGTGCAGGGGCTGCAGAGCTTCCTGTGGAAAGAGTCGGAGGTCAACGAGCGGCTGCGCGACATCATGACGCGTTCGTTCAACGAAGTGTTGCAAGAGGCCAAGAACCGCAACGTCAGCATGCGCATCGGCGCGTACATCCTCGCTGTCGATAAAGTCGTGCGCGCGCTGGAGGTGCGGGGGATCTATCCCTAGTCGGGAGTCGGGAGTCGGGAGTCGGGAGTCGGGAGTCGGGAGTCGGGAGTCGGGAGTCGGGAGTCGGGAGTAAGGTGGTTGGGGTAATTGTGAGTAATGTGGAATTACTACGCCATCCCCTCGCGTCGTCCGGCTTCCGGCTTTCTACTTCGTGGGGTAGCCCATCCGGGCTATAGCGCCCCGATACCCGTTGTCCTACTATGGCCTCACTACGTCGGGCTCGCTGTCGTCCCACTTTCGACTCACGACTCACGACTCACGACTACTGACAAAGAGGCATATCCGTGGTCAACGGCCCAGATCACACGCCCGGCGTGTCCGCCGTCGAGGAGATCGGCGCGGGCGCGCGCGCCGTCCTCAAGCGCGGCACGGTGCTGGTCGATCGTTACGAGGTGACCAAAGTGCTCGGCCTGGGCGGCATGAGCACCGTCTACGCCGCGCGCGACCTGCGCTTCGCCACGACGTTCAAGCCGTGCGCCATCAAAGAGATGGTCGACACGACGGGCACGGTGAGCGACCGCCAGTTGCTGCTGGCCAACTTCGAGCGCGAGGCCAATCTCCTGGCCAGCCTCTCGCACCCGGCCATCCCCAAGGTCTACGACTACTTCGTCAACGGCAAGCAGGTCTATCTATCGCTCGAATTCATCAAAGGCCACGACCTGGAAACGGTCCTCAACCAGGCCCCGCAACTGCTGGCCGAAACAACCGTCATCGACTGGGCGCTGCAGATCCTCGACGTGCTGCAATACCTGCACAACCACAAGCCCACGCCCATCGTCTTCCGCGACCTCAAGCCATCCAACGTGATGCTCACCGACGCTGACCGCGTCGTGCTGATCGACTTTGGGATCGCCAAGGCTTTCCAGGTCGGACGTAAGGGCACCATGATCGGGACCGAGGGCTACTGCCCGCCCGAGCAGTACCGCGGTATGGCCGAGCCTCGCGGCGACCTCTACTCGCTCGCCGCCATGATGCACCACCTGCTCACGCGCAGCGACCCTCGCCTGGAAGCGCCTTTCACGTTCCACGAGCGCATGCCGCGCTCCTTCAACCCAACGATCTCGGCGGCGGTCGAGGGCGTGATCATGAAGGCGCTCTCGTACGAGATCGACGAGCGCTTCGCCTCGGCCGAGCATATGAAGACCGCCCTCCTGGCGGCCGCCAGCCGCACGCTGACGGGGAGCCTGAGCTCGTCCATCGCGCTGGCCCATGCGACGGGGACACTTGGCGGCGGCGACGGGTCCGTGTCCACCGCCCCCGTCCCCACACCCGCTTCGGGTAAGGCATCCGGCGCGCTCGATAGCGCCGTGGAGCGCTGGCGCTTCGCGACCTCGGACGAAGTGCGCTCGACCCCGGCGCTGGCCGGTCAGACGCTCTACGCCGGCTCGTACGACAACAATCTCTACGCCTTGAACGCGCTCAAAGGGACGTTGCAGTGGAAGTTCGCCACCGACGGCGGTATCTGCGGCGCTCCGCTGCCCCACGGCGACCTCATCATCTTCGGGTCGGAGGACCATACGGTCTACGCCCTCGACGTCAAGGAGAAGCGTGTCCGCTGGCGCTTCGCCACGGGCGGCCCCGTGCGCTCGTCACCGTATGTGCACGGCGACCACCTCTACATCGGCTCCGACGATGGGCGCCTGTACGCGCTCAACCTTACCACGGGCGTCGAGGTATGGAATTTGAAGACGTGGATGCCGATCCGCTCCACGGCCTCGGCCGGTGGTCCCGGTCACGCCATGGTCTATATTGGATCGGAAGACACCAACCTCTACGCCGTCGACATCCTGACTGGTACGGCAAAATGGAAGTTCCAGACCCTGCGCGGAGTCACGAGCTCGCCGCTCGTCGTCGACGGCTTCGTCTATGTTGGCTCGCTGGACTCGCACGTCTACGCCCTGGACGCGGAGATGGGCTGGCTGCTTTGGAAGTTCAAGACCGGGCACTACGTAGTCTCTTCACCACGCATGAAGGGCGGCATTATCGTCTTCGGCTCGGTCGACGGTACGGTCTACGCCGTGGAGGCCAAGTCGGGGCGGCAGTTGTGGCGGTACACCACGGACGGCCAGATCACCAGTTCGCCGGCGATCCACGGCGACACGGTCGTCGTCACGGGGATCGACGGGCGGGTCCACGGGCTGAGCCTCAAGACCGGCAAGCCGCGGTGGCGGTTCGACGCCGGCGCCCCCATCCCCGGCTCACCGCTCGTCGTCGGTGACACGGCGTACTTTGGGTGTAATGACCAGCATATCTATGCGATAGCGATCAAATAGTCGATGGTCGATAGTCGATAGTCGATAGTCGATAGTAGGTTCGTGTAGGGAAACATCTCTTTGCCATTGCCGACGCGAGTATATGCGCTATACTCCATCGCCCAACGCCCAACGCCCAACGCCCAACGCCCAACGCCCAACGCCCAACGCCCAACGCCCAACGCCCAACGCCCAACGCCCAACGCCCAACGCCCAACGCCCAACGCCCATCGCCCAAGGAGCCATCATGCGCAACGTCATCGTCCACCTCTCTAACGAAGATCCCTTCGTCGCCGACATAGAAGACCTGCCTTCGCCCGACGTCACCAACGTCGTGTTCTTCAACCCGCGCACGCGCGACGGCAAGCCGCTGCGCTACGTCACGCACGGCATGTCCAGCATGATCTTCCCGTGGCACCGCATCTCGTTCATCGAGGTCATGGCCAGCGAGGAAGAGCGCCGCGAGGTCGTGGAGTTCTTCCGCGAACGATGAAACAGGATGCCCTGCCCCTCAGCCCATCCGCGTGGCAGCCAGCGAGCAGGGCGCATGCCGTCCGTGGTCACGTAGCCCGCTCGCTCAAAGGTGCGCGCCGAGAAGGTAAGGATGCAAGCTGTCGCGTCTTTGGCGCCTTCACATGAACCTTGCCGTGATACTCCGCGTGCAGTTTTTCAATTCTTGCGGCGGCCCCTCAAACAACACGGCGCCACCGGCGCTGCCCCCTTCCGGGCCAAGGTCGATGATCCAGTCGGCCTGCCGGATCACGTCCAGATGGTGTTCGATCAGGATGACGGTGTTCCCGGCGTCCACCAGCCGGTCAATGATGCCTCTCAACAGGCCGATGTCCGAGAGGTGTAGCCCCGTGGTGGGTTCGTCCATCACGTAGACGCTGCCCTGTTTGTGCAGTTCGGTGGCGAGCTTCAGACGCTGCCCTTCGCCGCCCGACACGGTGCTGAGTGGCTGGCCCAGTCTCAGGTATCCCAGCCCCACGTCGTTCATGGCCTGCAGCACGGCCTTGATCTTCTTCTCAGTGAAGAAGGCCAGGGCTTCCTCCACGGTCATGTCCAGCACGTCACTGATGGTCTCGCCGCGCAGGTGGTACGCCAGCACCTCCGGCTTGAAGCGTTTGCCCTCGCAAACTTCACAGGTGGAGACGATGCCCTCCATGAAGGCCAGATCGGTGTACACCACGCCCAGACCGTTACAGGTGGGGCAACTGCCCGCCGAGTTGAAACTGAAGAGCGAGGCGCTGACCTCGTTGGCCTTGGCGAACGCCTGCCGCATGTCGTCCATGATCCCGGTATAGGTGGCCGGGGCCGAGCGGCTATTGGCCGTCACGCGGGACTGGTCGATCACGATCGCGTCCGGGTACTGCGCCAAGAAGACATCGTTGATCAGCGTGCTTTTGCCGGAACCGGCGACCCCCGTCACGACCGTCAGGACGCCGGTGGGAATGTCCACCGTGACGTTCTTCAGGTTGTGCAGGGTGGCGTTCTTGATGGTCATCCGCCCAGCCGGCTGCCGCACCGTCTGCTTGAGCGGCAGGTGTTGCGTCAGGAAACGCCCCGTGAGCGTGTCGGCGTTCTTGAGGGCGTCATAGCTCCCTTCAAACACCACCTCACCGCCGTGCGTCCCGGCCTTCGGACCGATGTCTACGACATGATCCGCGATGGCCATGACAGATGGATCATGCTCGACGACCAGCACGGTATTGCCCTTGTCGCGCAGCTTCTTCAGGAGGGCGGTCAGACGGTCCACATCGCGCGCATGTAGCCCCACGGTGGGTTCGTCGAGGATGTACAACATCTCGGTCAGGCTGTTCCCCAGATGCCGGATCATCTTCACGCGCTGCGACTCGCCGCCAGACAGGGTGGAGGTTTCCCGGCTGAGGCTCAGATACCCGAGCCCAATGTCTACGAGGTGCCGCACGCGTTCGGTGAGTTTGGCGGCCAGTGTCACGGCGACCGGATCGGTGACGTCTTCCAAGAATTTGAGCAGTTCCGTCGCGTCCAAGTCGGAGAGTTCGGCGATATTGCGACCGCCAATCCTGCAATTCAGGGCGGCTTGGTTGAGCCTGGCGCCGTGGCAGACTGGGCACGTCTGCGCGGTGGTGAACTGTTCGAAGATCGCCCGGTTGCGGGCGGACATGGCCGCCGCGTCCTTCTTGATGTACATGCGGGTGAAGCGCTCGACTAACCCTTCATACTTCGAGCCGAATCCGCCGACCGAGACTTTCACGTCCGCCCCGTACAAGAGGGCGTGAAGCTCCTCGTCGGTGTAGTCCTTGATCGGTTTATCGTTGTCGAAGAGGCCCGAGTGCGGGTACATCTTCCCCATCCACTTGCCGACCTTGAACTCCGGGTGCAGGATCGCCCCGCCATTCAGGGACTTGCCGCGGTCAAGGAACTTCTCCAGGTCAGGTTGAACGGTCCGGCCGATGCCTTCGCACTCCGGGCACATGCCCCGCGGGGTGTTGAACGAGAAAGCGTAGGCTGGCCCTACATAGGGCTGCCCCACACGCGATAAGAGCAGCCGTAACAAAGCGGCAATATCCGTGTAGGTGCCTACGGTCGAACGCGAGCCGCCGCCGACCCGCTTCTGATCGATGATGATCGGCGCGTTCAGGTGTTCGATGCGGTCTACGTCGGGTTGGCCGTAATGCGGGAGGAAGCCTTGCACGAAGGCGGTGAAGGTCTCGTTCAGTTGGCGCTGCGCTTCGGCGGCGATAGTGTCGAAGACCAATGAAGATTTCCCGGAACCGGACACACCGGTAAACACCGTGATCTTCCGCTTGGGAATGTTCACCGAGATGTCCTTGAGGTTGTTCTCGCGTGCGCCGTAAACCTCGATGAACGGGCGATCCGTCATGCGTGCCTCCTTGCGAACCAAAAGTACCTGGCCTCTCTCCTGCCCCAGTCTGAGAATGGACAGACAGGAAAACGGCCATTTGCGTAGGCCGTTCCGTGCAATGCACGGGTATGCCCAACTCTAACACGTCCCCATGCCGATGTCAGAGGTCAAAGGGGCCGCGTCCCGGACGGTTACGTCGCCGCGAACTGGGTCAGGGCGTCGACGATGGCGGCCGGGAAAGCGTCGCTGAGTCCGCCGCCGTGGCCGGCGTCGTCGATGACGTGGAGCCGGCTGGTGGTCCAGCTTTGTGACAGTCGCCAGGCGGTCTCCAGCGGGCCGCTGACGTCGTAGCGGCCGTGGATGAGCACGCCGGGGATACCGTTTAGCGCCGGCGCGTCGCGGAGCAGTTGGTCGTCCTCAAGGAAGGCGGCGTTTCGCCAGTAGTGCGTGACTAGACGCGCGAACCGGAGGCGGAATTCGGGGTCGTCGAAGCGCGGGCTGGGGCGATGGCCGGGGGTGAGGGAGACGTGCGCGTCTTCCCAGGCGCACCACTCGCGCGCCGCGTGCTCGCGGACGGCGGGGTCGGCGTCGCACAGCAGCGTGGCGTAGGCGTCGACCAGCGGCAGGCGCCGCAACGCGTCGGGCACGGCCGCGGCGAAGCGGTCCCACTCGCGCGGGAAGATGCGCCCGACGTCGTGGGTGATCCACGCGACCTCGCGACGGGACGTGGTGGTCACGGCCCCCAGCGCCAAGGCGTCGACCCGCCGCGGATGTGCCTGCGCGTAGGCCAGGCCGAGGGTCGTGCCCCAGGACAGGCCCAGGATGGTCCAGCGCTCGACCCCGTGGAGCCGGCGCAGCGCTTCGATGTCGGCGATGAGGTGGGCGGTGGTGTTGGCGCTCAGATCGGCGTCAGGCTCACTGGCCAGGGGCCGGCTGCGCCCGGACCCGCGCTGGTCGAACAGCACGACACGGTAGGCGTCCGGGTCGAAGAAACGGCGCTGGCCCGGTGTGCAGCCCGAACCGGGTCCGCCGTGGAGGTAGAGCGCGGGTTTGCCGGCGGGATTGCCGCAGCACTCCCAATATACCTGCTGCCCGTCACCCACGTCGAGCAGGCCGCTGTCGTACGGCTCAATCGCCGGGAAATAGACTCCGCCCTGCATCCCTCACTCCTTCGCCTCTAACCAGATTCAAGAGGACACGACAGCCGCAACCGCGGCGTGGCGCGACGGGCAGTGTCCTGGCGGACGGCTTAGATTGCCCACCCCTCGACAAGTTTAGACGTTCCGGCAGACGAATGCCAATGATGCTGCCCGTCCCAGGGCCATCTAGTTTTCCCCCTCACCCCCAACCCCTCTCCCTCAAGGGGCGCGGCACCCGCGCGGCAGCCCCCCTCTCCCGCGTCAGGGAGAGGGGTTGGGGGTGAGGGCCGCGTGGTCGCCACGAGAACTAAATGGCCCTGGCCCGTCCATCTCGTCGAGAGTCTCGAAACCCAGGTCATGTAGCTTCTTATCCCCCAAATGGGCCATACACAAAGGGATAAACGCCGACTAGCATACATCGATTAGTTGTCACGGATACCAGACTGGGTCCGTCTGGCGTTTGCCCTATGACTAGCGCCATCTTTCTTCCAGCGTTGACCCCGCGACAAAAGCCGCCGCGCTTGTTACAAGGTCGGCGCTGGAGATACTTGGAGGGATTATGAGTTACCGCCTCGCGCGCGTTGCTTTTGTTGTTGGCCTGGCCGCGAATGGATTGACGGCAACGAGCGTCGGGACGGCCGCCGCCCCTCCACCAACCCCTCCTGCCACGACGCGGAGCGCCCCCCGCTACGCGCCGCTCTCAGCGGCCCCTGGCGCCGCCGCGGGCCATCATATTCCCATGGGTTTGTTGCAGACCCTGTTGAGCACCGCCCACGGACGGGCTATCCTGCGCAGCGGCTTGGGCGCCGCGACCCTCCAGTCGCTCGAACGCGACTATGGCACCAGCGCTCCGACGGGTAAGCCGGCTATTGTCTGGGGCTCTCCGCCGACGGTCACGCCTAACGTGGCGCATAAGGCGCGGACCGGCGGACCATCCTGGACGCTGCCGCGCTTCGCACGTATCAGCATCGCGCCGGGCGACGGCTTCGCACAAGGGAGCTCCCTTACCCTAAGCGGAGCCGGGTTCCACCCCGGCCAGGTCCTCACCGTCAGCCTCGCCCCCGTCTCCGGTCAGGCCCATGTACTCGCGCACGCGGGCAGCGACGGCACGGGGCGCATCGTGCCATTGTCGGTCTATCTCCCGGCCAATGCGCCCCTTGGGGCGGACACGCTCACCGTGCGCGATGAAACGGGCCGCGCGGCGACCGTCGTGGCGCGTATTGGCCCCGTGGCGCGTCCAGCGGCGCCCCAGCGTCGCGCCAACGCCATGTCGGGGGCGTCAGTGTCTGAGAGAATAGGCAAGCTCCAGGCTGTTGCTCCGGCGCGCGCTTCGATCAGCGCCAGCGCGCCGGCTATGCCGCGCGCCGCCTCCCCGCTCGTGGATGGGGCGACCTGGCTTCCGTACAAGCCGGCCTTGCCGCTGGCGCTCGACGGTGGCATGGCGCTAACGCCACCCCTCGCTCAACCGTTACAGCCGTTCATGCCGGTGGCGATTGGCGCCATCAGCGCATCGCGGTCCGCGCCGGCCCTTTTCCACACGGCCTTGGCGCCGCGTATCAGCGCCACCGCCACCGCTGGCATCGTCGTTTCGACGGGTGGGACGGACAACGGGAGTTGCGGCTCCTCGTCCAGTCCCTGCCGCACCATCCAGTACGCGATTGGCCGCGCGGGAAGCGGCGGGACGGTCAGCGTTCAAGCGGGGACGTACAACGAACATGTGTCCATCAGCTCCGATCTCACGCTGCGCGGCGCCGGAGTGGGCCAGACGATCATCGACGGCGGTTCGACCGGCCCCCATGTCGTCGCCGTCTTGGGCGGGACTGTCACCATTTCAGGCGTGACCATCCAGCACGGCGCCGGCCAAAATGGCGGGGGCGTCTACAACACGGCCACCCTGACGCTATCCAACAGCACGGTGCAAGAAAATAGCGTCAACGGAACGGCCGGCGGCGCCGATTTCGCCGGCCTCGCGGGCGGCGGCGGTACCGATCAGGGCGGTAACGGTTGCGTCCATTCCGTCAATGATGGCGGCTCCGGGAATCCGGGGAACGCCCCGACGGCCGCGGGTTCCGCCGGCAGTACCGCCTACGGGGGCGGTATCTACAACAGCGGGACCCTCACGGTCGATCATAGTACGGTCACATCCAACACCGCCACGGGCGGCGCCGGCGGCAATGGCGCGTCCGGCGGCAATGGCGGCGGCGGCGGCAAGGGGACCAGCTCGTCGTGCGACCATACGGGTAACGGCGGTAATGGCGGCGCCGGCGCCAACGGCAGCACCGGATATGATGGCGGCCGCGCCGCGGGCGGCGGCATCTACAACAGCGGTGGCTCCGTCACGCTCGACCACAGCCTTGTCACGGCCAACTTCGCCCAGGGCGGCGCCGGCGGCAGTGGCGGCGCCGGCGGCAGCGGCGGCGCCGGCGGCAGCGGCGGTGACGCCAACGGCTGCGACTACTTCGACGGCGGCACGGGCGGCACGGGCGGCAATGGCGCCAACGGCGGCAGCGGCGGCAATGGCGGACAGGGGCGCGGCGGCGGTATCGACAGCTCGAGCGGGACCGTGCTCGCGCGCGCCAGCACAATCACCCTGAACAGGGTAAGCGGAGTCGCCGGCGGCAGTGGCGGCGCCGCCGGGGGCTATGGCGGCGCCGGCTTCGGCGGCAGCGGCACCTCTCCCAGCACTTGCAAAGGGAGCCACGGCGGCGGCGGCCACAACGGCAGCGGCGGCAGTGGCGGCGCGTCCCACACCACGACTATCGCGAACAATTATGGCGCGGGGATCGGCGTCGAGGGCGGGAGCGCGTCGGTCAGAAGCAGTACGATCACCAACAACAGCCTCAACAGTGGCGGCAGCGGCGGCGGCCTTTCGGAGAACTCGTCGACGAGCGCGCTCTCCACCGTCTATCTCATCAACACCATCCTGGCCGGCAACACGGACTCCTCTAGCTCCAGTTCGGACTGCGATGGGGGGCCGAGTTCATACGGGCACAACCTGCTGGGGAGTAACGCCGGTTGTAGCTTCACCAGCGCGAGCGGCGACCAGGTGAACGTGAGCCCCGGCCTCAATGGTCTGGCGAACAACGGCGGCGCCACCGCGACGGAGTCGCTCCAGCGCGGCAGCGCGGCGCTCGACGCCGGCGTCTGCGCCGACAGTACCCCCGCGGACGCCACGCCGGACGCTACGGACCAGCGCGACCTGCCCCGGCCTGACGCGGTGACAGGCCACTGCGATATCGGAGCGTTCGAATACCAGCATCACCTGTACGTCGCGCCGGGAGGGAGTAACGCGGCCGATTGCTCGAGTGCGGCGGCGCCGTGCGCGACGATTCAGGGCACCCTCATGAAAGCCTACCGCGGCGACCTTATCGAGATCGCTCCCCGCGTCTATAACGAGCGGATAACAATCAGCCAGGACGCGACGCTGCGAGGCTCCGGCGCAACTACTATCGACGGCGGTCATGGCGGCTCCGTCATCACGGTCGCCTCCAGCGTCAACGCGACACTCGAAGGGCTCACCATACAGCATGGGTCGGCGTCCAGCGGGGCCGGCGTGTCCAACAGCGGCGCGCTCACGGTCATGACGTCGACGATCACGGCCAATGCCGCCACGATAGCGGGCGGCGGCGTCAACTCCGGCGGGACCTTGCGCGTCGTCGCCAGCACGATCAGCGGCAACACGGCCCCCACCGGCGCCGGCGTCGCGACGACGCATGGGGCCACCTTGGTCAACAGCACGATCAGCGGCAACACGGCCTCGACGCAAGGCGGCGGCATCGATCAGAGCAACGGCGGCGCGCTCCGCTTGTTCAATGTCACCGTGAGCGCCAATAGCGCGCCAACGGGCGGCGGCGTGCACACCTCGGGCGGCACGGTCGCGCTCGCCAACTCTATCGTGGCGGGGAATACGGCGTCGACGAGCGGCCCGGACTGCGCGGGGACGATTACGTCGTCGAACAACAACCTTATCGGTGACGGCACGGGCTGCGGATTCACCGCTCTCAGTCATGACCAGGTCGGCGGCAATGGCGCGGACGTCATCGATCCCCATCTCGACGCGCTGCGCGACAACGGCGGTTCGACCATGACGCAGGCGCTCCTGCCGGGAAGCCCCGCTATCGGCGCCGGCGCCGGCGGCGGTTGCGTCGACGATCAAGGCTACCCCATCGCCGTCGACCAGCGCGGCAACGCCCGCCCGTCGATCTGCGACCTCGGCGCCTATCAGGTCCGCACGTTCTATGTCGCCCCGGTCGGCGCGGGGGGCAGTGACAGCCATGATTGTCTCAGCGCGGCGACCGCCTGCGCCAGCATCGCCCACGTCCTGACCCTGACGGGCGCGGGCGACACGATTCAGGCCGCGGCCGGTACCTACGCCGAGCATCTCACCATCGGGTCCAGCGTGACCATCCGCGGTGCGAGCGTCGGGCAGACATTTATCACCGGCAGTGATAGCGGAACGCCCGTGACCGTCGTAGCGGGGACGACCGCGAGCCTCATCGGCGTCACGATCGAACACGGGTCGGGCGCGAACGGCGGCGGTGTCGTCAATAACGGCGTCCTCTATCTGCGCGACAGCGCGCTCACGCGCAACGCGGCCTGGGGCGCCGGCGGCGCCATCGCCAACGCCGGAACGTTGACGCTCAACACAACCGCCGTGACGAACAATAGCGCGGCGTCGGGCGGCGGCGTGTCCAACAGCGGAACGGCGCGGATATCCGCGAGCCTCATCGCCACCAATACGGTCTCCGGATCGGGCGGCGGACTCAGTGATTCCGGTTCCGCCGTTCTCCTCAACACCACTGTGTCCGGCAATAGCGCCTCCACGCATGAGGGCGGCGGTATCGCCGTGACCGGCAGCGGCGCCGTGACGCTCTACAATGGCGCCGTCAGCGCGAACAGCGCGGCAAGCGCAGGCGGCCTCGCCGTCGCCGTCGGCGCCCGCGCGTCCCTCGCCAACACCATCCTGGCCGCCAATGCGGGCGCGTCGAACCCCGATTGTAGCGGCGCGTTGACCTCACAGGGCTACAACATCCTGGGCGATACGACGGGGTGTACGCTCGCGAACCAGAGCCACGACCAGGTCGGCGGCGGCGGGCGCCCCGTGGTCGATCCCCGCCTTGGCCCGCTGCAAGACAACGGCGGACCGACCCAAACCCACGCGTTGCTTCCGGGCAGTACCGCCGTCAACGCGGGTAACGTCGCGGGATGTAGCGACGACCACGGCAACCTGCTCCCGACGGACCAGCGCGGTTTCTTGCGCCCCGACCCTATCACCGCGCGGTGTGACATCGGGGCGCACGAGGCGCAAATCCTCTACGCCGATCCGGCGGGCAATTCCGGCGCCGATTGTCTCTATCCCACGAGCCCGTGCCCGACGATAACGAGCGCGATCGACAAAGCGCACGACGGCGATACGATCAAGGTCGCGGCCGGAACCTACGCCGAGCCCTTGACGCTGACGAAGAGCGTGACCATCCAGGGCGCGGGCTCGGATCAAACCTTCGTCGACGGCGGCGATACCGCGCCGGTCCTCCAGGCGCGCGCGTCGGCGGCGGCCGTCACCGATCTCACGCTCCAGCATGGACGTGGGGCGGCCGGCGGCGGCGTGGACAACAGCGGCGGTCTCACGCTCGCCAACACCGTGATTATGAGCAACACCAGCGCGCTCGGCGGCGGTATCAACAATACGGGCGCGCTGACCCTCACGACGAGCGCGCTGACGGGGAACCAGGCCGACCGCTCCGGCGGCGCCGCCGCCAACAGCGGGACCATGAGCGTCATCAGCAGCACCGTGAACGGCAACCGCGCAACGGCGGACGGCGCGGGCTTCTACAATGAGGGCATGCTCGGCGTCACGGCCAGCACCGTGTACAGCAACACGGCCACCGGGAACGGCGGCGCCGCCGCCAACGCGTCGACCGGCGCGCTGACCTTCGTGAACAGCACTCTCGACACCAACAGCGCCGTTAGCGGCGGGGCCATCACCACTACCGGCGTCATCACCCTGTATAGCGCCACCGTGAGCGGCAATAGCGCCTCCGGGGGCGCGGGCGGTGTCACCAACGCCCTGTCGGGAACGACGTTTATGGCGAATACGATCCTGGCCACGAACACGGGCGCCGGCGCCAACGACTGCGCCGGGACGCTAACATCCGGCGGCTACAACCTCCTGGGCGACACGACGGGCTGCGCGCTCGCCGGCCAGGATCATGACAAGGTCGGCGGCGGCGCCGCCGCCGTCATCAACCCGCGCCTGTATCCGCTGCACGACAACGGCGGCCCGACGCTGACGCGCGCCCTGGCCCGCCTGAGTCCCGCGGTCAACGCCGGCAACCCTGGTGGGTGTACCGATGCGTCGGGCGGCGCCCTCGCCTCGGACCAGCGCGGCTACCAGCGGCCCTTCCCCACGGGCGGCTTCTGCGACATCGGCGCGTACGAATATCAGTCGGCTGTCCCCGTCGTCGCGCCGACCGCCACTCCCGGCGATACCGCCACCCCGGCGCCGACCACAATCGCGACCCTCCCGCCGACGCCGACCTGGACGCCCGCGCCGAGCGTGACGCCGCGTCCCACCCAAACAGCGGCCCCGACGGATACGCCGGCGGACACGCCAACCACCGGCCCGACCGCCGCTCCCACCCAGACGCCTAACAGTTCCGCGTGCCTGTCGGAGACGATCGGCGGGTGGTACTTCGAGGCGACGGACTGCGCCAACACGCCGGGCTATGCCAGCGATGTCCGCGTGGTCGCGCCCGGCGGGCTGGGCCTTCATGGGTCCATCCCCGCGGTAAACCTGCCGGGCGTCCTGAGCGGTGGACACTTTACGCTGAACACGCCGGTCGTCCTGCCGAACATCAGCGTTCAACTCCCGTCCAGCGGCCCCGCCTTTACCCTGGCCGCGCAGGGCGACAGCGTCGACGCGACGGGTCTCCGCGTGATGACGGCGACCGTGTCCCTGCCATCCGTCTTCGGCGGGGCCGCGCTCTCCGGCCACAACCTCCAGTTTGGCGCGGATGGGACATTGGGGAGCGGCGTTGCGGTGACGCCCGACCCGCTCACCTTTAATCTGGGGCAACTTGGCGTCAGCGCCGGCGCCCTCACTCTTAGCGCGCACGGCGTCAGCGCCGGGACGCTGACCGTGACCCTACCCGCCAACCTCGCGCCAGACGGGATCGCGCCCACGCTCACCGGCCACAACATCATGCTCAATAGCGACGGAACCTTTTCGGGGGACGTCACCCTGCCCGACACACACCTCAGTTTGGATGGCTTCACCGTCGCGTTGCAGGACCTGACCCTCTCCCGCACGGGCATCCATATCGGCGCGGCTCAGTTTGCCGTGCCGAGCATCCTGCAAGCAACCGGGCCGCTAACGCTGACCGGCCACGACCTCTCGGTCGATACGGAAGGGTCGTTCAACGGCAGCCTCTCCCTCTCGGGCGTCAACCTCACCCTCGCCGGGTACGGCGCGCGGACCAGCGATATCTACCTCGATGACACCGGCCTGTGGATCGACGAGGCGGTGATCACGCTGCCCGCGGTCTTCAACCTCCCGGAGATCCCGCTCTACAACATCGCGCTCAGCCCCGACGGGTCCGTCAGCGGGACGGTCGCCGTGCCGGACGTGGGCTTCTCCATCCATGGGTTTAGTTTTGGGTGGCGCGATACCGCCCTGACGCGGAACGGCGTGGAAATCGGGACCCTCACCCTGGGCCTGCCGTCGTCCCTCGGAGGGAAGACCCTGACCGGCTGCAATATCTTCGTCAACGCGGACGGCTCCTTCGGCGGATCGCCGGGCGACTGTTCGACGTCGCCGCTCGTCGCGCAGGGCGGCGCCGTTCATCTTCCCGCGCGGCTAGGGGACGCGACCGTGTCGCTGGCCGGGTTCACCACGTCCATCCAGGGGTTGACGCTGTCGACTAGTGGGATCGGCGTCATGACGGCGACCACCACCCTCCCGGACGCCCTACAGCCCGATCCGGCGCATCCCATCAGCGTCGTGGGGACGCATCTGGCGATCGGGGCAACCGGCGTCGTGACCGGGTCGCTCATCGCATCGGTCCCCCGCCTCACCGTCTCGGGGTTCAGCGTGACGCCAGGGCCGATCATCCTCGACCAGAGCGGGTTGACGGTCAGTTCAGTTAGTTTCAACCTGCCGTCGACCTTTGGCGGCGCCGGGCTCACAGGCGTCGATATCCATGTGGCGCCCGACGGCAGCGTCAGCGGCAGCGTCACGGTCACGCCGCGAACGGTCAATTTCACCCTGGGGGCCCTGGCGGTCTCCGCCAGCGGCGTCACTTTGACGCGTGATGGCGTGATGCTGGATGCCCTGACGATAACGTTGCCCACGGGAGACACCCTGAGCGGTCACGGCATCGCCCTCAAGGGGGATGGGACGTTCGGCAAGAACCTCACGCTGGACGACGCGTCTCTGACGGTCGCCGGCTTCCCCATCGACGTGTCGGGGCTGACCCTCTCGACCTCCGGCGTGACGATTGCCGCGGCGTATGCCGCGCTAACGCCGCCACACGGCGCGCCGATCGACCTGACGGGGCAATATCTCTCCGTGGGCAGGGATGGGGCACTGGGCGGTAGCTTGAGCGTGGCGGCTCAGACGCTCTCCGTCGCGTCCTTCACCATCAACACCGGGACCATCACGCTCGACAAAGCCGGCGTGCATGTCGACGACGCGAGCCTCGGGCTGCCGTCCTCGATCTTCCCGGCGGGCAGTACGCCGCCGACATTGCACGGGTCGCTCGGCATCATGCCGAACTATGCCATCACGGGGACGCTCACGACGGGACCCCTCTCTATCGCGGAGGCCGGTTTCACCGTCGCGGCGGATGGCGTCACCCTCGACAACACGCGCGGGCTCACCATCGACAACGCGCGGCTGTCGCTCCCATCGACGCTGCTGCCCGCCGGGGTGAGCGCCCCGACGCTGCAGGGCAACCTCTCCATCTCGCCGAAGTTCGCCATCAGCGGCGACTTGACCACGGGTCCGCTCTCCATCAATGAGAGCGGGTTCAGCCTCAGCACGGACGGTCTGACCCTGGATAGCGTGAAGGGTCTCACCATCGCGAACGCCCGGCTTGCTCTCCCCGCCGCGCTGTTCCCGAGCGGCGTCAGCGCGCCATCGCTCACGGGCAACCTCTCTATCTCACCCCAGTTCGCCATCAACGGTTCGCTCACGACGGGGCCGCTCTCGATCAATGAGGCGGGCTTTACCCTGACGACGGACGGGCTGACCCTGGCCAGCGGGACGGGCTTGACGATCGCCAATGCCCAGTTGACGCTCCCGGCGGATATCTTCCCCGCGGGCGTGACGCCGCCGACTTTCCGGGGCAACCTGGCGATCTCGCCCAAGTTCGCGGTGAGCGGCCAGCTCATCGTGTCCGGAACGCGCCTGCGGTATGACGGGTTCAGCCTGAGCGTGCAGGATTTCACGCTCGACCAGAGCGGCGTCAACGTCGACGGCGTCAGCCTGACGCTGCCCGGCCTGGCCGCGACGGGCAGCGACATCACGCTCAACGGCGCCTTGTCGATCACCAAGGACGCGGCCACCGGCAAGTTGGTCGTCGACGGGCATATCGACATCCCGCGCATCAGCCTATCCGCCTACAACTTCACCCTCTCGGCCACGGGCATCACCCTCTCGCGGCAGGGCCTGACCGTTGGGACGGCCACGCTCGACCTCGCGGGCCTCGGGCTAGGCGACCACACGCTGTCCATCACCGGGTTGCAGGTGTCCCCCAGCTTCCAGGTCAGCGGCGGTATCGTGAGCGTCGACGGCAGTTCGACCCTCACCCTGAGCCTCGACGGCGCGGCGATCGCCCTGTCCAACCTGAGCATTGGATCGGTGGGCGTTACCGCCGGTTCCGTGACATTTACCTTGCCGGACGCGTTTGGGTCGCGCAGCTTCGCCATGAACGACCTCACCATCACCAAGACGGGCGAGGTCAAGGGGTCCGTCACGGGCGCGAACGGCGGCGCCCTCTCGCTCGCCCTCTCCGACTTTAGCATCGCCGCCGCCTCCATCGATTTCGACAGCAAAACGGGCGTCAAGATCAACAACGCCGCGCTCGGCTTGCCCCTCTTCCAGGGCACGATCTCGGTCGGCAGCATCAGCTACGACGGAGCGGCCATTACGATGGACGGATTGCCGGCCCTGCCGACCAACTTCACCGTGCCTGGCTTGAGCTCCGTGCAGGTCAACCAGGCGAAGGTGGATTGTAAGGCCGGCGGCGGCACGTACCTGCCCATGCCGCCCGTCAACGCCGGTGGGTTCAACATCAGCGGCAGCGGGTGTTTGATCTTCGGGACGGACGCCGCCGGGCAGAAGGTCTACGACATTATCGGCCGCGGCAGCGTCACGGTCGCCGATATCGGCAACCTGAACGCGCTGATCGAGATCGGCACGGTCGAGGACGGCTACCCGTCGCCCCTGCGCCACGCCGCGCTCGATGTGCAGGTGTCCGGGGCGGGTATCCCCATCGACGAAACCGGCCTGGAGATCAACGGCATCAACGGACAGATCTACATCGCCGGCCAGCGCGGCGCGCCCACCTACACCTTGTCGGTGGGGCTGGACTTCCAGACCGACGACGGCGGCTACCTCTTCAAGGGCTCGGCCCAGGCCACGTTCGCGACGGACGGTAACGTCGGGATCGGCGGCAGCGGGACATTCTTCACCTTCCTGCCCATCGCCGGCGGCTTCTGCGTCCGCACCGCGCTCCCGACCTACGTCGATTCGACCGGCGTGACGCGTCCGTTCGACGACCACGTCTGCGAAAACAGCCTGACGCACCACGGCGTCACCGTCGACCATTCGATCGGCACGGGCTTCTTCGCCGAGGTGTCCAGCGATTTGGTCATCCACATCAACCGCGACATCAGCTTCCACGCCGACGCGTACGGCCACATCTGGGTCGACCAAAGCGGGCCGGAATTGGCGGCGACGGCCGACATGTCGCTCAACCTGCCCGAATCCGCGTTCCTCTGGGAAGTTCCCCCGTGCGGCATCACCGCGGGCGCCGGAATCGAGGTCGGTAAGTTCACGCGCGGCAGCGACACCGTGCGCGGCTTCAAGGGTTCCGTTTCCCTGCACGTCTGCTCGGTCTTCGACCTGAATGAGGACATCTTCGTCGACGACTCCGGTAATGTTCACCTCAACGAGGGCAGTAACTACACGCTGATCGACACGGGCAACCAGGCCGCCTACTTGCTCACGCGCGCGGCCGACGGGCAGGTCGCGATGCGTGAGATGCATGGGGTAGCCGCGCCGACGCGGGCGCAACAGATGGTGGTTCCGGTGACCGTCGTCCCTGGGCAAACAGCGACGCTGGTCAATCTCATCTACCGCGCCGGGGCGCCGGCGCTGAGCGTCACGGCCCCGGACGGGACGGTGTACGACCAGAATCACGTCGGCGCGGGGAACGCCTTCTACCGCTCCGCCGGCGCGTCCGGCCTCCCCGCCGGGTTCAGCGGCGGCCAGATGCTCTTCCTGCCCAAACTCCAGTCCGGCCTGTGGCATGTGACGATCGGCAACCTGCACGGCGGTGAAGGGTACCGTCTGCTCGTCCAGGGCAAGACGCCGCCGCCCGCGCTGAACGTTGATGCCCCGGCGGCGGGACAAACAATGCAGGCCGCTCCGTCGGTCACCTTGTCCGGCGCGTTGACCGGTCAGGGCACGAGCGGCGCGACGGTCTCCCTCTATGAGACGACATCGCCGACGACGGTTATCGACGGGAAGACGTTGCCCAACTACGCGGGCACGCTGATCGCCGCCCAGGTCCCCGTCCACAACGGACGCTGGCAGTATCGGTGGGACACCAGCACGCTGCCGGGCGGGGCCTACTCCGTGTACGCCGTGCTCGATAATGGCACGGGGCGGGCCGTCAACGCCTACGCGCGGGGCCAGGTGCGGGTGATCCAACCGGCGCGCCCCGATGCGCCGCAGGACGTTGCCGGCGTGCAAAGCGGCGCCGCGGCAAGCGGCATCCGGCAATTCGCCGTCGCGTGGTCGCCGCCGGCGCGCAAGGGTATCGTGGCGGGCTATCGCGTCCATTGGCGCACGAACAAGACACCGAAAGGGGTGATGTATACCGAGCAGGTCGGAGAAGCGACCACCTACACCCTCAACGAGACGGAGCTGGGAGTCGCCTACACGGTCAGCGTGTCGAGCTACGACCTGGCCGGACACGAGAGCGTGGCCGTGCCGGCGGGCGTCGTGACCACGAGCCAGGCCGTACAGCAGGGGGCCGGCCCCGATTTCCGCGTGACGGCGGGCCGCGGCGCGTTGCAAGCGGGCGGATTCGTGGCGATCCCTCTATCGATCACGCTTGGGCGCGGCAAAGCCACACACGGCCCCGCCGACGTCGTCGCGTTGAGCGTGAGCGCGCCGTCCGGCGTGCTGGCGCGCACGTCCCAGAGCGAGATCAACCTGTTCGCGCGGACGACCAGCGGCACGACCCCGACGGTGCGCGTCTTCACCGCGAGCAATCTGCGTCCAGGCGCCTACCCGTTGGTCGTCACGGCGCGCCAGACCGAGGGGAATGGGACGGAGCGCGTACGTAGCGCGCGCGCTATCCTGATTGTTCGCCCCGGCGAGGCTCGCGTGGTGACGATGCAGGCCGGCCAGACAACCCGCGCGGCCAATGGGCTGCGCAGCGTCCCGATTATAGCGCGGGTGCGCGACGGATCGGGCGCGCCCGTGGCCGACGGGACGCTCGTGTCGCTGAGCAGCCCCGACGGGGCGCTGCAGCCGAGCACAGCGCGCACACGCGATGGCGTCGTGCGCGCGACACTGACCTATGTGCCGGGGACGCGGCCGGTCATCACGGCGGACGCGCTGACGGCCCTCGGTTCGCTCTACCTGGGTCCGACGCCGCGCGGCGCCGCCCTGGAGCACTTCTTCGCGGCGTCCGAGGGCCAGGCGGCGCGGGCGCCGGCGAGCCCAGCTCTACGCGAGGAGATCGTGTTGCACAATCCGCTGCCGGCGGACGCGCATGTGCGGGTCTACGCCTACACGGCGCCGCTACAGCCAGGCCAGCCGCTCCAGTCACACCTTCTGACCATCGCGCTCCATCCGAACGACACGGTGACGCAGCGCTTGACGGGGCTCGACATGGGCTACCCGTTGGTCGGCCTCGACGTGCGGAGCGACATCCCGATCACCGCCCGGCGTGTGGCGCGTACGATGGCGGGAGAGCTGGTGGGGACAGCCACGAGCGTCACGGCGCCACACGCCAGCTATCGGTTTGGGCGCCTCACGAAGCGACAGGCGATCGACCTATTCAACCCCACGGGGCGGCGCGTCGCCGTGCGGGTCGTCCTGTCAGGGACCCACGGTGGGCCCGCGATGTCCCAAACAGTGACGCTCGACGCGGATGGATCGGCGCGTATCGACCTCGGCCCGATCGTGGCGGGCGCGTTCGCATCACATACTCAGGAGCGCTTCGCCGCCACGGTCACGGCGGGCGGCCCCATCGTGGCGCAGGTTGATCCGGCGCCACGTCTCCCCGCCGCTCCGCTACAAGGTGGGTGCGTCGGCGTCACGGGGCTACTCCCATCGTGCGCCAAACACTATGTAGGAGGGCCGCTCCCGCGCCGTTAAGGGCGGCGCGGCGCCACCCTGCGGGAGTATTGAGCGCGGAGACAGTCGTCGCGCCGTCTAGCAAGACCGCGAGAAAGGCTGACGGCGTTTGGACGCCGTATACGACAGGGGCGTGCGCGGCACCGCGGCAAAGCGCGGCTTACCGATCAAAAGGACGACGCCCGCCACGATCTCGTCGATGCGCAGGTCGGACAATTGGCCGGCATAGGCGTCCCGCGGCAGATCGGCCTTGTCCAGCGTCGAGAGTTGCGAGACATTGACCACGCTCGGCCGCGGGAGGTTAGCCTCGCCCGCATTGAGCACCACGTTCCAGCGCGCGGCGGACAGGCGAAGATTGGATGTCACCCCGCACACGACGACGGTGCGGATAGCGCTCGCATTGGACACATCGTTCGACACGACCATGACAGGACGTCGATATCCCGGCTCGGAGCCGCGCGGCTCGCCGAAATCGAACCAGTACACTTACCCTTGCCGGATCACCACGCCGCGTCCGACTCCGCGTCATCGGCGTCGAGCGCGCGCCGGAAGGCCCTGCGCAGGGCCACCGCCATCGCCTCGTCAGCGGGGTCGGGTTCGCCATAGGCGACGTTCAAGGTCGCCAGCACGGCGTCGGCGTCGGTGTGCGGGATGCGCCGCGCGGCCCGATTGGCCAGCCATGCCTCAAGACCGCCCGGCGTTTCCACATAGCCGCGTCGCGCCTCCAGGTCGAGCGCGGCGAACTCGGCCAGATCCTCGGGGCCGATCTCATAGCCGCGCGACGGGCGCGTGGGGTCGGCCATCGCGCGCGACGGCGCCGAAGGCGTCGGATCGGCGGCCATACTCCCCCCTCACTAATCACATTGGCGCCACACGCTGTTTATCGGCCGCGTCACGAGCGTTCAACATCCAGCGTTGGGGATATTATAGCAGAGCGTATACAGTCAGGCTCGCCCAAGCAGAAGGCGGGGAGGGCCAGCACGAGCGCGTGGCCCTCCGACAGGGCCATGATGCGGTCACAACCCCCGTGCTCCTCGCGGGCATACGCCAACTCCAGGATGAAGAAGGATAGTTACTATCAACTATACGCCATGGGCGCGTTACATGAGCGAGAAACGCTGGACGAACCGTTGACAGGGGAGGCGCTCAGGCTGGGGGAGCGACGTGGATCTCCAGACCTGCCTCGCGCAGGCGACCGAGGGTTTCGAGGTCGGCCCCGTCGTCGGTGACGAGCACGTTGACGCGCTCCAGCGGCGCGAAGAAGCTCAGCGCGGTCCGGCCCAATTTGCTGCTGTCGACGAGGGCCACCACGCGCGTCGCGTTAGCCATCATGATCTCCTTGAGGGCCGACTCCGCCGGGTTGGCCTCGGTCAGGCCGCGCCGCGGCGAGAGACCGCGCGCCGAGATGAAGGCGGTGTCGGCGAAGAGGCGCCGCATCGTCGCCTCGGCGATAGGGCCGCCGCAGGAGAGCGAGGTGTGGCGCATGGTCCCGCCGAGCGTCGTCGTGGACACATTGGGCCGGCGGCCGAGCTCCGTAGCCACGGGCAGCGCGTTGACGATGGCGGTCAGCTCGATGTCCAGCGGCAGCAGGCGGGCGAGCGCGAGCACGGTCGTCGAGGCGTCGAAGATGACCGCCGAGCCGTGCACGACGAGATCGAGGGCGCATCGCGCGATAGCCTCCTTCTCGGCGGCCCGTTCCACCTCCCGCGCGCCGAAGGCTCCCTCGCGACTGAGCGGACCGGCGGCGCGAGCGACGGCCGCGCCATAGCTGCGCGTGATCAGCCCGCGCCGCTCCAGGTCTTGGAAATCGCGCCGGATCGTCTGCGTCGAGACATCGAAGCGCCGCGCCAGGTCCTCCACCGTCAGGATAGGATTCTCATCCAACAGGGCCGCCAAGGCGCGTCGCCGCTCTATCCCCAACATCGCACACTCCTCATCAAGACGGGGGCAACACTGCTCCGGCCTCGTCGTTATACGCCCGACGACACGTCTTTAGTGTAGCGCGCGTGAGGCGCGCATGCTCCGCCCCGCACTAGTCAGGCCAGGATATTAATAAGATTCAACTACATATTGACAACAACGCACAAGCAGGTCTACAATGCAAACACATCGCACGACCGTAGGGAGGTTAGCAATGGGACGCGACGCGGAGCGATCCACCGTAGACGAGACAGTGGCCCCCATTCACTATTTCGAGGTGTACCCCTGCTCTTGATCAGATATTGACAACATGCGGCGATAGGTATACCGTAGCTACTAACCGATGCGCCTACCGTGGCGGACTTCGATCGAGACAGGTACAGGTATGGAGGAGCGACCCGTGGCGACAACCTTGGCTCAAACGCACGCACAAGCCACACGCGGGCGGTTCAGCAGGCGAGAATGGCTCAATCTGCGCAACGGCTTGCTCTTTACGGCCCCCGGCATCATCGGTCTGCTCTGGTTTTTCGCCTATCCCATCGTAGCATCCTTCTTTTACAGCTTCACCAACTACGATGGATTGCACAGCATGTCGTGGGTCGGGCTGGGCAATTACGGCAACCTGCTGAAAGACAACGTGTTCTGGACGAGTCTTTATAACACGGCCTATTTCGTCGTCTTCTCCGTGCCGCTCAACCTCCTGGCCGCCTTCCTCATGGCGTTGCTGCTCAATCAGCGCTGGATCAGGGGACTGGCCTTCTTCCGCACGATTTTCTTCGTCCCCTCCATCGTGCCCCTCGTCGCGTCGTCGGTGCTCTTCTTGTGGATCTTCAACCCACAGTATGGGCTGATCAACACGCTCTTGAGCTACGTCGGCATCACCGGCCCCGGCTGGTTGAACGACCCGATCTGGTCCAAGCCGGCCCTCATCATCATGGGCGCCTGGGGCGTTGGCGGTTGGATGGTCATCTTCCTCGCCGGCCTACAGAACGTGCCGATCGAACAATACGAGGCGGCCGAACTCGATGGGGCGTCGGCATGGCAGCGGCTCCTACATATCACGTTGCCCTTCATGAGCCCGTACTTCCTGTTCAACGCGATCAATGGCCTCATCCTGAGCTTCCAATATTTCCTGCAACCCTATGTCATGACGCAGGGCGGACCGGCCGAGTCGACAACCATGTACGCGGTCTATCTCTACCAGAACGCCTTCCAGTACTACCGCATGGGCTACGCCTCGGCCATGGGCTGGATCCTGTTCGTCATCATCGCGATCCTCACCTATATCCTCTTCAAGAGTTCGGCGCGCCGCGTCTACTATGGGAGCTAGAAATGACCGTTGACATTCAAGCTCGGCAAGGCGCGCGCATGGCCGCGCGCCGGCGGCGCGTCGTGTGGGGCCGGCTGGCTCCGCGCGCATTGATCGTGGTCTTCTTGACCGTGCTGACGGTCGCCTTCGCGCTCCCCTTCTATTGGCTGGTCTCGACGGCCGTCAAGACGCCCCCCCAGATCTTCGCCTTCCCGCCCGTCTGGATCCCGACAACCCCCCAGTGGATCAACTTCAGCAATGCGATGGGCTTCTTCCCGTTCGGCCAATACCTGTTCAACACCATGGTCATCTGCGCCGGCACAGTCATCGGGACGCTCTTCTCTAACAGTCTGATCGCCTATGGCCTCTCGCGCATCCAGTGGCCTGGGCGCAACCTGGTGTTCATCTTGCTGCTAGGCACCCTGCTGCTACCCTTCCAGGTGACGCTGATCCCGCTCTTCATCATGTTCGCGCACATCGGCTGGGTCGATACGTACCTGCCGCTCATCGTGCCCGCCTTCTTCGGCAACGCCTTCTTCATGTTCCTCTTGCGCCAATTTTTCCTCACCATTCCCAGTGAGCTCGGTGACGCCGTGCGGATCGACGGGGGCTCGGAGTTCACCGTCTTCTGGCGCATCGTCATCCCCCTGTCCAAATCCGCGCTCGCGGTAGTTGCCCTGTTCGCGTTCATCAACGCCTGGAATGATTTCCTCGGTCCCCTGGTCTATCTACGCACACAGAGCAAATACACGCTGGCCATCGGGCTCAGCACATTCCTGGGCGAATACGGCTCCCAGTGGAGCTGGCTGATGGCGGCCTCCACCCTCGTCTTCATCCCCATCGTCATCCTGTTTTTCTTCACGCAGCGCCTCTTCATCCAGGGCATCACCTTCACCGGCTCGAAGGAGTGAAGGCGTGAAGACTCCCACCCGTTAGCGAAAGGAGGGCCAGATCCGCGACGTAGCCAACCTAATCCTTAGCGAGCACGCAGCGCTCTTGTTTCATCACTTATTCAAAGGAGAATAGAACCGTGGTCGACGAAACATGTGACAACACTTTGCCGTCTGACTCTGCCCTGGCCTCTACGCCGATCAGCCGTGGCCGCATGTTGCGGGGAGCGGCGGGGCTGGGCGCCGGGCTCCTGGGCGCGGGCCTTCTCCCGGCTGCCGCGTTGGGAGGCGAGGTGGCCCTCGCCGCGCCGCCCAGCGCTGCTTCCGGCGCCATTGAGATCTGGTATCCCTACTCGGGGACGACCGTCCAGGCTTTCCTGCAAGTGCTCAACGACTTCCAGACGAGCCACCCCGGTATCACCATCAAGCCGACCTACGCCTCGAACGATCTCTCGTCCAACCAGAAACTCTTCGCCGCCGTGGCTGCCGGCCTGCCGCCCGACGTGACCTGGGTGGATGGGCCCGAGGTCGCGGGGTAGGGCTTCCGCGGCATCCTCCAGCCAATCGATCAATACTTGAAACAGGCTGGCCTGAAGCAGGCGGATTTTTGGGCGCCCACCTGGAAAGAGATCCAATACAACGGCCATTTCTGGGCCCTCCCCTACACGGCTGACCCCAACTTCGGGTTCTTCTGGAACAAGCAGTTGTTTGCCGCAGCGGGGATCAAGCAGGCGCCCACGACCTTCGACGAGATGAACAGGATGGCGCAGGAGTTGACCGTCGTCAAGAACGGAAACATCCAGCAGGTGGGGTTACTGCCCTGGAACGTCTACGGCGCCGCCAACTCGATGGTCACCTGGGGCTGGATGTTCGGCGGCAGCTTCTTCGACCAGGCCACCAATAAGGTGACGGCGAACGATCCCCGCATCGTGGCCGCGCTAGAGTGGATGGTTTCCTACGCCAAGAAGTACGACATCACCAAGTTCTCATCGTTCATCGCGCCCTATGGGGGGACCCAGAACCTCCAGCTCGGGCAGGTGTTCGGCCTCGGGAAAATGGCGATGCAGCCGCTGGGACCGTGGGAGATCCCCGTGATCAAGCAGTATAACCCGAGCATGCAGTACGGGATAAACAAGCTGCCCACCTACAAGTCGGTACCGGCATCGTCCTGGGTCGGCGGCTGGTGCGTTGGCATCCCGAAGGGCGCCAAGAATCCCGCGGCGGCCTGGGAGTTCATCAAGTGGATCTGCGCGTCCGATGACGGGACGACCAAAGCCGGCAACGCCGTGCTCGACTTCCCCGGCTACAAATCGTCGTCGTTCTTCAAGGGTAAGCTTCCCGGTAGCCTCGAGCAGTTCTATCCCATTCTGGAGAGCACTCAGCACCAGCGCCCCGTGACGCCGGCCGAGGACTACTATATGGGCCAGGTGACCAATGAGGTCAGCAATGCCCTGTACGGGAAAAAGACCCCCAAGCAGGCGCTGACCGATGTCACGAAAAACGTGCAATCCTACCTCGACGGCGTCCTGAAAAAGTAGAAAGGTTAGTCGGACGCTCAGGGGTGCCTCGTTGTCAGCCGGTCGCGCCGCGGCGCGACCGGCTGACAACGAGGCACCCCTGAGCGTCCGAGCCACGCACGTAAGGACAGTGCCACGAACTTGACACTCCACACGGCTGAAGCCGTGGGTTTTACGCCGATTTCTATAACATCAGAACTCTAGCCAAGGTGACAATCCGTGTCGGCGCGCTGGGCGCGTTAGATTAGAAAGGACACCTCCATGACATCCGCGGCAGTCACCGCGCAAGATTTCCCCGCAATCCGCTGGCGCGGCCACTGGATCTGGGTACCCGAGGATCTAATCGAGCCCGGCAGCTTCTTACCCACCAGCGCTAATCCGCTGTTGAAGGAGACCCACGGCCTATTCCGCAAGACCGTCCACCTCGACCGCGTCCCGGAGCGGGCACCCGCCCGCATCACCGCCGACGCGCGCTATGCCCTCTTCGTCAACGGCCATGAGGTCGTGCGCGGGCCAATCCGCGGCCAGCCGCGCCGGCTGCACTATGACCTGGTCGACCTGGCGCCCTACCTCCGGGAAGGCTCCAACGTCCTGGCGGTTTATGTCAAATATTACGGTGCGCCGATATCCTACTGGATGCCCGCCGTGCCCAACATGACGCTGGGCAAGAGCGGCATCCTGGTTTTCGAAGCCGATCTGGGCCAGGCGGGCTGGCTGGTCAGCGACGCCACCTGGAAGGCCAGGAAGGCGGATGCCTGGGCCGACGACTGGCGCGACGAGGCCGGCGGCCTGCTCGGCGGCATCCCGATCGAGGTGTTCGACGCCCGCCGCTTCCCCCACGGCTGGCGGGAGACCGGGTTCGACGACGGCGCCTGGGGCATGGCGCAAGTTGTGCCCGCCATGCACATCGGCGGCTTCGCCCGCACCCAGCCGCCCACCGATCCCTACGGCCCGCTGTACCCTCGCCCGATCGCGCCGTTGAACGGCGCGGTCAGGACGCCCGAGGCCATCACGGTTGAGATCCTGGAAGGCCGAGTGGACGCGGCGATCGGCAGCCCGGTCAAGCGCGTCGAGGCGGCGGTCGGCCTGCCTGTGTCAAGCACGGCGCGGGCCACGGCCCTGCCTCTCACCCTCAACATCCCTACAGACGGGATGGTACGGGTCACACTGGACATGGGCCGCATCGTCTCCGGCCTGGTGGAATTCGCGCTCGACGCCCCCGCCGGCATGGCGCTCGACCTCTCCTACGTAGAGACGCCCGTCACGGGACCCTCCGGCCCGATCGATCAGCACGCCGGAACGCGCTATACCGCGCGCGGAAAGGACGACCGCTTCCGGGTGTTCGACTCGAACGGCTTGCGCTACGCCCATATCCTCGTGCATGGAGTCCAGGGCGCGGTCACGCTGACGGAGTTCGCGGTGCGGGAGCAACTGTACCCCTGGCAGGAGGGCGCGGCCTTCGCGTGTGATGACGAGGAGCTGAATCGCATCTTCGCGGCGGGCGTGCGCACGGTGCAACTCAACTCCCACGACGCTTTCATCGACTGTCCTACGCGCGAACAGCGCGCCTGGGTCGGCGACGCCGTCGTCCACCAAATGGTGCACCTGGCCACCAATCGGGACTGGCGGCTGGCCTGGCACTACCTGACGCTGGGGAACTCGCCGCGCCCGGACGGCATCTTGCCCATGAGCGTGGTGGGGGACATCGAGGCGGGCGGTGGCCTCACGATACCCGATTGGGCGCTCCACTGGGTCCACGGCGTCCACAACCGCTACCGCTTTGATGGCGACCGTGACGCCGTCAAGGAGTTGCTACCTACCGTGGAGCGGATCTTGCGTTGGTACGCCCCTTACCAGACGGAGGCCGGAGTCCTCAAAGACGTCGTCGAGTGGGATCTGGTCGATTGGTCGAGCGTGTCGATCGCGGACACCAGCGCGATCCTGACGGCCCTGTGGGCGCGCGGCCTACGCGAGTTCGCTGAGATGGCTGCCTGGCTTGACGAGCGCGGCAGCCAACGCTGGGCCGAGGCGTTATACACTAAAACGCAGACGGGCTTCGAGGCGTTCTGGGACGAAGCGCGCGGCTCGTACGTGGATCACCTTGTGGACGGCGCGCCACGGCGAGAAATGAGCCAGTTGGCGGGCGTGCTGGCTATCTGCGCTGGGCTAGCCCCGCGAGAACGCTGGGGCCGCATCGTGGATACGATCACCGACGCGGAGCGGCTCGTAGTGCGCTCCTGGACGGGGGGCGGCGAGGGTGAGTACGCGCTGGAGAAGATACAGAAACAGTTCCGGGGCATCTACGACATCGACTGGGACGCGGAGCAGGAGATCGTGCTGGCCGAGCCCTTCATGAGCTACACGGTCCACGACGCCGTGGTCCTCGCCGGACGGGCCGACCGCCTACCCGACCTGTATCCGCGCTGGTCGGAGTTCCTGACGCATGGCTACGACACCATCGGTGAGTGCTGGGGCTGGGGCACGCATGTCCATGGCTGGAGTTGTACGCCCACGCGCGACCTGATTTTTTACACGCTGGGGGTCACGCCGGCCGAGCCGAGTTACACCACAGCCCGCATCGCCCCGCGCCTTGGCCGGCTCTCCTGGGCGCGGGGCATCGTCCCTACGCCACACGGCCTGATCGCGGTGGATGTTACCGCCGGCACCGTGACGGTCGACTCCCCCGTGCCCATCGTCGTGGATCTCGCTGGCCAGCCACCCCGCGCCCTACCTGGGGGCCGGCATGAGATACAGGTCCACTTGGGAACAGGCGCGCGGGCCGCTGAGTTCCAGCCTTCTTGAACGCGCACCCACCTGTCAACCAAGCATTATTCTATATTCTATAAAAGGAGAGGATACGATGACCGATACGCCGACAGGGCGGCAATCGCTGCCGAGCGACGAGGCCGGCGACGGCGCCATTACCGATGTCCGCGTCGAGCATCGCCGCGACGCGCTCGGCATCGGCACGCCGGGGCCACGCCTATCCTGGATCGTGGACACCACAGCTACCGGGTGGCGGCAAGCCGCTTACGAGGTCGAGGCATATGGGAGGGATGGCCAGATACGCGACCGGACGGGGCGCATTGAGTCCGACGAGTCGGTGCTGGCGCCCTGGCCGTTCGCGTCGCTCCAGTCCCGCGAGCGCCTCACCGTTCGGGTGCGCGCCTGGGGAGCCGACGGGCAAGGGTCGGCCTGGAGCGCGCCTTGTCCCGTCGAGGTCGGCCTACTTCGCCCCGACGACTGGTCCGCCCGTTTCATGACCCCCGCCTGGGACGAGGATACCTCCCGGGATCAGCCGTGCCCACTGCTGCGCCGTGAGTTCGACGTCCGCGTAGGCGTGGCCGTGGAGAGGGCGCGGCTGTACGTCACGGCCCTGGGTGTCTACGAGGCCCACCTCAACGGCGCCGTGATCGGCGACCACGTCCTCGCCCCCGGCTGGACGACCTACACCCACCGCCTGCGTTACCAGACCTTCGACGTGACAGACCTGCTGCACGAGGGCCGCAACGCGATCGGAGCCATGCTCGGCGACGGCTGGTACCGCGGCCCATTGGGCTTCGGCGGTGGGCGTCGCAACATCTACGGCGACCGCCTCGCCCTACTGGCCCAGCTCGAGATCGTCTACACCGATGGGACGACCGATCGCGTCGTGACGGACGAGGGTTGGCGCGCCGCCACGGGACCGATCCTGGTCAGTGGCATCTACGATGGCGAGACCTACGACGCGCGTCTGGAGCGCGCCGGCTGGACGGAACCCGGCTACGACGACCACACCTGGACCGGCGTCCGTCCGCTCGACCGCGACCTCGCCACCCTCGTCGCGCCCGAGGGGCCGCCGGTGCGCCGCATCGAGCTCGTCGCGCCCGTCGCCATCACCGCCGCGCCGTCGGGCCGCGCCGTCGTCGACTTCGGCCAGAATCTCGTCGGCCGGCTGCGCCTGACCGTCAGCGGACCGGCGGGACAAACGATCACGCTGCGCCACGCCGAGGTCCTCCAGGACGGCGAGTTATGTACGCGCCCGCTACGGCACGCGCAAGCGACCGATCGCTACACCTTGCGTGGGGACGGAGAGGAGACGTGGGAGCCGCGCTTCACCTTCCACGGCTTCCGTTATGCCGAAGTGGACGGCTGGCCCGGCGAGCCGCGGGCGGAGGACCTCCGCGCGGTGGTCTGTCACTCCGACCTGGAGCGCACCGGCTGGTTCGAGTGCTCGGACCCGCTCCTGAACCGGCTGCACGAGAACGTCGTCTGGAGCATGCGCGGCAACTTCCTCGACATCCCGACCGACTGCCCCCAGCGCGACGAGCGCCTGGGCTGGACCGGCGACATCCAGGTCTTCGCGCCGACGGCCACCTTCCTCTACGACAGCGCGGGCTTCCTCTCCTCGTGGCTGGCCGATCTGGCCGCCGAGCAGCGCGACGCCGCGGGCGTGGTCCCCTTCGTCGTCCCCAACGTCATCGACGGGCCGGCCGTCCCGGCGACGGCCTGGGGCGACGCCGCGGTGATTGTCCCCTGGGTCCTCTACCAGCGCTTTGGTGACACCGGCATCCTGGCCACTCAGTTCGAGAGCATGCGCGCGTGGGTCGACCTCGTCGCCGAGCGGGCGGGCGAAACCTATTTATGGGACACGGGCTTCCAGTTCGGTGACTGGCTCGACCCGGCCGCGCCGCCGGACAAACCGGCGGCGGCGCGCACCGACCCGTCCCTGGTCGCCACCGCCTACCTCGCCCGCTCGGCCGAACTGACCGGGCGTGCCGCGGGCGTGCTCGGCCGGCCCGACGACGAGGCCCGCTACCTGGCCCTCGCCGCCCAGGTGCGGGACGCCTTCGCCACCGAGTACATCTCACCGTCCGGCCGCCTGGTCAGCGACGCGCCCACGGCGTACGCGCTGGCCTTGCGGTTCGGCTTGCTCCGCGACGCCGACCAGCGGCGGCATGCCGGGGCGCGTCTGGCCGCGCTCGCGCGCGAGAGCGGATATCGCGTCAGCACCGGCTTCGTGGGGACGCCGCTGATCTGCGACGCCCTGTGCGGCGTCGGGGCGTACGACGCGGCCTACCGCCTGCTCACCCAACGGGCCTGCCCCTCATGGCTCTACCCGGTGACGATGGGCGCTACCACCATCTGGGAACGCTGGGACAGTCTCTTGCCGGACGGCTCGGTCAACCCCGGCGAGATGACGTCGTTCAACCACTACGCCCTGGGCGCTGTCGCCGACTGGCTGCACCGCACGGTCGCCGGCCTGGCGCCCGCCGCGCCAGGATATCGTCATATCGAGGTGCGGCCGCGCCCAGGGGGCAGTCTCACGTATGCGCGCGCCCGGCATCGCACACCGTACGGTTATGCCGATGTCGCGTGGCGTATCGCGGGGGAGGAGATCACGGTTGAGGTTGTCGTCCCGCCAAATACGACGGCCGCTGTGACGCTACCGGGCGGCGACGGGCCATCGGTCGAGGTCGGCTCTGGGACGCACCGGTGGTCCTATCCATACCGCCCCACGCCCGCGCCGCGCGCGCCGCTCACGCTCGACAGTACCCTGGTCGAGCTTGTGGACGACGCCGAGGCGTGGGCCACGGCGCTGCGCGACATCCCCGACCTCGCCGGCGTCGAGGTTGCCCTGCAAGGGCGCGGGGCGATGCCGTTGCATCAAGTCGTCGCCCGACTGCCGCACGCCGACGAGGCGCGCGCCTCCCTTGAGGCCGCGCTCGCCGCGCTCGGGCGCTAGCATGACGAGAAGTGCGTCAACGACCGTGATGGACGCCGCACATGACAAACGAATGGCAATGAGAGGAGGGATGATGGGACGCGAACTGGCGCCGACTCAGGACGCCGCGTTGGCCGGGATCGAGGGGGTACTCCGGGCGCAAGGGCGCGCGCTCGACGAGGTGGAGCGGCGCCTGCGGGCGCAACGCCTCGAAACGCCTTCGTGGGGGTATGCCAACAGCGGCACGCGCTTCAAGGTGTTCCCGCGGCCGGGCGTCCCGCGTACCGTCGAGGAGAAGCTCGCCGACGCCGCCCTGGTGCACCGCCTCACTGGCGTCGCCCCCTCGGTCGCCCTGCACATTCCCTGGGACCGCGTCGATGACTGGGCGGCCCTGCGCGCCCACGCTGCCGCGCTGGGCGTGACCATCGGCGCGATCAACCCCAATCTGTTCCAGGATGACCAGTACAAGCTCGGCTCGCTGGCCAACCCCGATCCGGCGGTGCGGCGCGCAGCCGTCGACCACGTCCTGGAGTGCGTCGCCATCGCCCGCCAGACCGGTTCGCGCGACATCTCGCTGTGGCTGGCCGATGGGACCAACTACCCCGGGCAGGACGACCTGCGCGCGCGCCGCCGCCGCCTGTTGGCCTCATTGGAGGAGATCTACGCCGCGCTCGACCCCACGATGCGCCTGCTCGTGGAGTACAAGCTCTACGAGCCGGCCTTCTACGCCACTGACATCCCCGATTGGGGCGCCGCCCTCTTGCTCTGCCAGAAGCTTGGCCCGCGGGCGCGGGCGCTCGTGGATCTGGGCCACCACGCGCAGGGCGTCAACATCGAGCAGATCGTGGTCACACTGCTCGATGAGGGGCGGCTGGGCGGCTTCCACTTCAACGGGCGCAAGTACGGCGACGATGACTTGATTGTCGGGACCACCAATCCGCTCGAGCTTTTCCTCATCTATAGCGAACTCGCCGCCGCCGAGGAAGACGCCGACCCGGCTGTCGCGGCCACGGCGCGGTCCGTGGCTTATATGATCGATCAAAGCCACAATGTGGAGCAGAAGATCCCGGCGATGCTGCTCTCGGTGATGAACTGCCAGGCCGCCTACGCCAAAGCCCTGCTCGTCGACCGCACGGCCCTGAGAGCCGCCCAGAAGGCCGGCGACGTCGTTGGCGCGCATCGAACGCTGATGGACGCCTTCGAGACCGACGTGCGCCCGCTGCTCGCGCGCGTCCGCACGGGCATGGGCGCCGCCGCCGACCCGCCGCGGGCGTACGAGGAGAGCGGTTACCAAGAACAGATCGAGCGCGCGCGCGTCGGCGGCAGCCCGATGAGTTGGTGACCGATGTCAACATATATCGCGATTGACCTGGGCGCGGAGAGCGGGCGGGTCATCGCCGGCATGCTGGACGGTGGGCGCGTCCGCCTGGAGGAGGCGCATCGCTTCGCCAACGTGCCCGTGCGCACGCCCGATGGGCTGCATTGGGACGCATTACACCTCTACCACGAGGCGCTCGCCGGTCTGTGCGCCGCGGGGCAAAGGTATGGCACGACTGTGGCAGGCATCGGTGTCGACTCCTGGGCCGTCGACTACGGGCTGCTCGACGACGGCGGCCGCCTGCTGGGCGCCCCCTATCACTACCGGGACGCGCGCACCGACGGGGTATGTGCGGAGGTTGCCGGTGTCGTGTCCGCCGCCGCGCAGTACGCGCGCACGGGCATTGCCCAACTGCCCTTCAACACGCTCTACCAACTCGTGGCGCAGCGACGGGACGGCGACCGCGCGCTGGAACTGGCCCACTCCCTGCTCATGATCCCCGATCTGCTGCACTACTGGCTCTCCGGCGAGCGCGCCACCGAGGACACCAATGCCTCCACGACGGGGATGCTCGGTGTCGACGGGGCCTGGGCCACCAGTATGCTGGCGCGGCTTGACCTGCCCGCGCACATCCTGCAGGCGCCGAGCCGGCCGGGCACGACGCTCGGCCCGCTGCGCGCGGCGGTGCGCGCCAAGTGTGGTCTCGGGGCGGTTCCCGTCATCCTACCCGCCACCCACGACACCGCCTGCGCCGTCGCAGCGGTCCCAACCGTGAGCCGGACCCCTGGCTACGCCTACATCAGCTCGGGGACGTGGTCGCTGCTCGGGCTGGAGCTCGACCACCCCATTCTGACGGAAGAGGCCCGGTTGGCCGGGTTCACCAACGAGGGCGGCGTCGGCGGGACCTACCGTTTCCTGACCAACATCATGGGCCTCTGGCTCGTCCAGGAGTGTCGCCGCGCCTGGGCGGGCGCCGGTCACGATCGAGGCTACGAGGAGTTAACCGCGGGCGCCGCCGCCGCGCCCTCGCCGGGCGTGGTCATCGATGTGGATGACCCAGCCTTCCTGCACCCGGACGACATGCCGGCGGCCATCGCGGGTCACCTGCGGCGCACGGGGCAGGACCCCCGCGTGGTCGACAGCCCGATCGCGCTCGTCCGCGCGATCCTGGACGGGTTGGCGCTGGCGTACCGGGTGGCGCTGGAGCGGGCCGAGCGCTTGGCCGGTGTCGGCGTGGGGACCATCCACGTCGTGGGCGGCGGCGCGCGCAACGCCGTGCTCTGCCAACTCACGGCGGACGCTTGCCAACGGCCCGTTCTGGCTGGCCCCGTCGAGGCGACCGCGCTGGGCAACGTGCTGGCGCAGGCGCTAGGGGCGGGCGAGATACGCGACCTGACGGAAGCCCATGACGTGGCGCGCCGCTCCACCCACGCCGCGCTCTACGAGCCGCGCGCTGCCGGCGACTGGGATGAGCGTGCCGCACGCCTGCACACGCTACGTCCCCACGCATGAGGCGCGCGGCGCGGCCCATCGGAAGGGACGGAGGAGGTGAGCGGAACGGGATTAGGATCAACGAACAGTAGCATCGGAGAGGACTATGACGACGACGGAACGGGGAGAATTGACGCACGTCCACTATGGCTGGGATGACGCGTACGCCGACGGGCTCGACCCCGTCGGGCGGCTGGTGTACCGCTCGAACCTGCTCGGCGCGGACGGGCGCATCACCAACACCGGCGGCGGCAACACCTCGTCTAAGATCACCATGGCCGACCCGCTCACAGGGGAGGAGGTCGAGGCGCTCTGGGTCAAGGGCTCTGGCGGCGACCTGCGTACCGCCCGGCGTGAGAATTTCTCGTCTTTATACATGGACAAGCTGCGCGGGCTGCAAGCCCACTACCACCACGCGCCCGAGCGCGGCCCCAAGACGCCCATCGAGGACGCCATCGTGGGCCTCTACGCCCACTGCACGTTCAACCTCAACCCGCGCCCCTCGTCGATCGATACCCCGCTGCACGCCTTCGTGCCCTACCGGCACGTCGATCACATGCACCCCAACGCCGTTATCGCCATCGCCGCCGCCAAGGATTCCGAGCGGCTCACGCGCGAGATCTACGGCGACGAGGTCGTGTGGACGCCGTGGCAGCGCCCCGGCTTCGATCTGGGGCTCAAGCTGGAGGAGATCGTGCGCGCGCATCCACACGCCAAGGGCGTGATCCTGGGCGGCCATGGCCTGATCAACTGGGCCGACGACGATAAAGAGTGCTACGAACTGACCCTCGCGCTGATCGAGCGGGCGGCGCGCTACATCGCGGCGCGCGACCGAGGCGAGGCGACGTTCGGCGGCCAGATGTACCGGGCGCTAGACGAGGCGGACCGGCACGCCGTCTTCGCCGCGATCCTGCCCTGGCTGCGCGGGCGGGTGGGCCAGGCGACGCGCGTCGTCGGCACGGTGCAGGAGGACGACGCCATCCTGCGCTTCGTCAATAGCCACGATGCGCCGCGTCTGGCCGCATTGGGCACGTCGTGCCCCGACCACTTCCTGCGCACCAAGATCAAGCCCCTCTACGTCGATTGGGACCCCCAGGCCGAGGACGTCGCGGCGCTCAAGAGCACGCTCGGCGAGGGGCTGGAGCGGTACCGCCGGGACTACGCGGCGTACTACGACGCGCACACGCACGCCGACTCGCCGGCCATGCGCGACCCCAACCCGACGGTGATGCTGATCCCGGGACTGGGCATGATCGCCTGGGGCAAGGACAAGAGCGAGTCGCGCGTCACGGCCGAGTTCTATAACTGCGCCGTCGAGGTGATGCGCGGCTCCGAGGCCGTCGACGCCTACACGGCGCTGCCCCTGCAGGAAGCGTTCGACATCGAGTACTGGCTGCTCGAGGAGGCCAAGCTCCGGCGCATGCCGGCGGAGAAAGAGCTGGCGCGCCGCGTCGTCGCGGTCGTCGGCGGCGGCAGCGGTATCGGGCGTGAGGTCGCGCTGCGCGTCGCGGGGGAAGGCGCGCAGGTCGCCTGCGCCGACCTGGACGAGGCGGGCGCGCGCGCCACCGCGACCGCGATCACGGATCGGCATGGCGTCGGCATCGGCGTGGCGGGCAGCGGCATCTCGGGCTGCGGCCCGGCGGTTGGGCTCACCACCGACATCACGGACCGCGCGAGCATCCGCGCCATGCTGGAGCAGGTCGTGCTTGCGTACGGCGGCCTCGACGCGGTGGCGGTCACGGCTGGCGTCTTCGTCTCGCCCGACACGACCGGGCGCATCCCGGACGAGCGCTGGGCGCAAACCTTCGCCGTCAACGTGACCGGGCTCTACCTCGTCGCCGAGGAGGCGGCGCGCATCTGGCGCGAGCAGGACCTGCCGGCGGCCCTCGTGCTGACCACGTCGGTCAACGCCGTGGTGGCGAAGAAAGGCAGTGTGGCCTACGATACCAGCAAGGCGGCGGCCAACCACCTGGTGCGCGAGCTGGCGATCGAGCTGGCGCCGCTGGTGCGGGTGAACGGCGTGGCGCCGGCCACCGTCGTCGAGGGGAGCGCCATGTTCCCGCGCGAGCGCGTGATCGCCTCGCTCGCCAAGTACGGCATCGCGCACGCCGAGGACGAGCCGGCGGAGGCGCTGACGGAGAAGCTGGCCCACTTCTACGCCGAGCGCACGCTGCTCGGGCGCCCCATCACGCCGGCGGACCAAGCCGAAGCCGTCTTTCTGCTGCTGGGTGAGCGCCTACGGCAGACCACCGGCCAGATCATGACCGTCGACGGTGGGCTGAGTGACGCGTTCCTACGCTAGACGAGACGGGAGAGCACAGGAGGATAGACATGCCGCTTGATCAACCCTATCCCGAGCTCGACGAGCGGTTTCGTTGGGATGTGCTGATGTGAGGTATGCATGCGCGAACGAGCCTACTGGAGGC
>JAABUO010001092.1_pt1 | contig 38135 bp, 47 predicted proteins | sample 5559291 | NCBI WGS metagenome assembly JAABUO01 (sample SAMN10711878, study PRJNA513372) | rock metagenome | isolation source: Antarctica rocks | place: Antarctica: Victoria Land, Finger Mt sud
TTGCATGCAATGACTAATGCTAGCGAGTCCACCTCAGGCCAATCACATGTTACCTAATGATGGCATGTACTGTAACTATATATTAGACTTGAGCATTCCAGTATTTGATTGCAGTCGAGTCTTGCTTTGTCTGCATCACTAATGCACATTACGAACGCTGCCCCGGCTGTGGCACATCTCTGCAGCGCTGCTCGATGGGGTCGCCAATTCAGCGTCTGGTGTCGATCGTTCTGTGTTGCTTGCTTACTGTACTTTGGAAGCACTGAGTACGAAAAGTGCGTAAGACGTGAAAAGGTAGCGAATACCACTTGAGTACTGTCGTAGTGACATTCCATATCGGCCGCGGGGCGGGGACCGATGCATGCCACGTCGCACGCTGCGTTGCATAATAGTTGACATGTACACAATTGCAGGTGCTGACAACAGCTTCGCATTTGCGCCCTCCCTTCAGGCACTCTATCTGCTTGCAGATAGTCATGATAAACCCGAGCCAACTTCTTACGGAAGCTAATAACAATGCATGCACAATGCTCATCAAAATGACCACCCCGGCCGGAGAGGGCATGGCTAAAACAAAGGCCGTCATTCCCCTGCCGAGCCTGAGAGATTGCTCGGTACGATTTTGACAAATAATGTTTTTACAAAGCACTTACAATTGCTTGTTGGCAAGCATCAGGAGCAATTGGGTGTACATTCCCAATTGCTATTCTACAATGGCTTTTTGGAATACATGGTTATTGGATATATTATGTATTTTGTGACGCTCAGCTGTCTGTCTTGTCTGTAGGGCTTGCAATTCTTTGATCTTAAGCTCATCGGGGCTGCTGCATCATACCTTCATGGTTCAGCATTCACAATCAGAAAGCTAGGCAAGCAAGATGGCACAACTCAGTGGTCTGCGCCATGCTTCTTCCAAATGCACCAGATTGGTCTTGGGTTGACAGTGGGTGAGTTGATATACAGTGGTCCTTCAAGCGTTAGGGAAACAATCATGTGCATTGTCTTGCATCTTGTACACACATGTGTCACGCAGCTTCTAGTAGAGACATATGCCTGACGTGCATGTGCACGCCTGCTGCAGGGTATGATGACATCAAGACTGTTGTGGTTCTGGGCAGTGATTCTGCTGTGCACAAGGCACAGTCAAAAGTTCTCCTGGGCGCAGATCTAGATCTCATTGTAGGCAAAAACTCTGCAGTTGTCCAGTCTGATGTGTCAGAGACACAAGCAATACCTTACAGTATGGCTGATGGGGCACTGCTGGACATATCTGTCAAAGGTAAGCCAAGCATGCAGCAAGGCCTCTGCTTGAGCCAGTTTATCACTTGCCGAGCCAGCAGCTGATGGTGTATCTTGAATATGTGCCGCCCTCTTGTGATCTTGAGCCAGTTATGTATGCCAACTATTGCTTAATTCCACAACAATTTGCTCTGCCTGAACAGGTGGACGGGTTACAGTGGATGCGAAATTAAACCGACAGCTGTATGGGTCCAGTATTTCAGCAGACCATATATTAGCAGGTGATGTTGATGCACCAGATGAGATGAAGCCACTATATAACATCATACATCGGTTGATTGTGGCAGCAGGCACATCCATATAGGAAACAAGCATATGACATGAACAGCTGTGCGTCTCATTAAAGGGCTTGATTAACAAGTTGCCATGAGCCCTTCTGGTCAAACGCTGCTACCAAAGATGGATTGTCATTGGCACTCAAAGCTGAACCTATATGTAGCTACAGCTTTTTCTGTGATGTACAGTGTGTTGTTTGATTCTCAATAATGACATCGACCGTAAGTAGGCTGCTTTAATTTGTGTAGCTTGCTCTCTAGATACAGATAGATGCTAATCTTTGGAGTGATGTCCCTGAGATAGATGTGTGCTACAGAAATGGACGTTTAGTTCATAAGACAGAACATGCGCATGTGCCGCTGTGCACTTGATAGAAACCCTGATGGGCTTTGGGCCCCTTCACAATGTCAGCTCTTGTTCAGTATAGCTACTGCAGGACATTTGTAGAGGCAGTACATCAGCCTGAGGCTGAGCTATAACAAAGTTTGCCATCATAGTAAATTCTGCAGCTGAACCATGAACCCCACAATTATCACTAAAGCATGTGTACGTGTTGCTTATGTCTACTGTCTCTACAACTATTCCCACAACCAGTCAATATTTTGTCTAGCATTGACAGCATCACAATGCGATTCTCACAGACATTGATCTCGTAAAGCACACACTCTGTGGAGTATATGCAGGGTGCTTTAGCAGCTACACGGCGTCAAATCATGCATTGTCACAGGTCAAAGATTTTGAAAACAGCATGTCTGCAATCTTCCCATCACCAATGCACAGCAGTTGCCCACAGACCCATATCAACCAGGCCACCTCTTCGTCACAGGATCAAAACGGCACATAGGGCAACGCGTGTCACCAGTAGCAAACCATTCTTGAATGCATCTTGGATGAAACAGGTGCCCGCAGCCAACCCTGCGCAGCTGTTCTTGCATCACAAAATTCTCCAGGCAGATGCTACACTCAGTCTGAGCATCTCCACCAGACTTGTCCTGCCGTAGCTGTGAAGCCTTTTCAGTGTAAGTGACACGCCGCAGCAAGGACATGATGTTTGGACCTGCGCACCAAAGACATTTCTTGATGCAAACAAGCACTTGGTGTGTCTGCTGTAGTCAACTGATCACCTCTGCACGACATGTATACCTGTGAGCAGTAAGAGCAGTCCCACTCCTTTTGACAATTTATGCGTGGAGAGCACAGCAGAAGATGCTGATCATATAACATCATGTAAAGTTGTAACAACAATTACTCCTGGGACTCAGGATTTGTTTCATTCATCGGCCACTACATGGCATCAGGGATGCTTGATGCACATTGACATGCATGATAACGATACACAGCAGTTGCAGATTGTTCTTCTACCTGTCTACCAGGCATGCAGCATGGTCATTGTTCGCAGTGTAGACTGAGACACTCACCAGGCTGCTGCACACTGCTTTTGCCTTGGAGCTGCTGTGAGCTGCCTGGCACTGCAGGGTGTCTCTGGCTGACATCAGCAGCACTGCTGGCACCTGGCCCCTGCAATGCAATCACTGACATGAATCCAGTGTACATTGCATAGAGGCTGTCAGCGTCGTACCCCCACATGGACAACACACTGTGACTGGGAGGGAATTGAGCATTGTGCTGTGGGCACAATGAATGCCCAGATACATTCTTGACACATGTCTGGGAGAGGGTGCTTGCAATGCTCTGCAGGATGCCGTACCATTTGCTGCCTTCCTGCATGCAAGGCCGAGCGGCTGCCCATGTTTGCTCCAGATTGGTGCAGCTCCTGGATATAGCCAGCATATGTGCTGCGCAGAGCCGCGCTTGAGCCTGGTGCAGGAGGCATACGCTGGCGGCCTGCAACACAATCACCTTCGGTGTACACAATGGGTGGTAGACATCTCAGGTCTGGTAGAAAGCATTGCTGAGTTGGTGACCAGGGAGGCTGAGTGCTTCCTGCCTCAAGGCAGTGCATGCAGGCACATCAGAACGCTCCACACAGGTTGCCTGGCGCCAGACTGGCATGCAGATGGTCCAATTGCAGCCTGACCCAATAGCTTTGCAGCAAAGCCATCATGCCATCATACTGTTCAAGCAAGCAGCAAGCCAGCACTGAGGTGTGGCACTGAGGCTGCTGCACAGCTGATTGTGTGGCAGCTGACCTGCTTGCACAGGCCGCAAGGGTTGCACAGGCCTCAGGACTTCATCCAGGCCTTGTCCCTGCCAAGCATCCAGCCCTTCCTGGCGTCTGTTGCTGGCCCCCGTACCTCCACTGTCTGCAGTGCAGTGCCTTCTTCAAATGACTGCACAGTTTCCTGTCTGTGGCAGCAATGTTTACTGTGCAGCTGGTGACCTTCGGCTGCAAAACAGCTTGCTGTTGTCACAAATGCAAGTTAAACATGCAGCTAAGCTTTGCATAGAGTGACTAGGCTCAGAAAGGCTTGACTCCAAGACTGGATGGCATGCACAGAACCAAGGCACCTGAAGAGCGGCGTTCAGATGGTGACGGGTGGAGGGGTGTGTTGGTGTGGCGGCGGGGTCCCAGGGGGGGCAGGGCAGGCATGACCTGACTCAGACGCATGCCAGCAAAGCCTCCATCACCAACCGCTCTTCTACCCCTGGCTGTTTGGGGGCCTACACATGCACAACGCAAGCTTGCACAAGCAGGGTGATGCAGCAGAGGCTTACGTTGCAACTGCAGCTTCAGCATTGTACGTTCACCTGAGGGTGACTCTCTAGATAAGCTGGGAATCTCTGGCTGCTCCTCTTCTTGCTTGCCATGCCTCAAACAGCTGCGCACCTGCATGCAGATACGTCATGTACGCATCAGCTTCACACAGATTGCTTGCTTACTGTGCATGGCATATGTGATTTCATGCATTGCAACACCACATTGCATGGCATGGAGGGTAAAAGAACACACGATGTGTTCTTGGAACAGCAGTTGATGGTTTGATAGTCCATTGCCTATCATTGCTTTATTAACAGTACAATGATAATCGGTTGTACAGCTCAAGAGGATCCAGCTCAACGGACTCAATCAAAGCTTTTCAACTCAGCAAATGGCCGCCTAAGCTGCTGTTCAGACAGCTAACAACAAACAATACAGCATGAAGCCACACAGACAAGAAGCATGCCATGACAAGAAGCATGCTTTGTTGTAGTTGTGGAGTATATGCCCAGTGGAAAGGCATTGCAGCACAAGCATGCCACAAGCTGTGGGTCACCACCTGTTGCAAGCGCGTGTTGACATCTTGCAGATCATCTGCTGCAGCAGCATGTGAGTCTTCCCTTCTGCTCAGCTCATCATGTGGCCTGCTGGCATGCAAGTCTGACCAGATATCTTGCTTCATGCCAGCTTCCTGATGCTGCCAGTAGCTGTTGGGCAGTGTCATTATGTCAGGCTCAAACTGGTGATGTGCTGGCTCTGGATGCCTCTGATGTTGCCGGTGATGTTGCTGCCAATGACTGTCATCAGCATCAGTTTGTGAGTGAGCCAATGGCTGCAGATGTTGTGGTGGCTTAGGTGGCACAGATGCAGCAGGCAATTGACTAGACTCTGGGCCTTGCACAGGTGCCCATTGTACATGCTGGAAACCCCCCTGCAACATCCCACTCTGTCTATGTCCAGCTGCTGAAGGCATTGATGCGTCTCCAGGGTCAAGCAGTCCTGACTCAGGCCTGGGTCTGCTGATAGGTCTTAGTAAGCGATGAAGCTTGTGTAGGCCTCCAGGTGATCCTGACCCATAAGGGTGCCGCATGTACTGCATGGGCACCTGCTGAGCACTCCTGGGATCTTCTGCTGGGCCCTGACGTGGCGAGTAAGGCCCAGCCTCAACAGCAGCCAAAGCTGAGTCAGCAGCTGCTTGATGAGGCGGCTCAAGTGGAGCTGACTGATGGTGATGCAGTGGTGGTAGGCAGCATGGTGGCGCAACGTGCTTAGCATGCTTCAAGATTGGCTCTGCTGATGGCAGCATATTTCTGGCTAGATGAGCATGGACATGCTGAGATGCATGCTGTAAGGCCTGCTCTGCAGAAGGCACATTGGGATTGGGCCTGTGGTCATGACTCTGTCGCTGCTGAGGCTGCTCAAGATTGTCATGCCATGCAGACAGAGCCTGGTGGGGCTGCAAAGAGGAAGTAGCTGATGACAAAGCAGGCAGACCTTGACTGCTGGCACATGTCTTGTGCTGCAGTGCCTGCCAGGCATGCTGCTTCGGGGGTGACGGTGACGCTGGGCTCACGCCTGACATGTGCACAACACTAGGAATCTCTATGCTTGGCACACTGCCTACAGGCTTGTCATCATGCCCTGACACAGAGGCAGCTTCTGCCTGTGACGCTTGCAGAGCGCTGAGATCTATGCTGACATCTTGCCATTGGGGGCGTGTAGGCTTTGGTCTGCGTCTCTGGGAAGGCTTGCCCTTTGAGGGCTTGCTCTGTGGGGTATTTGAGCTGCCAAGCCATTGGTTCTCAGTATCATCTGCAGGATGGTATCTGGCCCTGTGCCTGTCGGCAGCAGCAGTACTGGAGCGCGCTGATAGCTGGGGCAACGCTGCCTGCCAGCTTGGCAGATGCCTTGGAGGTGTGAAGGTGGAAGCGAGGGCAGGAGTAAGCTGTTGCCTTGCAGACAGACTGGTGACATTGGTGACCAGGTCTGACTGGCCAGCATTGCTGGCTTGCTTGCTGTGCTCTCGAGCATGAGCTGCAAGTGCCATTGCAAAAGTCGGAGATGATAACATGGTCAAAGGATGTTAATTGCATGACAGCAGCAAGCTGTACCATCAGAAGAAAGATGGTTCCTCGCTGTCTTGACGAAGCTTGACTGCTGTGATGAAGCAACTGCATGAGGGGCTGAGGACGGGGTCCTGATCATTGGCTTGGCTGCCCGGCTGACTGCTACAGGATCAGCATGAGCTGCATGATCAGCAGACAAGATGTTTGCTGTTGTTGCTTGTGGTGGCTATTTGCTGTCGAGGACAGCAACCCTCAGCGATTGCTGTATCAAAGGTCACCTGGATTTCTTACTGCATGGACAAAGTGCTGGTGCTTTCCAGGTGATTGCCTAGCATTTCTCTGCACGTTTTGCCAATGAGATTGCAAATCATCAAGCTGCTCATGCAAGCCAGCCAAGTTCACCATGCTGAGCCCAGAGTGTGTGACAGCCAGAGAAGGAGGTCAAAGCATATTCCGTCTACGTTTAATGGTGAATGCAGCCTATCCCAGATCACGCAGTCAAGTTGCTGCCATGGCAGGTGTCAAAATGCCTATGCCGGTTGGAGGCAAAGTCGTGATCAGCCACAGATCTCGGCATATTGCTGGGGTCAGCAGTGGACAACTGGCAATCACCGACTTATCAGCCCTTTGATTTCTATGGCCTGATACGCAGCTTTTTTCATCGCGGGCACCGGCTTCGCTGCACGGCTGGACAAGTCATGACCTCAGTGCCCAGCGTAATTGCCACTCTTTTAGGATTCACCTCTGTCTATAGGTCAACGCTGCACAGAGACATCTGAGACATCTGACATCCGATCCGCATCAGTTTATCGGACACGAAAGTATCTGCAGGACAACAAGAAAGCCAGCCCCTAGAACTTGACGGCAGCGTATGCGCTGTGTGAGGCGGTCACCTGTACTTTTCTAGCTGCACCAGTCCGCGCTTACTTGTTAATCAAGCCGTTTGGTCAGCTGTTGCAGCACCTTGGATCTTGTGCGTTGAAGCAAAGACACATGCAGTCCCTTGACTGATATGCGTCGGCCGGCGTTGACCTATGGACGTTATAGCAACCATCGATCAAGGGACACAAAGCACACGTGTTTACGTGTACGATAGCAAGGCCAAGCCAATATCAAGTCATCATGTTGAGTTCCAGCAGCACAGAGCAAGGGCTGGGTAAAGCTTTGCTGTGCCAGGGGAGAATTGAGTAAAGGCTTGCTTGTTATGCATGATGCATTTTGGATGCAGATGGATAGAGCATGATCCTGAGGAGATATGGCAAGGAGTCGAACTCTGCATACAGAGGGCCCTGCAAGCAGCAGAGAACAAAGCTGGCCCCATCAAAGTGAAGGCTCTGGGCATCACTAATCAGCGTGAGACTACACTTGTCTGGGACAAGACTACAGGCAAACCACTTCATAATGCTATAGTATGGATGGACAGCCGGACAGAGTCCATATGCAAACAGATTGAAGAGGAGCATGGCAGCAAGGTGAGCCATCTACATTTTTCACCGTCGTACATACAGCTCAAGTGTAGTGGCATCAAATCATTCAGCAGCTTGGTTTTGTCATAGGACTACTTCCGGCCTGTCACCGGCCTACCCATCAGTACCTATTTCTCATCATACAAGATCAAATGGCTGCTTGACAATGCTCCCAAGGTGCGCCAGGCTGTGCAGTCAAGGCAAGCATACATTGGTGAGCAGCTCAACTCACAACTCTGATTGTTGTAGTGTCGACTTAGGTTTGCTGCAGCACATGCATGTTGTGCATAAGTCAAGGGTCTTGAAGCTTTTGTGCTCACTTCAAGTCAGGTGTTGCACATGACCCTGTCATGAGTAATGCCAATCTCAACCTGTACTGGCCATCCATGCAGCCTGACATTCCTGCACCTCGATCTCTGAACGCTCTGTGAATCAGGAACAATGGACACTTGGCTGATCTACAAGCTCACAGGAGCTAACAGCGGAGGAGTCTTTGTGACTGACGTATCCAATGCTGCCAGAACAAACCTGATGGACATCAGATCTCGGCAGTGGCACCCCAAGACCTGCACCTACTTTGGTCTACAGCCTGACATGCTGCCAGAGATCAAGAGCAATGCTGAAATCTTTGGCTATGTCAAAGATGGCCCCTTGCAAGGTAAGGCATGTGCTGCTGTGCTTGGCACAGTTACTAAAATGTCCACATACGACGCTGAGTCTATACTGATAGGATCTGACTCACATGTCCTGGTAGCTGCATTGTATCAGCCCAATTGTGATGTTTGGCTACAGGTGTGCCCATAGCAGGATGTCTTGGTGATCAGCATGCAGCTCTACTGGGACAGAGGTGCAAGCCCATGGAAGCCAAGAACACCTATGGCACTGGCTGCTTCCTGCTACTCAATACAGGCACGCACTACAAGGTCCTTGCCATCCTCATACCGCACTGAATGCTTCATGCACAAGAATAGATGCTAAGTATGTGGGACCGTGCATCTGACCGCTGCACAAGCAGCATCTCTCAGCATTTGTTGCCCAAAGCTCCATGCATGCTGAAGTAAGGCAGAGTGATTCGGCTTCTTTGGTTCTGAGCTCATCAAAATTCAATCTCATCTCGATGTGCAGGCAGTGAAGCTCAAGAGTCCAAGCATGGCTTGCTGACCACAATTGGGTACCAGCTGGGCCCTGACGAGGCCCCCCAGTATGCCCTTGAAGGCAGCATTGCCATAGGGGGGGCCGGGGTGTCATGGCTGAGGGATCAAATGGGCCTCATTGAGAGTGCAGAGGAGAGTGAAGCCATAGCCAGCTCTGTCAACAACACTGCTGGTAAGCAAGACCTGCCATTGAGCAGCTACTTCTTTTCAAAAAAAAGGTTCTGTGATGTCAGTCAGCCCTTGCTTGTGATGGTGCATCAGCTGCAGTCATTTAATGTAGGCTGGCAGAGCAGGACAGTGTTGGCATGCCTTGGCTCTGCCTTGAACACAAATCACAGCACGCATTTTTACATGTTCCCTGCAGAATGCCTTTTAGATGGCACCTGCTGTTTGTTTAGGTTCTCAGCTGACAGACCCAAAATGCACCTCACCGATGTATGTGGTAACAATTGGCGTACCCAAAAAAGATTCAAAAGCACTGCCAGTAAGTTGACATCTGTCTTGATGCAGGTGTGTATTTTGTACCAGCCTTCGGGGGCTTACTAGCCCCTCACTGGAGGGGAGACGCCCGGGGTGTCATTGTGGGCCTCACCTCTTACACCAACAAGGCTCACATTGTACGGGCGCTCCTGCAGGCCATCTGCTGGCAGGTAGGCCCACCATAACCCCACAACGAATGCCAAAACAGCTGTTCCATATGTTCTGCAGGCGGCTGCCTTGCTGCTGTCAACATTTGTCACATGTTCTCCAGAGGCAACAGATGCTGAGCAGTTTGATGCACCTTTTGTATCTTGGCATGCCGTCAAGCAGACTTGAGACAAGGGAAATCAAATGTATTGACATCTGGCATGTCCAGCAGGCAAGGGAGGTGATCGACGCCATGCAAAAGGATGCACATTTCAGCCAGATACAGCTTCTCAAGGTGGATGGCGGTGCCTCCAACAACAACCTTCTGATGCAGATGCAAGCAGATGCCCTCCAGGTACAGCACTGCTGCAACACCGTGACTGCAACACCGGCATCAGTCATCACAGCAGTTGCTACATAGTGTCCATGCAGGATGGCAGTTTGCAATGTTAACATGTTCACATCTTCACATCAAGTTGTCGCCTGATGTAGAGGACAGGAAGCAGCCTCAGGTCTGCATTGGCAACTTGGCATGACAAGCTTGATCGAATGTAAGTACTGTGCAATGCTTCCCAATGTGCTGCAACATGACGTGTCTGGGCTGCAGATCCCAGTGGAACGGCCCAGTCATCTGGAGACTACCTCCCTGGGAGCTGCCTTTGCTGCTGGCATTGGCATTGGATTCTGGAGCAAGGAGTGGGTGTTGAACGCAAACAAGGGCGCTTTTGACAGCAAGCAAGCTGGCACCTCAGAAGGTCAGACCTGGCAGCCGCACATTGACAAACAAACCAACAATAGCCAGTATGCAAAGTGGAAGAAAGCTGTAGCACTTTCCTACGATCTTGCAGATTTGGCTGAGCCTGATCAAGCACCGCCCCCAGCTTCCTGAGGACAAACCATTGTTGCACCACAGCTTCAAAGCCTGCTGTGCAGACAACATTGCTATGTTGATTTTCTGGATAGGAACTTCAGTTGTGGATTGGACGAAAAGTTTATGCACACAATAGATAGTCTGATTTCGTTGCTTGCACAGCTGCAAACATCTGTGTTGCGATGCTTGCTTGGAGCACATGCAGGGTTGCCATGTGATCCAGCAACGTCATTCAACTTCAGTGTATTCACAGAAAGGTTTCAAATGCTGCAGTGTTATGTCATTGCTCATTTGTAGCAAGATACGCACTGCAGCTGTTACACTTTGGCAACATTTCATACAGGGTCAAGCTTCAGTGCAGTACTAGCAGCTGCTGCAGATGATGAGTCGTACAATGCAAACATGTGCAGGCATTATACTGCTATACTGAGGCAGGCTCGGCTTAGCCCAACTTGAACTACCAGATTGAGCTGTCATAGCAGCTGATTTACATGCTGTGCCAATGCCTAAGATGCTTTATGGATATGTGAGGTTGTCTTGCAGCATTATGAGTGCTGTTGAGTGTTGGTGTACTAGCAGTAAAAAAGCTTGAATGCAATCAAATCTAGATCTATTGTACTCACACTGCAGGTTATATTGCATATACAGTTCAAATGCTGCGACTTTCTCATCAAAATGGAACGGCACTTCTTGACACAGAACCAGTGGGCAAACACAAACAGAAAAATTGAACTCAATCATGACCAACCCCCTCCAGCATGGTTTCATCCAGGTACTCGTCCAGGACTGCTGACATATGCTGCAGGTAATGTTCGTTTGTCACCTCGACCTTGCTGATCTGCAAGTGTGCTGCTGCCAAGTCCAATGCATGCTTGTGAAGCTTCTCCAAAGGCGACTTTGTCAGAGCCTCACGACACATGATATTGCCAATACTAAATGGTGTCATGCCCCTTGCTGCTCCTTTCTTCAGCAGCATGGTGCACACACTCAGAACACGCTCACACTCTGGCCTCAACATGAGACCATGAGACGCCAAAACAGCCAAGTCCTTGGCGCTGTCTAGGCTCTGTATGTACTCAAGGGTGTTGGTATCAAATGGTGCCCGAGCCTGAGGCCAGTACAGCCACTCAAAGGAGATGTCTTGGAAGGTGGCAGGCAGGCAGTAGCCATGATCAATGGGGATGAGGTCCCAGGCAGCCCCATTGCGACGTGCCAGGATGTTGGCACCATTGCGGTCAGTGTTGGCCAGTCTAATGTCCAGCACAGCAATTTTGTGCACCTGCATATAACAGACATGCCACTCAGCAGATGAAACATACAACTGCAGCTGCCTGCTTTGTTCATTGATGTGTGTAAGTGCCACTGAACTGCTGCTTGACATCCAGAGCTTGATCATGCCAATTGCCAGGTCAGCCTGGGTGCAAAACAGTCTTGCACCCAGGAGGTAATGGCCAATCAGACAAAACTGATCATGTGTGAGTAAAATTTGATGCAGATGCATAGCATGCAGGCCAACCAGCAAGAAACTTGTGCTGAAAGCATGCTTCCTCACCTCCTTTACAGCAAAGACAGAGCTGCCCCTCTCCTCACAATCACCATCAGATTTAACAAACTGCTGCAGGCTTCCCAGCTTGGCCTCTTCCAGGGAAACAGCCCCGGTGATGTCAGCACTGGATCTGCGCTGCAGGCAGGTCACCATAGCAGTAGGCGGCACACCAGAGAAGTGCTGATGATCCAGCAAGAATGCTGCCACTTCTCTGACTGCACCCTCACCAGGCTTGATGCCTCGGCGGAGGCCGCTGCCATTGCAGTCAGCGCTGCTGCCGCCGCCCTTGGGATTGTTGATGGCTAGAGGTTCCTCATCCTCAGGTTTGAAGACAGCCACGTTTGTGCCCTCCTCATCACAAATGAAGTAGGATCCTACAAAGGCGCGTGCAATGAGGTTCAGCAGGTGGTAGAGGCCATGCACATCAAATGAACAGGTGATAACATACAGGCGGCCAAGTAGATGCAGCATTCATCAAACATTGATTGCAGCAGTTATGCTGCAGGACAGCATAAAGTAACATCGTCAGCTCAAATTATTGCCTTGCGCCTGCGAAGCTGTGAGGACTGTTTTCAGATCAAGCAGGCTGCTTTGCCACTGCATGCATGCAACCATTGAAACACCAGATTGACAGTCATTGTCTCACCTCCTGTCCCAGCGGTAGCCAGCCTGGGTGCGAAGCCCTTAGCCAGGCCAGCTCGTGCCTTCTGCCATCCCTCAAACAGCTCATGCTCTGGACTTGACAACATTGGAGATGTGCTTAGTGTCAGAGTAGGCGACGGCTCAAAAGGTGCCAGCTCAAGCACACTTCCCTTGTCAATGCCATACTGCAGTAGCGGTTTGGAGCAGGACAGGACTTTGCCATTGTACAGCAGGCTGTGGGAGTCTGCAGGCAGGCCATGGTTGTCTTCAAGCTTCCGCTTGACTGTGTCTGCAGTGTCGCCACGCGAGATTGACAGCTCAAAGTTATTGTCGTGGGCATGGTGCCAGCCGAGCTTGGCTGGTCGCTGAATGACCAAGTGCACTACTGCCTCTCCTGCTGCATCCCCTGACGGGTCTACTGAGTCAGGCAGAATGCAAAAATCCTTGCTGTCCACCACTTGGCTGCGCAATATCAAACTGCAGCACAATGGCATAGAATGAAAATTTGTCAGGTCCAGCTCACAAGGCTCAGAGCATGACACCAAGCAGTCAAATGTTTGCACGGCAGAGACATGTAACAGTGGGCTGGGTCAAGATGCAGGGAGCAAAAAGAGATGTGAAACTAGTCACCTGGTCTGTGAAGGAGAGGGTTGAATGGACTTCGAGGTGACCAGAGAGTGAGTGAGTGCACTTCTTGGGGAGAGTGTCTTGGACGGAGCATCTGAGAGGTCAAAGATCAGTGGCTTTGCGCTTTCAGTGTCCAAGCTCACAGACGACACATCTGACAACTTCACAAAGACATGCAAGTAGTCTGGGTTTGCTGAATTTCTCCTAGCCAGCTGCCCAACCACCTCATGCTCCATAAGATCTCTGTCTCCCAAAATCTGTGATGCAAGCAACAAGAATCATGCATGTTCTATATGCTTCTATAGCAAACAAGTGCATGTTGGATCCAAGCAAATGCAGCACACTGTTGCGCACCAGAGAGCATTTGGCTTTATCTGCATGCCAACCCTTCAAGTTCTGCAGCTTCAGGCGGACATCTTTGACTGTCGAGCTGATAGGAACTTGCACCGACTCCAGGTAGGGAGAAGTCCCAGGCCTTGTGCGCTTCTGTTCCAGATATAGGGTGATTTCTGGAACATGTCTGTGCTCACCGCTGGCTCTTCGCTGTCGACTCGGCGATGACAATGCCGAGCCGTGGCTGCGCACTGGCAAATCGACTGAGCGCTGCATCAAGCTTGGAAGAGCCATGTGACACGGGAGAAGACTGGCTTGGCAAAAGCGATGAAAACATTAAATGCTGCTGTGGACAGGCGAGTTCAGGCGCTTAGGTCTACTGTATCCATTCAAGTGCCAAATACGCTCGCGGTGGATGAAAAATGCAAAACACTTTGCAGTGTCCTGCTTCCGCCGGCAACTGTCCACTGGAGATTGAACGCAATGGAACAGATTCTAGAAGCTGACGGAACGAAATCCTGATTCAATGCTGCGCTGTGATGGCTACTGAATCCCGGGTCAAGCTGGTGACCAACAAGCGTTCTGGAAAGGGCTCATGTATCCGGGTCGTGAGTATGTTCGCGACGCTGACACAAAGGAGTGCAGCTTCGACTTGATAGCTTCCAGGGACGGAAGAAGAGCAATGCATTGCCAGCACACGTAAATTTTGAAATCTACGACCTTTAAAATCTAATGAATGAATGAAATGACTGAAATCTTGACGGGCAGATGCAGTTCTGCCAGAGTGCGAGGCTGTGACCCTATGCAATCAACTATGCAACCCTAATGAGAACGCCTGAGCATTACTGTGAGAATAACTCGCTTGCGCTGGCGTGCTCGTTAGGTACAAGGCTTGCAAAGTCGGGTTGCTACTTGTCAAGCCAAGTCGGCAGTGAAGACTTGATCATTGCTGGTCTGCTCTTCAATCACCATGGCAGCGGGTGCGCAACCCAAGGCGCGAAGTGGCGGTCTGGGGAGATGGATGAATACAATGCCTTGGTACGCAAATGCGCTCAGCGACAACATGTTGACGATGTGCGCAACAGCGTGCGCATTCTGCATAACGCTCTTGCGGTGTGAGCGTTATACATCAGGTTGTGCGAGTTGGCGATATATGCAGGACATTTCTCTTCATAGCTCTGCAATGTTTGGGTGGTCTCTTCTTGTGCGTGGCTGGCCAAGCCCTGGACATGAAATCGCCACTGGTGTTCAGCATTATCCTTGGGCGCTGGCAGCACCCTGTTCCTCCAGCGCACCTCTTGCTTGTGCCAATGTGGAGCATAGTAACCTGTAAGTTCTGAATTGGCTCGCATTGGCCTCTCCAGCTTATCGTTGTTTGGATGGCAACCTACAATCCTTCTCCATCAGAATAACCTGCACATTGCAATTTATAGCACGTATACGGAGTTCACTTTTGGCTTTATTGCTGCGCTTGCTGCTGCAGTTACGGTAACAGCGCTGGCTGGCAAAGGGCTGCCGTGGTGTCGTTTGAGTGTTCTGTATACATTACCACTTCTCCACATTCTTGAGGCTGCAAAGGGGTGGAGCTGGGCTTTTGACCCTGACTCCTACCACTTCCATCTGGGCTTCACCTTCTTGATCACCTCTGCGGTCTTTGCTGCAATCTATATTCATGCCACCTACATCTGGGACAACAGATGGTGGAGCCTGCAGCATGTTGATAGCCAGGATCCTTTGATGTCTGTGGACTGGGATGCTGTCTTAGCCAGCACTGCTCTCTCCTCCCAGACTGCTTCAGGTATCAATGCAAGGAGTAGATATCAGATGTGCTGAATGTTTAAAAGCAGCTGCAAACTCTTGCCCAACATGCTGTCAACTGCATCCACAACACTGAGATGGCGCACAGATTATCCATCACAGTAATTGCTGTTTGGCAAGTATGGTGTCTGTGCATGCACAAAGCACACATTTACTATACACTGTTACCAGCAGGAATGACAAACTCTGCTTGATGTAAGTCCATTGTCACCTGTCCTTGATGTATCATTTTTTGGTGCAGAGCATCTCGTGTGGAAGACGTGGGCACTGAGTTCTTTTGGGCAGGCTTCAGTATCAGAGAGTGACATGACTGAGGCCAATGATGGTGATGTTGTGCCTGTGGTGCCTACTGTGTCACACTGGTCTACTTTGTATTCTCAGGTATGGCCTTACCTGTGTCTTGCATGTACAGTCAAGTCTCATCATTACAGGCAGCATTTGGAACAATTCCTTCTGTTATGCAGCAGGCACTACTTTGCAGTAAGGTCTTGCATGCTGGAGGCATGTGTTCATGTTGCCTTTTTGGAAGATTGCACTTACATGTGCATCCCGACCTACAAGGTGTTCATTGATCTGCTGTATGATTGCTGTGGCTGAAAATGAACGTGCTCTGCAGGCACACTCAAGGGGTTTGTTTGACAAGAACATGGCGTCACTTGGTGCTACCTCAGCATCACCTTCAGGCATCACCCACTCTGCTGCGTCACCCCTCAGAGAACCTGTCATCACTCATGCACCCTCACAACCTGCTCCTGAGGCTGCTGCACCTCTCCCTGGGGGTCTTGCTGCCACCCCTCAGACTGCTTCCATTGCCACCTCCATCCCAGGGACTGCCCCTGCTACCCCTGGGATGGCTCCCACCAGCCCCAAGACCGCTGCAAACACCCCCACTGGTGTTGCCATCAGTGTTGAGGCTCCTCGGACTTCCATTGGGGGTACCCTTCAGGCTCCCAGGGGTGCTTCTACCTCTGTACCCACTCCTGGGCCTGGGTCCCCTGTTGTGTCAACCAAGGCAGAGTCGGTTCCTGGTGCAGCTTCCACTCCTATCTTGACATCTGCTACAGCTGGCCCTTCAGTCATCCCCAGCGCTCGCACTGCTCATCCAGCAGCTGCAGGAGCAGCCATTGGTAACCCTTTCATTGTAATTGTTAGATTTCATTGTGGGTCTGCTAGCTGTTGGTTCTCTCATCATGTCTGTGTGTCTGTGTCAATGTCTCAACATGACATCATGTCCTGCATTCTTTGTACAGTGTGGTGCAGCTAACGTCTGCTGTACCTTTCTTTATGCCTCCCCTGCACAGCCTGTTGAGTCAGTTCCAGTTATGTCTGTTACAAATTCTCCAATGATGACCATGGTGCATATCTTGTATTGTTCGTGCAGGTGATGGTGCTGGCGGTCGCCCTCAGCCAGTGAAGTCAGTTGTTTACACCAGCACACCCAAGCTGGTTTCAGATGCCTCCTCTCATGCTGCCATCCTGCCTGCCAAGTCTACCTCAGCAGAAGACACCAAGCTTGCCAAGTCTACCTCAGCAGAAGACACCAAGCCTGCTACCCCTGCCGGCAAGGCTGCCACCAAGCCTGCCACCAAGCCTGCCACCAAGCCTGCCAAGGCTGCTAATGGACCTACCGACAAGGTGGACATTGAGACTCATGGGAGGGCAGCTGGTCAGTCTACTACAGTGGTGGACATCAGGTCTCCAGAGCACCCTCAGGAGTACATTCCTGCTGTCAGGACCGCCTTCAAGTCTGCTAGTCCCTCCGCAAAGCAGTCTACCACAAGTGGAACTGCTGGGAAGCAGCCCCTAGCCAGCAACACTGAGGTAAGAGTGAATTTTCAGGGTTGACAGGCCATGTGCAGCACACACATGACTGCGTCACAAGGTGACGGTACACATCGCCTCATGTGCAGCAGGCCAAGTGTTAGCAACCTGAGGTTTGATTGCACTGTGCCTCTACCTTGCAGTGTGCGCCTTGACTGGATTTGTAACAAAGTAGATCAATGCAGGTGTGCGCGGTTGTGTGCTATGCACTTCTATCGATCCTGTGTCATGGCACCTTTACAGTCATATAATTCCGTTTGACACCAGTGCGGCAGTATTGACTGGCTCAAAGAAATTGCCAATATAAGTCATGAGCTTCTTAGCTATCAATCCTGCTTTGCCTGCAGGCCAGTGCAGCCAAGAAGACGTCCAAGATCAACAGGCAGGGGTCAACTGGCATGACCCCTCTTCAGAGGGCCAGGAGCGAGCTGTTGGTGGTTCATGAGAGGTTCAAGGCACGCACTACAAGGCGGGGAAGGCAGAACCGCAACCCCCAGGACCAAATGCCTGCTAATGTCAGGGATGGCAGCGACACGGTAGTGGAGCAGGCCAACAAGACCACTCTCAGGGACAAGATCAGGAGGACCTTCAGCCCAAGGAGAGGTAAGCTTACTGTGCAGCTCACCAGTCATTCTGGGAGGTGTGATTTGCGTGGATCAAGGACACATGTCAGGTCTGACCACATGCTTGCTGCCCACTCATGTGCACACCAACATGACCATAGACACAGACCCAGCAGCCCTATTGTTATAGCCCATCAACATCAAGTCGTCCAGCTCTTCTGGGTATTCCTGTATGTCCAGCACTCATCTCTTCTCTGGTGTCACTGATTATGCACTGCTCCCAGGGTGTGTTTTGCATGAGAAGTTGTGACATTGAATAATGTCCTGCAGGGTAGCTGTTCCGGTGCTTTGTCTCAGAAGGGGCATCCTCCAACCCTCCTTCTGCCCTGCTTCTTCCAATTTTGTGAGTTAGTCTTCACTGGCGTTGACAACAACATCAGACAGGATGTGTAGGACAAGTAGGGCATCTCCTGGAGTTGTCACTGATATAGTCAGCTTTCTGAAACGTTTTGTCTGTATGTTGCGATGTGAACGTTGTGCCTCCACAGAAAGACTGATGAGTGATCACCATTATGCAAAACATGTTTCCAGCGTTGAAAAGGCAGCATTGATACAGAAGTCACACTGTCCATCCTCCTGAACTGTGCAAGTTGAGTACTCACTGGTGCAACCTCATCTGCACATTGAAACATGGTGACAGCGTTAATGCTACGTACATCGCAGCATGCATGTCTAAAGCGATGCTGAGTCATCAAATGTCACAGGCTGGATAGCCATTGTGGCACCCAAGGCCAGCCATCATGGTTGATCAAATCTGCTATTTTTGCAAGTAACAGAGCTGAATCAACTCACATTTGGAACAGTGCCACTGAACACTTGTGCTGAGTCTACCAAGATGTTCATATCAGGAACTTCAAGCTCAAAAATGAATTGTTTGTGTGTTTTTAAAAGCTGAAGTTGCTCAATAAGAGGCAACAGTGCAGCGTGTTTAAGCTCTGCTTTGCAATCAAGCATTGATCCCACAACAGTTCCACCACAATGCACCATAGGACAGTCCAAGGCTATGGAACAACAGGGTGACAGGAAGCGGGCAGTCACAGCATCACCTGGCATCAACTAGCTTATGCACAGGGTCTTCAAGCTCCTCTCCTTCTGATAGTCATACACGTTCCTGCATCCTCGCCATTTTAGAATTGTGAGGTTAGCAGTCATCATGATCTGGTCCAGGAAGAGCATTTGATGCCAGCACACAGCTAATGTCATATGTGGCTGATTCTTCCGAGCTATATCAAGCTGCAGGTCAGCCAACATTGTCAGCCTGTTGTCCATTTGAAGCTAAGTACCCTGCGACATGCACATGAGGTGCAAGCATGCGCCCAGCCAAGGTCTGTTCATGCGCTCAACAAAATCCAAAGTCTTGACGTGAAACCCAAGTGGGTCAAACAAGGCAAAGTCGACATCAGCGGAACATGAACTTGCTCAATTTCATTGTCAAAGGCAGACACAGGCTCTACTGTTGTCATAACACTCTTTACCAGTCTAGCAAATGCAAAGCTGTGCAGGCGAAAAACTCCCGTTTGTGAACTCAATACTTCCAGCTTCTGCAATATTCTGAAAAGCTTGACGGCATGTACCCATGACTCTCTTCAAGTAAAGGTTCGCCGAATGTCTTGCATGGGTGAAACACTTTTGTATAAGGCCAGGCTGCTCGAGTGGGGCAGAGCACCCAGCGGCACCAAACATAAAGAGTCTGCCTCCTCGTCTGGCCTACCCAGCTCACAGCAAGTCAAGCAGGTAAACGCTGATAGCAAGCTTACTATCCTGTCAACTGGATCGAGAAGCACCACAGTAGCTAAGCTATTCCCGGGTAGTTCAAAGCGATCTCATCTCATGGAATGTCACAGTCTCTGATATACTTACCACCGAAGCGCTGTTACGCTGAAGCCACCGGCTCAGACTTAGCACAGCGTATGAAGACTCTATGTGACCATACAGGCAAGATGACACGCCAGGTCAACCTCTGACAAAGCTTTTGCAGACAAGCAGCAGTCTGTAATCCACACTGACTATCAGCCCCAGTGCCCTCTACTTTCCACCACTTGAAGTTGCCGGCTTTACTTAAGCCGCTTCAGCGAGCTCGGTTCGACTTGCCAAAAGTTGATTGGCAGGACGCAGTTCTGCCACAGCTCGTTAGGGTTAGGGTTAGGATGCAGAAGCGCGTCGCGCTGTGGCTTGTCAGAGAGTTGCACCTACCACACCCGTGTCAGTACGTCGCATAAACTGCAAGCGGCCGGCAGGGTAACATGGGGCTACCGCGCCCGACCAGCCGATTTGGGAGGTTCAAGCGCGACCATCAGTGGTAGGTGACACCGTCTGCTCAACACGAGCTGCAACACGTGGGCACATCAGTGTCTCTGCGCTTGGTACCCTTCGTAGTTGCTACAGAATTGCTCACAGCTTACTTCTGCACTGGTACTATGTATGCAGGGTCCTAACGACGTTTTATCTCGCTTTCGAAATTGCCGGTGGAGTTGTATTGTCCAACGCAGCACACAGAGTGGATGACTCCCAGTCAGTGTTGACCAGCTTATTTCCCGGGCTGTCGAAGCTCCCGGCAGCGTTGAGCCACCTCCCTGTCTTCTGCCTGGCAACCTGTGAGTGCTCTGTCCTGCTTGCAACTTTTGCACATATTGTATTGCACAGTACTGCATTGGTTCTGGAGATGGTCAGGGTGCATAGGTTGCGACTTGAACAAGACATAGCTCTGTCATTCACTGCTGCTCATTGCTTGTGTGCAGGGCTTGTGGCAGCCTTCTTGGGCTCTGGGCTGCCACTGTATCGTATGGCTGTACTGCATAGGATACCATTCATCTATATGCTGAAGTGGATGAAGACATGGTGCTGCATTGACAGTCCCGCATCCCGTTTATGCCCAGTTCTCGGACTGTTCTACCTAGACTTGTTACTCATCTTCTTCCAGCAGTTATACTACCCTGGTACTGTACGACTGGAAGATGGAGCCACTCCGCTCTGCTTGCTGGATTGTCCAAAACTTTGGGCTGAAGAGGCTGGACTGGTTGACGAGCAGAGCAGTGAGGATGACGAGCTGTCAGATGAGGATGCGCCAGGTATCAAACTCTATCGATGTCATTGCTTTTTGCTGTCCAAAGTTTCAGTCAAACTCGCACCTTTCGCGTACATTGTCAGTGCGGTCCTGTGTGAATGTGCCTCAGATCAGCAAGATGTCTTACAGCAGCAAGCCAACCATGAAGTTCATCACTGTTGATTTTGTGTTGGTGCAGCTCCTGCCACCACAAGGCTGGCCACAGTGGGCAATGCTGCTATCGCCTCCCTTCTCCGCGGCTTTTGGCCTCTCAGTTCCCATGGCCAAGGACCCAAGGGCAATGGTGTTTCACCTGCTGTGTCCTCTGCGCGCCTATGCCATTCCTCTGGCTTGGCCTTCATCTACGAGCAGGTGAGCTGCTTTCTTCTTGAAACGCAGTCCTAACCTACAATCAACGGGCAGCACTTGTCAAAGGAACAATGCACTTGTTGGACGTGCCTGTCAAGCAACATACCAGGTTATAGCTTCCCTGCCCACATAGCCTGACACTTTCGATGACCAGTTCAAGCGCAGAATTGCTGCTCAAATCTAAGCCAGCCACCGAGGCAGCTATCGAACCTTCACCTCTGTTAACTTATGAAAATCACATTTGTAGATTCAGGCTATTGCACTGTTACCCACGGCATACTCAACACCTGCTCTGTCTTCTAGGCATATGCCAAAGGTGCCTTCAACCAGAAGATTGCCCGCGCTCGTGACTCAGCTTCAGGCAGAGGCCCTGCTGCTGCAACTACTCCTTCCGGTTCTACTTTGCCCTCAAGGTCTGCTTCCAGTGCTGACCCTGCCAACCCCAGGGCTGCAGCCCCCGCTCCTGGAGGGGCTCCTAGCCCTCCCCTTGCTCCTGGAGGTGCCAGTGGTGATGTGTCTGCAAGTGCCACCAACAATGTTAGTTTTGTCGGTACGCCTCTTCATCATCGCTGTCACCTGCGACTTTCCCTCAACATGTGTCATTGCAACCAAGCTGGATATCTGACCACCTGTGAAGATTATCCTGTTTGGCGTGCTCCTGTGTTTTGGCGGACAGCTCAGGCCAGATGTGTACATGGTTGTCAGCTGTACTCTCTGCGGTCTAGCAAACTTGTGCTCAGCTACATTGTTGTGCTGCCTGTGAGGCGTCAGCCATGCTTCCCAACGTGAGCCCCAACCTTGCTTCGCTATGTTGCGCGCGCAACCTCTGCAGGTCATGCAAGTGTTGTAGACTTCACTCGCGTCATTCATGCTGACTGTGCAATATGTGTACAGGTGGTGGAGTCGAGTCCCCCAGGCCCATCCAGTTCACCACCTACCCCAAGCTGCGCCCTGGTAGCAGTGGACCTGGTGCTGCCAAGATTTCTGGCCGGCCAACCACCAAGGCTACCCTAGGGATGGACATCGGGTCCTCAGACCCCTCAGAGGGCCTGATTCCAGCACGCAGGGCCCCCTCATCCTACCCTCTTGGCAAGGCCCCCGGGGTGTTGTCCCAGGAGCCTGGCATCACTACTGCTGGACAGGAGTCCTTGACTGGAGAGTCACAGGTGAGTGTGTTTGTGTGACTCTGAATTTCCAAGCAATGATACTCAGCACTTTCTGTATTTATTTAGATCCTGTTGCATTCCCTTGTTAACTGTTATAGAATACACTGTTACAGAATACACAGCAGCACATATAGCCCAGCTTGTGATAGCATAAAAGTGGTGCTACATGTTGCTTGACACTTCTGCCTGGAAGGGACAAGCTTCCAGATTGTGATGCCCCGCAGCCTGGCTTTTATCAGCTAATTGCATCCTGCTGTTGTGCTATTTAGCTACAAAGAGATCCAGGGCCCACGTTGTCACACTTGCACCTCTGCAAAGCTTCTCTGAAGCGGCCAGACTAGGCTTGCACCTACTGTGCTGTTGATGGCAAAGTTTTCAATCAAATCTTGTTGATGCTGCTACAGGAGGCTGCACCCCAGCCACAGCCCAAGCTTGAGAAGCAGGGGTCTGGCCTGAAGAAGGGCCTGAAGAAGGTGAAGAATGGGGTCAGGAACATGACAGACAGGGTGAAGGATCGGACTACAAGAAGGCTGAACAAAACCCCTGGCCCTGTCTCCACCCCCGCTGCCCCTCCTGCTCAGGGCTCCACTTCTAGTGGCAGTGAGCTGCAGAGGGGTGGCAGCCTGAAGGACAAGCTGAAGAAGAAGTTCAACCGCAGCAGAAGGGGTGAGATCTTTGTTCACATTGACTTGGCTAGTTCACTGCTGCACAGGTCTAGACATATGACTACAATTCACTGCAGTGTTTGGTGTGACAGCAAGATGTGAAGGAATCAGCCAACAGCTGTTGCCCACTGCCAACACACCTGCGCACCAGGCTCACTATGCTGTCTAATCATGGCTACCATAACAAAGCTGGTCACATAACATGCAATGCTCTCATATTTACAACAGCCTATTGGCAACACGCTGTCTCACATTATGCTGAGAACTGTGATCCCTGCATGTATGCCTGCTTGCACAGGTATGCAGTAGCCTAACAACATATGCCAATGCCTGATTTGCAGGTCATGACAATCTTATGTATGCATGCAGGGCAGGAATCATTTGTGTAAGGAGTGCACACTGTTGGGTGTTCCTGGAGTTGTGTCATGACTCGATCGACATGGGTAAAATTTGTTTAGATAGCTGTCGCCTTTGATTCTATGAAATAATATATCCTGCACTGCATGTCAGATCTGTCTGTCCACCCTTTGTGGGACCTTTGCTTCGATCACTTCTGTAGTTGCCCAGGGCAGATGTACGCTTTCACATAGCTTGTGCTTCTCATGCATTACTTCTCAGACGTATGCGTGGACATAGCCTTTTACAGTCGCACATGTGTGCTCTGCTGTAAGGTACACCTGAAACATTTCTGCCTACCCAATGGGATGGCTAATTGGATGCATTCCAAGTCATGCAGTGCACAGCATGCATCGCATGCAAGTCCCAGCAGTCGGAAATCAGTCTTGCCGCCTGTGACAGGCTTTCATCCCTGTCATTCCCCTACAATCATACGTTGGTGTTGCCTTATTGGGACACCCGAACTTACGTGCTTTCTTTGACGGCAAGCAAGTGATCTCCAGATCACCTTGAAGCTGGTGTCACAGGCGGGCCTCAGGTTCCTGCGAGTAGTCCTGGTATATCGGGCTTGCCCTTCGCAGAAATAGCTAGAGTGGTGCAAATCACTGGCAAGGGCCTGCCAGCTCTCGTCCTGCGCTACCTGTAAACTAGCTAGTTAGCATGCAAACACAGATTGCGCTTGATACATGACCCAAAACAACTATGAGGCATTGCAAAACCTCAAAGCCAAAGTTCCGCATGAGGCAGACGATGTGACCGGTGTTGGAGGGGACGAAAGCGTCTCAGAGGCCCTCAGCAAGAACGTCTTCTCCAGCTATGTGTGTACCTCAGTCAGAAATGGGGTACCACATCCAGGAGACATTGCTGAGCCTACATCCCTCAGGTCTGACATCAGCTTTGCAACACTCATTGAATGCGTGCCAGTGTTGTGCTTATCATCTGTGCCTACTTGTGCAGTGCTATTGCGCTGCCAGCAACCAGCTACCCTCTTTGGGACAGCATTCCAGCAAACGTAGTCGACTCAGGCAAACTCAGCCAGCTGCAGTTGGAAGGAGTACTGTACGCATGCACCAAGCACCAGCAGTTCCTTCCTGGGGGTGACCGTAAGTATGCTTGCCTGTTGCGCCCAAGCATAATTATGATGGTGGTAACATGCACTGTCTCATACACAGCAAAAGACAGTAGCAACTGAGCGGTATCAAGAACCAGCTGCATAGCAGCATGTCAGGCATGCTGCAAAGCCCAATCGTTTAGTAGAGTAGTCTTCATAACCACTCTTATGGATGACATCGTTCTGTGATGCAACAGGTGCTGGATTTTTCATTGGTGATGGAGCAGGGGTGGGCAAGGGCCGCCAGATTGCTGGCATCATTCTGGACAACTTTGCGCGCGGCAGACGACGCCACATCTGGATGAGTACCAGCTCTGATCTGCACCATGATGCTGAGCGTGACCTGCGCAGCCTGGACTGCTACCTCAACATCATCAACAATTGTCAGACACTTGACAAGGAGACAAGGGCAACTGGCTTGGCCAGGGACATGCAAGAAGGGGTTCTGTTCATGTGAGAGCTGCTGCTAACGCCAGCGAGGACAGGCACAACTGTCTCACCAAGCATTTTCCATGCCCAAGCAACTTGCCTGTTTCTCAGGGCCGGCAGATGCATGCTGCACTCTTGCATGAGATCAGGCTCTAGAGCTGACCTGACATTCAAAATAAGTCAGTGGAATGAAACATACTCTGCACAAAGTCACTGTTCCCATTTGAAATGTCAACTGGAGGCTGCAAGAGCTTGAAAGTTCTCGCTCTGAAAAGTCCTGCTGCCTTTGGCCTTTCTGCCAGAGTCAACTTTGTTGTTGCAGGACATATACCACACTGATTTCCCAGATGAAGGGCAAAGGGAGGCTGCAGCAGGTGGTAGACTGGTGTGGAGGCCCCTCCTTTGATGGCTGCATAGTCTTTGATGAGTGCCACAAAGCCAAGAACTTTGTCCCTGGCAAGGAGGCTCAAAGTACCAAGGTCAGCACAGTCACACTGCCACCTGTGGCACTTGCTTATGCAAATCATCCAGACATGCAAGCAGGCTTGTTGAGCATGTGGGCATCAAGGGCTTGCTCCCATCCTTACACATGTGCATACAAAGCTGCTTTGCTTGTGCAGCTCAAGGAACCACAATCAAAGCCATTGAAAGTCCAAATCTGCAGACCAGTATGCAAAGCAGGTTTCACTGAACCTGACTGTACCTGACAGGTGGCCAGCTGTGTCTTGCAAATACAGCAGATACTACCGCGCGCTCGGGTGGTGTACTGCAGCGCCACAGGCGTCTCTGAGGTTGGCAACATGGCCTACATGACACGGCTAGGTCTGTGGGGCTCTGGTTCAGCCTTTCCTGACTTTGAGGCTTTCCTTGATAGTATGAAGAAGCGAGGAGTGTCATTCATGGAGATGCTAGCCATGGAGCTGAAAGCTGAAGGCAATTATGTCGCTAGAGGTCTCTCGTTCAGGTAGTGTCTGTGGCATACACCCGGTATACGCAAGGTGGGCTTGAAGATAGTGACAAGATGGGCTGAACATTCTGAGATGGCATGCATGCTGCAACGCCAGCAGTGTCAGCTTTATTATCAGAGTCGAGTCAGGGTCAGGCTTGGGTCGTGCTTGTGCTTGTCAAGAGCAGACAGAGTACACCTTTCTTGACACTCTAATGCTGCAACCTGCATATATGCTTGTGTGCTGATGCAATGAGTTTGGAGTCTCATGTAAAACAAACTCAGCATTCCATTTTGCCTGGCAAATCCATTGTAGCCAAATACCTGACAACAAGCTTGAGAGCCTGTGAGGGTTCATTCACTGACAACTGCAACACCATTGGATGATTTGCAGACAGGCTGAGTTCATGGAGCTGCAGTGCAATTTGACAGCCCAGCAGCAAGCAGTGTATGATGCTTCTGTGGACTTATGGCAGAGCCTACGGCATGGTTTAGCTGCTGCTCTTGTGCACACCAACACAACCAGCCGTGAGCTGTGGAAGCCATTCTGGTCTGCACAGCAGCGCTTCTTCAAGTTGCTCTGTGTGTCCTTGAAGGCAAGTGCTGATCTAGAACCCTGATGGTGTCCTGCAAACAGTCGAGCAGCCTGGTGTTGCACATATCGTGCGTCACAAGTCCACTAGCTCATTACCCTGCTACACCTTGTCGTCATTGGTATGTGGCTGTGTGCATCATTGCAGCTGCTGCTGAATGGATGGTGCAGCTTCAGGAGCTCGGTTCTCCAGCAGAAGGATGTCAAGCTGCGCTATCAGCAGCAATGCGCCAGATAAAAAAGGCCGTCATGCCTATATGCCATAAGTTCATAAATCTCCTGTTATCAGAGTCATGCCTGGTTCCATCTGTGTTGTATGTGCCAGCCCAGCAGCAACATAACATAGCACTGTGCATGGTGAAAGGATTTGGTCCCGACTGCAGGTGCCAATAGTTGCAGCAGAGGCTAAAGCAGCTTTGGCAGCTGGGCAGGCTGTGGTCATTGGGCTGCAATCCACCGGCGAGGCTGCAGCTGACGCCATGCAGCTTGAGCCAGGCCAGATGTGCGGCTTTGTGTCTACCACGCGGGAGCTGCTATCTCGCTTCGTGACCCAGCACTTTCCAGTGCGCTATGAGCCTGGACCCAACGAGCCCGCAGGTATAAATGAGGCTGCATGCTGTTCAGCTGAGACATTAAGCTGCCCACCATTGTTCTCCAGTGTGTGCCAGAACACCTCAGTGCCTCCGGCCTATGTGGGATGGAATCAAATGTTGCAAGAAAAGTGATAGCACATGCAGCGAGAGCTAGGTGCATTCCCTTGACAGCTGCCAAAAGGCTTTGCTTGTGGCATCAAGTTGAATATTCCCAGAGAATTGATAACACATGCACCATGAGCTTGGTGCATGCCTTGGCAGTCCATCCCAGCTCTGGGTGTCAACCTAAATAGAGTTAGCTCAAATAGCAACAGTACAAAGCTGTTGACAGTTCATAATGGATGCATGCAGATGCTGACAGACCAGAGGTTCCGGAGTGTATAGCAGCAAAAGACAGCCTGCTTCAACGTATCAGTGCCGTGGACTTGCCTGCCAACTTCCTGGACGAGCTGGTGCATCAGCTTGGAGGCCCAGGTGAGCAGTGTAGCACCCGTCTCCTGCATTTCAGCCAGTGCTTGTCTCCCTGAGCTTGTGGGAGTGATACCGCAAATCTGAGCACCTGAAAAGGTTTAGATGCACAGCCTGGGTCACGTTAGTCTACATCGATGCTTGCAGAGAGATGTCAGGCTAGTCATAGTTTGCTGTCAGATAGATGACATGCAATTTTGTTTCAGGCGCTGTGGCAGAGATGACAGGTCGCAGAGGTAGGGTGGTTGCAGATGCAAGGGGGCGTGGCGTTTATGAGCTCAGAGCCAAGCCAGATTCCACTGAAATGGACTCACTGAATGTATCAGAAACAGGTGACTACTGCACAGAGCTGAGTCAGTCTCCATGACTGCAGTGTGCTGCACCCCAACACATGTGTCTCTGCTACTGCAGCCATGTGCATCTTTCCAGCTTTTCACCTGTGCATCAGATTGTAGACTGCCAGAAAGCTTGTCTGTACAGCATTGATGCAGTCAGCAGTGAATCTGGTTATGCTGTTGCAGCTGCTTTCATGAGAGGAGAGAAGTTTGTGGCCATAGTGTCGGATGCAGCTAGTACTGGTATATCCTTGCATGCCTCGGCGGCTGTGGTCAACCAGCGTAGGCGAGTGCACCTCACCATTGAGCTGCCATGGTCAGCAGACAAAGCCATCCAGCAGCTGGGCCGATCCCATCGTTCCAATCAGGTCACCGTCCTGAAATTGCATTCTGCAGTCAGCACCTGCTTTTCATGTCAGCTTAGCCATCTTATGTAAGTTTGTATGGCTCCTGGCTGTTGCTAGGCATAAGCATTATACATGTAGCTGCATGTGTAGCCTTACCGGCAGCCTGTCCCAAGCCAGCCCACCAGCAAGCACTGTGTGACATGCTGTCGATGTATTGCAGCATGATACTGTGACATCAGGTCTGTGTGACCCAAATTATCATGTGGCCTGCTCAGGTGACTGGTCCCATCTACAAGCTGGTAGCCACCAATCTGGGTGGTGAGAAAAGGTTTGCAGCAGCAGTGGCACGCCGGCTGCAGTCCTTAGGGGCGCTCACGCGTGGCGACCGCAGAGCAGCCTCAGGCATCGACCTCTCAGAGAGCAACTTTGACAGCCCACTGGGTCGCAAGTCTCTGAGGAGGATGTATGACTGCATCATCCAGTGCAGCCCCTTGCTGCCTTCTGGTGTCACCCTGGCAGAGGTCCTGGAGGGCAGCAGTGCCAATGATGTCAAAGACATTGTTGCCTCCCTTCCTGACAGCGGCACCATCAGTGCAGCGGCAATGATCACTGCAGGTGATTGTCTATCCTCGTAGCTGTCATCTGCTATAGTTTGGTGTAGGTATGCATTCATCATGCACTGACTTTTGCATGTGCGGATTTCACTTTGCAAACTGATGTGTTCAGCGCATTTGCAAGCTTCCTTACACACAGGACTTTCTGCTGTCCTCAAGGTCTGTGGTTCAATCTCTGCTTGACAGCAGCTGCATAACTGCCGACACTGCAGCAACCACGCCGCCTGGTGTATAGCTCATGTGCCTTCAGTTGCCACAGAGCTGCTTACATTCGTGGGCTGTGTTATTCTGCAGTTGAGACCTTGCATGATCAGCTTAGAGACTGTGTAGACCTGATGGGCATTGGGTTGGGAGCCTCAAGGGCTGACACGGTTGCAGAAGAGGGCACAGCCATCACCAAGGATCAACCCAAAGACATTGGAGACGTCAGGTTGGCGCTGCGCACTGCATGTTTCTCATTCATACTTGCCTGGCAGCAGACTTTTGCATTTGTCGGCATGGCATAGCGCATCTTGCTGATGCATTGTCACTGACATGTTGCTGTGGGCCAAGGCACACTGCCGATTCTGAATTTCAGCTGCACCTGGAAATGAGTCTCATTTTAGGTGAAAAACAGGCTTGTACAGTCCAGCAAAGATGTTTGATAGCCATTCTGCTGCTGTGACTGATTTGCTGGGTCATCAACTGCAGCTGTCTCTTCCTGAGTGCAAATGGGACAGTGGTGCATTTATGCAGGCGGTTCCTGAACAGGCTACTGGGCTTGCCTGTGGCTCGGCAGAATTTGCTTTTCAGCTATTTTGCGTGCACCCTGACGGCCGAGATCCGTGCAGCCAAAGCAGAGGGCCGCTACTTTGAAGGCGTGTCCGACCTGTCTGGCAGCAATATCACCGAGATCCTTGAGCCCAAGGTCAGAACCTGTAGGGTTTGGCATGCCTTGCTGCTGCTCATGGCTTTCTAGTTTGCAGTGCCTGCATTCAAATGCAAGTGTTTGCCCACTCCATCATCATCATCATGTGAGCACAGCATGTGGCTTCATACCTTCTAGTCATGCATATTGGGACTCATTTGCGCACATTCTTGGCTTCTCAGGCAAAACTATTTTTCATACAATCAAGCCAGTCCCAGCTTGTGTCGTTCACATGCAGACCTTGTGGGTGGACCCGTACAATGGACTCAAGACTCATCAAAACGATATCATCTTTGACAGAGGCATGTCATTTGAGGCAGCCTGCCGGAAGCTTGAGCATGAGAAGGGAGCAGATGATTCCAGTGGCTTCAGGCGCAGCAGGCGGCCCATCTTTGGGAAAACTATGTTCCTTCTTGCATTGCAGAAGGTTGGCACGCCTGGTGTCTTCAGCATCTGCCGGCCAAACACTGGCACATCCTTCTTTGACATGGAGGTATAGCTGCTGTGTCATGTGCGAAACGCAATATTCAGGTCAATTGTCATTGCCAAAAAAAAGCGTGTGCTAGTCAAAAGCTGTCACTGTAAAAGACTTCTACCCATTGCTGCTATATGCTGAGTGTGTGTGTGATGACCTGGCGCTGTTCACTTACTATACATTGCAATGAATGTGCAACATCAGCTATCGCTGTTTTGGTCTGCAAGCATGACGGCGTGTGTGTAAAGACTGTTTGTTGTTCCGGGCAGGTTGACGAGCTTAGTGCCAAATACCAGGCTGTCGGCGTCGAAGAGGTGGAGGAAGGGTGGAAGGATGTATATGAGCGCTCACTGACAAGCTGCATGCATGGGGCTGCATGCCAGCAAGGCCCCAGCTGTCAGGTGTGTATGCCTGCATCAGACATGTATCCTTTTGAGTGTGCAACAGAGAGACTGACACATTGCAAAAATATTGTCACTTACACTTGTCAGACCTGCAAACATAGCACCAGCCTTGTATCGTTGCAGAGTTTCGCTTGCCCTTGCCACCTGTGTATTCATCCATCAGACTGACTGCACAGCAATGTCAGGGCTAGAGTGTTCATGGCATCGGCATCATCTACAATGTAGCCTCCACCACATGTGCATGTGTTGTCTGTACAGTTGTCAAAATAGCCTGGTTTGCCATATTTCAAACTACAGGATTCTGAGCAGCCTGTTGGCATCAATTGCAGGTAGGAAGACGCTTGACTCAGGTGACCATCCTGTCAGGTTCTGTGGTGCGGATTTGGGGCACTCTGGAAAACATCCTGGAACGAAACGAGGGCAGCCTGTCCAAAAGTGACAGAACGATGCGAGTTGTCCGTGTTGAGCTTGAGGCTGGCAAGCACCTAGTGGGTAAGCTTCCCAGTGTGTTTCCTCAAGATGACATGACACTCAACTCCTTGAGCTGCTTGACCAAACAACAGACCGGGAAAGTGCTGCTTGCATTTGCGTCACACAAACAGAGCGTGCATGGCTTCTACACTCCAGCATAGATTTTCGCGCTGAGAGCTGTGACATAATGGCGGTGCATGTCATAGTATGTAAATCATCATCTGCAGCACCTTTATGTGATCTTTTGCTGCAGGTGTGCGGTATCCAGCGCATCTCTTGCATCTAGTTGTGGCAACGCTATCATCCATCCAGACACTCATGCCACCTCAGCAACAGCTCAGACAGGCAGGCAATGTTACAGCGGGGTCTGGCAGCACTGCACTGCAAGAGCAAGCCTTGAAGGCTGCAGCTATGGGGGCTGGTGGTGCACTCAGAATTGAACCTGTCTCTCCCATAGACAAGAAGTCCTTGATGAAGGCCCTCAGGTGTGTATCATGCCCTATTGCTTTTTAGTTTTGCCGATACATTGGCACTAGTTGCCACTACTGCAGAAGCGCATTTACATTCCACCATACATGAGGCTTGAGTAGTGGAGCTGTCCAGCTTGTTCCTGTGTTCAACCTGATTCGTGACACATGTCTGATCTATGTATAGACAAGAAATATGTCACCTGTTGACTTTTGCAGTTACATTGCCAGGTTTGAGTCACATTTTGGAAAGTGTATCTGCTTTTGTCATGCAGACCGCCTCCTACTGTGCTAAATTTCTTCAAGCCAATCAGTGGAGGAGGTGTTAAGCAGGCAGCACAGAAGAGGCAGGCTTTGCCAGTAGCTTTACATGTTCAGAAGAAACCCAAGCTGTCCCCACAGACAACAGTTGATCTGGTCACTGTGAGCAGGCCGCCAGCAAGCGTTTCTGTGGAGCCGATACAGGTGGATCTGGATGACCAACAGGGCAAAACCTTACCCCAATTGACTAAACAAGCCGGCTCAGCTATGCCAAGCAACAGCTCAACTGCTGGCATGAATGATAACCACAGCGTAGATAGCGTGACTGCAAGCAGTGTCCCTGGAACTGTCCAGGAAGAAACAATCCAGAAGACAGACAGCGATGGGTTGAAACCAGCCACAGCCTATGTGAGGAGGTACAAGGGAGTGCCTTACGCACCTGATGCTGGCTCAGTAGGCTTTCTGACAAACATGGGCTTTAATCAGGATCAGGCAGTTCGCGCGCTGAAAGTGACACAGGGAAATATAGAACGTGCTGCTAATTGGCTTCTGTCCGGTATGTAGCTTGCATACAGCATCCTAGATTGCTTACAAGTAGTTTATAGGTAGTCTAGAACTAGTTTAAGGCCTGACCACCTTACCCACAATGAGCGATGAATGAATGCTGTCAACAGAGCTTGCTAGGCTTCAACTACACTGTTGAGCTGTGAGAAGGTGTAGATAGAGTATCTGTGGAGCATGCTGTTTCATTCTACACATTTCATTTAAAACAGCTTGCTACCTGAAGCTGGAGGCTCCCGACCAAAATGCTGGCGTTTCAAGAGCGTGTGATGTCGCTTTTTGAAGTCACTCATGTTCACCTGGTTGCCAATAGCTCTGCAGCATCATACGAGATTTTGGAAGCTTGCACAACAATGTGCTGTATCCAGCAGTATCGGTCAATCCCACCTTTGCTCAGATGCACTCTCTGTTTCTACTAGGTCGCCCTCTCTCAGTATGAAGGTGCCTGACGCCTGTCTGGACCTTTCGCCGGGTCTGCGCGTTGTAGTCATGCGCAAGAAGCTGATCTTTGCTATCAGCTGCTTGTGCAAGTCAGTTATCTTTAGCGAGTCAGTTTCATGTCTATGAGCCAAGATCTCATTTTTCGCCTCTTTGCCTGCAGCACTTTGCGCGTCGTTAGGCAAACGCTTCAACAAGGTAAGCAATTCTCGATAGCTACGTAGTATGTTGCCTCGCATAACAACACTGGAAGGGAGCAGTGAACAAGTAAGCTTGCATGTGTTCATGCAAGCGCAGATGCATGCACGCGCTCCGCCATTCGCGCTCCTCCTTGCGCGCTCACGCACTGCGTGCGTAGCGAAGGCTCCAAGGAAAAAGCACTCGATGTTTTCAAGTTTGACCTGCTGCGCAGGCAGACTCGCACCAGTGATGCAAGCAAGAAACGGCCGGCAGCACTCTGGACCATTGATGCGTCGGTTCGAAGCTGGTCGCTGAACCAGCTTGCGCTCGACTGCGTCGCGTATCTGGAACCACGGCATGCAACAGTTCAGCTTCATCTGAGTCGCAGCAGCAGCGATCATCAACTTTCGGCAGCACCACGCAGAGGAAACTGTTTCAGTACATCATCGATGTGCTGCGTCCAGCAGATGTCCTGACTCGAATTTCGGCTTACGATCTTCAAAACCTGGGTGAGTGGCGACCCCAGCGATCTTGCAGCTCAAGCACTCGGCAGCGTGTGCAGTAAGTCCTGATGCCCCAATGGCAAGCAGCAGCAACATTGTCAAAGGCAACGGACGAGTCCCGCAGGAGCGACATACGAGCTGGAGCCTGCAACAACACGATTCAGCTACTACTTTAGAAGGCAATATGGATACTGGGAAGAGTGACAGTTTTGGACCGGATGTAAGAATGCTGAATCAGCAAACTCTTCGGGAGTTTGGCATGGCTGCTAAAAGAGCTGGCTCTGTCACCTCTGGCCTTGCCAGCAGAGAGACCTCACCTGAGCGTGGTGGCAGCATTGCTAGCTACAGAGTTGGCAGCAGACCTGGGACTGCACAAATATACAGTGCAGCCGAGATCAAGAAGCAGTATGCTGGTAAAATATTACATCCAAAATTGGCCTGCTCAGACATTGACACAAACCTTGATCAAATTTGCTACTAAATGCAGCTGGTCCAAGATCTTTTGCTTCAAGCAGTGCCAAACGACCAGGACTTGAGACTGGGGATGTCGTTGCTTTAATGTCTGAGGTAAGCTGCAAGTGTCCGCTGAATCTGCATATCTCATACAGATGCAATGAACCTCCAAACAGACTGCGGCTTGGCAAAACTATGCTTACAGGGTAAAGCCTATAAGGTATCCCAAGCTGAAGTGCTCGAAGATGAGCCGGGCACCACCAATTATGTATTTCAGCCTGCAACTACAGATGATGTTCTGTCTGACAAGGCTGCCCATTTGGAAGTCATACGTCAGGTGATGATCAAATCCTGATGGCATCAATGGGTATATGTTATCCATGTGTCATAGAGAGCTGCTTGGGAAGTTGCTTTCCCTGTGTGCAATGGCGGATCACCTGCTCAAGTCTCCCATATGCTGAAACACCATTCCTTCCCACAAATCTGACACACAACAAGGTACTGAATGTCCCAGTCAGACATGCGCATGACATCACTCATGCTTACAGCATGTGATGGGTTTTGTCATCACATCAAACAACTGGCGCTGGTGGACCAATGTGTGATTCAGTAACATTCCTGCCTTGAACGCTTTTCTGCAATGGTAGGGAGGCTGGGTGGGGTTCAGATCTGCAGCTGCTGAGGACAGGTTCCTACAGCTGCGGCGGAGGGGCAGGCAGAAGCTGGCTTTCTTCAGTGCAAACTTTGGGGTGTGGGAGCAGTGGGAGCTTGTAGCTGGGGAGCCCAAGCAAGCTTGGAACACACAAAGAATGGGTCTCAGGAATCGCCAACTGCAGCAGGTAAGAATACTTGCAAAGCGTTTCTGAGGCTCAAGCACAATGCAGTCTTGTAAGACTACATTGTGAGACCTGAGGAAGGTTTGTGTATGCTTCATGCCCGATGTGCATTGGCGCGCGCTGTGTCTTCTCCATGGCATTTGTGCCAATGGTTTGTGCTGCTGGGTCTAAGCCCCGTTCCCTTATTAGCAGCACTGTGCAACAGCACTAATGCAGTATGTTGCATTGACACTCATGGAGACTTGGTTGTGACATTGTTGGTTTTGTGGCAGGTAGTGCTGACAGTGGATGTTGTGAGGGTGGGCACATATGCCATGATGCCAAACGCTTCCATGACATCTAGATCTCTCATCCCGCTGCAAGGAGATGTTTCAGAGAATGAGGAGCTGATGAAGATGTCAGGGCTTATGATATATGTAAGCAGCTGAACCAGCTCCTGCACAAATGTTTATTTGTACATCCCCTTTGCCTGTTGCTATCAACAAACAAAGGCATTCAACTGACATGACATAGCTTCAGTGGGCAACTATAACGTCATGCGTCAACCGACATTATGCACATGTCAGCCTATTGTGTGTTTGAACACAAGCTTTGTGCTACAGGAGTGGTTCCACTTTGTGGACAAGGAGAAGCAGGTGCGCGTACGCATAGATGGCAAGGTGAATCAGATGATTGCAGAGGCAGCTGAACTGAAGCAATGGACCATCACAGAGGTATGAGGGCCAGTCTCACAATCAGTCTTGAGCGTCTTGGGCATGCAATACTTGAGCATGTAGCGGCTGCAGTCTTGCTGGGCAAGACACATGACCATGTACATACACATGACCATGTACATATATACGATCATTCTGCAATTATATGTTAAGACGTATATGATCAGCTGCATGTCTGCATCAGCACTTGTCCAAGCTTTGGCAGGTGGCTGCAGTGATCATGTCAGACAATGCATGTCTCAGCATAGGCAGCACATTCCTTTTGGGAATGTGTTTTGGCAAGCAGACTTGCTTGAAGTGCAGATTGAGGCCATACGGTCCGAGATGGATATTGAGGTGAATAGGCTCATAGCCATCATCCACAAGAAGAATGTGGACCTGACCGACCTGGAGACCAAACTGGTCAACAGGCTGCGCTGGGGCATTGTGGTGCTGCAGAGCAAGAACGAGAATCTCATCAGACGTCAGGTCTTGCAGTGGTGGAGGTATGCATGGATGGCACATGGACATCAGCCAGCTTGGGTATCCTCTAATCAGTGCAGATTGATCACTGCAGCTTGCTGTTACAGATCCAATGCTAAGGAGGCTCTGCATCCGTGCAATATAGGTTGTTGCACAATGTATACCACAATTGATGGCCAGTGCATCTTTGGACCATCTGTCTACACAGTCTACTCCTTGTGGTGTACAACCAGGTGATCATCACCTCTTGCCTTTGTGCAGAATGGTGGCAGTGTACCAGCACAGCTGCACTTACAAGGTCACCAGACAGCTGCTACGCCGCAGTCAAATGCAGAAAGCCATGGCCTTTGATGTGTGGCTGCAATACACCCAGCACCGCCACAACCTGCAAGTGCACATGCAACTGATGGTCACTCAAGCTGCCCACAGAACACTATCTAGAGCCTTTCAAGGCTGGGCTCAGTTTGCCGCTGCATCTGCAGGTGATTCCATCTGAGTTGCTTGTCTTCAATAGCAAGATCAAGTTGCATTGTCATCACTACACCTTGCTCCTAGCCGTCAGCTGCCTTGTGCTGAGCCAAGCGAGATCTTCAAGCTTTGCTTTGCTGAGACATCAACCCCTGCCTCTCCTGACTTGCACGCTGTGATTCTGAAAGCACAGAAGTCCACATGCATTGTAGCTCGCCAACATAGTGTTGACACTTGCAGCCACTGCTCTGCCTGCTGTGTCATGTGGTATCGCAATCTCAAGTCAGGCTAGTGCACACCCAGATTGTGAGGTTTGATGTTTTCAGAGTCCAAAATGATGCTGCGGGAGCTGGAGCAGCAAGCAATCTGGAGGATGCAGAGGTGGCGCATAGCGTGCCTGCTGTATCAGTGGCGCAGCCATGCTCAGGGCTGCAAAGCAGGCAGGCAGTGCTTTGAAGCCATGCAGCTGCGCAATCGAAGGCGCAGGTACAGTTGACAGCTTCCATGCAAACAGCTGTGTAGCTAAACTCCATGTGTGCACACATTTGCGATACAACTTTATTTACGCAAATGTGGTTTACATTTCCTGTTTTTGACTCTACTGTGTCAAAGCAACAGCCAAAAGTGCTACCAGCAAGGGAAATCATCACAGTGGTCTTGGCTCATGGCCCAAGGACACAGTCAAGTCCTCAACAAGGCATCTGTTCTCCAGGCAAGCAGATGCATTTCAAACTTGGGTTTGCGCCATTAGAGATGCTGCTGCTTTGGATCAAAGTGGTGTGGCCTTGTCCGCCCAGCTGCACCACCGCCGCATGCACAGCTGCCTCCAGGCATGGCGCCTGCACTGCCTTCAAAAGCAGGTGCACAGCAGGGTGCTCATGCGCCTGCTCAACAAGAAGGCACACTCCAGGCTGAACAGCTCCTTCTGTGCCTGGAGCAGCTATGTGGCTAACTTCAGGTAATGCATGTCTAAGGCTTCAACACTGTGACAAGTGTTATAAGATCAACCACGGACATTATTAGCCGGGCCCACGTGTGAGAATGATTGCACGCTGTAAATGCATGACTACCCAGAGGCATCAACACTATGACAAGTGTTATAAGATCAACCACAGACATTATCTGCCGGGCCTACATGTGAAAAATGTTTGCATGCTGTAAATGCATGTCTACCCAGAGGGATCAACACTATGACATTTCTTATACAATCAACCATAGACATTATCTGCTGGGCCCACATGTGAGAATGATTGCGTATTGTAAGCCACAATGTCACCTACAGCTCAGTGGTCAGCTTCTCTGTAACAGCATCATGACGGCTGCAATAGGTGTCAGCCTGAGACCTGATTTCTACCAGGCAGCTGCTCTCAACATACACAAATTCACACGTACAGTGGCACACAAATGGGCCACGCCATAAAGCACATGCACCTGTGCAGGGAGCGCAAGGATATGCTTCAAGCTCAATGGAGCAGGGAGGTGCGCTACATCCAGAGAAGGGCCATCAACAGGTGGCGCTTTGCTGTAGCAGAGGGCAGGCGACTGCGGCATGCGTGCAATCAGATTCAGCAACACAGCATGACTCGCTGCATGTGGCAGGCTTTTGCTGAGTGGAGAGGGGCTGCAAGGCGGCA
>JAABUO010001093.1_pt1 | contig 38133 bp, 28 predicted proteins | sample 5559291 | NCBI WGS metagenome assembly JAABUO01 (sample SAMN10711878, study PRJNA513372) | rock metagenome | isolation source: Antarctica rocks | place: Antarctica: Victoria Land, Finger Mt sud
ATCTCATTCTCAACGCAGAAGGCCCACTAGACTTGGAATTGCCTACATACTGGGCATGGGATATCATTGATGAGTTCATCTACCAGTTCAACAGCTTTGCAATACACCGCAGCCGGGTTGCCCGAAAAGGTGGTCCAATGAATGAGATGCATATGCTGCAGGATAACGCCTCGGCATGGGCTTGTTATAGTGTCTTGAACGTTCTGTACTCACTCATTCAACGTTCTCAGATAAATGAACAGCTGGCAGCAATCAAGAAAGGCGCAGATCCTAATGAGGTGGCCGGGAACTTCGGGACTTTCCCTCTTTACCGAATGCTTGGTTATTTCTCTATCATCGGATTGCTCCGCGTTCACTGTCTCCTCGGAGATTTTACTTTAGCGCTGCAAACACTGGATGACATTGAGCTCAACAAAAAGGCACTGTTCGCGCGTGTTACAGCGGCCCACTTCACTACGTACTACTACGTTGGCTTCTCGTACATGATGATGCGAAGGTACTCCGATGCGATCAAGGCCTTTTCGCATATACTACTATTTATTTCTCGTACGAAAAACTACCACAACCGCAACGCGCAGTATGACATTATCGCTAAGAAGAGCGATCAGATGTATGCTCTGCTTGCAGTTTGTGTAGCACTCTGTCCAACACGATTGGACGATACCATCCATACAAATCTACGTGAAAAGTATGGTGAACAATTTTCACGCTTGCAACGGGGTGGACCAGATGCTTTACCAGTTTACGAGGAACTTTTTCTTTTCGCATGTCCCAAGTTCATAACACCAACAATCCCCGATTACGATAATCCTGAGAGCAATGCGGAGCAACAACAACATCACCTCAAAATCTTCATTGGCGAGATATCCAGCAATCTATTAGCGCCCACCCTCCGTAGCTACCTCAAACTCTATACTTCCATGAATCTTGACAAGTTGGCAGGCTTTTTGGAAAGTGACACAGAAAAGCTGAGGTCTCAGTTGATTATCCTGAAGCAGAAGAGCAGGGAAATTAAATGGACTGATGGGGGACTGTTGCGTGGCGAGGTCACGCATGCGTCCGATCTGGATTTCTCACTTCAAAAGGATCTCATTCATATCGCAGAACGCAAAGTTGGAAGGAGATATGCGGACTGGTTTTTGCGCAATGCGGCAAAGTTTTACGTCATACAAGAGACAATGGAAGTTTAGTCGTAGTAAAATGCGTTTGACATCCGTCGGATTTCCCCACATTTCCATATTAGTGCAGGTAATTGCGAGAACGACTTCCCTTTACTTATAAGCTGTGCACGAGCTGAAGTTTTTACGGAGTTGCATATTGCGTGGTCTTCCAGAACATTAGTGGCGTAAAGCAAAGCCTCTGACTGCATTTGCCGGGCAATACGCGATTCGATACCATCATCGATCTTCATGTTTTCCCTTTTGGCAAAAGTGATAAGGTGAGGTTTGGAGACAAAGGTCTTACATAACAGCTCGGTAGTATCATTTTTGTTTCCAGTGTTTGCATCCTACAAAGCCCTCAAAGCAAACGACCCGAGTCAGCTTACTCCATGGCTAATGTACTGGGTGGTAATCGCATGCTACTGGGTTTTTGAAAGCTTTTTCGGCTGGTTTCTTAATTGGTTAGGTCGTAAATCCCTTTACTAACATGTAAGGCTGCCACTGTATCAAATTGGGAAAACTCTTTTCTTGCTTTGGCTCGCCCTCCCACAAACACAGGGTGCCAAGTATCTATACGTCACATACATCCATCCTTCACTATTGGCACACGAAACTGATATAGAAGAATTCATAACAAAAGCTCATGAACATGCCAAGGCTGCTGGTGTTACCTATATCAAAAAGCTTCTTATTTTTGCCAGAGATCTGATTCTGGGTGATTTAAGAAAAGAGGTAACAACGCCTCAGCCAAGTCCTCCCATACCTCCCCAAGTATCCTACACACAGTATTTACTCTCCAGGTTCCGATTCTCCCCTATTGCTGAAACGCACGGTTTTGTTGCGAACCTCTTTCCTGGTATATCGAATGGACTTGTACCAAACGATCTTACTACCCGCCGCGACCGTCAACAATACATCACAACGCAAAGGAAGAACCTCAAGCAGGCTTTGGAGGCACTCGACGAAGTAGAACAGAGAGAATCGAGTAGTGAAAGTGGCAGTAGTCTGCAGGATATGGTTCGTGACGTACTATCGGAAAGTGAATTTGAAACGATACCAAGGGAGGCTCCGGAAGGGCCCTTTGAATCTACGTCTGCAAAGGGAAGTTGGTGGCCTTCATGGAAATCTGCTGCAAAAGAAGATGACCCTGCAGTACCCCACCAGGATTAAGCACACCACATCCTCTGAATCTATTTACGGTAACGAACTAACGACTGATATGTGGGTTAAGATAGGGGTCCAGAAGTGCACGAGCGTGAATATATGATTTGTTAAGAAATTGTTCTTACAGTAAGGTGGTTCAAAAGGCGACGACTTTGTATGGATACTCAAATGTGTCATCCTTTCGACGCCATAACTTCCGCCGCTTCTTCGTAGATTGATGCTCTACAAACTGCTCCACACAGTTTTCTTTCCTGAACTTCCTAATAAATCGTGGGTCCCATAGTTCCGAAGCAATTCCAAGATCCTTGCAGCAGCGCATGAGAGCATTACTCTTGCATCCTTCAGTGGCCGTGGCAATTCCACCTTCGTCGAAATAATCTTGCTCGCCACGTGCCACAGATACAAGTCTTCCATGGCAGACGAGGGCATACTCCCTGGTGACAAGCTTTGAAGTTACTGTGGTCTCACCACGAGGTGCCAGTCCCCAGCCACCAGGCCCAAACGCCTTATTGAGAATACGCCGATACTTGATCTCCGGCAAATAGAGGATACCGTCTGGTTTGATCTCCACATCCTCCACACCAAGCGATCCCAGTAAGACATCGCTAATCTCTTTGGCGAACGGTTCAACGCTCAGTCCATGGTATGATTTGGCCCAATCATGCTTCCCGTCTGAAACGTCCTCTACTAACGGCAATGGAGGCTCGTCGTCAAATCCTTGCTTCAAGTCTCCGGGGGTAGCAGTCGTGGTGGACGGCGCAATAGCAGATGCATCCTCCGCGCGTCGATGAGCAAATCCGTGGAACGGTCGAATAGGTAATACTGTACAAGACCGGGGTCGAATGGGTGTTCTGCCTAACACAGCAAGCTGGTAAATTCTCCTGGAGCAAGTCCATATGGATCGTAGTGAATCTCTCATTATCACGATAGGTCTAGTCAACGATATTTCACGAAGAACCTATAGACTGTAAAATTGATTTATCATCCTAAGTTCTTCTGGGCATCGAAACACGCTTTGAATTGTTGCATTTCCTTTGTGCACTTGCGCCAGTCGTGGAGCTCGTAGTAGCAATCTTGAAGCTTCTTATTCTCCAAAGCACATCCACTTCTCTCTATTCTCGCATCCCTGTTTACATTCAGCTTGCTGCCAATTCTTCACCTACCACTCATCGGGTTCATCATCTTCTTGACTGGATGGCAACCTTTGGGAGTTTAAGGTATCACTTTGCATGGGCTATTTGAGCTGCAACTAATTACAATAGGTCAAAGCTTTGTAAGCCCCTCCATTTGCGCCCCCATTAGCGCCCACCCTCACCAAAATGCACACCATCCAACGTACATGACACATAGATGTTCCATTGACGTGGCTTCTTTTATTAACATTTGCACTTGCTGGTTCACGTCAAGCTGCTGCGATTGCTTGAAATCACGTCCATTCAGCTTCGCTGAGACTCGCTCCATGACCTGGTCTGCACGTTCGTTACGCACCTCTCCTTTATGCTCTTGTGCCACGAGCTCATGTTCGTCGGCTTTGGTTTTTCTTTGGCCTCGAAGTGTGTCGTCCACTGGATCAGAGTCTCTCCGTCGTTCGTTTGCAACAGTCCCATTTCCACCATCTATGGGTGTTTGCTTCGTGGCTAGCCTCCAATTTAGAAGTGGATCATGCACAAAGGCCTCCAACACAGCCAACAGCGATTCCTTGTTGTCTCTCACGACTCTCATGACGTGCTGACATGTGATTTTGAAGCTCCCTTCTATGCCACTCACTTCCATTGCATTAACAAGCATTCGGGTCAATCTGAAAGGAACCTTCTCAGGGAATTTTTCGCGCTGCATGGCAATCTCGAAGCAATCTCCGAAATCGATATGAACCACCTTCCCGGTAGAACGATCCAACATCAGATTGGATGGGTGCCGATCTCCCAGCCCAAGAATGTAACCCACCATAGACATGACCGCTAAAGATCGCGTATAATTTGTTCGTCGGTCAAGCCATGCTTCAGAGCTTCGACTTTTCAGCCACAGTACGCGATATAGATCCTGGCCTGTAGTATTTTGCAGAGCGTATTCAAATACTTCGACTTTTTGCATCAGAGTCAAGTTGTCGTAGTCTGGTGCCATTTGCAGCATTACCCGATGCTCAATATTTAGTAGTATTTTTCGATTTTCTCGGTAATCTCGAATGAGAATGTGTAGAGTATCGCTGTCTTTTACCCAGCCAAGCAACCCTGAGCCTGGGGATAACGGAATGACCGGAAATCGTTGGATATTGAGATGGCGTTTGTATGATTCTGGGTCCATGGAGAGTAAGGTATTCACCAAACCGAAAAGTTGCATTACCCTTTCATCCTGCCGAATGTCTTCGTGACCTTTCACAATATATTGATATTCTCTACCATCACTACCTTTAATCGTAAGCCTTCGAGGTCTCTGTTTAGAGGTGATGACATGAAACGTAGGATTGAAGCTCGAAATTTTTATGATAGGTTTACCACTTTGATAAGTTCCAGGGACCGCAATTTCCAAATCTCGAGCAGCTAAGAGCTTAGGAGAGACATATTGTAGATCTAAGGTCGTGAGTTGTGGTAGTTGTTTGCTGATTTTGCGAAACACTTGATAGTATAGATCCCAGGCCTGATTGAGGTCATTGATATCTTCAGATTTTTTGTATTTCTTACACCAATCCTTGGCTTCCTGTAAATCCCGTCCAAACGCAGATTGAAAAGAGATCTCTCGAAGTGTTTCTGGTCCCTTTCAAATTAATAAATATAAATATGAAATACTCACTCGTTCGAGCATCTCGTGGAGTGGCTCCAACGTTGCAAACATAGCCTCGATGTTTTTGTCACCAAAATAGAGGCGTGAAGCTTCTTCAAGTCCCTCGTGCCATTGCTCGTGCCAAAGAATGGCCACACGAATAAGTTCCTGGCTGACCAGTACCGCTTGGTCGATCAATGTCGCACTATGCGTGCGCATCCTATTCATCATATTGAGTGCCGCTTCATGGCGAGCAACACTTTGAGATTTTGAGGCAACCACAAGCGGATATATGATAGCTTGGGGGTGGGCCCGACCCACTTCCAGCAGTAATTGATGAATAGATTTGCGCACACTCGGGTTTGCCTCGTGTATACGAGCAATTAATTGAGGAATAACTTCCAGCCAGATGTCTATACTCACGCTAGCAAAAGCTTCACTAATCGCAGCGATCACATCTTGGTGCCCTCCATGCTTGAACCACAGAGTCAAAAGGCGTAGAGTATCCTGAAGGGATTTGCCACTAGACAGAGCTATAGAACGAAAGAACCCTCTTATAGCAGCAATCACATGGTTCTTGCGAATTTCGGCATCCAATAGCTCGTTTTCTCGTTCATAAAATTGGACGACTTCAAAATTTGCGAGAGCCCATAGGTGCCATGCTTTGTACCAGTCTTTGTCGTAATGCGTAGCTAAGAAGTATGACCGCAAGATTGTGTCTATGGTTTTCTCATCCCAAGATGGTTGTAACTTCACATGCCACTCCCCTTGTTTCAGATAACACCTTGCCAGGAGCTTGGTGTATTCCTCAAGATTGGCACGTGCACTTTGCTCCTCTGGCAGAGAAGGCAATGACAAATCACTAGGTCTCACGCCGAGGTCTTGCGACATCTGAGTGGTAAACTCGCTCAAGAGCGCAAGAGATTCATCATAACGTCCCGCCGCCCAATTGTACTTCAAGTACGCGTAAACAACCTGTGGTGGCGCGCGTATACCAGATGACAATTCGTCTATAGATTCATCTTCGCCAAGCAATAGATTCAACGACTTTTCGGCCAGTCCCATTCTTCCAGACTTTCGGCAGAGATTGGCAAATTTGATCCACATATCCATACTCTCCTTCGGAGTGACTACTAAGGCCCGGACTTTAAGCATCCTTTGCCAGACTTCGACGTTCCTTTGGCAGCCAAGTAATCTCTTCATCCATGTTTTCCTCATTATTTGTTGTTTCTCGGGCAAATCAGAAGACTGCTTGTATGTAATGATTTCTTCAAGCTCCGCAAGCATTTGAACACGTACAGCAACACCATACGCTCGATTGTAACTTTCACCAACTAGAGCTGTGAGCTCTGTGTCTAACAGATCTCTAGCTTTCGTGATATGAAGAGCCGCACTTTCGAAGTGATTTCGATGTAAGCAGATGATAGCTTTAAAAAAGGCTCGATCTGGAGCTTCAGGCTTCATTACAGAAATGTAATCGTCCATCAGCTCCCATTGTCCTAAACCCCAAGCCGCGGCTGCTGATAGTGGTGCAATTGATCTCCGTATCTCAGCGTTGGCGAGGTTCCATTTGTCTTGCGCAAGTTGCGATAGTACATCCCATTCACCGAGCGCATGCAGACATCTCATCTTCCCCATGGTAACCTCGAAAGAGTCTGATGTCTGCTCTCTTTGCTCATAAGCCGCCAAGGCATCTTCCCATCTGTGCAACTTTTCATACCAGGTCTCCTTGAGTTGCAGGTTATGATGTTGTTGGGCGTGTGTGAGAATACCCACCGCTGCGTCTGATTGCTGTAATTGGTTGTTAATACTGATCAGTGCCTCAATAGCGCTAGTGGACGGTTCTTGAATAAACTCAAGCTCTTTGTAGTGGAGGGCTTTGGCATATGCGTGGCATTTTCGGGCGTAGGCTCCTAGTGTTCGAATGTCTATTGGTAATGCCTTATCGTCATGTTCCATAAATTCTGCTAAATTCAAGAGTGTTTGCAAAATCTCGGGAGGTATGTTGGGCGATACTAAGGCAGTCTCAATGGACCGGACAAGTTCTTCTTGATAGTTTTCAAATAGTTCGGTCCAACACGAGACAAACCCCGCATTGAAGAGCTCCCGTGCCAATGGATAATATACCCCCGCAAGGCTAGCGCACGCTCGTAGAGCATGAGAAGGAGATTCTTTGAGCAATTCAACACTCAGCCTTCGAATCCATTCTTGCCAGTCGTCTTTTGTAGACCTTTGTGAAGCCTCCCAAGCACTCTTCAGATGTTCTTGGTTGACAGGCAATTTTCTAGCAGCACTTTCTGCTGAAGAAACTTCTTCCGTGCGACTATCATATTTGTCATCTGGACTCAAGTCCTGCGGCAAAGGCTCCCCTCTTAGCAATTTGGAGACCATTTGCTCATAGTTGGAATGCTGAATTCTGGAAGCCACAAGACATTTATTGATCATTGGCACAAAAATCATGTAATCGAACCCGAGCTGGAAGACAAGCGCACAGAGAGTATCCATGGAGGCTAACCTCAGTTCTTGATTACTTCCCCTTAGTATTCGTGCTAAGGGATGTATAATCCTAGAAGCATGGTCTGACAGATTCACCCTTCGTGCCAGTTGCCCCACAGTTTGAATAGCGGATTTGCGCAATGAAATTGGCGCATCGTTTTTCTCAAAGAGTCGAACAATAACGGGAAGGATAAGATGTATGTATTCTTCAATGTTCGAGCCGAAGACAAGAAAAGCATGGAGTACCTTTTGAGTGACCACCCTTGATGGACTTCTATCTGTTTCGAAGAGTTGCAGCATTTGAGGTAGAAGGATTGGCAAATGCACTTTAAACTCGCCTTCAATTGCTCTCGCAATTGACTCAATGAGACCAAGAATTGTAACATGTAAATTCGTCGGAGGCTGCCAAAACTCCAATACTAACTTGAATATGTCACTAAGATAATTGCGGATATGCTGCTTCACAATAGATACCAGTATACCGAGTTGTTGAAAATAGAATTCTAGCATACTTGGCGTACATGTTCGCATGACTGACAAAAAGCCGGGTATTATTTGTGGAAGGAAAAGCACGCACTTCAAGCCAAGAGTTTTGAAGATATACATGATTGCCTGGATAACAGCTGTGTTGTGGGAGCCTAAAGAAGGATCACGCAGAATGTTCATTAGAGTGTTGACAACAACTGTAGGGTAATATTCTTCAGAGCTTGGACCGAGCCCGGTCATTAATAAAGTCACATCAGACGAAGTATTGCTTTGATCTGCGGTTTCCTCCGGGCTTTGCTCTTGTATCTGGTGGCGATAAGGATCCAGAGCTCCAAGGATACCCATCAATTTGACCGTTTCACGACGGATAGTCAATGATTGCTCTGTCTTAAGAAAATTGATCAGAATACTCAGAAGCTGAGGGTATCGGAGGTAAGGCTCTATGACATAACCGGAGTTTGAGGCCAGATTTCCCATCGTACGCAAAGAAGCAACTCGCTTTGAAGGTGAGCTCTGATCTTGTAATGTCTCGATGATTAACGGCAAAAGCTCTGGAATATATTGAAGCAAATCTTCCCCTCCAGCTTTTGTCAATTCTCCTATAGCAGTCATAACACTCGAAGAGACGGTGGCACTTGAGTCTCTAGCCTTTGGTAGCAAAACCTTGACCATTGGATCAACGTAGGGTTTTATCAAGCTCTGTGCAGCAGCAACAAGGAGGCTCAGAAGTTTCGCCGACTCCTCTTTATTCCTTCCAACGGTTGAATATTGTAGTTCAGTGAGCAGTTGTATGAGTGTCTTGCGTAGAGAAGGCATAACATAAGCAGGGTTATGGCGAGTAAGCCTTCCGATGATGCTAATTGCGACTTCGCGAATCACAAATACTTCGTCGTTCAAAGCAATAAATAGAGATCGAATATTCTCTGCTTGAGCCAAATGACGATCAAACCTTTCATCGAGCGACATCAATACTACTTGCCGTATGGAAGGGTCTGGGTCCGCGATACCAACGGTCAGTAATTTCTCCAGAACCTCGGAAACAACTTCGATGGCATGATTGCTTGTTTGGTGACAAATCGGGTCTCGTACAAATAGTTGACAACAGGTCAGTGCAGCCGCTTTGCGTACATCTGCTATCTCGTCCTCAACATAACTGATAGCACAATCTCGCACAAATTCATTCAAGACGTGTCCACTAAAGTCAAAAGTCCCCAAGGAGTTTAGCGCCAACGCAACCAGCTCAGATTCTTTAAGCTCGCCGATGACCTTTTCTCGATATTCCCTTGCAATTTGCAGCGCCATGGGTTGCCCTTGATTCGGGCTGCCAGGGGGCCGGAAAGGACGTCCAGATAAAATCATGCTAAGCATATCAAGCAAGCGGTCCTGAATCGTAGCAAGCAAAGGTGGAATGTAATGTGCAAGGTCGACGAGAGCTTGGCGAAGGGGTTCACTTAGACCACAAGCAAAAATCATATCCAAGAGTTCATGCATATGCTTTGTAAGCGCCTGGCCGACAGCTGTGGCTAACATACTCAGACACTGAAATATGGGCGCTTCTTGTACACTTCGCAGCTTTCCTTTGGCTTGTAAACCTTCTTTGATTGCTGTGAGTATGGAGTCCAGGTACGGTCTTGTTGCGCTACCGACAGCTATAGCAATATGCCCAATAGCAATAAAAGCACTGCTTCGATCCCGTTCTTTTCGCAACAAAGATAAGAGGTAAAGCATGCATTTGTGCAGGTATGTAGCGGAAAAGTCTGCGGGATTATACGCTGCAAGTGTCGGAATTAAATTCGTAACAGAACGTCTTATAAGAGGATCTCGGTGATCTTTGTACCTCATTACAATTTCGCAAACATCGTGGAAACGCTCGTGCATGAACATTCCTGCCCGGAGCAACAATTCTCGATAGGCCAGCATACTGCCATGAATTGCATCCGAGGTACCAATTTTTAATCCATGCTGAGCTTCATCCAAGACATTGACATACCAATGCAGACGTAATTGTGACTCTCGCTGATAAATAATATCAAGACAAGCGGACAGTGCACTGGCAGCTGCCTCCCGAATCATCACTTTTGAATCCCGAAGAGCGACCCAAACAAGATCCAATATCTGGCCAACATAAGAATACACAAGGGTCGGCGAGTTTCTTGCCAATTCCTGGAGAACGAGCACAGCAGCGAATCTTTTGTTTTCCTGTCGGTCAACCTGAAGCCATTCTAGAGCACGCTTGACCTCAAATTCGACAAAGTCGCTGGTCAGTGTTCCGCCTGGTATTGCTAGTTTGCCAAGGGCCTTTGATGCCAATACCATAGCCTGCACATCATTAGAAGGCAGCACAATACGCAGGTAATTTGCAAACCGTGTGATCTTCGTAGTATCCTCCTCTGTATCGACATCAATGAGCCTTTCAATGGCCATGATTCCGCCAATCCGTTCATTAGAGTCCTGGGCATGTATGAGCTCGAAGATGCGTTTATTTATGTCATTCGATAGGCCTATGAAAGGTTCGCCACTGAGTTCTCGCGCCGAGGTCAGGCAGAAATTTCTGAGATCGCTTGCAGCCCGGGTACGGGTCTCGTGGGACTTGCTGCGAAGCTCTGTAAACAGAGCATCGAGCAAGGACATCAACACCTCGATCGAGGACGTCGATGTTGCGGGGTAATTCTCTACAGAAGCTACGAAAGTATATATATACACTTCGCGCCCATCTCAAATATTTGTAAAAGGACTACTATATGCTCAGTCTGCCATTATTTTTCATATACGGCTCAATTCTGTTATCGCTTCGTCGAAGCGTGGATTGGTGGGTGCTGTGACCCTCAACTTCCCCAGGTCCGAGGAAGGAAAACAGGAGAAGGGGCTGGAACGAAGAGTGTCATGAGATGAGGTCTCGTGCAAGGACGTTGACGTCGTCATCTCTTTCGTCGCTCTCGTCCCTAGGATGCTTTCACGATTCCGGTAGTCGGAGACCGTCGTCATCGGCCGAGGATGGGCGGATGGATCTTGCAGAAATTACGTTGAACAGGGTGTCGCCTCTAAGGTGTGCCCCTGACGAAGTAAAGCTAGCAATCCTTAGTCTGCTTTCCGCCAAAGAGATCGTCCGCATCTCAGGTGTCTGCAAAGAATGGCACCGGCTGTGCTTTGATGGAAGTTTGTGGAACTGTTTTGACGCAGCCCCCTTCTACAATGATATTCCAGCATGCCAGCTTGTGCGAATTATCGTTGGGAGCGGGAGATTTATTCGACATCTTAATCTACGTGGCTGTTCACAACTCAGTAGAAACGACGTCCACGCGATCGCATCAGCTTGCAAGAACCTGGACACTCTCATTCTTGAGACTTGTAGATCTTTTGATCTGGAAGCATTATCAAGGATCCTAATCAATAATCCATGCATCACAACTTTGGATCTCTCATGTCTCGACTGTGTTACCAATCACATGTGCAAGAGAATTGCATCACATTTACCATTCTTAGAGGTTTTAGACCTTTCATGTTGTCACAAGATGGATTCCACTGGGTTGAAACGAATCCTTTTGCGTTGCCGCAGATTGCAAGAGCTGAGGCTGTATGAATGCCGTGATATTGTGACGCCAGATGTTATGTTGGCACTGTACAGCTCGAAGTCATTGCAACATCTGCATTTAGCTGGGTGTCAAGGCCTTACTGATGAAAGTATAGGACTACTCATAGAAGGAACTGGAATGGGGAGCTCCTTGAGTTCCTTACGAATGTTAAACCTGTCACGGTGCTCGTTATTGACGACAACAACTCTCCGAAACCTTGCTGATAAGGTTGAGCAGCTCGAATGCTTGGAGGTGGCTGCTTTAAATGTTTCCGATATGGGATTTCAAATTCTCATGCCAACCTTGCAACACCTCACACATCTGGATTGTGAGGACTGTGTGGAGTTGACGGATTTAACGCTCCTAAGTATCGCTCGCTCCCCGTCTTCAGGATGCATCACACACTTACAGTTCTCTTATTGTGAGAGTCTTACTGACGTTGGCGTTACCGCTATTTTAAAAGACTGCCCCTATTTGCAGTCGCTGGAGTTGGACAACACAAATATAAGTGACGTCGTTTTGGCGGAAGCAGCCCATGTCACACGGAGGCGATCCCGGTCTTTCGATGCGAGATTTTCTCTGCGACTGACTGTTTATGACTGTCATAATATTACCTGGAATGGCGTTCGCCATGTGCTGGACTCGAATGCTTCAATTCGGCATGTTATGGATCAGAATGCTCCAATAAAAGACGCCAATCTAATCAAATTGAAGTGTTTTTATGGGTGGCAGAAAGTCGTAGATGCACACACGCGGCGACTTGTCCGCGGTGAGGTCGAGAAAGCTGCCAAAATCGAAAGAGATTGGATAGCTTGGATGACTGATACTCGGCGTCGTAGAAGGACTCAAGTTTTCACTGGAGATGCGACAGATGTTGAAGATGAAGTAGAGGACTATCCAAATCGTCATAGATGGAGTACATACAGCTTTTTGGGTGTTTTTAGGTTATCCATTGCATAGATACGCTTGGATCTTGGCTTGGTTCGAATGGTTTTCAAATTTGCCTATTTCACGATTGTGCTTTGAGTTCTTCAAGATTGTTCTGGGGATGGGAGGCCGCTTTGCCGAGGAATTTTGTATGAGATCCCCTGGCAAACAGCCGGCGTGTGTCGTCTCGGAAGGTTACGTCTGTGTAGGCCAGACTTCTACCGGCATTATCGCAGATTGCTTCGACGTGTATTCGTTGCCCTACGACTCCACCGGAACGAACATAGGTGCAGTTCAGATCCGTACTTACTCCCGTTGAAAAGTAGCCCCGAGAAGCTATCGCCAACGAGCCTACGAGATCTACAAGTGTAGCAATAGTTCCCCCATGCAGGGTCCCGAATCTGTTCGTGTGCATCTTCTCAATTTCCAGTTCACAAGTAACCCTCCCATAAGCGGCATCTCGTAAAGCTAACTTTTGCAGGCTGCGAGCTTCAAGTCCACCGTACTCAAGAAAGGACATCCATACACTTTTTGTGAATTGAAAGTGTCGCGATACTCTGGACATTTCTGTGGTTCGTTGCTCTGGCGATTACATTTTTGTGTGCCCAACCACACATCATAGAAGTCGAAGTTATACCACCTCTCCGCTATGTTTACGTGCATTTCATGTCGGTAGTGCGACTGTTTCGATTTTATTGACGGATGTCTACTAGGGGTGTGCTTCTTCCCAGGCCAGCTAATGCATCTACGCCAACGCGGAAAAGAACGCGCTCCACAAACCCTAGCAAAACAGAACCAGCCAAGACATTATTATACGACACCCCAGACACAAAAACGCCAACTGACGTTTTGCACGGATCAATCAAGAGGCCGGCTTCTCGCGCAAGGTTTATCGACCCCAGAGACACGATTCGGAGGAAGACTGAGGCAAACGAAACAACAACAGAGAGCAATGTAAAGCATGCTCAATGGCAATTACAGTATCGAAATGCATTTCCAAAGTACGCATTTTACTTTGACCAGGTTGATCATATCACACAGGCACGTTGTGTGAAGAGTATATTGCATTTGCATGGCAGGGTGGAGCCTTTCTTCAGTTCAAGCGTCACACATGTCGTGACATCCCGTGACTTTGACTCTCAAGTACTCCAACAAATCTCTGCACGAGCACATGATACGGAAGTGAAAAGTAACGATACAGAGCTGCAACGAGGGGGGCATGAGCGCGTTCCTAATGTTTCTGAGAAAAAAGCCGATTTTTCGTTTGCAGTCCCCATGCTGCGTCCACATCACACTCTATTGCATGAGGACGCAAGAAGAGCTGAGCTTTTGCCTTCAAGGGCGGATGTTCTGGTAAAAGCCCACGGTTATGATATGAAAATTTGGCGCATTGCAAAATTCATAAATATTATAAACAATATTATTGGTGAGACAGGTTACCAGAGTCGCCAGAACTTGTCACACCTTTTGAAAGAAGAGAAGGTCCATGGTTCTACAGAGAGGGATCCCTCTGTTCGGAGGGACGACCACGTGTACTTCTCTAGTCCGCACGTGCTAGTACGAGATCTTAGCAATACTTACAGACCAATCATGGTCAAAGAATACGCGAGAGTAAAGAAGGATAGCGATGGGACGTGGCCGCAAATTCGACACTCCGGGGAGGGGAAATGCCCATTTATCGCCGACCCAAAGCAGAGGAATGTGGAAAAACTTCGTCCCAGACAAAGTATCTCAAGGCCAGTCGCACCACCACCATGTCATGGTCAATCAAGATTTGTTCTCAATGAAATTGCTGCTTCAGGTATGAATATGTCGAATCTGACGTCAAATGTCCGCTCGCAGACTTCAGCGGCAACAAGGAGCGGCAATACGGCCGCCTCAAGCAAGGAGCTGAATATGCTGAAACGTAAAGTGCTCGACCGGAACAAACCAATGGAGATGAAGGAAAAGCTCTTGAACAAAGATCAGAGACCTAGCAAGCCCGGCTTTTGTGAGAATTGCCGAGACAAGTATGATGACTTTGACGAGGTGAGTTATTTATGGGATTTGGTGTCTTATTTTTTAGCATTGCAAGTCGAAGAAGCATCGGAAATTTGCCGTGGACGACTCGAATTTCGCTGAGCTTGACCAACTTTTAGCCACCTTGATGAGACGGCCGAAATGCCTAACGGAATAGGAAAACGTGCATTCGTAAAATTATTAATAGAGCATGAATGGGTCACGAAGCTTTCATAGTTGCATACGTCCTATCACGAGATGGAATGCTCCATTCGTTTTCTTTGTACATATTGCAGGCACAATCATCTTCATAGTTAAAGTGGTTTCATATACGAGAGAGTTGAATCGCTCGGTCTCAGGCCTCACAATATACAAGATTACATGGCGTATAGTATACAAGACTACGTCGTATATAGTATACAAGATTACATCGTGTAGAACTCAAACATACTCCATAGCCACTCCGTCTTTTCCAAAAAGCTCTTCATGGCGAGCTACAAATACGGGGTTGGCCAAAAACTTTGGGGTGCTTTTATCGTTAAGGCCCCACTCTTCGGGAGTATTGTCATACGTTGTAGTCTTGCGAATGTCGCGTCGATGCCTTCCCGCCCAATCTCCCTTTCCAGCGCGGTGCATCACAGCTGTGTTGTCCCACATTACTACGTCACCAGGTTGTTTGTAGTATACTGGCGTGATGTACTTTTCCTGTTCTGCGTGCTGCATCAATTTCTGAATAAGAGCCGAAGACTCCTTTTCATCCATACCTTCAATATGATGTATCATATGAGCAAGATACAGGTTCTTCCTATCTGATCCTCGATGCGTTACCACAAGAGGAAACCTAAACATCGGATAATCCGCGGCATCCACCGTTGCAAACGTGGGAAAGTTGGGAAGGGCGACTTTCCGGCTCTGGATGTGTGAGTGCGCTGCAACCTTGCCCTCGACGAGCTTTTTCGTCTCTCCGTCCAAATCATCATATGCAGCGCGCGTGTCGGCGAATTCCGTTGGACCACCAGTGCCCTCAGGAGGACACTCGCGGGCTATGAGGGCAGTAAACCGAACACGTCTTGGATCATGTGAGTTGTCGACATGGAAAAGGTTAGTCTCTTTCGCTAGGAACCAGCGGAGCTCTCCCTCCTTGACCATAGATCCGTCTGGATAGAGATTGCTGGGATCTGAGAGCTTTTGACATGCAAACCGTTCACTCCCAGTGCCATTTGGGGCCAGCTCCCCGAAGCGCTCGGAAAAGGTAACAAATTGCTCGTCTGTCATTTTGGTATCTCGCATAACGATGACTCCATACTTGCCAAGACCATCTTTAAGTGCCTCTAAGGCATCTTCCGACACAGGATTACTGAAGTCAACGCCCTTTACTTCAGCTCCAAACGTAGCGTGCATGGGAACGAACTGAACTTTCTCTGTCATTGGTACCATGGCGGCTTCTGTCCGGAGAGGTGAAGCGATGTGATAGGAGCAAAGGTGGGTGGGGTGGCGGGGATGCGCGCACCAAACGTGAGTGGGGGTGGCGGGGATGTGCGTACAAGATCCCGACCAATCAGAAACCGCCACAAGAACTCGATTCTTCAGCTTCATCTGGCGTCGATGCATCGCCCTGTGCTTCTCTCTTATAGCACCTCATCACGGCCTCAATACATGTACAGTCAGTATCTTGCAGTATACTCAGATTGACCGTCCACCTTTCTATAGTGTACCAAGTTCGCAGCTAGTTTAAGCTACTTACAACGCTTGAACCAAGTTTTTGATGCTCCAACAAGTGTACGCGACTTTTCATTCACTTCAATGGAAGAGAGTCATGCGAGCTACATTGTTGCACGGAGGAGAGCTTCATGAAATTCAGTTATTCCCTTTACTAAAATTGCTCTACCGTGCCCTACACTGCAAACTCCACATTCCAGCTAAGACTTTGCAGGGCGCACGCTCATCGTGACTCGTTCACAGTAGGAAGTAGCTGACAGACAACAGAGCCCGCTGCCATACACGAGGCAAAGAAGCCAAGCCCACTTACATGAATGCCATTGGCTTACTGAGCTTTCCTACGTCGTACAGCAAATCAAACAGACATACTACTTCATGTTCCAGTAATTAGACCTTGCTCGCCATCAAGCCAGTGATGTTTTCGCCTTGGGAAATCAGGAGTTTGCCGAATGGCGAATTCTTTGGATTGTCACGGGATTTCTTGTTGCTTGGCTCACCTCGTCCTATTCCACTCAGTCCATTCTCTATCCCATTACAACAAGAGCAATTAGCAAAGCCACAACTGTGAGTATTCGCCTGCCCTAAGAAGTTGAAAGGGCTTTTCTTTGGCAAGTGCATTCGTTGGGTGTATGCTGTGACGCTTTGTGAATCAAATCCCTCTCTGGTCTCTTTCAAGTCTATCGGTTATCATTTCATCGGTCAGCTCAAAGTCGCGTGTTAGTAGTATGGACGGTACTGGCGATGCTGGCACTTCACAGCAGGTCCACAATGACAGCCTCGCAGCGGCACAAATTCAATTGGCTCAGGCAGCCAGCAACGGACTGCCGCCGTCTGCGCAATTACAACAAGCCCACGACGAGGTGGAGCGCCACCATGTGACTTTGGAGGAGGTCCCGGACGAGGAAGATGTGCCAAGTCTGTCAGCAAAGGCAAAGGGGAAGGGTAAGGCAAAAGAGACCCAGAAACAGAGTGGAGTTGATATCGCCAGTAAGGAAGCCTTTCCATCCCTCGGGACGTCCACTTCGACGCCCAAAAGAGGATCTTTTTGGGGACAAGGCAATGGCGTCAACCTCAAGCAGCCTCCGACACAGGCTCCAACACAGGCGCCAACACAGGCTCCAACACAGGCTCCAACACAGGCTCCAACACAGGCTCCAACACAAGGACTTCATCCCGCCGAGGCCAAAGTCCCACAACGTCCACCTACAAGCCATGTACAACCTTCTTCCCCCAATGCACGAAGCAACATTATTACAGACGTACTAACACTCGATGCTGCCCAACTTAACAGTAAAAAGACGGCTGGGAGGTCAACATCTGAAGCGGTCGCTAGAATCATGGCTAAGACAGGCACGAGCATAAATTCTTCCACTCAGAGACTGTCTGGAGCCATCACGTTCTTAATCAAAGGCGAGGTAGATGCAGTCGTAAAGGCTCGTCGTGAAATCATGGCTGAGTTGGCGATCAAAGTCCGTGAGACGGTAGCAGTTCCCTCAAGCGTCCTTTCATTCATCATTGGAAGCAAAGGAAAGAATTTGAAGAGCCTTTGTGAGCGCACTGGTGCAAATATACAAGTTCCCAAGCGAGATGAAAGTGCCACCAAAGATCTTGGGCAGGAAAATGACGAGATCCAAATGATTTCGGTTACTATTGATGGAGACTTTGAGGGTGCAGCCATTGCAAAGGCAGAAATAAACCACGTTGTTGACGAAAAAACGTCTCAGATAAATGTCCGAATGAATAACGTGCCACCAGAATATTTTGCACTTCTTGCCGGAGCTAATCAGCAGCGAGTTGCACAATGGGAAGACGCCAAAGATTTGAAGGTACGCATTCCACCTTACTATGCAACGGCCTCAGCGACCTCGACCCCTGCTATCACGTTAAGTGGCCACAAAACGCATGTTAATGAGACTAAGACTGAAATTGAGAGACTCTTGGAGCATTTACAGTCAACACACATTAGTGCTCAAATCAGTATCCCAAAGCGGCAGCATCGGTTCCTTGTGGGCGACAAGGGCAAAACCATCCAGAGCATTCTCGAACAATCTGGATGTGCTGTCATTCTGCCACCGCAGTCGGAGAATATTGACCACGTCCGAGTGATTGGACCGTCCGCCCAAATCGCTGATGGGTTTAGGATCATTATGGATAAGGCCAATTCGACCCAGTTAATGAATCTTGACATTGCCAAAGCACATGCAGCCTCTGGTAATCCGAGAGTGCATGCGCGCGACCTCACCAGGTATCTACAAAAGGCACGAGAGTTGCAGCGTATTGAGAAACAATTTGAAGTCCAGATTTCGGTACCAAACACAGAGAGCTTATTTGATATTGCGCAGCCTTCTGTGATGTATGAGTTTGCGGGCAAGACACAGGAAAGTGTGTCTGGCGCGCGGCAGGAAGTCGTACGACTCGTAAATACGCATACCCCGGATCGATTTGTATACATGGATGTCGATCCACTGCATCACCGGCACATCATTGGCGCCAAAGGGCGAATTTTACAACGTGCAAAAGACCAGCATCATGTGGACGTTTTGTTTGGAAACACAGACGACGGAGAATCACAAATAGTTCTGGTATATGAAGGTGAGCCGCAGACTGCAGCTGCGCAGCGAAATGAAGCCCTACAAAGCATTAAAGCACAATTCGAGAAGATTGCGAGTGAACAGGCAAACCTTGAAAGTAAGACTCTCACCATTCCGGGGAAGCATCACCAAACTATTCTCGGGCCCCAGGGTACTACACTGAATGCAATCACCGGAGGGTCCACTGCAGTTGTGCACGTGCGTGTCGGTCTATCACGGGATGGCAAATCTGGCTGTGAAGATACTGTGGTGATCCGTGGTCCATCGGCGGAAGTCAACCGCGTAGCCAAAGAGATTCAACAGGTCGTTGAAGAAGCCAAGCATCATGAGGTGATGAGCTCTTACAACGTGAAGTTTGACTTTCCGAAAAAGTTTGTAAGCTCACTTGTTGGACGGAGTGGGCAAAACATCTCGAAGCTGCGGGATGAACTTGGAGTCTCCATCGGAATTGAAGAGGGAAGTGTGTCTGTCACTGGCATCAAAAAGAATGTGGAAGAGGCTAAAGTCCGCATTCTTGCCTTGGCTGAGCGTCTGGAGGACGAAACGACTTTGCGTATTCCCATTCCTAATGAGTTTCACAGCGCCCTTATCGGTCAAAAGGGTAAGTTTGCACGCAGGCTCGAGGAAAAATATAGTGTGCGGGTCCAGTTTCCGCGTGCAACGGATGATTTCAGTGGCGAAACACATCCTTCACGTCCACAAAACAAGAACGAGGTCGTTGTTCAAGGCGGGCGTAAAGGTGCTGCTGATGTGAAAGAGGAACTGATAGCGCTTATGCAATACGAGCAAGAGATGAGCAACACAACCACATTTGAGCTCCCAAAACACGTTCTTCCATGGGTGATTGGGAAGGAAGGCCAGATGATTAATGAGATCAAAGACAAGACCGAAACACGGATAGATGTCGACTCTGCAAACGAGCGAGACACGGTTCGAATCTCCATACGGGGTACGAAGAGTGGCATTGCGGAAGCCCAGAGCATGGTGAAGGACGTGGCTGCAGAAGCTGAAGAGCAAAAGACGCGTCATGTCGATATTGACTCGAAATACCACGGAACGCTAATTGGAGCTGGCGGGTCTAATTTGCGTGACATGATTGTGAAGGCTGGCGGTCCAACAGATCGGGCATTGCAGGCACGGATGATCAAATTTCCGCGGGGCCCATCCGCTGAGCCGACTGTGATCCTCAATGGTCCGGGAGAAATTGTAGATGCCATTGCTACGGAACTGGAGCGACAAGTTGCCGAGATTGCAAATCGAGTGGAGGACGAAATACAAGTCCCACAGTCCCAGCACCGCCGGCTCATTGGCAGGGAGGGCGCAGTGCGGCGCGATCTCGAACGCCGGCATCAAGTGACGCTTGTGATTCCACGGCTGGGCGGCGGAGGATCTGGGCCCGCGGAGGATATTGTGCGTGTGCAGGGAAGGCGGGAAGGGGTGGATCAAGCCCGTGAGGAGATTCTGCGGCTGGTGGCCACGGGCAAGGGAACCGTCGAGGAGGTTCCGCGATCCTTGCATGCGCTTTTGGCGGAGCGAGCACTCGTGCGCCAGCTGAAAAAGGAGTTTGGGGTTGTGGTGGAGCATGGGCGGATACCCATGGAGCCGCCCAGGGCGCCTGCTGGCCGTGTTGCATTCGCACGCATTGACGACGACGACGACGCGCCTGCGCATGCATGGGACGTGACGGAAGAGACGTTTGCAGAGACAGGGCCGACGATCGCATGGACGCTGCGGGGCAAGGACGAGGATGTTGCGCGTGCGCAGGCGCATATCCGCGAGCAGGTGGAGCAGGTGCGCGCCGATACCTGCATTGGCTTCCTGACCCTTCCCGATAGCGGGCTTTTTGGACGCATCATTGGGCCGGGCGGGAGACACATTGCGCAGATCCGCGACGAGACCAAGTGCACTGTGCACCTTCCGCGCAGTGCTGGCGAGCCGATTGTAGTGCGTGGCAGTCGCGAGGGCGTGGAGCGCGCGCGCGAAATGATTGAAGCAGCCGTAGCTGCCTAAAGGAAAGGGCGTGGAGCGCGCGCACGAAATGATGGAAGCAGCCGTAGCTGACTAGATGAAACCAACCAGCTAGATTCTACAAATTTTGTACCTTCTTCATGGTCGTGTTTTGAACGATCTCGATCCAGTAGGAGGAGGCGTCGGGGGTGAGAATGAAGGCGATCTCCTTCATCCGCCCGTCCGTCGGCCGCTTCTGCCACTTGACCCGCTTCTCCTCAAAGTAGCGGCAGGCAGCGTCGAGGTCGTCTACGCAGATGCACAAGTGGCCGAATCCGCGATAGGGTTCGGAGTTGCCGTTCGCGTACCCGTCGGAGGGATTGCCTTCCCAATTATGGCACAATTCCACGACGCCCTCGCGGTCAGCCGTCGGCTCCTCGCCCTCACCCTCCTCCCTCGCGTAGGCCAAGAAGTAGTTTGTAAACTTAGCTTCCGGGGATGGGCCAGTCCGGACCAGTTTCATCCCGAGGACATTTTGGAAGAAGTCGAGGTTGGCTTGCGCGTCGCAGATACGAATCTGACTTAGTGTATGGGGAGAATGGGAACATACCATGGTATGATTGAAGCGGTAGGTGGAGAGGTCGGTGGGGCCGTCGCGCTTGAGGCCATTGTCGACCAGCTCGATCCAGTAGCCGTCCGGGTCGAGTGCAAAGGCAATGTTCTTCATCCGTCCGTCCGTCAATTTCTATATATTAGACACACGGAGGAGACAACAGCGACGCACCTTTTGGAACTTGACGCCGTTGCTCTCCAGACGGGCACAGGCATCTTCGATGTTGTTGACGGAGACGCAGATATGCCCAAACCCCTTGCCCGGCCCCGCATTCCCAGTGTTTGCCTGGAAGGGCGTGGGGCCGGGGTAGTTGTAGGTCAGTTCCAGCAGGCCCTCGCGGTCGGAGAGCGGCTTCTTGGCGTGCATGGCACCCGGCCCGTCAAAGCCCAGGAAGATGATCTTGAACTTGTTGGCTGGAATATCGTGCTCCGAGAGAACCTTCATGCCAAAGTGCCGCTGGTAGAAGTCCACCGAGGCCTTCTCGTCTGCAATGCGCAGCCTTTGTCAGTCGAGCCATGGGAGCAGTCTACATCGTGTGGTTCATCTTCCATTGTTGGGTGTCCATCGTCATCTTGCTCGTCGTCATGCGTCTGGAAGGGAGCTGCCATTGCCGGGCGGTGCAGTTTGCCTGCGACTCGCACACGCCGGTGCCCTACCAGATCTGCTACTGCTCCGTCTGCCGCAAGGTGGGCGGCGGACTGGGCACCGTCAACCTGGGCGCCTCCCACGACTCGCTCGCGGTGCGCTGCGGGCGCGACAGCATCAAAGTCTACCGCGCCATCATCGACGGCAAGCGCGCCGAGAGCCAGCGCTCCTTCTGCGGCGAGTGCTCGGCCATGCTGTGGCTGTGGGACCCCTCCTGGCCGCACCTGCTGCACCCCTTTGCCGCCGCCATCGATACGCCCATGACGCCCCCGGACCGGTTCGTCGCCGCGTGCATGGACAGCAAGCGCGAGTGGGTCCCGGTGCCGGCAGGAGTGGAGGCCTACGCCAGGTACGGGCCGCTAAGCATTGACGAGTGGCACAAGGAGCATGGCAAGTATGTGTAGCGTAATCCTCCGTCGTCGTGGTCCTGCATCCATGTTGAAGACCAAGGCCATTGCAAGCGCGCTCGGGCAGCAGTGCGACGAGGAGTGCACCAGCGCCCTCTTCTTCACGACGGCCGGGGCGCTGCTGGCCTCCCCCGACAGCGACGTCAAGCTGGCCCGGACGAACGCAGCGCTGGCTGCCAGCATGTGGGCGTGCTACGAGGGGCGCGAGTGGGTGGCCGTGGAGTGCGAGCAGGGCGTGCTGGTGGTCAGGAGCGCGGCGGCGGACATGCTGGTCGCCGTGCTGGGCAAGCAGGTGGCGGCGCTGCTGCCTCGCGCACAGGCGCTGGCAGAGTTCTTTGCACGGGAGTTGAGCATGGAGGAGTGAGTAGCATAGATGTACAGGGGTCAAGGCCACTCTTTCCTCTCGACCCTCGGCGTGGCTGCTGCGTTCGTGTCGGCAAAGGGATCATTGGGGTCTGGGTCGGGCTCCACGTCCTGCAGGCGTGGGGGCTGGGGCGGGGTGACGGCCGGCCCAGGCCCAGGGTTGGGCTTGGGGTCGGGGAGGGGGGGGCGATGCACACGCACCGGGACTTCCCCGGAGTCCGCAGAGCCCACATCACTATCACTGTCCTCGTCCAGCGGCTTGCTTAGTTTGTCGTAGAGCAGCAGCGCATTCACCAGCTCCTCGTTGGCGTGGATGAGAGCTCCCAGCCACTCGTCCGACTCGACGCCCTGGATGTAGCGCAGAACCAGGCGCCGCAGCCCCCGGCACGCCTTGTAGTGCTCCGCCACCTTGCCATTCTCGCTCGGCAGTTCCGTCTCGCGGTTGAGGTGCTGCAGGGCATTGGTCAGGTTGGTGGCTGCCGCACTCGACTCGGCCAGGCATTGCAGCATCTTGGGCTTCTCCACCTTGATGCTGAGCGTGGGCTGCGCGTTCACGCTGGACCCTCTGCGCCGGTGCTGCTGCGGTGGCGAGGAGGGCTCCCGTAGAGACTCTCGCGGCGTGATGGACGGGTTGGAGGAGGAGGCGGCCGCCCCTTCCGGCGAGGGGGAGCGCACGCGGGGCTGCGGCCGCTTCTGGGGGACCTGCTTGTGGAGAGAGGCCACTTGCGCCATGCCGGGCACGTTGGCAAACTCCTGGGCCCACTGGGCAAAGAGGGCCCGGGTCTTGCTGCGCACGTCGGCGTGGATGTGCGGGTCGGTGGCCAGGATGCGCAGCCGCTCCAGCAGCGGCTCGTCTGCAAAAGACTGCTGGAAGCGCCGGCCTCCATTCGCCACCAAGGCGGCCAGGATCGAGAGGGCCAGCAGCTGGCGGTGCGTGTTGCCGTACTTGAGCTTCTTGCGGATGGCGCGCGCCGCCTCGGTGGGGCCGCCGGACTGCAGCCGGATGGACTCTGTGAGCGAGGGCAGCTCGCCGTAGATCTCGTCCTCTGCATCGCAATTGCACAGCCGCTCGACGGTGACTGTGATGGCGGTGTATGGTTTCATCCGGCCTGCTCCCCATGACCACCACCATCACGCCCTTGGAGGGCCCACGCGTATGTCGCCAGCCATTCCCCCGGGCGGGCAACGCGACGCGGCTGTGCACCTGCTTCCGCGCAGGCGAGGTGCTGGGGCTGCTGGCGGGCGTGGGCCGGGGCGAGATCCTGATCGAGGTCTACTGTCGACCGCAGCAGCAGCAGCAGCAGCAGCTGACAAGCGGCCCCATTGCACTCATGGACCTCTTCCACGACCACGCTCCCCACGTGCCGGCCGTCGCCTTCACGCCCATGCAGCTGCCCGGTCTGGCGCGCGTCATTGGCATCCGCAGGGACAGGAAGCTGCAGATCCTGCACATCGAGCCCTGCTCCGTCGACTACATCCGCACCGTGGCGGCCGTCTATTCGTAGTCTATGAATCTCTCCCCTCCTGTGCTTCTTCTCCTTCGTGTTTCTCTTCTCGCATGACAGATGGACATTGCATGCCTCTTGCTCGCCCAACTGCAACTGGCGCACGGCGGCACAATGGGCGCAGAGGCGCTGGCCACTGCCCTCTCCCAGCATGCGCTCATGGAGGCAGCCGTCACGCCCGCCTGGGTCGAGCAGAAGTGGCAGGAGTTGTACGAGGGTGGAGACTTCAATCGGGAGCGCGTCGAGCGGCTGGCAAGACGGCTGAACGTGGAGTATGTCGCCCTGCTGAAGGAGAGGATACGCAAGGATGAGGAGAGGTTTGCGGTGCTCGTGGATGAACTTGGGCAGATCCAGCGTGGCGAATGGGATGCTCGATTCGAGGCGGAGGACACCTTGGAAACAAGGGCCGAGGCGAAGCAGGTCGCAGAGGACAAGGAGGAGCGAGGGCCAGAGGATGTGGAGATGGACGACCAGACCGAGGACATGGAAGCCGAGCACACAGAGGCGGAAGCTACAGTAGCCAGCGAGGATGAGGTCCAGGAGGAGGAGGGTGATGAAGACGTGGAAAAAGAGGAGGAGGAGGGTGATGAAGAAGTGGAAGAAGAGGAGGAGGAGGAGGAGGTGGAGGTAGATGAAGAAGAACAATTGGAGGATGAGGACGAGAAACAGGAAGAGGTCAGGGTCCAGGTCAAGGAAGATGACGTCTCAGACGTGGAAAGGAGGCGCTTCGCCAGTCAGGTCCTGCCCCTTCTGGCCAACATGTCCTCGCACCGCTTCGCCAACCTCTTTGCCGAGCCCATCACCGACGCCATCGCCCCCAGCTACTCCCTCGTCGTCCAGCAACCCACCGACCTCAAGACCATCAAGGCCATGGTCAAGGATGGAAGGGTCTGCAGCATGGCCGCCTTCACCCGTGCCCTGCAGCTCATGATCACCAACGCCGCCATCTACAACGGCTCCGGGAGCGAGGTCTTCGACATGGCCCTCGCCTTCCAGCAGGAAATCGACTCCATCACGACCTCGCTGGACGACGTTCCGCGGCGGAGGAGTCTGCACTGAACCATACATGTATATAGTGTCTATATTCCTGGAGACCGACCATGCATCCCACCCTCGCAGGCAAACCGTCGAATCTCCCGCCAAATTCGAGCAAGGCGCTCATCCTGGTGGGCGGGCCCTCCAGAGGCACCCGCTTCCGGCCGCTGTCGCTGGACGCCCCCAAGCCGCTCTTTGAAGTGGCTGGCCACCCCATCATCTACCACCACCTACGCGCCCTCGAGGCTCTCGGCGAGAGCATCAAGGAGATCCTCATCATCGGCTTCTACGAAGAATCCGTCTTTGCCGACTTCATACGCCAGGCCAAGCTGCAGTTCCCCCAATGGCGCATCCTGTACTTGCGCGAGTACCAGGCGCTGGGCACGGCCGGCGGTCTCTACCACTTCCGCGACGTCATCACGCGCGGCCATCCGAGCAGGTTCTTTGTCTTGAATGCAGACGTCTGCTGCTCGTTCCCCCTCGTGCAGATGAATGACTTGTTTGAGGTGAGAAAGGCGACGGCCGTCATCCTCGGCACCAGAGTGACCCCCGAGGCAGCCACGAACTTTGGATGCATCGTCTCGGACCGCGAGACGAGCCAGGTGCTGCACTATGTGGAGAAGCCAGAGTCGCACATCTCTGACCTGATTAATGGCGGCGTCTACCTCTTTGACTCCACCATCTTTGCGCAGATCAAGGAGGCCATGGGACGACGGGCAGACGAGGCCGCCTCCAACCCCACGCTGGAGCAGGACGACAAGCTGCGTCTGGAGCAGGACATTCTGGCCCACCTCTCCCAGACCAAGGGGTTCTACGTCTACGAGACACGCGACTTTTGGCGACAGATCAAGACAGCAGGGTCGGCAGTGCCTGTCAATGCCCTCTATCTACAGCAGGCCCTGCAGTCAGGCTCGGACGAGATCTCCAAACCCTCAGCCACCATTGTGCCGCCAGTCTTGATCCATCCCACCGCCGTGGTCGACCCCACCGCAAAACTAGGGCCGAATGTGTCCATTGGTGCGCGGGCACGTATTGGGGCCGGAGCACGCATCAAGGAGGCCATCGTGCTGGAGGATGCCGAGGTGAAGCACGACGCCTGCGTCCTCTACGCCATCGTGGCCTGGCAGTCCCGTGTGGGGGCATGGGCGCGGGTGGAGGGGACGCCGACGCTGCCGACGCAGCACGCCATGACCATTGTCAAGAACGGGGTCAAGGTGCAGAGCATCACGATCCTGGCCAAGCAGGTGATTGTGGGCGACGAGGTGCGCTGCCAGAACTGCGTGGTCCTGCCAAACAAGGAGATCAAGCGCGATGTGGCCAACGAAGTCATCATGTAATGTCATTCATCTCGTACTCCTCCATCACTCTGGCGTGAAGGTGAGCGACACGCTGTTCACGCAATGCCGCGTGTCGGTCGGCGTCTTGTAGCCCTCGCCCTTGAAGACATGGCCGAGATGCGATCCGCAGCTGCTGCACAGGATCTCGGTGCGCGTCATAAACATGGACCGGTCGCTGTGCTCGGTGATGGCGCCGGGGATGCCCTCAAAGAAGGCCGGCCAGCCGCAGCCGCTGTCGAACTTGGTCGTGCTGCGATAGACCGGCGTGCCGCACGCTCCGCACCCATAGACGCCCTTCTCCGCATGGTGGTTGTACTTGCCGGTGCCCGCGGCCTCGGTGCCCTTCTCGCGCAGCACGCGGAACTGCTCGGGCGAGAGGACTGCGCGCCATTCCTGCGGCGACCTGTTCATGCTCATCCGGTGCGCCGACTGGGCAAACGGTCGAAGGTGGAGGGCGAGTAAGCGAGGCGCTTGCATGCGATGGGCCAGGGTGATGACGACGACACCGATGACGACGACCAGCCAGACTATATGCAGATGCAGGTGCATGAGCCCGCGCATCCCCTCACCTACTCGCAGCGGCGGCTGAAGCGCGTGATTGCCGGGGAGGAGAAGGGCAGAGTGCGGCCGCAGGCAGAGGTCGAGCGGGAGAAGCGACGCACGGCCCTCGAGACGCCGCTGGCGGGCGGGGTGGGCAGCAGGATGATGCAGAAGATGGGGTATGGAGGAGGTGCCCTGGGCGTTGCCCGAGGAGCGGAGACGACAGTTGAAGGGCCGGTGGTGGTGCAGGTCAAGGAGGACCGAGGCGGGATCGGCCATGAGACGCTGCTCAAGCGCAAGCTGGCCGACGCCGCCGATGCGGTGCAGAAGATGCAGGCGGAGGTGCAGGAGGGGTACCTCGGCCTCCATCGCTCCATACGCGACGCGCGCAAGACAGAGAAGCAGCTGCGAGCGGCGCAGGACGCGTTGGAGACGCTCGAGGTTGGGAAGCACCACCGCGATCCATCTACGATGCCGGCCAAAGAAGCACATGTGCTGTGGCGCGAGCGTCTGGTGGAGGAGAGGCAGACGGAGCGACGGCGCTTGGTGCAGAAAGAGATGCTGGATGCGATCCCACACACCGCTGTCGAGGACGAGGAAGCGGACGAGGAGCTGAAGGAGTTCATGCTACTAGACAAATTGGAGCAGCTGGAGCGCGTCTTGGCATACCTTCGCTGCGTCTACTATTACTGCTTCTACTGTGGAATCAAGTATGATGACGAGGATGACCTGGCACAGTGTCCTGGTGTGCTAGAAGATGACCATGATTAATCTCTCATGTCGTCTATATTCACAATATGCAACTCCTACTCCGCACCTCGATAGGAGTCTTTTGCCTGGCCTGGCATCTATGCCAAATGCAGCACCGTCATTGCGGTATTATTCTCAGGCTGTGGTTGAAATCAGCCCTCCTGACCCCGCCGCTCCATCCAGGTACAATACTTGTATGTACAATAGACAGTGACAAATCGTCATCGAAACTCGTCTTTGAGATGCCATTCACCGTCTGCAAATTTTGCAATTTCACGGAGCATTTTCCGAAATTCGGTGACCTGCTGCCCATGGATGCCTTTCGAAAATGCATCCACCAACAGCTGCGACGGCGCGTGTCCCTCGTGATGTGCTAGAAAGTCTCTTAGCTTGTCGATGAGCGTATTGCGACCAACAGACAAACCAGCCCGACTCTCACTCGCGGGTCTCGACGACCCTTCCGATTCCAGCGCTCGACGCTGATGCATGGCACGAAGGACCTCAGACGATGCAGGCCCTGCAGAATTTTCTGCGCCGCCACTGCGCCCAAACCCTTCTCGTCGCCCTGCCGAACCGAACCTTCCCGTCCATGTTGGCGTTCCCATTTCAGCTGCGCGAGCAGCGCGGCGAGACTCTCGAAGAGCCGATGCTGCGGCTTCAGCAGCTCGGCTTGCCTCACGCTCGACTAGGAGACTTTCCGGCCGAGATGCTTCCATGATGGAGTCATGCTCCAATGCACTGTGAACACCAGACTTTGCAAAAAGAGATCCAAGAAGCCGGTCATCGTCAGCGCCGATGCTTGCGACTTCAGGCTCTTCCACCGCATCTTGATCTTCATCAGTGCCACGAAAGTTCTCCAGTGCGGCGACACCCTTGACGGCTGCCAGTTGAGTAGGGTCATCCTGGTGGCGATTCGATTTCGCATTATTGGACTTGAAGGATATTTCGGTACCAGCAAACATATCCCCCGTTTCTGTTGAATGGTCATTACTATTCCCGAGGGAGAAGAGGTCGTGTAGATCATTCATTTTGAAAAACCTGCGCTGCTTCGGATCACGCAGAATTTTGTTTGTCAGGAATTGCTTGAAGATCTGTCGATGATAGATTTTCTCTTCAATCGTCCCGGAAGTCATTAATCTATACACCGTGACCTGTCTCTTTTGGCCCAGCCGCCAGGCGCGCTCGCGTGCCTGCATATCCGTAGAGGGGTTCCAGTCTGGGTCAAATATGATGACTCGGTCTGCACCAGTTAAGTTGACTCCCAAGCCTCCCACTCGTGTGGTCAGGAGGAAGAGGTCCATCTTATCGTCCTCATTGAATTGGTCCACTAAGGATTGCCGTATCCCAATAGGTGTATTGCCATCCATTCGCAGGTACCTGATACCCTCCATCTTGCTTACAAATTTTTCGAGAATATCTAGCATTTGCCTTGTTTGCGTAAAAAGTAGGGATCGATGACTCTGATCTTTCCAAAGGCCCAATAGGGCTTTGATGACCTGCATCTTCCCGCTTTTCGCACTACTGCCATAGTTGTACCCTGCCTTTCTCTCCAGGTAGTCTCGATTGACCAGGTCAGGGTGATTGCAGATTTTTCGCAAGATATCCACGCCATAGAGTACTTGCCGCCGTCCAGAGAAAATGCTTTTCATGTCGTCAGAAGAAACAAACTCCTCGTATGCATCGCGTTGTGGTTTGGTGAGCTTGCAGAACAAGACCTGCTCGCTCTTCTTGGGTAGGTCTGCAGCAACATCGGCTTTCATTCGACGTAAAAGGTAAGGGTTGATGAGGTCTCGCAAGATACAAGCGCATTTGTATGCGGTTTGGACTTGAATGTTGGTGGCATTTGCATACCCTCCAATATTTATAGGCATGGCAAATTGCTGCTGGAAGATCGGTAGCGTGCCAAGCCTTCCGGGAAAAACAAAGTCAAACAACGACCAAAGCTCGTTGAGATTATTTTGCATGGGCGTCCCGGATAAGATAATGCGGTGTGTCGTCTTGACCTGCTTGCAGGTTAGCGAGATCTCGGAGTCAGCGTTTCTGATCTTATGACCCTCGTCGAGTACACAGTAGCCCCATTGTTTGTCCAACAAGATATCAGAAAACACGCGGAGCCCTGCATAAGTTGTCACAAGTACGTGACCGAGTGAAACAACACGAGACACCACTCTTTCTACCATTTTTCGATTCCGACTCGCAGCCTTGCCTTTCCGAGAGGTGGTATTCAAAAAGTCGAGCTCCAATTCTTCCTCATGCCCAACATTCATCATTCCACTGCCACTTGAATGAAGAATTGCGACACGCAGAGGTGGCCACCATCTATGAAACTCATTGACCCATTGTCTCATCACAGTTGCAGGGCTTACTATAATTACTGGTTGAGTCCACATTTTGCTATAATGCAGCCCGGCAAGAAATGCTATAACCTGGATTGTCTTACCAAGACCCATTTCGTCACCAATGATACCACCAGTCCCTTGACAATGCAACTCCCAAAGCCATTGCACGCCCGTTTTTTGATAGTCAAATAGAGAGGGGACAATATCACCAGGCACTCGGAATCCTCCATCATAGACAGTCTCGGATTTGGATGCATGTGGTTTATGCCATTCCTCAACGTCTTCGGGTTCATCTTCTTCCTTGATGTCTAGCTGAGGTTGCTTAGTAAGTCGTGCTGCACTACGGTGTTCTACCCACCACTGAAGACGATTCTGATAGTGTTGTTCGTTGCCATCATCAATATTTGAAAGATCTTCACCACTTTCTGAGACTTTTCTTCGTTTCCTCTTTGATGTAGAAGCAGTAACAATACCCTGTGTAAGCTCATCATCTGAATCACCCAAGATATTATCAGGTTGAAAGGCTTCCTCATCATCGTCTCCAATATCTACTTGTGTTTCAATTTGTGATGGTGTTCCTTGTGCAAGCCTTCTTCTCGACGACGGCCTAGTATCGTCATAATCGGCCTCGAACCCCGGGACGCGCAGATTTTGATGGGACATACCATCAGGCCCTTTTGGATCCTCATGTCCTACCCGCTCCAGACCAGACATTTTAGAGAACGGCGTGATTTTCCCAGTGCGAATTAGATATTCACGCTGAGTTTCCGCGGGTAGTTTCTCTCTACCTTCCTCTGCCGAAGGCTGAGAAATTTTGGCCTCATCCATTCGAAATCTAATATCCGACAAATCTTCATCCAGTTGATCTAGTCTTTCTTTTAGGTACTGCTTTTGGGACATGGCGCTTTGTCGTGATGCAGCAGTCGTACTGCCAGCATCGAGTCGCTCATCAAGCTTCGAAATTTGAGTCAAAAGCTTTTTTCTCTCCATTTCACTTTTCTCCATTCTCCTACTCTCAAGTTCAATATCACGCTGCTTTAGAGCTGTGTCGGCTTGTGTGGCAACATTACGCTCCAAAACCTCCTGATCCACAGCACTAACCCCAATGTCATTTAGATCGTCTGCACTCCCATCCGTGGAAGCACATCCATTGTCGGACGCCAATTGCTTTACTCTTTCTCCTTCTGCTCCAAGTTCTTTCTGCTTGGTCTCATCTTCACTTTCAGCCATTCCTTTTGAGTCTAGAAACTTCGCGTCATTGCCCCTAGCTCATTTCGGATGGACAATGTAAACGGAAAGATTAATGTAGAGAAAAAACACCGATAGCTTGTGTTTAATACTTTACAAAGGCCACTCGACTCTTGGTGTATGTGAAGCTCTTCCACGCGATCCTTTTGTGTCGTTTGGCGTTGGGCGCTTGCGATTGGCCAGAGCTGAGAAGCGAGAGTGATCACAATAGAACCCCCCATCTCTAGACGAGCCTGGTGCGAAGAACGAGAGGCGGCGCCTTTGGTGTGGTAAAGGTGATTGCGGTGCAATAATACAAAGGGAGCTGGCGCTCCCATGGATTGGTACGCCAGTCCCGGTGTGGCGCCTCCCAATTCATTACCGCAAGCACCGTTGACGGAGGGTGGCGGGAAGGATAGTAGGAGCGTGAAAGAGCTTCAAGCTTCTGCACTTCAGATTATGAACCCGTTTACGTCTCAAAGCACCAGTGGCTTACAAATCCAAGGGGTGGATGACCGCGCTGACGGTCGACAAGTTCAGTATGGACATCTACCAACCCCAGTGCAAACGGGGGCTCCACACGTCAGCCAATTGCCCGGAACAATTACACCCAACCAATGCGAAACAAGCGCGCAGTACTCCCCGTCTGAGTCTTTGAAAGCTGTTGAGAAGGCCGGTTTCTCCAATTCCGAGCCAATAGCCTGTGGATTTCGCAAGGTGCATTCAAAAATTGATTTATCGCCCGATCTCAGTCACCAGCCGCCTCCTTTTCGACGAGCACATCCAGATGGTGGTTTCATCTCTCCTGTTCAAGCTCTCACCCTTCATTTATCGTCGACATATCGAATCTGCAATCCTAACTTTAAGTATGAAAGCTCACGAAATCCTAGAAGGGTACTGACCAAACCAAGCAAGGGCTCCAAAAATGAGGGTTATGACAATGAAGACTCAGACTACATTCTTTACGTCAATGACATCTTGGGGAGCGATGAATCTCACAGATATCTCATCTTGGATGTGCTTGGGCAGGGGACATTTGGACAGGTTGTGAAATGTCAGAATTTGAAAACAAAAGAGGTAGTGGCAGTGAAGGTGGTGAAGAATAAGCCTGCGTATTTCAACCAGAGCATGATGGAAGTGACCATTTTAGAGTTGCTCAACAGCAAACTGGACAGACTAGACGAGCATCATCTGCCTCGACTTTACGACACATTTGTTCATTGTCAGCACTTGTGCATTGTTTGCGAGCTGCTGTCTGTAAACCTATACGAATTGATCAAGCAGAATGGATTCCGGGGATTGAGCACTAATCTTGTGCGGGTCTTTTCTACACAGCTATTGGATGCCATGGTGGTTTTGAATGAGGCAAAACTCATTCATTGTGACTTAAAGCCCGAAAACATCCTTCTGAAAAAGTACTAGTCTTGAAACCCTAAGCTAACTAATAGTCTTGAAAGCCCTACGATCAAAGTCATTGACTTTGGATCGGCGTGCCACGAGAGGCAAACCGTTTACACTTACATCCAATCCCGCTTCTATAGGTCACCTGAAGTCTTACTAGGTCTGCCTTATACTTCGGCTATCGATATGTGGTCGTTAGGCTGCATAGTAGTGGAACTCTTCCTTGGTTTACCTCTATTTCCGGGAAGTTCGGAGTACAACCAAGTAAGCAGAATAATAGAAATGTTGGGATTGCCACCGTCTTGGATGCTTGATATGGGCAAGCAGTCGGGTGAATTTTTTGAAAAGTGTTCTGATGAAATGGGTCGCAAGTCGTATCGTCTAAAGTCGATGGAAAGGTACGCTCGTGAACACAACACAAATGAAACGCCGAGTAAAAAGTACTTTACTGCTACTACACTCCCCGAAATTATACGATCGTACCCGGTGCAGCGGAAGAATATGAAGCAGGTTGATATGGAAAAAGAGATGCAGTCCAGAATTAGCTTTGTCGACTTTGTGGCTGGTCTTCTGAATCCAAACCCGTTAGAGCGATGGTCGCCCCAGCAAGCCAAACTTCATCCATTCATCACCGGAGACAAATATACTGGACGGTTTATTCCGCCTATGCATATCGGATCGTCCCGGTCGCCGGTGCACGAGCTTACTCCTCATCCGCCACCTCACTTACAGCAGAACAACAGCCAATTCATGAATGTGCCCAATAATGGGCATCAGCTGACTACTCCGCAACGCCGTTCTTATATCGACCAATCATATGGCTATGTGGCTGGATATGGGCAGAATTACCATCAACACTCTATGCCTGCCGCGCACATGTCGCCATCAGGACGAGCTCCGAATATGCAGCAGTCGTACTACGCCCCGCCAGCTTACGCTCAGCCGTCGCTTCCGCCGCCCGCAATACAGCATATCCCCCACCAACAGCAGCAGCACCACAACTCGCATCTCCCTCAGACCCAGCCAATGCTACAAGGTCCTGGCATATCATACTCCATGTATCCTCCTCAGCACTCCTCGCGGCCGACGAGTAACCGACCACGGGCAACGACCTACGGAAATTCCGACTTTCTTCCACCGCAAATGCAGCATGCGGCCTCTTTTCTGAATCCTGGCCAACCAATACGGTCGCAACCTTCTCCATACTATCCTCCACCGGATACATCCGAATTAGTGGGACCAACAACGGGTCAGCGTGGCCGCCGGCACGAAGTCTACGATGCAAGTCAGGGAGACTTCATTCGTACATTAGAAGACCTGGGAAGCAAATGGGCCTAAGTCTTGTTTCCAATTATGGTTGGCTGCACATGTGCTATTGTACTATATATATTAAATGTTCAATCGTCCAGTATCTACGCCATTATCCACCCAACAATATACTTGCATAGTAGCTGGTCTCTACGAAAACGCCGGCAGCTTGTACTAGTCAAAGGTGCTTCCACGCGTTCTATCCGTAATTTGAAGGCATAATTGCAACCTGTAGTTATCTACGTTCCCCTTCACACTACTTCATTCCTGTCTGCGCCGCCAGCAAGAGGTGGTCGCACTTGCTCCCTGCCTTTCTCCTGACACCCCAGAGACACGGTCTCGTATTTTAAGAGTATATGTGTGTTGGCTGAGTAGCTGCACCGCCCACACGTTCTAATGTCTGGATTGGAGAGTATGAGCATGATGAGGATGCTTTGCTGACCGTAGAATCCCTATTCCAGCTCAAGTTCACTGCGAAGCAGCTCAACAAGCAGGCAGCCAAGGCTGGGAAGGATGAGAATGCGGAGAAGCAAAAGGTCAAGAAGGCCATCAGCCAAGGCAACAACGACATTGCACGCCTTTATGCCCAAAATGCTATTCGCAAGTCGAATGAACGGCTCAATCTACTGCGGCTAGGGTCAAGGATTGATGCGGTAGCAAGCAGAGTGCAGACCGCTGTCAGCATGAGGAGCGTCACGGCAAACATGACAGCCGTTGTGCGCAACATGGACCGGGCCATGCAGACGATGGATATGAACAAGGTATGAGGTGGATAAACACTATAATAACAGATCTCTCTTGTAATGGATAAATTCGAGACTCAATTTGAAGACCTGGATGTAGCTACGGAGTATTACGAGGGGGCCACGGCCAATGCCACGGCGACCGCGACGCCACAAGAGGACGTTGACCTGCTCATGCAAAAGGTCGCCGACGAGTCTGGACTGGAAATGCAACAAGAGCTCTCCAATGCCACACCTGACCGCAACAGACTCGCAGCCACGGAGCAGAAGGAGGACTTGCTGAATGAGCGATTACGGGCTTTACGCGGGTAGTTTCGGCGTCGGTGTTTTGTACATTGGTATGAAGTCTCATATATTTACAAGGATCAAAAACCAGGCCACAAACAGCGATACCAGCGATTGTACTTTGCGATCAGCCCTGGTGCTGCGTTGATCGGCCTGCCAATGACTAGCAGCGCACTGCCTAGCCACGCCAAGCCCACAGAGCTCCACGCAACGACAAGACCACGACGTGTCCGTTTGGACACATCCATTTTCAGGAAACGCTGAAACCCAGTAGAGACATGGTAGACGCCAACGGACACAAGAGACGCGTAGAAGACCACACTCAGTGCTTTATGACGCGCAAACCCATGTGCAACGTAGTTTAGTCCAACATCTGAGCTGTCTCCTTCAAGATATAGAGGGATTAAGCGGTTGAGAATTACATGGCAGGCGACAATAGCACTCAGCGCATAGCCGGTAGCAGAGGTAGACGACATGGAGGTAATGGCATGCCTTGCCCGGCCATACCATTCCCTATGAATGGACATGCGAATCAGTCGCAGCCCAATCCCGCTGAGCACATGCCCTCCGGCTGCTGCCAGAAGCACTTTCTCACAAACAGCATGCTGGTAAGCCACTCGAGCTAGCAAGATGGCACGATCGCCGCCTTCCCGTCCCTCAAAAAGCGGGATTAGACCCGTAGTCGACCAATGAAGCCCAAGGAAGGATGTGAACGCGTAGGCAGAGTAGCGATGGATCCTAGCCAACTCATAAATCGCTCTTCGTCGTCCGTTCTCCTGATTTACCTCTTCATACACCTTTTCGTCTTCTTCGTGGATCGGCGACGGTGGCAGTGACGTAAGCGTGTCATTCTCCATTAGCGCGTGGTGATGAATCGAGCAATTTGCTTCCAAGAGTTCGGGCCGCCGTCTAAAGTTCTCTTTCTCGGCGCGCCTGCTCTACGACGTGGACAAATCAAGGCTAGCGTGCTTGCAAGTCCAATCAATCCAGCAGACCTAAATCAGATCCAAGGTGTCTACCCAACCAAGCCAACATTCGACGTGGATGGTGTGGCAGTGGGCGGGAACGAGGGCGTGGTCGAGATCACGGATGCAGGCGAGGCAAAGGGTTGGAGACGCGGTGACTGGGCCATTATGAAGAGACCTGGATTGGGCACTTGGCGTACACACGCTGCCTTTGATCAAGGTGATTTAATCCCTATAGATAAAACAGGCATCACTGCTATCCAGGCTGCCACGCTATCGATAAATCCGTGCACTGCATATTGCATGCTGAAAGAATTTGTTCACCTACAACGCAATGACTGGTTCATTCAAAACGGGGCTAATTCTGCTGTTGGTCGAGCAGCAATCCAGCTTGGGCGACTATGGGGAGTGAAGTCCATCAACATTGTCCGTGATCGACCAAAACTTGCTGCACTAAAGGAGGAGTTGCAAAAGCTCGGCGCGGACCATGTGGTCACTGAAGAGGAGTTGCAAGATAAAGGCTTTCGCAAGCAGATTGCCGAATGGACTTGTAATAAGGGTGCGGGTCTTGGCCTAAACTGCGTCGGTGGGCCGTCGGCAACAAATATTGCACGATCTCTTGCCAATGGAGGCCACTTGGTGACGTACGGAGCTATGGCCAAGCAACCCGTAACGATCCCTCCTTCCCTCTTCATTTTCAAAGACATTCATTTGCATGGATTTTGGGTTTCCGCATGGGGGGCAAAGTTTCAAGAGCGCAAGGAGCGTATCCTCGATGAGTTACTCGGTTTCATTCGCGCAGGTCAGTTCTCCGATACACCATGTGAAATGGTTTCCTGGAGCGCGTCCGACTCGCCTGACGTATGTTGGCAAAAGATGCAACATGCAATCAAAGTTGCAGAGTCTGGTACAGGCCTCAAGCAGATACTTGTTCAGTCGACTGAGAGCATAGATTCCGCAACCTGGAAGATGTGATCCTCGCAGCCATACTGCGCAGTAAGAGAGAGACCAATTGAAAGACCCTGCTCATCGGTACCGAAGGGTAAACTCATTGCGGGGATACCTGCAAGGCTTGCTGGTACAGTAAGTGAATCACTCATATAGTCCTCCGTTGCTGATGACGATGATATGTTCGAGAGGAGTGGCGCTGTCGTTGTGGATGTCGGAGAAAGCAGCACGTCAACTCCATTGTCGTTTGGATTGCAGGTCGACATTATATTTTTTGTGCGAAAGGTGCCGTCAAAATCCTGGGAAAGAAGGCGTCGGACACGCTGGGCTTGCACAAAGTAGTTGTTGTATGCTTCGGCGGATAAAACAAAATTTCCGAGAAGAATACGTCGCCTCACTTCTCTGCCAAACGACTCACCCCTTGTCTGCGCATACTCATCCGCAAAGCGGCTCGAGAAATGAGCTTCCATAGTGTTGTGTGAGTCAGATGTGTTGCTTCTATGTCCATATCGAACACCATCATATTTTGCGAGGTTGGAAGAAGCCTCTGCCGGTGCCAAAATGTAGTATGTCGCAAGGGCATGAGGTATTATTGGAATGGAGACCGGCACAACAGAATAGCCAAGACGCTCAAGCTTCTCTGCCGCGGTTTCCCAAGCCTTTCCAACTGTACTTGCCATCTCTGTAGTATGAAACTCATATGGAATTCCAATCCTAACCCCAGAGTCCCTTGTCTTCTGCAACTGGTTTAGCTCCGCCCGTGTCGACGGTGTCATACAAGTCGGGTCCTGCTCGTCATATCCATCAAGCTGTGTGTATACTGCTCTGAGCGTCGGTAGATCGCGCGCCAGGATGCCAACAGTATCCAGAGAGTTTGCATAGCTAACGACACCAAACCGCGAGAA
>JAABUO010001094.1_pt1 | contig 38122 bp, 50 predicted proteins | sample 5559291 | NCBI WGS metagenome assembly JAABUO01 (sample SAMN10711878, study PRJNA513372) | rock metagenome | isolation source: Antarctica rocks | place: Antarctica: Victoria Land, Finger Mt sud
TTGAGTTTTTGTCCTACACCGCCTTAACGATGCGCAACATTGCAACATGTACATGTCACATACACCTGCTGCCACACTATGATCATGGGCCCTGATGCAAGCAAACTGGAATCAGTCATTGCTTGCCAGGGCAGACGTCATCTCTTGGCAACCGGGAGTTCAGATCTGGAGCTGTTACTTCAAGCGACAGCGAGACTCATCTGTTACTTCAGGCTACAGCAAGAATCGTCTAATGGTACAAACAAAAACATGGACTTGCATCATTTAACAATGCGCAGAGTTTACTGGTTGAAGCGGTTGGCGTGATACTGACCCAAACCTGATCACAGAATGGGCCGAGGATCCCGTTGACGTCAGACAACCCCTGTGTCATCATGCCTGATAGGCAGGCAAATTGCAGCAGAACATAGTGTTTTCCAGCAGTTGTCTCTTGTGATACGTAGAAGTGTGACTCCAGCCTAATCTGCGCGGTACAGGGGTGCCTGGTTGTGGAATCTGAAAACGTATACGACGCAATGATTGATATCTTTCCATTGCCGTCATTCTGTGCAGAAAGAGCATGCAACACGACGAAAATGCGGCACAAAGTGGCGAGACTTACGGAAGGGGCACTTTGATTTCCTTCATACTGACAAAACCGTCGTTTGGTTGACCGGATTGTGCAGGAGAGATCATGCCAGTCTAGACTCAATCAGACGACTCCGGTCCTCACATAACATCTTCTGGGTTGTCATGTGTGTGCTTATTGGTAAATTTCACTTTCTCTGATGCCATCTGAATGATTACGTAAACTTGAATAATAACTTAATTTAGCAAGGTGGTGCTCAAAAGTTCACTGGCTGACATACATGCTGGTGGCTGCACTGTCAAGTCCTGATGTAAATGACCTTTTAGCAGTCTTGGAGCAGGTGACTGTGCATCGCATTGGCGTTTAGTTTCCTGGTCTTGGAAGTTTGAAAATTGGCCGCAAGGCATCGCACATACGCACCTAAGCAACCGCAAGCCTGGTGACCGTTTTCTTTGGTTCGTAACACTCAAATCTTAACTATTGCGCCCCAAGCCATTGCTGCCAATCTTGTCGTCTCAGTGCCGACATTGGTTTATGCTGCAAATCATAAATCTCTGTGACCTTTGTACTTACATACTTGTAAGTTAGGCATGTACTGAGCCTGGTCATACAGGGTTCCACGCCATGTCATCGGAAAGGCCCACGCGCATTGGAGTGCTTGCATTACAAGGATCTTTTGCCGAGCATGTAACCATGTTGAAGAGAGTTGACGGAGTATACGCCTTCGAGGTCCGCACAAAAGAAGAGTTGCAAAGCGCTGACGGGCTGATAATTCCTGGGGGCGAAAGCACAACCATGGCTCTAGTGGCTGAACGATGGGGCTTGATACCAGAGCTCAAGCATTTCTCTGCACAGCATCGTCCTGTTTGGGGCACCTGTGCTGGCGCCATCTTCCTGGCAGACAAAGCTACAGGTATAGGCAAAGGAGCCCACACACTGCGGCTTTGTCACCAGTATGCGCTCCAAGTTCACTACACAACGCATTGGAACTCAGCAGCAGCCTGCAGATTGTCTTAACGACAGGTCATGACCAACAGCCAAAACTCATCATGTACACATGCAGGCACTAAGTCTGGCGGCCAAGCCCTGCTGGGTGGCTTGGACTGTACTGTGCACCGCAATTTCTTTGGGGCTCAGATTCGCAGCTTTGTCACAAAACTCAAAGCACCTGCATGCATGAACGATTTTGGCGCAGAGCTAGAAGACTTCAGAGCAGTCTTCATCAGGTTGGCATTTGCTGCTGATCACCACATCAGATGTGTGTTGTCTCACCCCATGCACTTTTTTAAGGAACAATGCAGGTATGCCTGAAGCATACCTACAGTGTCATAGCAGTTTTGTATCTCATAAAAAGGGCGCCAAGAATTCCAATCATCCCAATGCTGTTAGCAAGGGAACCTTACTTTTTGCCACATATCCAAAACAAAGCTCAGTCAGAGCCCACACCAGTAGTAGCACAGCTTTTGCTCACATGTACGCAGATGCAGACACAAATGAAATGCAATGTTTTCAGTACAAACAGCATGTGACTGTTGCAGGGCCCCTGGTGTCATTGATGCTGGGCCCTCAGTGGAGATTCTAGCAGAATATCATCTTACTGCTGAGGAGCAGAAAGCTCAGGAGGGACGAAAGTCTGTTGCAGTCGCAGTGCGCGATCAGCATCTTCTTGCCACTGCCTTCCACCCAGAGCTTACATCTGATCTCAGATGGTGAGTAATTCATGTTGCAGTAGCCACCAGGCGTCATGACTGATGTTGACAAGGTGATGACATATCAGGATGAAAGTGCAGCTGCAGAGTGTGCTGTCAGCCAGATTATGCGTCCTGTGATTTGCCAAAAAATCTTTGGAGGCACATGATGATGACTTTGTTGTACTGTTTTTGCAGGCATCAGCTGTTTGTACAGATGGTGCGTGAGCAGCAAAGCAAAGTACATTATGATGGTAGCATGCAGCGAGACTCAGAGCTGACTGAGAGTGGGCATCTCATCAGAAGATCAAAACCTGCTGAGTTGCCCTGTTATGACGAAGGTGGCTCTGCAAGTGAATGGAGACACTAGAAGCTCTCGTAAGATTGGCTGCAAGCAGCACTGCTTCAGCTGTCACATCATGGATTTGGTGCCTCATTATGCATTAGTAGCCCCATGGCACTCGTTTTGGAAGCTAGGTAGACAATGGGCTTTTGCTGCTTTGAGTCGTATTGGTTGCAATGTAGTCTCGCTTTGGGACAATCTGACATCAATCCAACTAGTTCAGAATGCAGTGGATATTCTTTGCATCTTTACATTATGCAAACTTTGTTTCAACTGTCCCTCCTTATGCGACCGAGATTGGTCCTCGCTATTCTACATCTATGAGCAGCATACGTTTTATTGAACCAGCTGTAATCTGATGGCAGCCCTGCTCAGACAGATATGCAAAAGATTGGCAGTTGCAATAATGCCCAGTGCAGACCTAAGCAGGTGGGTTGATCTCTGCTGTCCTATCATAATCTTCAAGCCAGCCCTTGATTTCTGCAGCCTGCTTCTTGAGCTTGCCCCAGATATTGGTCTCACCCACTCGCCAGCCCCAGTTGTTTGTTGTGGTTCCAGGGAAGTTCATACGTGCAGTGTTGTCCAGCCTCATGATATCCTGCGTGCACAAGCAGTCACTGTTATCATGTTGTGTCACTTGCATGCAGCCATGACTACTGGCAATGCCCCTCACTTTCTGAAAAGCTCCAAAATGGTCAAAACCCACAATGTTGTGTTTTGCATTTTGGTCCTCCTCACTCTGACAGGACTTCTGACAAGGGTGAGCAATCTCTCTATTGCACAAGAGAGCAGCGCCTCTGTTCTATTAGGATGAGATGGTCAGTACACAGCAGCTGAGTGTGCAGCACAAGCCAGCCTTGCGCTGAAGCACTATGCAATGTTTGTGCAACAGACGTGCGGCACATTTTGTCTAACTACGTGCTTGTTACCAACAGATTAACGGGCTACCATCCAGTGCAGCTTTTAGAGTTTGCCCTCAAACTCATGCATTCAAACACATGAACTAGTCAAACCATGTGCTAGCTTGACTGCTTATGGATACACGTCAGATTTGAGTTACGAAGCTTGCAACACTATGCAGCAGTACGGGCGCAAGTGATCATGCTGGACTTGCTTGTGAGGCGTTTGAATTTTTCTATGGTTCAGATTTGTCATGCACAACCTGTTGAGCATTACCTGTAGCATGACAATGGATGTCTTTGACACAGACTTGAATGACTCCCGCATGAAGTCACCAGCAATGTCCTTGCCATTTGTGTGCAAGTATCGCTTGATGTACTCCTTCTCAGCATCTGTGGCACTGTCCTTCCACCACCCCACAGCTGTCTCATTGTCATGCGTCCCTGCAGCAACACAAGCACATGCTGCAACTTGAGAGGATGTGTAACATCTCTGGCCAGACAATTTTTGGAGTGCTCCAGTGCTTTACAGCAGCTGTTGCCACCACTGCTGACTATACTCAAGCAGGAGATGTAGAACTCATTTGCTGCTCAACAGGATGCTGAATATCTGGCGTGCATGACAGCTCACAGGCCATTCATGCAATATATCAGGAAACAGTCACAGCTGAGTGCATCTGCAATCGGAAAAGCACTTACTGCTGCATTCTTGTCCTTGACAGCAGCAGACATGGGTGCATGCTACAATGACGCCTGCTGCTTATCTTACAGTCCACCCTTGTGGTTGTACTCATATGACACAGTGCCTTGCCAAGGCATTGCATTCACAACAAACGGCATGTGGCTCCCAGATGGGTTGGCAAGATCAGCAGAGCCCTCCCCAGATGGTGGACAGAACTCTTGCCACCACTATGCAAGTGCGACCGACGTCTTGTCAAACCATATTGATAAAATCACACATGGAAAGGGTTGCTCCAATACACAAGTAGTGAGACGGTTTGCAAGAGCGAGGGATCACCTGGATAGCAGACAGAGTGCTCGTAGTGGTTGTGGGGGATGTGGGTGTTGGTGGCGCCACTGCCCCAAGCGAACTGCAGCACCACCATGCCCGGTGCACCGATGGCTTTGCGCAGCTCGTTCACGTCTGTGGTGATCACGCCCAGGTCCTCTGCTATGATGGCAACATACCCCAGTTGCTGCAACACATAGTGCATGTGTGATCACTGTGATCCCCCTGGCTGCTGGGTTCCACTGTGCATGTGTGCTGAGGTCACAAGCACACATGTTGTGCATGCAGGCTGCCAGTATGCCCTTTAGTACATATTGAAGCTCTCCACATGTGTTACCGCCATTCAAGTGTGCACGGATGTCACTGGCAGGCCTGCAGCATGACGCAGGCAGATGTGTGGCGTTGGTGCCGCAAAGGGTTGACTCACATCATTGAGAGACTTGAAGAGGCCAAGCCCCGGTCCCTTCTTCCAGACGCCACCCATGGCAGTGTCAGCTTTAGCATCCACAGACCAATAGCCTGCACATCACGCTACAGACCTTTGCACTTCATTGACATGCTCCATCCATCTATCTACGTTTGCATCGACAGGCCAGCATGGCAGTGTTTGCCTTGGCATTGGCAGACCAGCCTTCAGCAGATTACTGTAACCTTCTCTGAGGGCTGAGCGCGTGTCTGCATCTGCTTACATGTACTGTACATAGCAGTGTTACTTGCCAAGAGCAGACCAGCAAGCTATCAACCACGACAGCATGGTATGCTCACATGCTGGCTCAGGCTAACATGCAAACATACTGTGTATGCATCATAAACACACATGGTACGTTTTGGAGTCCATCAAGTTCAATAACATGTGATGAATTTTCAGTGATGCCTGGCATGTCCCTGGGGACAGAACACACAACATGCTATTGATGAACTTTCACCCAGCTGACCTCTGTATGGATATGAACATTCCTCGACTCATGATTAGGCATAACAGCTAAGACCAGCAGACTTCTAATGTAAGGCTGACAGATTGTGACATTGCAATCAGTCTTCACGGTGTGAGGTTAGCCCGTCATGCACTGAGGCAATTGAAATCACAATCAGCCCTCAAAAATGAACGAGGTGTTCACCATCCTATGAGGCTGAAGGCAAGCTTACTTCAATGACAGAATGGATGCAGACGGGGATACCTGCAAAGCCTCTGAAATGGTCAATGCGGGTCTCATCATAAAGCTGGAAGGAGCGGCCAAGGCGCTGGGCCCACCACCTGTACCCTTCCCTCTCATGTGCCTGCACCATGTCAGCCAATGCTTTAATGCACATAACCAGCGTGTGTGAATCAACATTTACTGTGTCATGCTGAAGGGAGTTTACTCCGTCGCAGATTTACAATGGGCCCAGTGTTTGAGGCAATAGTCAGATTCAGAGTAAACCATGCTACACGCTAGACAAGCAGTGCTGAGCTAGATCAGCAGCATGCATAAGAAGCCACACCTTGTGATAGTGATGCAAGGGAACAAGTTGGAACATGCATGGCTTGTTGCACAAGAGTGTCTAATAAGAGGATGCAGCCGATGAGGACGCTGCATGCACCCGGGTAGGCACAGTTCTGAACCAGACTGTGTGAGCTGCAGGTACAAATATCTGCACATACCGGCCAGTCATACAGTGGGCTGCCCCACAATTGGCCAGTCTCACTGAAGGCATCAGGGGGTACCCCAGAGACATTGGCTGGGGCCCCAGAGGGGGTCAGCTCAAAGAGCTCTTGGTGAGCCCACACGTCTGCAGACTGACCCCCTACGTAGATGGGCATGTCTCCTACAATCTTCACCTTCTTGCTGTTTGCATAGGCCTGCATGCGTGTGAAAGGCATCTTGCTCGCTAAGCAGAGCTGAAGTCCTGGAAGGTTGTTCTCATCATGAGCATCATGCAGAAAGCCACAATGAATCTGTCTTCAGCAGTTCAAAAGGTGATGATAGTACATCCGTTTCTGACTGCTGTGCCCAGGCTCATAGCTGGCAGCAGGCGCAATGCCAATCTACAGGCATGGTAGTGCACATGCAGGAGCAGGTCTAAGTCACCTGCTTGGCTGGGCAACATCAAGACAGGCCACACAGGCTATGTCACAATGGAAAACAGCAAAACCAGGTGCAGCACATCACAGCATGACAGCTGACAAAGCAGGAGTGAGCTTTCATGGATGGTAAGTCACCAATGGACACAGCTACATTTGAGACAATTTAGTTTGATGTAACACATAAGACAGAAAGATACCTTGACAGCCTTCCACTGCCTGTCAAACAGGAACTGCTGGGCAATGAAGCGGTTGATGTTCTCTTCATGCCTCTTGGTGGCCTCTGCAACAGCTGCCGGGTCCCTCTTCCTGATGGGCTCTGGCCAGAACCACCACCCCTGATCCTTGGTGTCCTCCTGCAAATAGCACAAAACCAGATCTGAAGGCACCACCTTCCTGTACTTGTGAGCCATGCAGTAGAAGCATGCACTGCCTGTGCAATGGATCTCTGTGCTGATGGGCTTTTACCAAAATCCACCATTGCCAATTGGTATCCTTCCACAACAATATAGATTCAGGCATGGCGTAGAGTTAGCCCTTGTCCAGACTGAGCGCTACATCCTACTAAAGGCAAGTGCCACATGCCTGTGCTAGATATGGCATTTGTTTTGATCTCTGTTGTAGTGCATTCATGCAGCAGTTTTGTTTACACTCACACTGCACCACATGCCTGCAAGCTTGTTGTTTGAGGCAGGGTCGTATATGAGTCATCAGGCACCCTACAGGACCTTCCACCTGCTTTATTGACTGGTCAGACGACAACCAGCACCTACGTTACGACTGTGCTGATGTTGACAGGTTTTGTCCAGCTTTGGCATTGGTTGGACATGTCTACCTGGTATTCTATGAGGCAGAAGAAGAGTGCAGAATCCTCAACCCATGGGTTCTCGGCTCTGAAAGCATCCATTTCTCTTCGCAGAGAGCTGAATTTGGATTCGTTGAGTAGCCTGTCAGCTGCCTTCCTCAGCAATGGTGCCTTTGCTGCTTCGACCTGCAGGCCTGGTGTGATCACTGAATCCTTGTTTGACAACAGCTGCAAATAGTGCATCCCTGAGCTGGGTGCAAGTAGTCAACGCATGAGCAGCAGTGCTAGAGACATCAATTTTGTGCATGCATGGCATTAGGTATTGGAGCAAGCTGCACCCTTCCTGATAAGGTAGGTCACTCAGAAGAACATGCAAGCTTTGATGCATGCACAGCCTGCATAGGCTTCCAGCACATATGGTGACAAGGAATGTTTTTTTGGTCACCTAACGCATTGTCCCCGTCACCAAAAGATGCCACATGCAAGAATGGAGAAGCAAAATGTCACGTCAATCAGCATGCTGTCACAAACAATGTATGCTTGATTATGACCAACAGCGCTTCCATGTGTAGCGGGTGAAACTGTACCTGAGGGTAATCAACAGTACCAATAGCAATCTTCTTGGGCAAATCTGACTTTGCAAGCAAGCCCTCCTCTTTTAGTTCATCAAGGCCAATCATGAGCGTGCTGCCACACAATGCATCCACACCTGCAGTGTAACTGATTGGTTATCATTACCTTTTGACAGATGGGACACCACGTAGCAATTCAGAGCATTCACATGGGACACATTCAAATCCATGAGCAGAAAGCCTTATTTCCATTCTATTGACAGCTTTGTGCACAAGGACCTCGTGACACTCACATCTTTGCACAGGGCACAGCAAAAATGTTTGCATGCTGAAGTTTGACGAGGATGGCGTCTGGGCAGAGGCCACTCATTGCTGGAAGTCTTTCGCAATTGTTGCAGCAGAAGATGATGTTCGTACCAGCATATGGTGACCAGTACTGCGTCTCTGGCGGCACAAGTGGAAGCACCTGCCACATCTGCATGCCAGTGCTAGCCACCCAGTCTATAAACTTGAAGGCCTCTTTGCCTATCTCTCCAATGCCATAGGGACCTGGCAGAGAGGTCGGGTGCAATATGACACCTGCATAGGTCCATTGATGGTCAACTTGCATAGTCCTGCTTGCAGAAGAGGATAGATTGACAAGCCTGTGCAAGTTTGTACCTGCACGCCTGTTCTTTGCAGTTGCTGCAGTATCATTGGCATAGTCCTTGTCCAGGGTGTCTCCTGTTTTCATGTTGCCATAAACCCGCTGGTAGTAGTTGCCTGTGCCATTGGTGTGACTGTCTGTTGCAATAGGATTCTCTACTGCAGCAGTACACTGTGGCTTCATAGCTTGGCGACTGCGCGTGCGGGGCTTTGTCAACCTGGCTGCTACGCGGATCTGATTGCTGGGCAAGATCCGTGTTCCGAACACACGAGCCTGTGAGCTTGCTGCTGTGTATAGGCCAGAAGCGCCCAGGCCGGTCATGGCCAAGATGAAGGGCGGACTGAGTCGCCAACGCACTGCAAGCAAAGAGGTGTGTGTCGGGAAGCAAAGACAAGCCTTGCAACTGCTGAAGATCGTACGCCTCAGCAGTATGAGTACGTAGACTTTGAAAACATCAACAGTGCGTACAATGCAGACTGCTTTGATCGGTCATCACGGTAGTCGGTGTGACCTCGAGCAGCATCAAAGCAAGTCCTTGATGAGCAACATCAGCTGCTTACCTGCCCGGCTGTTTTAGAACGAAACACCGAGCTTTCCCCGCCGGCAACTGCTCGCCAGAGCGATGCCGCTGACCTCAGAGATTTGATCGATGAGTGAATAAGCGCGATCAGCGAGCAAAAAGCATTGCCGGTCAAGTTTGACCGCGCACATAAATAAGGGGGCATCTGGAAGGGCGTTACCGAAGCACCAGATGCCCCCCCCTTATTTACCAGCGTGAGCACATACCAGCGTGAGCACAGCTAAGCTCATGACGATACGAGACGAAGTTGCAGCTACCTGAGGGGGAACTGTTCTTCTATTGCAGCCGATTTTGCGTACTTAGGAGTTTGCATCGCGAGTAGTCCACAATCGCCAAATGTCCTGCCGATGAGCAAGCAGTGTCTGTTTTGAGTCTAGACCTCGCGTGCTGCGACAATGACTGGCGTGCAAGTGCTAAACTCAGTCAAACCTAGACTGCTGCAGCATGCCGGCGATAGCGGTAGCCCAGCTGCTGCCGCTGGGTGGCTTGTGGGCCTGGCAGTCGAGGGGCGCGCCCTGGTCACTAGTATTTTGCGCAGCAAAGCCAACTTTGACAAAAGCTTACAGCTTCAGCAGGACATAGGTACTGTCTTCAAGACAGAGCTGAATACGCTGCATCCGTGATGCATATGATGGCCTGACTGATCGCTCACTGCAGAGGAAGTTAGCAGCTTGTTGCCCGGTGGTTTGAGCATTATTGGTACCTACGCCCTTTGGAAAAACAGACCTGATCATGGGAAAATGACCACCCAGATACAGGCTACTGATCTTTGCATCTGCTCACACGCATCCTTGCAAGCATATCAAGAGGTAGCTAGGTCTGAGCTGTTGCTCTCTTGTTGTGTCAAACTCATGACCAAGTGTTCAATGCAGTTTGCATACAGAGATCTGGTGTGGGCAAGAACCAGCTTTTCTGCGCCATCCTGACAGCAGACAGTGTTTCCTGGTTCCAGCTGCATAATGCAACATCAGCCAAGCCAGTTGAATCCCTAGTCATATGCAATGGAGGAGACGCAGCTGCTCACAATGATCTTCTGGATCTTGACAGCAAATACTTGGACACGACGTTCACCAAGTTATATTTGGAATCCACAGTCAAGTTGCGTGTGTATGGTGCCAGGCTTAGCACACCTGGTGAGGCACAGACAGACTTTGGCCCAAGTCAGCCTTTTAAGGCAGCCATTGCAGATGCCATTCACACAGCAGCAGATGATCTATGTAGCTCTTCTACAGTGCTGCTCGCAAAGGCTCCCTCAGGAGGTACTGACTATGCTATCGTTGCACAGAGACCAAAGCTGCAAGACTCATGTGACACACCATGCTATCTTTGCAAGACTCATGTGACACACATGCCTTGTCTGCACATCTGTTTGGCACCCGTCCTGTCAGTGCACCTCAGCTGTCTCGGCACTTTGATCAGAGCCAAGTGTGGAATTTCCTGTGTGCAAATACGTCAGGTCACACTGACAAAACAGTGTGTTGAAACACTGTGCATAGTGTTGATTTATGCAAATTCCTTCCTGTCACTTTACCATTGACACTATGGTTGTTGACAACCATTCAGTCATGCTCTGCAAATGCATTGTAAGCGTAGACTCCACAAGAGGGAATGCCTGTCAGATGCTGTTCACTTTTTGTTCAAACTTGCTGCTTACGTGCAGAGCCAATATTGCTGACGCTTGAGAGCAGTCAAGCTAAGCAAGTGTGTGGGGACTTCAAAGGCAGACATGCAGAAGCTGTTGACATCACCCTGTTGAACAGCGGGAGCTTGCCACAGGCTGCTGCACAACCGCCATGCATCACTTACCAGCCTGTAGCAGGTACAGCCTGCATGCACCTTTGCCAGTCTTGCTCAAGTCAGAGTAGCTGATTGTGCAACACTAGAACTGCCAACTGCTTAAAAGGCCGCCTCATCATGCATTGCCTGCAAAAGGCCGTCTCATCATGCATTGCCTGCACAAAGCTGTGTACTACAGCTCAGCTGTTGCAACAGCATATAGAATGAAGCATGTAGCGTAGAGCAGGCTCAGACAGTTTCATGCTTACACCAACATCAACTAGCAGCAGTATACAGTCATGTTGTGGTCCACATGGTGCATATTGTTTAAGCGCCAGCCTCTTGCTCTGCATAAGTGCACCTTCTCTAGGGCAAATGCTCTGCACAGCCTCAAAACACACGCATACATGTTCTGTATCTACGCAGGCGGGAGCTGCAGCTATGACAGTACTACAGTCACTCTAAGCGTTCTGTGCTATGTGCCAAACACAGCGTTGCTGGCAGACTTGCAAGCAAGCTACTTACAGCTTGCCATCAGAAGGCAGCTGAGCATGCTGCAGCATAAAATTGTACAGCAGGGCAGTTTGCAGCGTTGGACGGTGTTTCAGGTATTCCTGTCTGGTGCTCAGTGCGCTTTTTGATGTTTCAGTGTGGGAGTGTGTGAATGCTGTGACCAAAGGGCTCTTCCTGACTCTCGACCATCCTTTAGCAAATGATTATGACTGTTTTGCTACGTCGTTCTGCTTGAGCTGGCAAGGGGCGGCTCCCATGTCCGCTCAATTTCAGCACTGGTATCTGCCAACATCATGCCTGGCATTTCACACACAGACCAGTTTTGATTTGTATGGCAAGGGTCAGGAGTTGCATGAAATAGTTTGAAAGGGTTGAATGTCACTCCAGTCCCTGTTGTGTCTGACAGGTGCAACCGCCAGGCTGGCCCCACTGCCTTACCCTCATGTACCCCCTGGCTAGCCCCAAAGCAGCAAAGGGCACAGGCTCAGCACAGCAGGGCACATTGGCAGCTGAAGAAGAGGACCTCAGGCCAGTCAGGTAGTCGTATTATGTAACAGCATACCAAGCTTTCTGAGCAGACCTAATATATTGTGGCCCTCTCATGGTAAAACATATTGCCTTATGGTTACATAGGTTGTCATGTATCAAGCATGCACATCATGTCTGCTGCTGTTGGCAAAGGTTTTGCATGCTGACCCCAACAGGGCAGCATGTCATGCTTGACAATGCTGACAATTCAGGTAACACAGAGTATGATCCTCAGGCCAATACATTTTTCTTCATTTTGTAGGCAAGCACTGCATGATCGGTTAGGGCTTCCTGCCAATAGACCCCTGCTGCGACTGAATAGTGCTGTAGACCCCAGATCAGCAGTAAGGCCACCCCAGAGCCTGCCAGGCGCCAGAGCTGCAAGGCTGCAGGATGTGCATGTGGGCATCAACCCACCACCAGTTGCTGGGGGGACAGTCCACATGATCGAGGGCAGCTACGACTATCACCATTACATGCAGGTTTGCGTCACACTTGACCCTCGTGTGTATTCGGCACTTTAGGGACAATGGTCCTATTGAGTGCGCGTGGCACAACCTGCAGAGTGGCTTTGTTTGCACGGCTGAGAGCATGAAGATGGCTTCATGATTGCTCATTGCACGTCTTGTGATGGCTATGCTGCATCATGCTTCAGCCGTCTCTGGCAGCAACACTCAAGCTTGGAGCCATGGCACCTGCATTGCACAATGACTGTCCAACCCTTGTAATCCACACATTGCAGAGAGCGGCACTGCAACAATTATCTGCACCGCGTGCTTTGTTGCTGCAGGCACAATCCTGTGGTCATGCCACCTGTCTTGTACCAGGACCTGACTACCAATAGTGCCTTGTGGAGTACCATGTAACGTGGCAGCATGTTTGTGTAATGGTGCCATGTGTGTATGCGTCTACAGGACAAGACAGATGATGCAGGGTGGGGGTGTGCATACCGATCCTTGCAAACAATCCACTCCTGGTTCAGGCATCAGCACTACACACAGCAGGCGGTGCCGGCTCTGAGAGACATCCAACAGACCCTGGTGGACATAGGTTGGTGCATCCCCTACAACTGCTGCATTTGCTCAGTCTGCAGCTAGCAATTGGCATGCATATGGCTGCTGTAAAAGCACAGCCCTGCAGCAGATCACACTGCTACTTTGCTGTCCAGGCTGCGGTAACCAGTTGTGCTGGCAATACCTGTGATGTCTGTATTTGTAGCGAGATCCAGTATCACCACACAGCATTCTGCATGTAAGTTCTTGCATACATTGATGGCTTCCACCTTGCAAGGTGAATGAGTAGCAGGGGATGTGACTGAGCTTTTCCATGCTTGATTTAATGTGTAATGTCAAGCTTAGCATAGTAATCTGTTTGCTGGAACTGAATCCATGCCTGTACCTTTTGTGTAGGAGACAAGCCCCAGTCATTTGTGGGGTCCAGGGAATGGATTGGTGCCATTGAGCTAGGCTACGTCTTTGATGAGCGATTGGGAGTTGCAGCAAAGGTCGTCACAGTGGCCTCAGGGGCGGAAATGGGCAGCAAATCCAGAGAGATTGCACAGCATTTTGACAGTCAGGGCACCCCCATCATGGTGACAATGCCATGCGCTTGCTTCCTTCCCCACCAATCTGCTGCCTTATGAATGCACTTGGCTCTGTGTATGTTTGCTCTTTGCATTGCGTTGTTGCCTTTAGGCTCATGGGCACTGCACTTTCTCGGTAAGTGTGCTATAACTGCCGAGATCATGATCAGGTCACAGCTGCACAACAGCTCAATCATGTTGTACAATTCATTATGCATGCTTGCAGATTGGAGGTGGCGTGCTTGCCTACACATTGCTTGGCATCAGCCATAATGAGAGAACAGGGGAATGCGCTTTCCTGATATTGGATCCTCATTACACTGGTGACGAGGATCTCTCCAAAATACAACATGGGCAGTGGGTATCGTGGAAGTCCCCACTTGGAAAAGCTGCAGCTGGGGGTCCTCTGTTTGTCCAAAACGCGTTTTATAATCTGCTTTGTCCACAAAGACCCAACATGATCTGACAATGCACTTCTCAACACTTGGATGATCTCATTTGGTATGTAACAGGCATGAGCATCAAGCAGAGAAGCCTGTGTGCTGGTACCGAATTGTGGCTGTGTGGACTTTTGCTTCTGCCACACCTCAGTCAGAGCCACAAGGCAGTTGATATTACACCAGGGGACACAAGCTGGACTGGTCTGCCAATGCCCCCATGATAGAAACCATACCCAATGCAGCTTTGGAAGCAGCAGACGTGATTGACCCAAGCTCAAATTCCGCCCAGGTAGCATAGTATGCAAGCAAGTCACAATGTATTTAATGTTTTGTATCTCGAAATCCAACCATCATACAAAACATTAATGTGTTGTGGATTGATGTTTTGCTTGTCCGTGATCTACAGTTTCAGTCACAAGTGTATTTTGTGCTAAGAAATTGCTTGCTACCTACAAACATGATGCTTGTGCTTTGCAGCACTACCTGAATTCAGCACATTCAAAGCAATAAATCAGTGTCCTATCACGACAGGGCCTTTTGCTGGCATTCGTAAATCTATCACAGGCATGTCAAATGCATGCTGCTGAGGATCAGACAGGTCATTCATTTTGCAATTCTGCAAAAACAATGCACATACTCATACAAAGTTGCCATTCACCAAGCAACATCTTGACTGCAAACCCCAAGCAGCACCTGGAAACATTCATTTTTGTGCTTCAGTCGATAAACACGTGACTTCAGCTTCATTTCGGATTGCTGTGCGGCTGCCAATCTGTGCAGCTACTGCACTTGCACCATTCCATTTGCTTGTTGGGCTTGCATAGCGATTCCCTGGTTCTGCTGGTAGTTCTTTGGCCGCCTGTCAGCGGGAAAGGTCAGTGTCAGCAACAAAAGCTTGCATTTTGAGAGGCTTGTGATCAGGCTTGGTCTTTGCTACAGTCACTGTTAGTGCAGCCTGCTAGCACCTGAACAGCATGATGTGTGGCTCTGGCTTATGTATGGCATAATGTACCCAGCCTCGTGACTGCTGAACTCCAATCCCCCTCCACTCATTCTGCACATAGCAGGGGTAGTGAAGCCTGCAAAGCCTTTCAAAATCAGTGGCAAGTCATGCAAGAACAGCAAACCAAACCTCCGACAGCAGGCGTCCTTTTGGCAGAAGGGCAGCTATGTCACTGGGGAGAACCACATGCCTGCATCACAGCGAGAGACAGTTCGCTTGGAAGCTTATTGATAAGCTTGCTGACGTCATCGGAACTGGCTGTAGCACTTGATGCTGGTAAAGGTTGCCATTCGTCGTCTTGCAACTAAGCTGATCAGCAATCAAACTAAGCTGCAAAGCACCAGAGCCTCACCTGTATTCATACACGTCGTCAAAGTACTTCTCTGAGTATTGGATCTGGTTTGGTGGCATGTTGCCACACTGCAAGTTGCGATGTAGACTGTAAAGAAACCGCGCGGGGGCTTCTGATCGTCACAGCCTGACGCATCAAGTTCAAGACTCTAAACTCTTTCCTGGCTCATCCTGCAAGATTACGGTAAAATCCGAGACAGCTGTCACCCGCCATGACAGTCGCCATTTGAATTTGAAGTGCTGTTTGTGCTCCCCACATTGCAGAAACCAGATGCTTCGTGGAAGATCATCATCTTGGGACTGCACAACAGCCACCTGCTACTTATGGCTTCTCACAAACAACCTGCAGGTGCGCCTTACACGTTTCAAATGGCGCTGGAACAGCAATGGGCAATTGGGCAGTGATACATCCAAATAGTAATGGGCCCGGGACGTATAATATATTGTGTCACATACAGATTATTACACATCATCACTGCAGTGGCCTAGTACAAAATTGCGGTCTTGAAAGACTTCATTGTCTCAACAACCTCTGTCTGCTACTGTACATACATGCATACATTGGTGGCTTGTCCAGCTAATTCCACATGTTAGCTAAGACCATGGGGTACTAGTACAACACACTGCATCTGTATATACAGCTTCTCCAGTGCTCAGCATGCACAAAAGATCTGCCCCTTGGGGTGACAAAAGCATAAGGCGACGTACAAGACCTGCATACAAATCAGTTTGCAAAATCCTGACTAGCAAAGGTACAGCACATGATTCAGACAACTTAATTCACAGTCATTCAGCAACACACTGTACAAAGCCTGCCTGTCCTCCCCAGGTGATGCTTGCGGGTACAACTTTTGCCCTGCCTACAACAACAGTGTACACTTGCTACAGGGCAGCACCCAGCAGCCCCAATCGTGCCATGATGCGCAGCCAAGTTTTGGCATCCCAGCCTATTCTTGGCATGCTGACCTTGGTATTGAGTATCCTCATGTTGTGCATAGTCTGATTGGCTGCTGTGCCGACCTGCAAACGTAATCCAGCCAAAGCTCAGAATTGACTTACACTCAGATCCTGGTTGCTGATTGCAACTGGTTCATCACAATATGCAAGCTGCTGCCAAACACACTGCAGCAAATCAACCAAAATGATGGTTAGCACTTGGATGCAATCGGTAGCAGGGGGATGGTTGACCAAACTCACCTGGTGTGTGGCATGGGTCACTTTGTGAGCAACAGAATGCCCAGCATGCTTGACCATTTCCTGTGCACCCTCCAGCTTATGGCTCACATCTTCCTGTATTTTCCTCATGACCACTGGAGCACCCCTCACCACGACTCTTGAGGCCTCAGCAACATCATTGCCAAAGGAACGCAGCACAAGAGCACTTGCATGCCCAGCTTGTTCCAGAGCAACCTGAGCTGCAGCCAGATGGCGCTTCAGGCTTGCAGATGTCTGATTGGCGCCATGGAACAGAGCAAGGCTTGTGCTCTGCCCAAGATGGCAGGTCTTGTGGGCGACTGTCTGAGAGAACTCAACCACAGCTGTGGCCGCAGCCCGTGCACAGCTTGCTGAATTTTGGGCAGTGTACTGTACCGCTACCAGACTGTGGGCTCCTGCAGCTGAGCTCAGTCTGCTTGCTGTGCCTGCAGCCTGACTGATAGATTGCACAGCAGTGTAGGAAGCTGAGCCGAAAGTGTGGGGCTTGTACAAGGCTTCTGGTGGTGTAGCAGTGTCTGGGAGCAGCTGAAAGGTGGCCACTGTCTCAGATCCCGGCACTGGAGCAGCAGAGGTGTTGGTGCTTGGAGCAGACAGCTCTTCTGCATCAACAACCTCCTGCAGGCACAACTTGGTGTAAGAACAAAGTGGCAGCAGCCCAGCCTAGGCCATACAGTCTGGGAATCACTGCGGCATAGCCCTGGAGCAGAACAGACACCCTGGCATGAGTGTCAACTTATTGTGTTCAGAACTGCCACAGGAAGCAGACCGAAAAGCTGGAAGGATTACCTGCACAATGATGGCTTTGTCATTGCTTGCGTTTTGAGCAGCAGCTAAGCATGCCTGTCTCCTGGTATGCTTCACAGCAGGCTGCAGGGTTTCACGCCATGCACTGATGAGCATTGTGCAGCCAGACCCATCACCGAGGCTGTCTCTCATTTGCACCACCTGAAACAGCAAAAAAGTCTGTTTGCTACAGGCTTCACAGCAAGTCAGACAGGCTGCTGATGCTAACGGTAAGAAGTATGTACTATCTACACCATCTTGTGTAGAACCAACCAGATGTACGTGCAGGCCACATGATGCCACTGGTGGCCCAAACAAGTGGCCCAGCAACAGAAGATGTAACAAGCAATCCAGCCCATAAGGTTGGTGCAGCCTAATAGAGTGAAGACGCGTTGCAGACAAGAAGACTCACAGTGTGAGGCTTCAGGTGCGCTTCTCCAGCTAGTGGCTTGTATGCCTCCATTTGTGAGGCAGCCTGCACAAATCACAGCCTAGGCAAGCTCAATCACATGTCTTGAACACACATGTAGCACACAGGCGTAACTTTCATACCGCAGCTCAGGCAGCAGCAAAGCACAAGACAGGCCTAGGTCGCATCAGCAAAAGGGTGACATTTCACACTATCTTGCTAAGCCACCAAGCAATTGGTATTTCTACAACAACCTACGCGTAGTTCTGATAAGAATAGCATGACAGCAAAGCTCAAACTCTTGTACAACAGCGGATTCGTTACATGACTGAACAAGGAAGGGGCATAGATCAGCAACCAAAATACAGCTCTACCCATGTTTGATACGGCTGCAAGCAAACTTGCAAGTCTGCTTGACCTAGCCCCTTCCCTGTCAATGTAGGATACAAACTCATGGTACACACTTGACAGCTCCTGATCTATGCCACCTTCTTCATTCAATCATGTTCAGCACTGTCAGATTGCAGCACAAAATGTCCTGACAATTGTCCTGATATGTCTAATATTACACACTAGAGCAGAACAGATAACAGGAGCAGCTTTGAAAGAGTACAATCAGGGTACAGACTTTGTGTTGTACAGCCGTTAGCAACAGCAAGACACTTGGCTGTGTTGATGAGCCATCTTAAACAATATACAGTCTTCTTGGCCAGGAGTTGTGAAGACGCGCTGATATGCTGACACCTTGGATCTTTGGGCACTTTATACACAAGTATCATCGGTAATACAGTCATTACGAATGTATTGTGACGGGGTCGTGACAATCTGTCAGTATCTGGCACCATCAAATGTCCACACCTTGACCTGGGGGGGTCTCGGCACTGAGCGAAGCTGATTCTGCAAAGCCTGCATTTGACTGTTGTGGTGGTGGTTGACAATACTGAGGGATGCCTGAAGGCCGGACATGACCTGGTCTTTCATGTCTGCCAGGTTCCTGGCAGAGCTCAGCTCCTTCTGCAGTGCCTTCTTGTCGGCCTGCAGCTTGTTGTTGCTGCCGATCAGAGAGCAGCAGACGATGCTGGCAACAACCACACCCCACATCCACATGTTGCGGTGGCCACGCCTCTCCACACGGCCATGCTCCCTGCAGTCAATGCTTGCTGAGTTATGCATTTGTTGATAATTATCAACATCATACTTGAAAAAACATGCTGAATAATCTTCTTTCTTGCCAGAAGGTGTGCTAGCGTAGCTACTGCACCAGTGACCAGAGCAAACAGTACCATAACAAGCACCATAGCTTACAGAGCGCACACATGTATAGGCAGGCTCTCTGTCAATGATGCATTGCGTGAAGAGCAGGCCAAACACAATTGAGATCGCTGTACGGCACGTTTATCAAGCTGCTATGCAAGTGACCCAAGATATTGAGGATTCACAGCAGAGGCTCTGAAAACTTACATGTTTCCAGCTGGAACTGCCACCACATCCTCTGGCTGTGAAATGTCTGAAACATCATCTGTGTCAGATTCAGTCTCAAGCTCAGCAGATGTCTCTGCCACCTCTTCCTCTTCTGTGTCAGTGACGTCCTCAGCCGCAGGCCCTACCTGCCCTGCTGCCAACTGAGTCAAGTAGGCCTTCCTGAACCTGCACGCAGTCCCAGCTCTCCCAGACAGTCCATTTCAGTTGCCTTGTCGCATGGTCTGGCATAAGGCAAGCAACCAGCATGTAACTTTTTTGACTGTGTACGACATACATTGAGCTGATGCACATCTGGAAGCAACAAGTGTGAGCGATCAGGTTTGCAACATATTGCGTCATCTCAGCTCAAATTGGTGTAATGCAACAGCAGCCTGGCGACCGCATCCTTGCATTGCACAAACAGCATGCAAATAGACAGCAAAACTTTCTACAGAGAAGTCCATAGTTGTTGCACAGTCACAGTAAGCAACAGTGCCAATCTGGAATATAGGACCCGAAGTGACAATTTTGATACAAGACTCATTTTGATAGCTGCTTATTGAATCCTACATTGATGCGTACAACTTCAAAGGTAGCGATGCTGATGCACAGAAGTGAGACCAGCAACCTTACTTGTAGTATCTTTCCTCCGTGGCCTGCTTCAAACCAGCAAAGCCGTCCTCAAACAGCAGGCGCTTCAGGCTTGACAGGTCAGAGTTGGAGGATGAAAGCGCTTCACACTTGCCCCAAGGGTATGTACGGACAGGCCAGAACCTGTACACACAGAGTCAAGTTCTTGACAGCAGCTCTAACCGAAATGAGGATACTAGGTGATGCAAACATGTTTGCTACAACTGTGCAGCAACAGCGTACAGCAGGCAGGCATTTGACATCCAAACACTGTGTCAGAGATTCTACAAATTGAGACTGCTACATCTCTCAGTAGTCATTTTGCAGGTTGACAAACAGGGGACGCCTGTGGATCATGCATGAATGCTCAATTCCATATTGTTTTGTTTTATCCATATCACTTTTCACACGTTTAAAGGTTATGAGAAGGTTCAAACCAGCTTCAGCTCACCTTCCGACTGCCAAGTCTGTATTGTTGCTGGCGATGACAGCAAAGGGTGGCTGAGAGCATCGCCCATGGTCTTCTTCCTTTTTGGAATCTTCTTCATCCTGGGGAGCTTCATTGGGGCGCCACATGATTGACTTGCCCAGCTTTTCTTCTTCCTCAGTGATACGCTTCTGAACATGCAGCCTGAAGGCTGTCAGCTCGCTGAGCGTGAAGATGTCAGCCTGCACCGCAGCATCTAAGAGTCAAAACAAAGAAAAACAGGAGGGAAAATTCCAATCACCTCATCTCAGAGCTAATAGCTTCTGAGGTGCACCAAAATCATGGCATGAAGTTGCTAGCACAAACAGTAAAGTCAATCCTGCAGCGTGCAACATCTATCAAAGCAATCAACAAAGTGGTGATGATTGAGGACAATCATTGAATGCAGTTTTTTTGCTAGCATGGATGCATTTCAACATTTGTTATGCGTAAAATAAAAAAAAATGAAAATATCATCGCCTGACTGTCATGCTTTGACAAGCAGGCTTGCGTGATGTCAGACAATGTGATGTCAGACAGCTGCAAACATCAGCAGCAAAGTGCAGAGCAACAGCAACAGCAGCAGCGCAGCAACAGCTGCAGCTTGGAGCAAGGAGCAGCAGTGGTCACCTTGGCAATCAAAGGGACAACAGGCACCATGTCTGCCAAGGCAGCCATAGCAACCACTTCAGCATCCTTCAGGTGGTTAGGGTTGAGGAAAAAGAGGCATGCATCCACCCGGTGATCGACACTGGCAGACATGGGTGCGCAGCGCGTGGGGTCCTGCTCCCAGGCAAGATAGGCATTGTTCTGCTTTGTGATGTGATCTAAGAGGCGCACACTGGTCTGTCCGTACACCAGTCCTGGTGTGTCCTGCATAGGAGCAGCAACATTGAGGTGGACCAATTGTCAAGATGCAAAGTGCATCCACAGGGTAGTTGAACTGCACACACTGAGAAGACATTACAGAACCAGGTCTGCTGGTGCGAGTGGCATTGCAGGACTACAGTTGCAGAAGCTGACTCTGTGCACCATGCTGCTGCAAGTGCAGAGCAGACTGAATGATCTTCCTAACAAGGACCACATACCTGAAGCAGATAGTGGAACTTTGAGGTCTGTGTGTTGACGGTAACTTCAGTGCACAGCTCCTGCGGGGACTGCTCAAACAGCTCATAGATGTTGGCACCCTCATCTTGGGTTGGGGCAACCCGGGGAGTGGAGGGGCCATCAGGCTGGAAGGCTGCCTGCAGATTCTGAACAAAGGTAGTCTTGCCCAGACCGGCCTCGCCAACCTGTCCAGCAAGCAGTTTGACTCAGCAGCCATATGTGTTTGCACTCATGAAACACAGAGAGAGACACATTGTGGCCAGTGCACAGGGATGTGCCTGCTGGGCCACGCAGCCCACCACAGGCGTGTGACACTTGGGCAAGCTGACAAAAGTAGTTCAGCACAGTTCAATGCTGCAAGAATCTTGGCAATGTGATGCCACTTGTGTTCCTGGATCACAGTGAATGCAAATGCAGGGTATAATGAACTGAGTGAGTTTGAGTGTGTAGCATGCCAATAACGAAGCAGAGAGGAGCTTACCACAATGACTTTCAGGAAGCAGTCGGTGCCAATTGCTACGGGACAGGGAGGAGCACGTGCACGACGAATGTCATTGCCCCTCTGTTCGGCAAGGCGCCACCTGCGCTCCGCCGTGTCTTCCTCTTCATCATCGGGGTGTCCCACCATGACAGCAGTCCCAGCGCTGGTCTCAGACATGCTGTCACCATCATTGTAGTTGTAACCCCCATCCTCCGTGGCAGTGTGAAGAGGCGGGATGCCCTCAGGGGAAAATGTGTTGCCTGCTGCAACTGAGCTTGCATCTGCACCTGGTGGTGAGGTGGCATCTGCAACCTGTGCTGTCTGGGATGCTGCTGGAGAGAAGTGAATTTCAGAGTCATCACCTTCAGAGGCAGAAGCGAGTGAGCTGGGGCGCTGATACGTCTGCATTTCAGAAGAGCTCAAAGAGCTGGAGAGATTCCACTGCTGTTGAGGGGAGCTGCCATCGACCGCCTCCAACACTGCTGGCCTCGAGGGACTGCAGCAGATGATTGTGCTGAGTTTGCAGCGCAGGTGAGGATCTAGCAGCGCAGATGAGGAATTAGCAGCGGAAAAGCTTGCGCACCTGTCGTTGCCGCTTCTTCCTGACATGACGTTGAGTCGCAGGCTAGTGACCAACGACTGTGTGCTAGATAGTTCTCCTGTAGATATCACTGTACCACCTACATTCAGAAAGGACAGCTGAAGCAGACTGTCAGGGCCTTGACCGGTGTCGGGGGATCGTGGTATGGGTAAACGGCGATCTGTCTGTGACAAGGGCACTCTTCAAACGCGAACGTCGCTTGCATGTTATAGTCAGCCATGTTTTAGTCAGCATGTTATAGTCAGCCACTCTGTCTGACTACAGCACAGGACAGTCACGGTGCCACAGAACTGCCATTCCGCAGCGACATGCGTCACAGCATAGCTTGGGAGGACAACCTTCTCCTATCACGGCTTGACGTCAGAAGGTGCTCACAAAAAAAACAACAAACACCAGTGTCTGTGGCCTGTTCCCAGCAACATGGCTAATCGCACAGTTACGCGGAGACAAAAGGTCGAAATAGATGCTCAGCTACCAGTGGCAAGCTTTCCTGTAGACCACGGTGTCCAGGCCAAGGCACGCAGCGGGGTGAACTTTGCATCTTACCTTGAGTCAGAACAGTGGATACTTCTGAAGATGGTGCGGGAGAAACACGACCTTTAGCCTCGTCCTCATCCACGAAGCTCCAACTTTCTCTGTCAGACTCGTCCATGGCGCCAGCCAGTTACAAACTACGCTGGCACTTGGTGCAAGTCGCTGGCAGTCTTCTACACGGCCAGCTTTGCAGAGACTGGCCGAGAAACGCCGCAGATCACGTCGCTTCGGAAGATGTCACTGCCTGACTTCTTGTATCTTGTCGCTGGGCTATCCTTGGATTTTTTGCTCGGAATGCAAATTCGAGTCAGCGAGGTTGACCTGTGCTGCGACTTGCCTGCATTGCATCATTCGATTGGCGGGTCATTCCCCGCATCGAGCATTGCAGGCCTTCGGTTGATCGTTGGTCTCTGCAAGTGCAGGCTTGCACAAGTTTTCACCAACATGCCGCAAACTAACCTTCAACTTACCACGCTCAGTCAGCGCAGCATTTAGGCGCTATGCAGCTTTGTGACATCCAAAATGCAGCAGGAGGTCCATTGTTTGTCTAGCTGCGAGTGAGACAACTACACGACGCACCAACACCGTGTGTGATGTGCAATGCGACCTGCAAGTCCCCGCCGGCAGCGCACACCCAAAGTCTGCATCAACTTGATAAACTGCAAGTACGATTTGTGTGAGTGCTCTTGCTTCTACAAGTAAGCAACAGTTTACTGCTTGTCAACCTTTGTCAAACACTTTGTTGCCAGACACAACCCAGAGGAACACCCTCTCACTGCGGTGGTTATGCTGCCAGAGCATTTGCACAGTTGATGAGCAACATTGCATCATTCCTGATGCATTTGTTTTTTCACGGGTGCTGAAATGTGGCTGTCTGCTTGCAGTACATCTGGTGCAATCGCAGCTTGGCTGGGTTGAGTCTGATGACACAGATGACTGGGATTTGTTCTGGTCTGACCAGTCCATCAGTCTGGCCAGGGCTGTTGCTATGCAGCCAATGCAGGTGAACTATTGTCACCATGAGACTAACACAGCACTGCTACAGACTCCTGCACTAACTCATGGTTCTCCAGCAAACCCTGGTGTGCCAAGAATGATAAACTGTTCAACAGTGCATTTGCAGACTAACCAATTTGCTGCAGGGTGCTTGCTTTGTCAGATCTTTACTGAAACGTTCCTGTGGGTCACAAACCTGACATCCTGAATGCATTCTTGCAGAAGATCAACCATTTCGCTGGCATGCTGGAGCTGTGTCGCAAGAAGACGCTTGCACGCAGCATCACAGCCATGGCAGCACTGTTCCCTGGACATTATCAGTTCTGTCCCAAGACATATGTGTTGCCAGAAGACCTCCAGACTTTGTGGAAGGACTTGAAGAGCCCGAAGAAGGGCAAGCCAAAGACTCTCATCTTGAAGCCTGATAGTGGCAGTCAGGTACATGCAGCCCAGCGCACTGTTATGTTGAAGCCTGATAGTGGCAGTCAAGTACATGCAGACCAGCGCACTGTTATGTTGAAGCCTGATCGTGGCAGTCAGGTACATGCAGCCCAGCGCACTGTTATGTTGAAGCTTGATAGTGGCAGTCAGGTACATGCAGCCCAGCGCACTGTTATGTTGAAGCCTGATAGTGGCAGTCAGGTACATGCAGCCCAGCGCACTGTTATGTTGAAGCCTGATAGTGGCAGTCAGGTACATGCAGCCCAGCGCACTGTTATCATGAAGCCTGCTTGGGCAGTCAAATGCACCATGTTAGTGTGCGTCACTCAGGCAGCACAATAAGGTTCCGCGTGCCACAAGACTGCATTGCTGACAGGATCTGTTGCGATCTTTCTTCTCTGGGGCCTTGTTTGCAGCTGTGCAGTCACGCTGCACATCAACATACAATTCCTGTGTCACTTGGGCAAAAATCTGCTGTGCGTCTGTTCATCATACCTGACCCATGCAACGGACTTGAGCCAGTCATGCTGCTCGTGCAATCTTCATACTGCAGGCAGGCTTGCAACACTCTGATGTGTGCAACTGCATGCTGTGCGTCAACTGTATCTGCTGGCCGTGATTGTGTTGCAGAGGAAAAGACAGTTGCCCTGTCACAGGGCAGGGGCATCAAGTTGGTGCAGAGCGTATCAGGCTTGCAGCAGGCCTTAAAGGACCTGGAAGGAGTAGACATCATTGCCTCAAAGTACCTGCACAAGCCTCTGCTCGTGAATGGCTTCAAGTTTGACTTGAGGGTGTATGTGCTGGTCTTGGCCTGTGATCCTCTGAGAATCTTCATCTACAAAGAGGGCCTGGTCAGGTTCTGCACAGAGAAGTACAAAGCGCCACAGGTCAGCTGAGCATTAATGCTTCTGCTGATATAGAGCATGAAGTAGCCCATCAACCAGTGATTCATTCTCAGTTCACAGCAAGTGTGCAACGCGGCTTTTGCAAAACCGTTTTTGCCTCTACGTTCACAATGTGTGTGCAGAATAACAACACAAGCTGTGATGCTTGACTGTAAAGCTTGGGGCACACGTTGGTTGCAAAGCTTGATCGTATCAGCCTTACGAGCTTTTGAGCATTTGCGGCTGCATGGTCCCTTCTGCTGTGCATGATCACACTCTCATCTTCCTGCTGGTTTTCTGTGTTGCATGCATGCTATAACAGTCTCCTCGTCTTCACCAAACCCCCGTCTCAAGCGCCTGGTGTCGCAGCATGGTCAGTCAAGATCTGGTGCCTGCAGGCCAGCAACCTGAAGGCGGCCTACATGCACTTGACCAACTATGCTGTCAACAAGCACAATGAAAACTTTGTGAGTGGGCCTGAGGCCGACAGCAGCAAGTGGGACTTTGCAATGCTCAGGTAGCAGTCCTAGACAAGCTTGACCTTGATCTTGGACCCCAGATATGTTGTATGCATCATGTCAGGCAATGTTGTAGTCATTGACTGTGTTGATCTGTCATGCAGAGGCTTAACAGTTGATTGCTGTGAGTGCTCCTTGTGACACGTACTCATACTGCTTTGCTCAAGTGCAGCGAGCCACTGTTGCAGACAAGTGCAGAAATCTTTTGACCCAAGCTCAAGCATGCAGCAAATCAAAGTATACATGTTTGAGGTTCATGCCTTGCTATTGTCAAATAATGAAGCATACGGACTCAGGTCAGCGATAGTGTTGAATCCCATTGCAATTGGCATAAGCCAGTTGCCGATGTTGGATTGCATCACACGTGTGCATGCAGCTTGAGCCCCAAGCTCAAGCGGGGGGTATTGTAGGCATGGCTTCAGGCGCTGTCGAACAGCCTCAATAAATACAATTGTGTCCTTTTTTACAAAATACCCGTCAGATAAAACAAGAATGACTTCAATCGATTTGTGAAGTATATACAAGTCTTTTACCAACGAAAGACCCTGATGACATGCAAACAGTTTTGTATCTTTTGACTCTACTCTTTTTTCGTCTTTATCACAGGACATGGATGACAGAGCAGGGGCATGACTTTGAAGCAGTCTGGCAGCAGATTGAGGAGCTGGTAGTGCTGTCGCTGCTGTCAGTGCAGCCCCTGCTGCAGATGAACTACCGCACTGCATTCCCTGCTACCAATGACGGCTTCAGCTGCTTTGAGCTGCTGGGCTATGATGTGCTGCTGGACCAAAAGTGTCGCCCATGGCTTTTAGAGGTGAACATCTGACCCACATGCTGCAGCATGACTCATGCTGAAGCTCCCACAATGCATGATCAACTGGCTGCACATGATTGCTTGGTCAGGTTGGGTGCTGTCTTTGAGCTCTTGCTTCTTCATTTGTCTGCCCTGTATTGCTGCATTGACACTTTGACAGGTGACACAAGGATCTGATAGCAAGTTGCATGCTGCAGCTTTGCACAGCCTGGATAGTATACAACATGTGTCAGCAGCGCTGGCCATCAAACAGCTTACAACCTGCTGCATCGCACCTGGCGCAGTGGTCTTTCTGACATGTGTTTATTGAACCTTGCAGTAACAGCAGGAAAACAAGGCAGTCATGCGGACTCGCATTGTCTATCCGTACTTTGTTTTTGTAATGCTGTTGACAAGAAAAACGTAGATAATGAGTCAAGCAGCCTCAGCGTGGTGACCATCCAGGTGAACCATTCCCCCAGCTTCAGCACAGACACACCCTTGGACCTTGCTGTGAAGAAGAAGCTCATCCTTGAGACCCTGGTTCTGGTGAGGGTGGATGCCAAGCAGCTGAGGCGAGGCAAGGCAGCTGACAAGCAGCTGGCATCGGAGCGCCTGCTCAGGGCCAAGGGCAGGGCCACTGCGGACCAAGCCCCTGCTGTGTCCCTGGAGGAGATGCAATCTATCAGGTCAACTGCTGATTGCATACCTGCTGATCATGATACCTCTGCCATATGACATGATACAGTTTTGGCTTACAACAGACGTCATCACCACAGGCAGTGTGTCAATGCATTCTGGCATGCCTATTGCAATTTCAAGCTCAGCAGGTCATCTGCTAAGTGCAGGTGACGTACAGTAATGATGTCATGATGGATTGCTGCTCTTGCCTGTCTACTGTGTGCCTCGCTTCGGCAGCATACCTAGAACACATAGCCAGCATCAAGCATGAACGCCAGATATGACAGTGCAACAGGCAGCACTGCATCTGGGCCAACAAAACGCTTTACATCAATTTTGAGTCATTACACTGTTGCTGTACCTCACAGCTGATTGCAATAGAGTCACAACTGACTGTTTTTGGTTGCAGGCTAGCGGCAGCTCACAAGAGGGACAAGTACGAGGCCCGCCACATGGGCAACTTCAGGCGCATCTACCCTTCTTCGTCAGCCCAGCTGCAGGCCAAGTATGAGTGGCTGCTGCAGGGCTCAACGCGCCTGTTTGCCTCCTCCATGAAGGCAAAGGCACACAACACCATTGGCAGGATACAGGTGCATCTCTTGCTGCCGGCCTCCTGCTGCCACTGGCTAGAAAGAACAGCAGAGGAGATATTACGCCTTATGCAAAACATGACGCATGCTCCCACAGGGTTTCAGGACTCTGTTGGCAGTGGCTATTGAAGTCACTGCAGTGAACCTTGCATCATCATGTGGTTAAATAGCAGCTTCTCATTGATTGAAGAAAAGGCCATTGGACCCAACGGTTATATCAAGCATTGTTTCAAACTATTGAAGCTGAGGCAGGTGCCAGTGGAGTGTGCCTTGTATGGCTCATGACTTGATGCCAATATACGAGATGCTTTCACTCAAGAGATTGTGTATTTTGCTTGAGTCAGAGATGCTTGGCTCAGGGCATCTCCATTTTAACAACGCATATAGCATACTTGTGTTTTGCACACGGCAGCAGCATCTGCCTTGTATGTTGCCCTTTTGTGCCTTTGTCCTGTTTGTTTGCTTCAGCATACAACGAAGGGGCTCCCTTGAGCTGTTTGCACCTAGATGTCACTGCTCTGGAAAGCAGCAGCTAAGCTACTGACCTTCATCAGGACCTCGACTCCTTTTCAAAAAAATGGGCTGCGTTTTGCTGAATTGACTGACCACTCATATGTAAGTCCTACATCCATGCTTGTGTTCCTGAATGTAGGAGCGGCGCAAAGCGGAGATGCAGTTGGCAGCAGAAGCTGAAGTAGCCAGTAAGGCCAAGGCCAGCCTACTGCGCGAGAACATCCGAAAGGCCAATCAAAGGGTCCTGGTAGAGGCCCAAAGGCTCAAAGCAGAGGGCAGAGCCACCAGGGAGGCTGCCAGTCAAGCCCTTCTGGCCGCTCTGCGCAACCAGACCCCTGCAGGGTACCTGGGCGCCCAGAGTGGTGACTCCAGCCCTGGCAGCTGTGCAAGCCCAGTCAGAGACACTGGGCACATCTGCAGGGAGGATGCAGTGTCTGCAGCAAGGAGGCTCTCACAGTCTTCAGAGTTGCCACAGCAGCGCATGACAGCAGATGATGTGTTGTTGAGGCAGCGATGTGCTAGGCCGCAGCTGGGTCTCACGGATCTAGGCAAGGTGGGCTAGCATCAATGAAGTGCACTCGCGTGTACATATTCATGCCTGTAACCCGTCTCAAACAGCATGATGCACTTGCATGACTGAGCCATATCCAACATCCAATCGACTGCTTGGCCTTGTCACCAAGTGCTTCCATTCATGACACACATATGAATTACAAGGGCGTTTTGTTGTTGCCTGTCATTGGGAACATTCCTAGCATGCTACATCAGCCTAGGTTTCAATCTCTTATGCCAAACAGATACACATACGTTCCTAAAATTGCATATTTGCATGTGGTTGCTGTTTGCTGGCTCCTTCTACATGGTGTTGACAACCGTCAGATTTGCAACTGTCAAGGCATGTACAGTCACCAACAGGCCTTGTTTCTGTGATCTCATGATGCTGACTTTTGCTCCTGCTGCAGGGCCTGGCACAATTGTCTCACAGTCCAGCTCTGCAAACCCCACTGAGCTTAGGACACAAGTCTCCCGCCTGCAGAAGTCAGGATCTAGATTCTCAAGGCTTGCTGAACACAGACTCTCTGCTAGGTTCGTTAGCCAGCGCTTCCCCGGTGGTTGATGACCATGGACTCATGGCCTCAAGACTGAGCCAGCCGGGCTTGACTCAGGTGTCTGCAGACTCAGACACAGGCAGTGAGCAGCAATCGACGTGTGCAGCCAATATCAGTGTGACCCAGGCAGGGGCGTTTCTGGTCAGGCAGGGCAGTAGCGCAACTTCAAGACCAGGGCTGACTTCGTCAGGTCATCTCACAGTGGAGCGCTTTCCAGTCAGTCCCAGGCTTCTTGGTCGGCGTTCAGTGTCTCTGTCAAAGCAAACTTCCAAAAAGGCCTTGCAGGACAGCACAGCAGCAGTTGCAGCCTTGCAGTTGACTGGGGCACCGCTGCAGAGCCTGGGCAGCAGACGCACAGGCAGACTCAGCAGGGAACTGGCAAGCAGCAGCAGCAATGCTAAGAGCAGCAGCAGAAGCCGCAGCAGAGTGTTGCAGCATTGCTGTTCAGTAGATTTGCAGCCAGGAAGTAGTGATGCAGCGGACTTTGTGGCTGTTGGGGATAGCCATAATGCGGAGGGCTTGCTGCATTGCTTGAAAGTTCAAGGTGCTAGCGATGGCTCAAGGGTAGTATCAGGTAGGGAGTCTTGGTTCAGACTTTGTCAGCTGCAAATACATTCGGTCATGCAAAAGCTATTGTCAGGTCAGCAGCTGTAGTGAATGCTGCCTTGCGGCAGTAGTTAAAGTATGTTAAGGTGTTGCATGCAGGAGTGACACAAGTGCAGCATCATTTACAAAGATACATGTTGCAGGTGCTGCAACATTTACAAAGAGTCGTGTTGCAAAGTGACTTATCTTGTCCAGGCTGGTCCTGCAGCATGTTGTGACAGTGACTTTTGCTTCTATTGTGTAGCCTGAAGCATGATGCATTGCCATGCAGGGGGGGTGTCAGATCTGCCCATGCCACCCACACTATCTCAACTGCTGCAATCCAGCAAACAAGATGTTTCGCAACTCAGGAATGCATGACGCTGTTGAGCCTCTCACTACAGTCCATGATCTCGCAATTGACTGGACGAATTGATGACTTTACCATCTGTTACGCTGACAACACTGGCACAGACAGCGTAACATTTTAGACTTCGATGAAATGCATGCCACGCTGCTCCGAAACACTAGGCATTTAGCAGAGCGCTCGCGCAGTCGCTGTGGTGTACCAGCTGTCTGTGCACAAAAAGAATGGCATTGTAAGCTTAGCGCAAGTTGAGCGTCATGCTGAGACAGCTGTCACGGTCCCTCAGCTCTCACACCTCGCAGGCAAGATCAGTGTGGCAACACGTGCTGCACCTGAGTTTGTTGTTGTCGACAACTTTATTCCTCGCAGGCAATCAAACTTGGCTTTGGGTCAGAGTTTGCTGCAGCACGTGGCATTTCGCAAAGCAACGGAGCCATCTGCAGTCCTTCTCAACCAACTAGAAGCACAAACTCATCTCTTGCATCAGGCACATCCGCAACTACAACCTCACACTTGCGGCCTAATGCAACTTGGTCGGATGTGCCAGCCCCAGCCAAGGTACTGGGCTTAGCAGGTACATATTGCCTGTCACACATACAGACCACATCTGTGTGGCATGTCTTTCTGCCATTGTACACTGGTCCTATTTACCTGTCACCAGATACATTTTGGACGTGACTGTGCTCTGCCTTACAGGTCATGCTACCTTTGCACCAAGGGCAACTATTTCAGCTTGTTGTGCAGGGGTTATACCTTTCATTGCTCTGTCACCCCCTATAGCAGCCAGTTTGCCACTATTGCCTGCTGAGCTAGTGCAAAATGTTGCTTTGTTACAAGTGGCGTATGGCGCCAGCATTGCATCCTTCTTGGGTGGCATCCATTGGGCTATGGCTATGGCAGAGTATGGAGGTGTTTCTGCCTCTGAGCATAGACTGTAGCATTTCATGTCCTCCTGCCTCGTGTCATTTGTGGCAATTACAACCGCCTTCCGCCAACCACTGCTCTGAGTTTGGCATCTTGAGACAGCATGCATTTGCCGCTTTTCAGAAATGCAAGCTATATCCATAGTGCAAATATGCTTTTGCCTTTTATTGCTGGGTGAACCAGACTTCCCCTTTGTTATGCTATCTGTCCTTTCATCAGCCCAACACTGTAAACAGTTGGCTGACAATGTTTTGCATGTGTAGGCAAGCAGGCCAGCTCTCAGATGGGCACAGACAGATATGTGTGGAGTGTGACTCCATGTTTGATGGCCTGGCCTGCAGTCGTCATGGCACCAGGGCCAGCATCACTTGCCATTGCCTCAGTACTGGCAGTAGTGCATGCTGTTGATGGCAGGTTTGCTGGTCAGAGGCTACTGCCTCAGTGGTACATGGTACTCAGGCGGCCTTTGTCTGCATTTGCCATTTCTGGAATGCTTATCACCCTGGTTGGCTCCTTTGTGTATCCTGAGGCGCAGCAAACACAGTTAAGACCTGCCATTCAGGAGAAGCTAGAGTCCTAGCTGTCATGCGTCATCTTTTGTCCTGTGTGACAGCAGGTAAATTTCAACATATGGACAATTGTCCAACTTTCTTCCTAAATTCATTGGAAGATACACGCTTGATATGCACCTGTGGCGCATCCAGAACAGCCTTGATCTCACTCTGCATTTTAGAAGTGTTGGATATAAAATGGGCTGTGATGTTCTCCGATGTGAGTGCTTTCATGTGCTTAGATTCACAAGGTGGCTGACATGACAAAGCTGTAGGGGATGATGCTACAAATGTTCAGTGCCTGACCATCTGGGCTGTTGCTGCTTACCACGCTGGCAACATGTGCCTGTAATGCTTTCAAATACTGGTTGCCAGGCTGGTGTGGGGCTGTCGGATACTGTGTGAAGCTGCAATGCAGCTTTCACACTTCTTCAGCGGTGCTGCAATACTCTGTGCAGTGCGATGGATCTTCTGAGTGTGCTGACTTTACACTTGTGCAGCACTCCTTGTGGGTGACTGTCTGAGCTTGCATAATTTTGGCTATAGCACCATCCACCACTGGTCTGCATCGTACCACAGACTGGGCAGCCCATTTGCACTGGCAGCAATGAGATATAGCAGCATGTGCAGCTATGCAACAGCTACAACAGATCTCACTGCTTGGGCAGCAAGTAGCATTTTATGCTTTACTACTTGATATCACTGCCAAAGCAGCAAAAGCAACCAAAGTGCAGCAGCAGAAACAGCTTGGGATACAGCAGCAGCAACAACTTGAAGAAAAGTCAATAGCAGTTGCCAATATAGTTTGAATATCAAATGTCATACTACACTAAGTTATTTATAGACAAATGTATTATACTATATTATAGTAATTGCTTCCATGCTTCAGACACCTGCCTCATATCCTGCCCTGAATTGCAGGTTGCACCCCTCCCTGACTATGCCAACGGTATCATATATCGTCAAGGCCAGGGACAATGCAGGTCACGATTTTGTGCATACATTTCGGCATTCTACCACGCCGCAAATCCTGGCTGGTAACCATATGGTCCTCCTTCAAGAGTTAATACAGACCTATCGCTGGCACAATCTGAAAGCAGCCCCATTTCGATGCGTACATTGCGGAGTACTTGCCCAGCGGCTATACAATATGCCTATCGCATACCTTGCAGGGGACGACCCGGCGGTATTTGACGCAGCACTGCCGTTCTGCGGCTCAAATACTTGCGAGCTGCTCGTTCACGAAAGAGTCAGACAAGCTTCAGAGAACATTGGAAAAGGATCGGAGCTCAAGCGCCAAGGCGATATAACAGATACAGCTCAAGATTTTGGTGACCTCACTGCTTGTGTCACCTGTGGTGACAGTAAGAATCTGAAAGTGTGTAAAGCGTGCCAGCGGGTGCCATACTGCAGCATTTATTGCCAGAGGCTACTTTGGAAATTGCATAAGCCATGGTGCAAAGCCCATAGGGCATGATTCTGCAGCGAGTGTACTATATTGCGGCATACAATACATCTGACAGTTTCACAGAAAGCAGAGCGGAATCTGAGTTGGCTTTCACCTCTGATGTCAGTGGACAGCAAAGTAGGTGTAGAGTGGTAGCATCCAAGTTTTTGGTTGGCAGTCATGCAGCAAAGCGCAGGTGCTGCTATTTAGGATAGCTTGTATTTACAAAACCTGTATAGACAGCTTGATATGAAGCATGTGACACATTGGTGTGTGTGTGTGTGTGTGTGTGTGTGTGTGTTAGTTAAAACATGCGTATAGACAAAATAAATACACAAATGTTCTGAGGCTGCATAGTCACAGTCGTCTTGTGATCAGCTCAATGTTCAACTCCATCTTGCTGCTCGAACTGTGAATTCCTATGCCGTTTTGCAGCGCACTTCATTCATTCTTGATGTTAAAATAAAGTCGCAGTGCCCAGGCAGCGCAGGGTCACGGTCTGTCTTTCATCATGTGATACAGTATGTTTTGGATTGACAGCCATGACGTATGCTTCAAAGTATGCACATGACAGTTTACGAAGAGATATTCGAGATCTGCTGTTGGACCTGCAAGTTGTGCTGTTTGTTGTTTCTGAAATCAGGGATCATGATCAGCTGCTGCAAGCTGAGAAGGAATTGATTGACCCGAAAAAGACTGATGTGGATGTCACTGTGGCTCCTCTCGAGCCTCCGTGTTGCGGTGTTCATGAACTAAGTTATGAAGTCACTCTGGTATAGGTATAATTACTCACACAACCTCCCATCTCAGCTCCACCTGCATTGTGCTTGCGCTCATGGTCAGCCGTCAGGACTGTCAGCCTCGACCTGATAGTCTGCCACAGACGCTACGAGTGCTTCTTAGCAAGTCAGAGGTTCTACTCACCATGACTGTAAATATAGCCTCCGATTTCAATGCATCGCGCAGCCTAACACAACCTTTGCTTGACTGCATGCTGTATCTGACACAATATCTCTATGATCCAGGCACTTTACCAAGCTCTGCAAATCAGTGTATCCATGGGAACGTGTATCTGAGATCCAATCTATCAAGGAAATATAGCCTCCGAGACGCATTTCAATGCATTTCAATGCATCGCGCTGCCTAACACGACCTTGCATGACTGCATAAGTGTACCACAATGTTCCATGATCCAGGCCATTGACCAGGCTCTGCATATCAGTTCATCCCTGGGAACATGTATCTCAGTATCAAGGAAAGTTATGAAGTCCAACCATGAATATTATTGTGGTGTTCTGTACAAACGCTTTAGAGCATCAGAGGGAGATATGCTGGATATGTTGCACTTGTGGTTTCTTGTATATATTCCCCCCACTCTGCTGATATAGGTATAACCAGTCACACAACCTTCCATCTCAGCTCCACATGCGTTGTGCTTTCGCTCGTCGCCAGCCGTCAGAGTTGTCAGCCTTGATCTAACAGTCAGCAACAGACGCTACGAATATCCTCTCAGCAGCATTCAAGTCAGCGATCTACTTACCATGACTGTACATATAGCCTCCGAGATGCATTTCAATGCATTTCAAAGCATCGCGCAACCCAACATATCTGCCCAACTCACCATTGACCTTAGGGTGGCCTTACAGCCTTGATCTCACGCCATAGCATTAATCATCAATATCCCTGTTTACCCTATCATATCCTTGTTCATGATAACAATAGATTAAAGCTATTGGCCCATTAATAGCTTTAGTACGATGTGTTCTCCGGACGCATGACGCGTATGGGTTCGGAGCTATACATGAAAGCGATCAGCGCTGCAAGGTAGCAAACACCGCTTGTCCCAAGCTCAGCTTGCGTGGCTCAGTACTGTGCCAGCATCAATTCCAATCTTGGGCCTCAGCTGCAAACAGCTTGTAACGCTGCTTTGGTGCTGTGTTGCAGCCGGTTCACACGCCGCAGACGTATGTACCCACAGCCTTGCAGGGTATTGCACGCTGCGTCTCAGCCGGCGCACATTGCGCCCCGTCATTTGTTGTACGAAGCATCGCGAAAATGCTTGCAACCTCAGCTCCACGGAGCAACTCGGGTGCCGGCGCAAGTGCAGCAGCAGCAGCAGCAGCAGCAGCAGCAGCAGCAGGACTATAAAGCGAATTTGAAGCAAAGGCAGATTGCAGCACGCGAATGGATTGCTCCCTGGCTGGTGTGTTCACCTACCAGGCTAAGGCTGTTGCCTGGCCACAAAACATTACCTGAATTATAAGACGCTGCTGCAGAGTTTCAAGGCTAAGTCGGAATCTGTAGATATACTGGCGGCAGTGCGCACAAATGCACCTGATTTTTCTCCAAAGCAACAGGACTCAGCGTTGATTAGGTTGCTGGCCCAGTCTTGGCAGGTCAGCAAGGCTGTGTTTAGTAAGCAATAAGCCCTTGCCTATAATTTCATCAGAATATCCTTGATCTACCACCATTCATGTGTCATTGGTCAAAGAACATCTTGTGTTCCTCCAGGTTGCAGCTGCAAATCCTGTGGCCGTGTACAGCGATGAGGAAGATGATGATCTAGATCTGGTATGAGTTGCATCTTGTCAGACATGCTGCATGTGATGTGGTATATGATATGCACATTCGCTGAAGCAAGTAATTGCACCATGCCAATGCTCCTGTCAGAGTGATTTTTTGTAATGTACTGCAGGGTTTGCAGAGTCATGACCTGGAGAGCTCTCGGTGATGGTACTCATTGGAAGACTGGCATGACAATTACTGTAAGGTTGTGTAGTGCTCACACACACTGAACTTTGTACACTGAACTAACGCATACTGAGTATATACTGAACCAACACACACTGTGGTGACTGGTGCCTGTGAGATGAGCCGGTACCTCACCCACCCACAGTCTCATACAGCATGTCAAACACCTGCTCAAGGTCACAGAAGGCAAGCCTATAGCCAAGAAAAGGCTTGGTCAATAATTGCTGGCAAGCTGGAAGTGGAGTATTTGGAATGCAACAGTAAGGGTGTGTTGAGTACAAACTTGTTTGGCCTTTTGTGGTGATGACTGATGTACACATGTGCAACTCTGACTTGTTTTCTGCATCTGGTGCCCAAAACCTTTCATTTGAGATGTCGTTTGATTGCTTTTCTGGATTAAGCACGCTAAGCCTACAGTTCTTTTTGCTGCTTTGACTGCTCTGTACTTTGCTGTGCTATCTTTTGTTGATTTTGCTGGCCCCTTATTAGGGAAGAAACCACCAGTGCATGGTGTCAGATTTGATTATGTTCAGATGCATCATAAGGTGCTATGTTATGTCTTAGGTATTTTAGTTGCTGAAGTGAATGATCCAGCTTGGCATGGGCAGTGCTGGAATTAGCTACCTCATATACATGCAAGATAGTGCATCCTTGGGAACGTGTATCTGAGGTCCAATCTATCAAGGATACATGCAAGATAGTGGTGTGTACACAGGTGCTTTTCCCTTTTAACTGCCATTAGGACATCAATCAACAGTTTTAGTCATATTGTATGTGACATCATGTTTTTGGTAAAACACAAGTTCTGCTGGTAAGCTGCTTTGCAATCTTCATATGATAGCAGGTGCCCTCTCCTTATCCATGTGATTACGCTGATGTATGGCTGACTGTCAAGAGCAAAATACTCTGTTGGATGTGACAAACAGCATCACAGGCTTTTGAAAAGCATGACAGGTATGTCAACTTTAATCAAACTATGCTTTGATTTCAGGATACCACCAGGTATGATCGCATATTCCCAACAATTAGATGCATTGCCATGGACAGAGCAAATGCTATGATAGAATTGCCATCACAAGATCCTTTCACGCAACTGACTGGATGCTCAATTCGACACAGCCGCTTGTTGGAGACACTGTCTCACAACACTATCCATTTGCGCACAGCCCCCCATGCAAAGCTCAAGTGCTTCTTTTGAGGAACTATTGCTCCATTCACCAGTCATCACCAGCTGTGTCACCTGCAGTAAACGAAGCTAAATCTGCTTTGGTCAACAGCTCCATACAAAAAGTTTCAGCGTGGCGTCTGGCCTTGCATTCAAGTCTGCATTGGGGTTTACATAAGCTGGGCACAGGAGCACAGCCAAGAGCATCACAGCATTTCAAACCGCAGAAGTGATTGCAAGACAGCAACACAGGTCGATTTCACAGTATGCCTAAGATCGTCATGTTTAGAAGCCCACAGATCTATCAGAGCCAGTAGAACATCTTACCAGGCCCTGCATTATAAATGCTGCATATACGTCCATAAGACAATTCTAGCAGCTGCTTACCAGATTGACGGAGGGCATCATGGCCATAAGCACTGCAGCATCTTCATGGTGGCTCTCATCAGCTGTGGGGTCAAGAAGCAGCTGCCCTCCAACTCGGCTCTGCAGCACAGCTTGAGCTAATTACTTGAAGCTTTGCCCCACATTACAATACATCTAGTTGGCCCCCGACATTGGCAGCCGTGCTGCAATGCTATGCACATGCTATGGACAGACATGAACCAACTACAATGTGCTAACAGATTCTCTAAGGGTGGATGCTAATCAAGCCAACACAAACTTGCTGGATGTATTTGTATCCTCAAACACCAAGGCTGGTTGACAATGCTAGCCACAGTGCTTGGGGACATCAGTAAGCTTTGCAGGAGGGG
>JAABUO010001098.1_pt1 | contig 38066 bp, 40 predicted proteins | sample 5559291 | NCBI WGS metagenome assembly JAABUO01 (sample SAMN10711878, study PRJNA513372) | rock metagenome | isolation source: Antarctica rocks | place: Antarctica: Victoria Land, Finger Mt sud
GATGAGAAGATAGATTATCGCATTGACAGTGTCATTGAAGCAGACTCACTGATTGACTTGCTCATCGAAGAGGTCGACTTTGAGCTCGTCATTGTAGCAGGCTCACTAGTTGCACGTGGACGTATGATCAGATTCACTGGTGAATAGGACGATGAGAGCGGATAGATCATCGCATTGACGATGTCATTGAAGCAGACTCACTGAGGGTTTGCTTCTCGAGATAGAGACTTCACGCAGTTCTATGACTGGCTTCGTTTGATTGTTCAACAAATTCAAAGAATTTCTTGCGAATCTGAATGAACGGTTAATTCGCTGATCTTTGACCTAGTCGAATGATTTCAATCGTTTGTTTATACTCGCTGATCAGCGCACGAGTTCGAATCTTTTGTTTATTCTCGCTGAATCAGCTCACGAGAGAAGAAAGGTGAGTGCTGCTGCACGGACGCAAGTCGCTAGATCAAAGTCGATAGAGGGTTGAAGAACTACTAGCAGAAGCATTCGAAGAAATCAATGCAGATTATTTCACTTCGTCTGTAACGAAGAAGCATTTATATAATGTTAGAGATCAGCATAGAGCGAGTCATATGAATGTAATGTAACGAGTATATAAATGCTAAGGAAGGAAAGTATCTAGAAGAGAAGGATCGACTATCTATATGACTCAGAAGAACATAAGCTAACTCTGAATAGGGTTGACTTCGAAACAAGTCTATGCTCTAGCGGCGAGCGATCGGCGATAGCTCTCAGAATAGCCATCAACATAGTCATCAACATAGTCATCAACATAGCTATCAACGAAGGTGCGTAGCTAGAATCGTAACACAATCATTGAAAATATTTCAATGCGCTGAGCGATCAAGTTAAAGCTATAGCAGCAACTTCTTAATCAAAACTGAACTTTCTGAGACATAATTGTAGCTTTGAATCAGCTAAATTCAAATCTTTAGAAATACTTGAAAAATATGAAGATTTAACATAGCAATTGAGATTGAAAGTATTTTATTGTGAGCGTTAAAGTTCAACATTCAAGCTCATCATACAATCAATGTAAAATCAATACAATTCAACAGATAACAAAGTTATAATTAAAGTGATTACTATGATTCAAATAATGTCAAACTCATTAAGTTTACTTCGTTTGCTGTAAATCAAAATGTTAAAGATTGAATATACTGAGCTTCTTAGAAATTATTCAGTCATTTATGAATCTCAAACAGAAGACTTGATGTAATGAAAAGATCATTGACTTGAATAGAAATTGCATGAAAACTCTGCTATGCTGATGATGAATAAAAAATGATTGTCTTCGCGATGAGAAGTGACTGTCTAGAATGAAACTGCGCTGATCATCTATGTAGCATTGCGTGTTTTTCTATCTTTGAAACCTAGTTCTTTCGCCATATTATTTACAATTATCTAGGCTCAGTTGTACGCCTCTGCATATGAGTCTGTTCGATGTTTTCCAGCATTTTCTCTAAGTTCACATACCTCTCGACGGTCAGAATCAATAAACAAATTTCGTTAATGCTTCTTTTCTCATGTCACTTGAAAACTTGCGTGTGTAAGTCATGTACGAGCATAAGGAAGCTCTGAAAGATGATAAAACATGCAGCTGAAGCAGGAAAGCAACTGGGTTTCAGAAGGTGCCGCAAACCAAGTCTCAGAATGTTCTTCCGCAATAACATCAGCGGCGGTATGCTTATTCATGAGGCGGCCTAATTGCTAAAGAAGACGATACTTGAAAGGTTGCGCAAGGAACGGAATCTGCAGGTCTACGTATGCGAAGAGCGAGTTACTTCAGTAAACGTCGCTTGCCTCATTCTGCTTGTTTGAGAGCTAGCAGAGCGTCTTGACGATCGATGCATTGCGATAGAAAATAGTTCTAATACATCGCACAGATCTTTCGGCGCTCAAAACAGTTAATCTCGGTCGCCCAAAATCTGCAACTGCAGCGACGAAGCCTTGAAAGTGAAGATTCGGGTAATAGTCTTCGCCGACGCAAACCCGTTTGCTCTCTTCCTTGCATTAAGCCCGTCATGCGCCGTTGGCGCAGATACTAGAATTCGTAGCATCATAACCGTAAGTCTTGGCCCACTTGGAAATAAAGTACCTTGGAGCAGCATCAGTAATAGCTTAGTAGAGATTCCAAGGATTGCTTCCTTACCATCCACCCAGAGGAGCGTCAATATTCCCACAGTCGCCGCCCAACGAAGCGAAAGCAGCCTGTGCTTCACTGGGGACACAGTGGTTTTTCTTGCCATAGTTACACACGTACGCGACCGAACCGTTGGAAACGAAGCTGACGTGGGTTTTCGAGGGCACATCCGCGCTCCCTTCATTCGCGGTCCCTTGGCAATACTCTTCCAACGTGTATTGAGCATTGGCGAGATCTAGACCGTCGAGGATGTTGGTTGTGCAGCCTGATCTGCCTGCAGCAAGAGCTACTCGACGGAATTTGGCGCTGGCTCCAGAAGGTGTGAGAGAGTCGGGGTGCTCCAGGAGCGGTGCGATTTGTGTCATTCTGTCGTTACCGTCGGCGTCAACATCATGAACATAGACACCGTTGGGAGTGCCTTCTGGGACGATGATGGCTTGGCAGAGGGCTACGGTAGCGCTTAATATGAGAATGATCTTTGAGAGCATCGTGGGAACTAAGGTGGAGCTTGACGTCCAGGGGCTTCAAAAAGGAATGCTTGGGACAATAATGTAATAGATGTTAGTTTTTGTGAGATCTTGAGGTATGAAATTGTAGTGAAAAGCGAAGATTGTCAGTCTGAAGAGAGAAGCGAACGGCTCTTATAGAAAATGGCTCAAGGAAACGGCAGTTCGTTGATAACACGGCTTGGATTACGCCATGATATTGAAAATTATAGGCGCAATGAAGTCGCTATACTTTCATCAGACGTGGAGTAAGAATTCCTAGTGGGGATAGACGCAAGTCGCTAATAGAGGTTATATAGGTCTTATAGGATATCAGATCTTGTCTCGGAGCTCGAAGAGCTATGTAAGCAGTCTTCTAGCCCGTGGAGGCCACGCGAATATACCTTGTCTCAGAGTCAGTAAAACTAGACGCAAAAGTTGCCGACAGGCGCAAAATTTGGACACTCAGGCTACTATTGCCTACAGGCCCAATCCCCCCACGCCGCGTTTTGAAGGTCGCCTTCGAGCGCAAAAGTTTCATCTTCAAGCGCATTAACTGATAGCCTGCCTTGGGCTCAGGTTGAGCAGAGGTTTTGCCACTCAAGGCGTGCTTCATACCAGACCCAAGTGACCGACGTGGAAGAGAAAATAGTGGTCATGTATCAAGAAATTAGGACCACTGGGTTAAAGGCCAGGGTCGGGTATTTATAAATCAGATAAGATAAGATAATGTCAGATAACAAAGTTATAGGGCTAAGGCCTCGTGGGTCATAAGCAACAACATGGCTGTGCAGGAAGCATCGTATGTGCTCGCAGTACTACAACAACACCAATCCGCCTAGTGTCATCGCCAGAGCCACCAAACCACAACCATACTGGCTCATAAGCGCTGCAGAAGCATTCCCTGCAAATGGAGCCGGGGTCTGGGTACTTCCCGCCCCTGGCCTGACAAAGGAGCCGTTGGACAATTTGCCGACACCTTCGACCGGGTTGCAGAGGACATAGGAGAGATCGGTGATTGCTGTACAGCAAACCCTCCCAGTCAATCATTGTACACTACCGACATTTGGATGGAACAAGGTGGAACAAGGTGGCTAAATTCAAAGAGGGAAAGCAGGTCGCGCAAGGAGAATAAGGAAGGGTTACATAGGTAAGCCGGACGCATTGCATGTAGCCCGCTCACAAGACCCGATATTGTCGTCGAAATTGAAGTCTTGGCACACGCACTTCCGATTAGACAAGCCACCGCACCCCGATGACGGAAGGTACTTGTTGATGCAGTTTTGCCAGAACGGAGGAGGTTCTTGTCAGTCACTCACATGAGACTGAAGAGAAGAGATTGAGATTAAGACTTAGGTCACAGAGTGGAAAGCTCGCAGGGTCAGTGACATCTTTTGACGCTACAGTAGCGACGGCGAAGGAGGTTGCCGACGCAATCGCAGAGGAAACAGGCTGAGCTGAGGGATGTTGAATTATTATACAAAGAACCACACAGCTTCTGGGCAAGTAGCTGGGTTCCTGCACCAAGGAATCGGCAGTATGGTGAAAGACAAATATGAATATCACTCCTTTGATCGATTTTTGAGGGATCAGAGAGTAGGAAAGGACTGGCATGGCAACGTACGCTGGTAATCGGCGTCGCTACACGTCACTCGCTCGCAAGCAGCAGTAATGCTCCGAAATTCTGGACCACACGCACAGTTGAGGTCCGTAGTATCACAATCGAAGTCAGGAGCAGCGGTTACGTTTGAGCAAATTTGCTAATCACCTTCAATCAGCCGCGGTCCGCGCATTAGCAGATTTCTGAGTCCCACATACAGCACACACTGGGTAAACCTGGATATTCGCAGGATTACCCAGATGAGGGGCTAAAGTGGCAGAGGCCAGCACACTGGACGCAGCACTGGCGATGGTTGGCAGAGGTGGGAATCGCGGAGGCGGTCGAGGAAGAGCTGGTCCCGGATTGTGGTGCGGTAGTAGATTGTGCTGATTCCACGCCACTGAGACCCAGATCAGCGAGACAGATAACTCGGTGAAACAGCATGCTGACGATGGATTGTTAAATTGGAGTGGAAGTAAGATCGATGTGTGCAAAATTCAAAGAAGAGAATGTGAAAATATTGCTAGAAAGAAATAGGGGAAATACTTACCATTTAAGTAAAGGATTTTCTCATTGCCGTAGCAAGAGCGTCACTTTCAATGACGCTCAATTGATGCACCCCGCCTGAGCCTTCAACTTGAAAGATGCACAATGTTGCAATAAAGCTTCCAAACCGCAACCATCGGCTCTTATACGGAAACGCTCGCCGTCAGTTCAACCAAGCATCTTCCTCAGACTACTGCAAGTCCCCACCTTATCGCAGAACCCCATCCTATGCTGGGGGAAGCTCCAGAAATTCCGACTGATCTTTATGAAAGAAGTTATCTACTTCAGATCAACGGTCGCATAGAGTTTACATCCCTATGTATTGGTATGAACTCATTGCGGCAAAATCCGAGCCGTCTCAATCCTTTCAAGAGGAAGCAATTGCCTAACTCTTCCAATCACTACCGACCCGACGGAAGGAAGTTGACCGGAAGCCTAAGCTGGGGGTAGAATCATGGAAGGAGGTGAGCAATGAGACAGTCGAGCGGTTCCACGCCAGGACATGCATTCAGCAGAGCAATATGCCGACTTTGAGAAGAGGTAAGGGCAATTGCATAGGGGTGACCTGGCCTGGTCGTCACCATTGTGGGGTGTTCTTTTCTTTCTTGACTACGAAGGGCATGGGGAAAGATGTACGATACAATGACACCAGGGAAGCCAATGAGCTTGCGACAGGTAGTAAGCTACTTACATTAATTCGTTTCCTATGGAGATGGTGCATCTCATACTCGCTTCCGATGTCAAACCTCCCCATTTATTCTATGTGTTCTACCCATGCATCTTATCCCCAACCCTGCTCGCATTGGCCGCTTCTATTTAACTATACCTGCTTCCGCTATGAGATGGCAGCCGGGAAAAAAAAGGTTCCTCGCGGACTTTTGTCACAAGAGTGATTCTCTGTCGAGAAGCGCGAGCTGGGGGAAGAAGAGGAAGGGATAACCCCGCTGATCTTGGAGGTTGAGGCTCTGTTGTACGCTGTCCTGCCGGGACGCGGTTAGGGGTGTTCGTCACGAGAGATGAGGTAAAGGTATAGTGGTCGGTAAGAGAGAGGAAGGTACGGAACGATACGGATCGCTGCTTGTACGCTGCTGTTGAATCAGCGGGTAAGGCGGTGGCAGTGCTCTTGCTTCGCCCTGTTTCGAGGTTGCTGATTAGTCACTTAGGCTTGATGGCTATCAAAATTATATGCCAAACACAAGAAACTCCTCCTTTAATCTCGGTCGCGGAGTTATGAATTGAAGTTGGCACCGAAACGCCTAAACCCGGATCACCGAAGTAGTAGCGTGTCATGATATTAGAAGTGAAGGATAGATCCATCTTCTTCTATATATAAATCCGAGGTCGGACCCCAATCACTTGGAGGATTATTACCCTCTTAATTGACTCTGAATTCCCGTCACCGAACAATGAACTCTCCGAAATATGCCGGGTTTGACATCTCCGAGGTGACTTATAAAGTCGTAAATGGCCAAAACATTCAAGCTTTTGTATTTGTGCCCAAAGGGCTCACCCCAGGGAAATACCCAATCGTGGGGAAGTTCCATGGCGGTTTCTTCGTGAGTTGCTTACTTCTTAAGCTGCAACTCATAGCCGACAACTATAGGTGACGGGAGCGTCTTTATATCCTGACTGGTTCCCTAAATGGGCATTGGACTACTGCCTTCAGAACTCGGCAATAATCGTAGCTGCAGACTATCGCCTGATGCCGGAATGTAATGGCTCGGATATCATGGAAGACTTGTCCGATTTCTGGACGTGGGTACGGGATGGTTTCAAAAGCCACTTGTCGACGGTCAGACCTGGAATTGAAGCCGACCTGGAGAAGGTCGTTGCCTATGGTGAAAGCGCAGGTGGAACTTTGGCTATTCAATCTGGCTTCGTACAGCCTCCAGGCTTCATCAAAGCAGTTATCGCTGCTTATCCAGGACTGAACTCCGGAGTGAAGCGGACTGCCCCAATAATGGGCGCACCAACTATACCTCCAAGTATTCTAGAGGAGTTTTTGAAGTCAATTGAGCCTGGAAAGATCGTCACTTCAGCGGAACCCCCTGCGAGAATGCATATAGCGTTATCCATTGCTCAACAGCGTCGTACGTTAGAATTTTTCGGAGTGGACGAGAGGCTGTTCCCAGTATCGGTCTTGCAAACTCTTGATGATATGCCGTTTGTTTTGATTCTTCATGGCAAGGACGACACGGCGGTGCCAGTTGAGGGAAGCGTCCAATTTGCGGAATTGGTGAGGCAGAAATTTGGCAGCGGGAAGGTAGATCTCCGCATCGAGCCAGGTGAGCACGGCTTTGATGGTTCTGCTGCATTGGATATGCCTTGGCTGAAAGAGGGCCTGAACCGTGTGACTGAGTTATGGCTCGGGAAGACGAAAGATTCTCGATGATATTCGTGTTATAGAAAGACTTAATCGACAGTTATGAAGTGCGCAAGCTGCAAAACCCCTCTAAGGACTGATGCACTGAACATACTCTGCGAGACAGTGGCACTTTGACAGCGCTCGCGTTAGCTTGAGATGTGAGGGGAATGCTGGTCCATGACGCATGGTGTATAGTGTGCTCTTAGGGTTTGGCACCACGCATGGTTGAGTGAAACATTTGTAAGACCGATGCACTGCCCGTTTCATAAATAAACGACAGAAATAGCTTCGCCAACCATCTCACCACCCGTCGGCTACTGCATCTCTAACGTGCTTCTCGCAGTCCCACGGTACGGGATCTCCTTCACTGGCGCGACCCCTCATTCCTTGGTATCGTCCATCTAACCCCCCGCCAGCTGAAACCCGATCAAGGAGTTGCGAGGATGGCATTCAAAAATTTGGCATCATAGACGAAAAAGGTCACCGACACAGCCTTCGCTACTAGCGCTGGCGGATTTCTCAGTAAGTGTGGTTTTCATGACTGGATGCGTTTTCTCCGTCCTCGCTCTCGATAATTATGTCAGCTGTTACCATTGCGACTTTTGGATTACAACATTTAGGGCGACCGTACAAACAGGGCTAGGACAGATCGAACCTAGAAGCCAGCTCTTCCGGGCATCGTTGTATGGTCTGCTCGATAAGTTAGAAGAAGCTTACCTTAGCTGAATTGTGGACAGATGTCTCTTTGGTCTACACAGCCGCTTTCGGAAGCAGCTCGTTTCTTTCCTGGCTTCACGACAGATACGAGTCCCTTTTGAAACAATCCAGCTTCTCTATCTTAGGAAGCATGCCACGCTAGACCTTCTCTCCACTACCTTGGGTGATGATGTACTCACACGTTCCCTCTCTTCTTCAAAGCACTCGTGATTTCTATTCGATGCACAACAAGCGCCCCTTGGAAGTGGAACCCTTCTGGCGTGCCTCTGGGATCAGCATAATGCACACGGTATCTATCACATCCTTGCTCTTGGTATACGAGGACACGAGGGTAGATAGGCATGTAGATATATTGACTGAACTACTGAACTATCTAGTAGGTAGGAACTAAGGAAGAAGTGGGCGAAGGGTAAATACCCATCCACTAGCGCCGGATGAATACGGAGATTACTAACCACAGGGGTAACTGTACTGTTCCCTGTTTCCAACACTTGCTGTGGGCCATGCCGAAGAGACTCTATAGGGTTGAGATGAACAGACCTGTCAGCATATACCCCTATGCTAACAAGCTGTCCCACCGCTAGCACCATAAAAAAGAAGTGGTTTTTAGGCAGGAGGCAGACGCAGCCTATAAACTGTCAGCCTTTCCATGTGGTACTATCCTGGGCCTTCATGAGGGTATTGCCTTGCACGCTCGAAGGCTGTCATGGAGTCTGATGTGGATGGCAGCAATAACATATGCAACGGGTATTGTACGCAGGATGAGAAGGGAGAATTGCAACAAAGACTGGCATGGGGTTTGAATGCGGCCCATGGGCCGGTAGTGCGGACGTGGAATGTTCTGGGCAGACCTCGGTTTACCATAGTTGCACTCCGTGGTTATACTTATGTACCCACTTCGCCGGGGCCAGGGGGAACAGCAGGGAAAGGTGAATTTCTATCGTCTTGGCCTCAGGTTCACAGATACAAGGGATACTCCGTCAACTGGACAAAAAGTGTCGCCATAATTTTGCGCACGTAGTCATAACCGCATCATACGTCTTTCACGAGTCTTATACCCTGTTGCGGTCAAGTTAGTCTCTGTGTCTATCTCATTACCAAATCTTTGATCTGTTTCTTGTTTGGGGCTTTGGAAGAAGGCGCGAGTTCCCTAGGTCAGGTTCTAGCTCATCTCAGCTCTTCGCTATCTCGTCGAGCCCGACGCATCCTAAAATGTCATCTCAACTAGTACAAGTGAACTCAACAGCAGCTGGCTACCATGCTTTGTTTGATTTTCAGATGTATTTACATGGTGCTATCTCGGCGTCCATCTTACGATACCAAGGGAAAACGACTGCTTAAGAACAAGTGCTAAAGTTGGGCCAACGACCTCTTACATCAGTTGCTCATCGAGATCACTCAGGGCGGAATACACTTCGGACAAGTCTGCATCTACTATTCATCTATTATGCTAGCCTTATATATATAACGATCTAGCTTCACTACTCGATGTGACCACCCTTAACCAAGAGATCCAGCGGTACCTTTATCAGATTTGAGGCTGTCCTGGCTTCCCACCATGGGCCATCATCTATAACCAATTCCGCGTGAGATAACGTCGACGATTTATATAATTTGACCGGAAACAACTCCTTCCCCAAGTTCTCGCAGTCTCAAAACCTATTCCTGCGCCCTCTCCCACTTCAGCAGCTCCCTGTCATATTCCTGTCGCGACTCGGCAACGGACAAGACATCCGCAGAACATCCGACCTCCTTTGCCTCCGCCTCCTTTAGGACTCTCTCTTCAGGACTTAGCTCGGTAAGCTTCGCAAGCTTGTCCGGATGAACCTCGATGCGACGCTTCTTTGCTGCTTTTTCCATTTCGGGCTGTGGGAGGTTGCGGCTTACGTTGAGGGTGGCGTAGTGGTCTGGGAACGGTAGTATTTCATCCTTCTGCTTTTGCTGTTGCCCTTGTTCATCTTCCGATGACTCGGATTGCGATCTAAATTCGGCTTTGATGTTCTCGACGTTGAAATCGTCCCAGAAAGCTCTCGCTTTGTCATTTTCCTTCTTCTCCCTTTTCTGCTCTTGTTGTTCAAACCGCTCCTTTCTTGCTTGCTCCTGCTTCTGCCATGTTTCGGTAAAATCTCCTAAAGGGTCACTCCACTCGTCGGTTGGGGATTGATCCCCATATCCGCTGCGCTGCTGTGGTTCTTCCTTGTTTTGCCTATGCCACTTCTGCGACTTTTGATGACCCGACTGGGATGAAGAGTTCCTACATTCATTGTAGCTCTGCCACTCCTGACGAGCTTCCTTGTCTCCTGAGAATCTCCATCCGTCGTCAAGGAAATCATGTCGATCAACCTGATGCCGGACTAGTGAGATGCCATCGTGGCAATGCCTCCCGCAGAGATGGCAGTAGGTCAAAACATGAGCGTCTGCAGTTTCGTAGTGCACTCTGCGTACTTCTTCGCTGTCGAAAGTTTTGATACAAGTCTTGCACCAATGATGCAAATTATTCAAATGACGTTCCCACTTTAACGGGTCACTGAACAAAAGATGGCAGAAGGGGCAACGACTTATCTCGTGCTCCCTGATGCGATGTTTTGCCAGATCATCTTCCGTGTCGGAAAAATATGGACATGTTCCACAAGGATAGTGTTCTGTTTCGATATGTCTTAAGCTCTGGGCCCGCCAATCCTGACCTTGGAAGATCTTGTTGTGACGGCGACAGTAGTCCTCGGTATGTTTGAGAGAAGTTCCCCAGTGCTGTTGCCGGAAACCTTCACCCTTAAAATAAATATGACATCGGCGACAGTGAAAGTGCTCGTGCGCCATATGAGCCTCCTTGGCTGCGTGTGTGGGAAACGTTGCACCGTGGCAGAAAGGGCAACGTATCAGATCCATGGAGGCTTCGAGCTCCTCGAGCTTGTCGAAGAAGTCACGAGTATTAGACGTATTTTTTTAAGTTCGAGATGCGTTTTAGTCTCCATAGTCGCTGCCCCACCCAGAAAGAAGATCTTGATCTGTAAAATATTCTGGAATATGACTCGACCCACAGCAGTGTCCTTCATCGTCTCCGTGATGTATGGATGCCTCATTGTGACTCAGGTCTTCCTCAGTGACCCAAAGACCACGAGGTTCATCCCGTGCGTGCATTTTTGCGAATCTCAAGTCGTCAATTCCATCATTTATGGTGTGAAGGTTTTGCAAATATGGAGATTTGTGGATGACAGACGATGGGGAACAATTGCTAACCGGAGAAGAGATACGATTAGGTTCCCAGTTGAGTCAATGAAAGACTGCCTCAATTTTCCTGAATCGATGACTGACTTGCTTGTTCAAATTTTTTTTCAAGGTTCACAAAGCAACTGCCATAACCAACTTGATTATGTTGGTCTTCACGTTTCGATTTCGTCGAGAATAATGTCTTACCCTTTGGCATTTGACACTTTCTCTCAGCAGTACTCGCAAGCTTCAAGTACCGAGGAGAAGGTTTCGATGTTCGCATACCACGTAGTTGCTGTACCTGTTTTACGCCAACTCCACTCATTGTGCGTTCACAATGCCGCATATTCCAGCTATTTCATAAGCCCGTTGTGGTCCCAATCCTCGCATTTGTCATTCGTTGATAATATTGGCTGATTCCAGTCCGTGTATGAACAAAATGAATAGAATAACTTTCCGAAGCCAGCTCTGTTCATATTGAACCAACCTGCATCTTGCATGGCCATGCATCTTCACCGTAAAGGGGACATAGTGATTGCGATAAGCCTATCTCAGCGCGGTTGCGTTCGAATTCGATCGAACAACTGTATTCTGTCATGGACCAAATTTTAGCGTTCCCTTTACTGAATATGTTTCTAATATTTTACTGAGATACTAATATTGTTGCCAGTTGTATTTACAATGGGTGTTAAGAAGCGTAGACTCGACAAGGTCAAAACTTACCATACTGAATCTCGCCCCGTCCCGCTTGGCGGTGTCCTACGCAAGTTTCAACCACTGCAGTTGCTACGGGCGCGAGGTAGGCCTAAATAAATGCGACCGACGGGCCTGAAACCTTCCAATGATTCGCCGATGTAACAATGAAGATGAATCGAAACACGAGTTGGCGCGAAGAAGGTTCAGCCACTGTAATGAAGCCTATCCTGCTCCTGTAAGACATAAAAAGAAGGTCGAAAGCCGGTGGGTGGATAAACATTAATGTCGGATATATAGCCCAACGGGGACGCGAATACATCTTTGCGCGAGGAGTCTTATGTGCAACAAGCGACAACCCAAAAGGAACACTTCGTAGCTCGCGCTAGCATGACTGAAAAGGCCATTGACGAACGGCCCTGTAGATTTGAAGTCCAAACCGAGTTGAAAACGATTGCCATGACTATCAGGACAGAGCAGGATTCAGTTCCCGTGGTACGAGTAGTACTCGTAGATTACTTTAAGATGTCAAAGACCTTGAAGCGAGTGAAGTAAATCCCACAATTTTCAACGATGCCCAGATCAAAGCCTTCTCGCAAGTCAAATTCGATACTTTACTTCTCCATTTCTCCTTGCTGTTGATAATCAAGTAGGAGTCAAAAGTGTAGGGTGATAAAAGGTGATCTCTGTTGACTGTTGCAAGTACATAGTAGCTGACTTCAGAGCTTGACCCCTTTAGGTTAGCTCTATTCTACTGGGGATGCGTTTACAACTTCTACCGGTTGACTACGGCCGAACACCCACTTCATGCTCTTCCAACGATCGATGGGTTGTCACAACCATTGAACAGTCCCAGCTCAGGATGCTCATCAGCACTTCAGCAGCGAAGTACATCTCCTCGTTAGTGGACTGTAGAGTACCACCGCGATAGCATAACATCCATCGCTAGAGCAGCCTCGCGTACCGATAGCCCGGCTTTGCTGATGCTGCTGCTGACCAACCAGATTATCGATATGCCCGCTTCTATACAAATGGTGTCGAGTCAGAGGGTTGCTTACGTTACCTCTTCATCTCAAGTTCCGGCATTTACACCTTTTTGAGACACTCGACTTCGCTGTCGCTCTCCGTGATTGCTTTGGAGCTTTTCTGTTCCACTATCGCCAAGACCATGCCGATTACCGAAATACTTGTTCCTCAGTTGAACACTAGCCCGGAGTGTATCAAAGTTTTCAACGAAACATGGCCCACCATCGGCAGACAAGCATTCGCGACACGCCCTAGCATTGATAGCCAATACCAGGGCTGGATCCTCTCCGAAGACAACAAAGACGTGCAAAACGAGCACAAATATCTCATTCTTCTAGGTGCCAACAAGTCCTCTTTTGATCATTTTCCACGGCACTGCTAATTTGTGACTCTAGAATGGCACGCCAAGTCCGATTTTGATGCCTTCCTTGTCTCATCCGAGCTCCAGTCGATGATCGGAGCAAGTAAGGCTTTCATGGCCGGGCCTCCGACGATCCAACTATTCGAAACCGATGCCAGTCCTGCCAGTAGTGCCACAGCACCTTTGACTGTAATAGTGCGAACAACCATCAGGGATCCTGGTAACAGGGAAGCTGCAGGAAAAGTCTGGAGTGGCCTTGCCAAGGACATTGGAGGTGAGGCCAAGGGGTTCACTCATGGTGCTAGTGTAAATCTGGAAGAGGAACTATATCTTGGGGTCTTGGGTTGGGAAAGCATGGAGGTAGGTTCACACCGATGATACCAAGTTGAGGCGCACACTAACAATTCAATCGGGTGACCAGGCAATGCACAAGGAAGATGTCAAAGGTGCCTTTGAGACGGCATTGGAACGTTTACACCAAGTAGGAGCGACGTCTTTGATAATATTGAAGCTGGACGCTATCAAGAAAGAGTAGGCAAGAAAAATCTTAGTCGGAAAGGTACCTGGACCTATCAGGGACAAGGGGAACTCTTAGGTGTCGTACAACTAGAATAATTCCACTCCGAAATCGGTCATTTAGAAATCTATATCCACCCTGCTAGAGCGGTAGCTATTTCCTCTCCCTCTAGGAGGGGACAAATGCGTCTATGTACAGAGCGGTTCTTTCCGACTGACCTATGGCAGATCTCTAATATGGTAGCGTCTTAGTCGATTGCAAAACCTAGCTGCATAGAGCGATGTCTTATTGCAATTCAAGCCGACAAGTTTAAGCAATAGCAGATGCCATCTGCACCGCGATCTCCCGCCTAATCAAAAACGGATAATCCTCCTGCCAAAAATGCACTTCCGGCGTATCCGGAACAGTTCCTACATTGCCCATCGTTCACTCGAACATTCACGCGCCTGCTTCTCCAATACAAGTACTCGAGATTCAGCCCAAGACAGCAACTCCGGCACCTTAGACACATCACTCACTGCTAATAAACCCCTGCAATGTCCCACACATCCTCCAATGCACCATCGACCGGCATCTTTATTAGACCGGCGAAAAATCGGCCCTCACAGTTCCTTCCCCAGTCCGATAAAGGAGCGCGATACTGTGCCATCCCTTTTGTCAACGACCACGCTATCGAAGACGGCAGCACGCTTCCAACAAAGCATTCTCCTTGACGAGGATCTTGCATCCCAGGTCTCTCGTTTCAAGCCGCCTGGAACCCACCTGCAGGACTCCTCCGGCCAGGCAGCCCAGCTTTCCACGGACTTGATGAGCTCAATGAAAGCGAGGCCTTTGACACAATTGAGCTAAGTCCAAACCGGTGGGAATTCAGTCATTCAAGCGGATAGCAACATTCAATATGGCTATATGGAATGACTTAGTTTGAGAAACTCCCGAGGTCGCGCGCGTGGTCAACACAGCGGTAGACGTGCTTCGACTATTTTTCGGGGGGGATTTGCCCTTGCGGATGAGAAGGGGCGATACAGTGAGATTGTTGAGCGATCTACGGAAGTACGAAATGATGATACGCCAGAGCTAGTAAGATTCCCGGTTTGCGACGGAGAAGAAGTAGGGATTTTGCCTGTGGTCTCCAGTGTGTATCTAAGATAGATATTCATGGACGAAAAGTCTGAACATCTGCACAGCTCATTTGGGAGTATCGCCATTCCTGCCAGGCTTTTTAAACATGTCACAGAAAGAAAATTGTTTGTGCTTCGGTCTCTACAGACCACTTTCTTATCTGTGGCTTGACGCTTTCTACATTACCTCCTTTACAACACTTCTCTCATAACGCAGTAGCAACTGTCTCCAGTCTTTATGAAGCACCCATATCCCCGAACCCTGATATCCCCAAATCCCAAACAGTCGTAAGCGTAATGTCTTTCATACCTCGATAACGTTACTCGCATATCTTGGTCCACGCTCTTCAACAACATTACTCATCCCTATCTCCCACCCACTTCTTAGCAGATCCCCTCCGGGCAACCTGCGAGAAGCATTTTCTTTGGGTATGACTCTATCAAAGTTCGCAAACAGTGTGATCCGATTGCGGGAGTGCCTACTGCCGTGTCAGCTGTATGTCTAACTTACAGCGGGCGGATTTCTTCAATAAGAGGCTTGACGCAGATTATACTCTGCTGGTATGTTATTAGAGGTATGAGTGTTTTTTGTGGTATTTCTTCTGGTTAAAGTAGTAGTAGTTCTAGGTGGTAGAGCACGGCTGTTGTCTTTTTAAGACTTTCGGATATGGTGGTTAGGGGTTAGGTGCTGGATGCGTTGACGAGGGTTGGAAGAAACTGGCTTACTGGCTATCTTATCCTTGAGGTAGGAATGCTGTGTTAGAACTCCATCGCGAATACCAGACGTTATCTTGCTGGAAAGATGAAGCGATATCTTGGCCGCCATTTTGATACTTAGCTAAGGGAGGAAGCATGTGAGACATCTTACTTAGCTTTTGGTGATATGTTGTAGGGTCTTGATAGGAGAGGGCATTGCGTGATCATGCGGTTTCGACTAGCATCCTACTATACTTCACGCACTGATTATAGGCGGAGCATCTAGAAGACGTTTTCCTAAAGTACAATGTCGGTGCGCGAGTTAATGAGTCTAGCTTAGAAAGACGTTATTATGGAGCACAGACAGACCCAACCCCAATAACTCTACCAGCCCCCCCCCCTACCTTTCTAACTCACCTCTCTCACAACACCTAAGGCCTAGCCTGCCCCGTAGCCTCATAAGTGCCCTGATGCCACGTCGGCACCTTCATCTCGAGCGCCTCGCCACTATACCCCAGATCCTCTGCCACGAGCATTGCCGCCTTCTCGCCAATCAGCAGAGCGGTGCTGTACGTGTTGCAGCCGACGTTGTCGGGGCAGATGGAGAGGTCGGCGCACTTGAGGCCTTTGACGCCGTGCACGTTGAGACGCTCATCGAGAACGCCGTGTTTGACGATGCTGTTGCCTTCGCGGGGGGCCATGGAGCAGGTTCCTAGGCCTGCGTAAGGGGGATGGGAGGTTAGTACGGATGGTGGTTCGTAGGTAGTCTACGTGGAGGAGGAAGGACTTACTGTGCCAAGTTGTTTCGACATGGCGCTTGACCCACTCTTCGACCTGGGCGATGTCTTCCTTTGAATACTTGAGGTCTTCACGAATGTTGTCGGTTTGACTGCTAGTCACGAAGCTGGTGTCCGCCGCTTTGCCGGGCTTCTGGTGGATAGACCAGCTCCCGTGCTGGATCCCCGCGGAGAGATGATTTGGCCCACCGTATGTTTTGGTATCCTGGAGGTTGAGATCTTCGGCATGCGCGGAGGAGTCAAAAGCATAGTATCTAATGTGAAAATGTCAGGCCTGTCATGAAGATACTCGAACAGGTCAAGGTTAATACAACTTACGGGTGCATGCTTGTCACTTCTCCTGCAAACGCATCCATACGTCGAGCCGTCTCGCGAGATTTGATATAGCCCCAAACCATTGGCGCCATGTCGCGTTCATCGTTCATGAAACCAGCGTCAAAGTCAGGCGCCTCGTATGGGTTTGTGGTTACAATGTGGGTGCTTCCACGTGAGAAAGGATACTCCAAGAAGTGAAACATGGAGAAGAATTTGCCTGGCGGTACAAGCATGTGGTCTCCGAAAAAGCTTGAGTACCTATTAGCACATTCTGAATACAACTTCCTACAGACAGACTTACCCCGAGATCACAGAATAATGCATGACCGGCTTGTCGGATTTCTCTTTGAAGTAGCTATCCCAACCCGGACGGAACTCCTTCATATACTCTTGACTTAATTCCTCGTTAGTGGGTCGAACCTTGACCCCGGCCTCAATTCCATTGGTGGCCAGTGGGCCGGTTCCGTTCATGTTCCATTGGTCGTACACTCTCTTTTGAACTTCAGGATCGCCTCTCAAGAAGTCGTCAAAGCTTTCTGTCTCTGGCTTTGCGCGGTAAACAGAGAAGGTGAGATAATGGTCCTGAAAGTTTAGGCCCACGCCAGGTAGGTCGACAATGGGCTCGACGCCAGCTTTCCGAAGCTTCTCCGGATCGCCAACTCCAGATCGTTGAAGAACGAGCGGAGTGCTAAGGGTCCCGCAAGAGACAACAATTTGCTTACGCGCGCTGATGATCCTTGGTTGTTGGTCGGGGTGAAGCGGCTTCATTGGCACGACCTGAACACCAACCGCACGACCGTCTTTTATGATCACTTTGTCGATCTTGGTATTACACATGAGGTATAGGTTACCGTGGTTTCTGGGCAGGAGCGTCAAGATCTAACGGGGTGGCAATTCCACTATAATTTACGTACCTCATAGTCGAGTGAATGTAAGCATGAGCCGAGTCACTACGACGTCCTGTGTCACGATTGATCCATTTCAGCCAGTGCTCTGCACCGTGACCTGTTACAAGGTCTTGGAGATCGTCAGTAGTTGGGATTCCCTGGGATTCTGTTGCACGAAGGAAGTCTTGTGCGATAGGGTAGGTGTAGTTGCCGAACGAGACCTTGATTGGGCCTTCAAAGCCATGTAAATCACGGTTGTTGCAAGCGCGCTGGTACGTCTCGTGCTTTCTCATAAGCGGTAGAAGCTCCTTGGTAGTCCAACCCTTGGCCTGGAAGTCATCGTAATCAGAAGCTGAGGCTCGAGTGTACATCATCTAGATAGAAATAGGCGTTAGCTTCCCCGGACTATATGGACTCATAATGTAAGCAACTGACAAAGTTGATACTCGAGCCACCGCCAAGAATGTTGGCGCAAGGAACGATGGCCTGTCTTCCGGACAGCCATTTGGACGGCCGAGAATGGTAGAATGAGGCGGTCTTGGAATCAAGCTTCATGTTTTTCGGGTAGATGCCCGGCCTAGAACGTTAACAAGCAGTTCTTCTCGAACGAAGGGATATTACCACTGACCGATAGACCCATGGGTCGTTGAGGTTGTTCTCCCCTCCTTCAATCAAGAGTACTTTGAGGTTCTCGTCAAGATTGGCCAATCGCCCGGCGACGACACACCCCGCGGATCCACCTAAATATCTCTGTCAGTCGTAATTATGTTTTCATAGGCTCGATATAGATCCTACCACCACACACAATAATATCAACCTCTTCTGGGATAGTCATAGCGAGAAGTGTCTGAAAGATGCTGGGTGGTCTGGAGAGTTTCAGGCACTCTCAGTTCATCGAATGCGGCTTTGACTTCGAGAGCTTCTGCTCCTTTTCATTGCGCATTTGGACTACACCCCGCATTCGGCGAAATGGAACGCCAGACGCACAATCTGGGGTGGTGTGCTTCCGCTCGCTGTACATCTCCCCGTCACACTGTGAGCTGGTTCCCACAATGGTAACCGACCTATCAAATGAAGCAAGATCTGGTATATATCGCGTCGATTCTCTGGTCTTCTTAGTTCGCATCTCCGCATCCATGCATGGCCCAGCCCGGCCCTTCCATGAGATAGCAACGTGGACACAAGCAGCGGGGGGCTTCACAGACATGGCTGATAGCGGGGAACCTGGAGCGTGGGAATGCTTGACGATTGGTGGTGATGGTGGTTTGTCTCCAATCTACGGTTCGTTGGAGGCTTGTACTGTTGCTCGCCAGCTTGTCAGGCAACATGTTCAAACGCTAAGTTTGAATTGCTATTTCCTCCAGCTTGCGCAACACCAACGACTGGAATCTGGGAAAGCAAAACTACCCCGCATCTACCTCCAGCACGTTCTCAAGATCGGTTTACCAGCACAGAGAGTGACACCAAATAAGAATGTATACGTCTTTCAACAAGGGCAATCAAACCCTTGTCACCGTAACGAAGAACGTCCAAACAAACAGCGTTTGGATCCTACCAAATAAGAACGACTGCAGGGGACAATTTGGAGGTGCAATACACCGACGAAGCAATGGATTCTTATCAAATGCCGATCAGATACTAGATACTATAAGGTATGTACTTGGATGGGAAGTAGACGGAGAAGACCAGGGAGGATAAACCAAGGGCGGGAGCTGAGTTAAGCGAATTGCGGGGAAAGAAAGAAGGTACCGAGTATGATACTTTGATCTTCGATCCACCTCCAATACAAACCGTCAGCCTTGGAGGCGATCCCTACGGAATCAGTTCCGGGAGACAGCAGATGAGGAGTAGAAAAGCCAAGTTCACTAAAATGTTTTGCGGAAGAGCAACATACGCAAGTTGACGTGTACAAAGAGGGGACATGTAGCCCGTCCTCCCTTTCGAGTAATTGGAGAAGGCACTTCACTGAGACTCGGCAGACCGGTAGACATATCTAGTGGCTCAAATCTCGAATAAGAACAGACGCCTACCTCACCCGGAAACATGCTAGCCCTTACAATTCTGATTGAGGTGACAGAAGTGAATGGTACTACGTGGATGTCTTGCATAATCCCTGTTCTGTACACCTAAAAGAGCACTATTGCATTCGTACTGGTGGTGCTCACGGTTCATGGCTCGACCTAGAGCTTGCTCCTCACGATCGCTGAGACGCTGTCATAAAGCTCACCACTGTCGGACTTGGTGGCTAGTTTTGCAATCTTGGGAATCTGATCCTCTCTGACCCCATACTCCGCTAGGTTGCTCGCTAGACCAAGGTCCTTCACCAGACTCTCGATGGCATCAGCAAATCTCAAGGCATCGTTCGTTTCATTCCCACTCTTATCCAGTCCAAGAAAAGGGAGCGCCCTCGCAAGCTGTTTTGCATCCTGTGCTTTCTTTGCTTTGAGCTTGACAACGCCTGAGAGCGTCAAACACGACGTGATTCCGTGAGGGATGCCATATGGGGAGCCTAGCGCGTAGCCCATGCTATGACTTAGACCCAGTCCGCCAACAAAGTTTTGTCCAATTGGGTATAGCGAGCTAAATGCCGCAAGCAATAGCCTCGTAATCACATCTTCGTTCTTGGGATCTGCTTTGGATTTCGGGAGGTACTCAAACAAGCCAGCAATAGCAGTCAAAGCAAGCTGCTTGGCTGGTACCTCCGTAACCGTAGGTTGGTATTGCATCTCCACAGCATGATCGAGTGCTCTTATCCCTGTCGATAACCAAAGCTTTTGTGGCGTCTCTAAGGCGAATTTGGAGTCGTAGATTATGACTTGCGGTGCCAGCTCCGGGTCGCCGACACTAACTTTCGTCCCTTCTTCGTTTGTGTAGCCTGCGAAAAATGTACACTCTGCTGCACTCAGGGTTGTAGGGATGGTAATGTGGTGGAGAAACGTTCCGGTCTTCTCATGTAGCCGGTAGGAAATGGCTTTGGCGGAGTCAATAGGACTCCCTCCACCGATGCTTATGAGGGTATCGATGGCGGAGTCTTTCCTCACAGCCTCCGTAGCTTCATCTAATTGCGCAACAGGAGCATGCTGCTTGATGTTGGAGAAGGTGCCCGCGTGGTGATCGGAGCTTAAGAGAACTTCTACTTGCTTGATGAGCGAAGTTTTGGTGGCGAGCGACGAGCCTGTGATGATGAAGGCTTTGGAATCTGAGGTGGGAAGACATTCGAGCAGGTGGGTCTTAACGGAGGATGGCCCGTAGTGTAGGCGTTGAAGGTGGATTGGCCTCCATAGGCCAGACAGAGGGTGTTCTGTGGCATCGGTCATAGTGGACAGCGCGCGTCGTTAGGGCGAAAGACAAACGAAAATTGAAAGTATTCTGTTACTTGAGACTGGTTGTAGGTATTGCAAAGACTTCCAGTTGCTCTTCATGATCATTTGCTGATCAAGCCGGCAGTTCGGTCTCGCGTCATCATGGATGACGTCATCGGCCAAGCCGAGGTCCGAGATGTGAGCAGAGAGTTAGTAAAGTGGTTGCGGACCACTGAAGGTATTTGCCTGCCATGCTTTGACAATGCTCCACATGCCATTCCCGGATGGGTGAGACATGGTCATACTGTAAGGTACGCCTCGGAATTGGCAAAGATGGAAAGATGGGAGGCGGCAGTGCCCGTGCGGTTGGCTTTTCGTGTTTTGACGCGCGCTTAAATGTTGTGAATGAAGTGAGAATCATTCTCCTCTGTTCATCAGTCATAACCGCTAGAATGTAACCAAAGAAGCTACTAGTAAATACGGTAGCTGTTACCACTAAGTTAATCGCATCTGGAAATGACGGACAAAACAGCAGCTCTTGACGAAAGATGTTGCTTCCAAAGCGGTACAACTCCGAAATTGATCATACGTCCATCTTGCTACTTGTCCATTCCTTCTTGATATCTAGAAACTCTTCTTGTAACCAAAGGCTGTCTACAAAACCCTAGATCTGGCCACAGGTGTCTCCCAAGTCGCATCGCAGCGAATCTATACTAGTCAGTGGTGATAGCGCCCAAAGGTAATGCGTTTATACATTCGAGGCAGCCGAGTAATGCTAATTAGAAACAAGGTAAATGGCGGAGATCTGGACGAAGATGGTGATCCTAAAATATTCGTAGCATGAGTCCGAGTTAGGATCGTGTTAGTGATGGTGTTGGTTTTTCCTTGAAGCATTGGCAAAATGTTTAGTCCAATTAATTCCCTTTACTAGCTACTTAAGTTTTGCACAATGCACTAGCTGGACGTTCTTGCCACTGGTATGGTTGGTGACAACGGTGGACTTATGTCCAACGAGAACCCTAGTCAGACAGCCCTGTTCAGTCTTTGTTGGTTTGGGGAATAGCTTCCTGGACGCTTGATGATCGGTCTGTTGCCCCTTGTTCATCCGTTGTGCCTACGATGAACAAACTTTCCGATAGTTGCTGAATGTATGCTTGCCAACAGCTCCATTCTCAAGCCTTGGTTTTATGTATCCATCTTTAAAGTTTTCGCTGGCAAAGTCGTGGAGATGGTGGCGGAGAATGCGTTTAGGAAGCTTGCGTAGAGCATAGGGGAGACGATACTGGGGAGAATAGCGGAGATAGTGCTAGATGTGGCGATGAAGTGGGTGGTAAAGATGGCGATGGAGAAAAGGAAATTAAGAGTGACGGTGAGGACGGCGAAGTGGATGAAGGAGATCGTGGTAGAGATGTTGATGAAAGATTTATGGAGGTGGAGAAGTGGCGCATATTGCCTTTGGTCGTACCATACCTATGAAACGCCTATAAGCCGAACTTATTCCCATCGATATCCCTCTTCTCTCTTTGCCGTTACCTTTCACCTAACGGCTACCCCTACTTCCTTCCAAACAGTATGATCTGTGACGTACTGTTTTCTTCATGCTGCGTGAGGTTTGGATCTGGCATTTGATCCTCTCCGGTCACCTCCACATCTCGAGCTATGAAATGAGCTCATTGCCGGTATGGAGATCATGCTTCGAGCACACGAGATACACACCCCAGAAGATTTGTAAGTGATGTACGGACCATGCTCTGGAGTCTTGATGGCCTTACTATGACATGAAAAGGGGTTTCTGGTGGCATCCAGGGTCCAGGAAGAATTGGATCTTGAGTACAGTCTGATTCTTTAGATCTTTGTGATGTTGCCGTACCTGCGGCTGGTAGGCCCATGGGAATAGTAGTGACAAGGTTCCAACGAGGGCTATGTAGTTCCGATATTCGTAAGAGACTGAGGCAATGTTGAAATGTAAAGTGGCTCTCTCCTTGAGGTAGGCTGGCTCAGCGTGTAGTGAGCCCATTATATTCTGTCTCCTACTCGTAAGTCCCCCAACCATTAGCCCCAAGGATATACAGAAACCCCTACTCGTAAATTCTGTCGTAAAGTACACTGATGGTTCGATGAATCAGAGACGTCGTAATTATGAGCAGTGCTTTTGGCTGGGACCTTGGGGTTTGGAAGCTGACACTTCAGTTTTGCATGAGAGTATTAGAACGCCGGTAAATAGGGCGATGACGCTGCAGCTCCAATTGCGAACGAGGGAGAAGGAGAAGATTAGCCAGTCATGTAACTTATGTCTACCACCGCTGTCCGATATCGACACGGCCAAGATTCGAACCAAAGAGCCATCACGACCAAAGTCATCCTTGCTCTCAGCCATTACGCTGGAACCTCTCTAGAATGTGAGTGATTCAGATGGCCAACTTACAAAACTTTGACTCGCAAAGTCTTAAGGTACATTGATGCTGGAAGACAAATGAGGTGACTTTAAGATAGGCCTAAATAGAAATTGCTCAAGACGGAGTCGTTGCTTGAAGCCCATGAGACTGGATACTCCCAGAGGGGTTCCTCGTTAGGAAGTGGATGATCTCTTTACCACCTCGATAGAGTGGTTCAAATATGTCAGGAGCTCCCAGGACGCCCTTGTGTGGATGTCCGCTCTTCCTTTCGGGAAGAAAGATCCAGCAGTGTGTTCCGGCCTGTACTGTATCTGGTACTCGGCTTGACCATTGACCATTTGGATGGCCCTGTTGCCGATAAAAGGCATCGGCCAGATTGCCACAGCATCCATAAAAATGGGAGCGGCGGGTCTTACGCCGCTGGGGGTTGGCTCTGAGGAAGCATACCCCAAGAATATGTCGGCAGCCCTCAGCCGCAAGAAATAAAATATGGCGGCCCAAGGGCATGACAGAGCTCCTAATGAACGATTCTCTAGAACACCGTCAGTCTTCGTGGTAGAGATTGGTTAATAGGGCTTACCGCGGTCAGGCTCTCGGCTCCCTGAGAAGGTAGCCCTGCCACTGCCATATTTGCCCTTGGGCCGCCAGATGATTAGCTCTTGGGAGCATAGTCCCAAAGGTTAGAGCTTTGTTTGTTCTGGCCCACCCACCAAAAGGTCGTTCTAGGCCAGTGAGCATAGCCGGTGGGTGAGCCAGAGGGTCAAAGCTTGGATTTGGCTCTATTCTCAGGAGAGTCAGCTGCTTGAGATAGGCCTGACTGCTTGCTATAGATCCCTACCAGAGACTGTGCCTTGGCTTTCGGCCAGGGTTAGGTGTTCAAATAAAAGATTAACCAGGTGAAGAATATTTGGGTGATAGAACTACTTAGAATGACAGCGTTATGATTCTGTCAGATTCCGCATCGCCTGATAAGCCGATGGGACGACTAATCGATGACTCGTCCCAAGTCGTGAATTGGTAGTACTTGTAATCCTCGCTAGCCCGTGATCTGCGAAGCCCTTTGTCTCCCTCCAAGATCACCATCATATAAGTCGCTTATACGCTTACCTTCTGCACGCTCATGTTTGCAAGCTTTTACGTTGCCATCTTGTTGTAGCTCAAGCTCAGACGCAGCTGCTGGTTTGAAACCATACACTGCTGTAGACTTTGTGTGCCTCTTGGGCAGACTCTGTGGCACAAGCTGCCTGGCACCTACCTCAGCACACCCTACGGCAGCTCAACAACCTCATGACCAGACAGTACCTTGCTCTTGGTACACCTTCCTGTGGATGCAGCTTGCATATCAAAGTCTTGTGACATAGCATGTGAGTACTTACCTTGAGTCCAGCTGTCTCAAGCTGTAACGCACCAGCAGTCTCGCCGTCTCTCTATTTTGCTCAACCATTGCTATCTCCCTATTCAGGCTCATAAATATCGATAAGCACTGATGAAACACTAGCATGGCCGATCAGCTTGTAAGGTAGTCAGTCCTGGGCACTCAATAACTGTTGATACTCTCATCATTCCCCACGTTGTACCTTTCCTCTGCATTTCTTGATCTCGTTGTTAGTACTTACATACTCTTGATATCTGTACTGATTCCTGTTTGATTTAGTAGATTCTCTTCAACACAGGCTGCTCAAGCTGGGGATTCTCCTGTAAAGCTTCTGACAAGCCAGTCCACCCCGATCATCCTTTCAAGCTTAGATAGGTTGGGGAACCCGATGGAGCATATAGTGGAGCAGGTGGACGAGAAGGCATTGTGGTACGGACGCTGTAAAAGGCGACCGCGAGGTTAGTTATCCCAGCTGATTCGAAGGCTCGCACATTTCATCGTGGCCGTTTCAAGCCTAGCAGAAAGCTAATCGTCGGAAGAAGATATCTGATGCTGTTGTCCGGTCACCTCCCTCACCTGCCAGCAGTTACTCAGAGCCAATCCAAAGATTAGATAAAGGAAAAGGAAAGGCAACGTCTGACGCAGAAGAAGACTTGAAATCGGAGATTCCAGACGAAACATCAAACAACTATGCAAAAAATAGAGAGAGTGAGAGTACAAGAGAAGCGTGGAAGGAATGGATAGAAGATAAACTGGATGCGGACATCGCGTAAGCGATTGCCCTTAGCCTCATAGATGAACAGCCTGCTTCAGGCACTGTCGGTAAGTCTGGCCAACGATTAATCTTACCCCCCAGCTTCCAACCAATTGACCAATTGACATAGGTCCCTCCCGCATCAAATATCGATACCAGGCAATGTACCCCCATACCGATGACGCCTCTCAAGCTACTCATGAATCTGCGAAAACACTTTTTGAAGACGTAAAAGAACATGGGGAGGAGGCTTCTGTGCCTAGCGTGCTCGAGTACATTGAGAGAACCGAAGACGTCGAAGGGTCGGGACAACCTCGAGAACTGGAGTTAGAAGGTTCGAATGACCTCAATAATCTAACGCCGTTGCCTACCATTGCCCCTTCCTCGGCGCCAACTTGTGGATTTGCCTGAGCAACCAGATTAGGCCGCTCCGCATGGGCGTTTCTGAAAAAGTTGCGTCGATCCGGCAGGAAGCCCACCTAGTTTCCCAAATGCCGTGTAATGCGACTTCGCCGCCTACCGTGTTCTTCGGGTCACTTGCCTGCGACACCTTCGGTGGGAGGGTTGCTCTCCTCTCATCATAAAGAGATATATCGGCTGACTAGTGGGCGTGACAGTACTATGTTGCTAGGATATCTACTCTCCGAATGTCTTTGTCAAATCTCCATTGATCACTTTCCACGCTGTAGCCGGTGAACTCAATTTCTTGGACACTTGGTGCGCTCACTGTGGCTATCTCAGGTCTCACACATGAAGCAAAAAATGTCTGATCTTCTTACTCAAAGGCTAGAGTGCAGTCAAAGAAATTGAAGTAAGTGCGGTGCGTAACGTGTCCTCAGAGAGGGTGATCTGAGATTTTTAGAAACATTAACCGGGAGACTTTGTGTATCCGTTCTCCGCAGTCGAGGATTGAGGGACATTGCACTGCAGCTTGTCACCATGAGATATGTAGATCAACAAAGAATATGTTGCATTCCGCTCACTGTTCAATGCTTGCTGACCGTGATATCCTTTGCTGCAATTTGGTCCTGAGCAAGACCTTAAACTGCTTAACGAGTATGAATCTTCTCCAAGCAGTTTGCCAGACTGTACACTCCCGCATTCGCCTTCCATGTTTCCGCTACAGATCGTACCGTATTTGGAGTGCGAGTAGCCGACCTCGGAGCGTTTCTGTTGAATTACCATTATGCCGCAGCGCCGCAAGTTTGGGCAATTGTGAGGCCTATGGAACACAAGAAGCTCGAAGAAATACTGCACGACTTCCTGCAGCTTCCGAAGACTGGCGAAGAGAGAACCGACGTCGCAATACCTCGCACTTGTCCTTAACCAGCATGCGACAACGTCCTAAAATACAAACCACTGTGCATTCCCGAGGCAACTTTTCCCACCTCTGCGAAGAGGTATTGTCTGGGGAGGGTTTGATCCCTAAGCCAACAATATTTCAGCAGCCCAAGTGGTCAGCAGTATCTATCAGAAAGTACTATGGACGCCGCATAATGCACGGCATCTAGAGCCAACATCCTGGCTGTATGGAATGTTGCCAACGAGATAAAGCTACCCGCTAGGTGAGAAGTCGAGGTGAGGGCTTTTGGGAGCCGTACCTCGATCCACACCATGAGTCACACCATGGGAAACCGTAGCGAAGCTGGGATCAAAGTGACAGAGGTAGCTCAAGAAACGTGGATGGACCGCCTCATGACCCTTACACTCAATGGCCGCCATCGACCGGAGGCTTTGACATCGGGAGAGCTCTGGCAGCTCGATCACACGGATTGCGACTGCGGTGTTCATCAATCAGCATAATAGCCGGGGGACCACTCTTCTATCGTTGTGTGAGGTCCGGAAACACACCATGAAGCCTAAATGCGTTGCTCAATTTTCGGCCGTTGGCGGTGAGAAGGATTCACCAAATTCTGCGCGCGATCCTGCAGGGTTCTCGCTCAAGTCCTATACTATGGAGGGCAATCGGGGGTTAGGTCTTTAAAAATAGTCCCATCTTCTTCCTTCACGATCCTTCCAAATTCCCCATTTTCATTCATCCCACACTTTGTTCCTAGATAGGCGATCGGGTTCGCCAAGGGTGTTCGCAATCGTTCAATACTCAAGAGTGTCAATGTGGCGCCAGGTGAAGGATGGAGGACGAGGGGACAATCCCCAGTCAACGGCATCAATGGTCGCGATCACACCCACCAACCCCCTCACATTGCATCCGAATCTTCTTTCAACCACTTTACAGATCTGGCCCCTTCAGACCTGGCGCGCACACCAGCCAGAGCAATGCCAATGGAGCCACGTCCGCACACTTCACTCCGGAGTCATGGATCCTTCCAACCTGTTTGAGAAGTTATAAGGATAGTGCTTCGATGCGTTAGTGGTGCTGTCTTGGTTGTGTGGAGAATCTATGGGTCCGCAATGAGGTGGACGACAACAGCAATGTGGTGTCGACATACTCTTCTGTCAATTCTGACAGTCTTTATGTGAGCTCTGGCACCACTACTATTGACGCTGCCAAACCCGCCTTCGTGCAACTTGCGGCACACCGCCACCATTCTCCATCCCACCATGTCCAACACGTGAGCCACCATTCTTTCCATCAATGCATGGAGCATCACAGATACGTGTACAAAGAAGGTTTACCTCAATATTATACCTTGGCGCGGTGCCTCGGTGATAATAGGCCGGGAGGCGCGGAATTGGCACGCATGGAGGAGTATAAGAGATCGTATGGGGCAAGCGATTGAAGCTTTCCTTTTTTTTGATAAGTATTCAAGGGGGGGCGTATTGATACCCTAGAAGATTAGATAGAAAGACAGCAGGCAAGCGGCAACATGCCATGCTGCACTTTGGCCTTACATGTCGCTATGTGGGTCCGAAGGGGATCTCAGAGATTAAGCACTGGAAAGGCAACTTCACCATTGATCCTAGGGCGCGGAGTTGCGGATGCAGACTTGTTGTCAAGCCAATCGAGCTTTTTCTATCATAGGATAACTATCGATCTCGTTCCTGCCAAATCCTTGAGTTCTGTCAACCTTTACACTGGCGATGGGAACATCACCAAGAGTGACGCCGACTTCCGTTTCGCCGCCGATGTGACATGGGGCCGCTTACAGCTTTGAGTGATAGTAAGAGAATATTTAATCTCTGCCAACGAGGGATCTCTAGCACAAGGCTGGGGTTCGGGCCGCTCACTCCTAAGAAGAAACGTACCCGAGAGGGCCGGTGGCGGTGGACCAGGAGACTGTTTGCAAGATCACTAAAGCCAAGCGCACCAGACCGCCCGAAGAGCGTCTCGAACGGGCGAATCTAACGGTAGGGTGCGTCTCAAGGATGACTTTCAATGGACTTTACGACCAAGTATCCAAATACTCGCGTGGAACGACGCCGGAATTCCTTGATAAAAAGATGAGAGTGGTCGATCGGGACGTTATGTTTGATGGTTCCGAGTATCTTCCAGGCCAGAAATGGGCCATTGCCAGCACATCCGGGCAGCCCCTCAGAGCAGACCCGTCCGAGCTTCACGAAAGAAATCTACCCTGTGCGTAGCTGCTTCCTTGGTTGACTTCCTGTTCCTCTTTGTTTCCGAGACGGTCATGAATCAACCTGAAGATAAAATCCAAGCCATCACCGCTCTCTCGCTAACAGAAAAAATTGAGGTTCAGGGTACGACTGTTCCCTTTACAAACATTCTCGCCAGCTTCGAGAATCATAAACTTCCCCCACATCCTATTCATATCCAATATGCCCTTTATCAATCCCAGTCCAGGCGTCTTCAATGGGCTTATTCATGGTTTGGCACCCTAGAAAACCAAGGTTGCAGCGATCCTGCTCGGAAATCCGAAGACATACCAGCTATTACTGTCGCCTTCTTTCAAAGACAATTAGAATAGGTCGCCATCTCATGTCCTCGATATCAGCAGCTCTAGAGCATAGGGTTCCTTCAACAACGAAGATCACTTTCTTTATAGCATGGACACCGCTGGCGACACGCAGGCACTGCGTGCCCTAACCCGGCATTTTTGCAACCATCGCGATCTCAAACCCAGCACTTGACATTGCTTGCTCGCTCATTGCAAGATGGCTTAGCAAATATCGGGCCCATGTTGCCCAATCCGGGAAGCCCGCGACGCCGCCATATTCCCCCACATCAAGTGGCGCGGAAGGTGTGTGGTAGGAAATCTTAGTCGGAGTACGAGAGTCACAAGAACAATCGAAGGATACGGCTTCTCGAAGCAGCCAATAGGTCGCCACATGTCACAGCCCGTGGCAATGCGGGAGGCACATGAGTACAGGAACATTGAGAAAGGGCGGCCGGGGGGCTGTTCCCAAGATCGCCAAAGAGCAAGAGCAGGGAGGTAGAACCGGAGGGGGTTATCCTCAAAGGATACTGTGGAAAAACAGCACGTGTAGAGACCAAGAGGCTTTGCAAGATCGCCCAAGGCGAATGTGCTAGACCGTGCCGAGCGAGGACCCTCAGGGGATACCTCTCATTTTGGGAACATGTACAGAAGGGTCTTGTAGATGGTGTTTTGTAGAATAGGTATTTAAGAAATTAAGTCCAGTGTGCAACCATGGTGTTTATTCTTCACGTGATAATTTTCTTTTCTTTTTTGTTTTTCTTTCTGGGACCTTGTGAGGCAAGTGATGTGCCATTGCCAGCAGGCTTTACGGTAGGTGTATAGAACCGGTCAAAGTGTTAAGAGTGAGTGTGTGACGGTTCAGCCTTGTATATGGTCACTTACCAACTTCATCGTTGTCCCCTACCGCACCATCGCGGTACCGTTCGCGGCGTTGGAGACGTCTCTTTTCTTGTTTACAGTTCAATTCTAGGGAGTCTTGTAGTGAGGAACACAAGAAGTGGTGCTTGATCTGAACGCTCGATGAGAGGCGGCTTAGCTTGCTGTTCTGTGTAGATCAAGGCGTTCTGGGCTTACTGGTGCTTAATTTGTTCTTTGAGAGCTTACTGACAGCAGGGGCTTTCACATTCACTCGCAAATTGATCACCTTGAGCCACAAGCTCACGCAAAGTAGCATTGGCCATAGTTACGTCTTCAGTGGTAGAGTAATGATACCTTAAGGGATAGTATGAACATACGCTATGTGGGTTATCTTATACTACCTACATCCGGTTCACCTATTTGCACATGAAGGTGTCACCAGAGGGCGCCCCGAAGAGCTCGCGGTCGTCAAAGTAGCCGAGGTTGTATGGGATGTCGACACATTTCATTCCTCCTGTGGGGCCAACGTGCGGGCAGTGTATCTAAATCACGTCGAGTCAGGACGAAATCCGTGTACTAGGTGATAGTACTGCACTTACCGATGGCCGGATCCTAGCCAGCAAGATATGAATTTCCCGACAGGTCACGCTGTCCGCCCAGATATTGTCATAATCACCGAAGGCCTTGTGCGCCAAGGTGTTCTCGCAGGTGGCCGTGCTGTTGTACTGGGTGTTGGGGCCGGTACAGAGCTGTTGGATGGTACCGCACAAGCCTCCAATCACAGCCTGCTGCTCTGCGGGAGAATATGGAGCGACGGTTGACACGCCGGTCTGGAAGGCGGATGTGTAGAGGCGAATGTTAGGGATCCAGGCTTCGTACTTGGTGACTGCGCCGGCATGGTCGAATTCCCAGAAGGCAATCTATGGGCATGGGTAAGCTGCTATTCTTCAAAGCCGAAGAACGGAAGACACGACACATACCTGCTTCAAGGTGGTAAGGTATTTGCCGTTGTCGGTAGAATTCGGGTTGACAACACTGTTGGTGAAGTACACAGTTGATGCCGCAATGTTTGGGCAACCAGATGTGAACTCGACAACTTGAGCTTTGGTGAAGGCGCCATAGACCGGAGGCAGAGGAATCGGAGCCAATGCGAAAAAGTATTCAGTCGAGTCGTCGAAGCCCGAGAAGTTTCCTACGGGGGTAATCCGGCCAGTGGCATTAGCGGCAAAGAGCCCTGATGGGACGGACGCTGACCCATTGGCGATGAAGGCAAGATTGCTTGGGTAGACGGTCAGGTTGTAAATTTTCGAGACTGTGTCAAAGTTGCGCTTTTGGTACGAATGGTCGTCCTTGTCGTACGCCAACGTCGTGCTAGTGAAGGCAAGGCACAGCGCTACAATGATGGAGAGCCTGAAGGCGATAGCCATGATGTGTGAGAGCTTGTTTTGGAAGGTTTTCATTATCCCAGAGGTAAGAATATCATCAGAGGCAAGTCAAGTGAAGTACTTGTGTCTGTACGGAGGTCATGATGACTCCCAACACCGGTGTCAACGCAGGCGACACATGCGACAGCGCTATGCCACCCCATGCGACACGGGGAATGGTTGGGATCTTGTGAAAGGTCGACGATGGTCTTCCAATAATGAGCAGCCGAAGGGAAGGGGTGCGTATAACTTACATGAGACGGTGAGAAAGCGAAGAAAACATGGAAAGCAGCTAACCGGACGGGGATTGGCTCTAGCTCCATGTAGACTAGTGTTTACCTTAATAGCACCCGGGCGTGCCGGGGCCCGGGGAGGACCTTACCACGCTTACCTCAGCTGAACCATGCCGTCGTGAGGATCAATATCGGGGTGCAGTTGGTAGGGGGTTGGAAAAGTTGAGCCGGGGGTTGGAAAAGATTCTTGGCGTCGGGTTGAACTTTAAAAATGGCATACCTTATGCCCCGCACATCCAAGACCTGGCGTCGTCTATGCATTATTCTAAGCGAGATCACAAATAAATTCACATCTGGTCATCAAAGCCTCGTCTGTGCATATGCGCAGCATCAACTGAGCACAAAGAAACATCGATGAACGACTTGAAGATGAGTGTCGCACTTCGCATATGCCGCGCATAAAACGCACGAGAAAGATCTGATGAGAATAACGTGAGCGATAGCTTGTTGATGAGCATGTCACAAGTTGAGTTCATGATTTCGCATGTTTTGTGCATATGCTAAGCATATGTAGAAGAATCTTCGCTCGTCTTGCTATTCATGATAGAACTATGCGTGATCTGTGATTGTGCTGTTTTCTCGATGCTTCGCTCAAGCTGTGCATATGCACGGCTTCAATACTTCGCTCTTGCAGTTTATCTTCTAGCTACTTTAGCTAAATAATATCAATTCTTGAGCTCATGATTAGCATATGCAGAAAGTTGAGTCGGGGCCGGAACCCAAAAAAAAAGTTCCGGCCCTGGCTCAACTTTTCCAACCCCCACCAACTGTAACCCCAATATGACGTCGAAAGGAAGTAAGATTTGGCGACAACTAAGAACACATCACACCGCACGACTGTGCCGATACCGAACGAGTGCAGATGTCTAGGACATCTCGCTAATCAACACAACCGGAACGAACATGAATCATCAACAATTCCATCCAACACCTACTCGTATCCAACGTCGAAATAGGCTCGGACTCGCCGGATCTATGTTATGACTACAGTACTAGGCTGTCCGCTTTAATCGGACCCATGGAGCGGTGGTGGCAAAGATCCCCCCGCACGCCAACACTCTGAGGAGTACCGTACACAGTACTTTGCTACTACTTTCCAAGATCTTGGCAGCCAGCCGTGTAGAACTTAGCAAGTAAGGTACTTTATATCAAGAGCCCCGTCAACAGCACAGTCTGCCTTGTGCTCTAGAGATGAGGGACGATGTCTATGCCGATGCGGCGCAATTGGCAGCACTGGGCCACAAGGCCGAGCTGCGTCGAACCTTCTCCCCATTGTACTTGTGTCTCGGTCGCGATGGGTTCCTAATACGCCGACTAAACACAACACAGGTCGATGCTTGGCCTAGCTTTCGCGATTTTGAATGTACTGTACTTATCGTGTGGCCTTGAACAAGTTGTCGTTTCTCACAAGTGCTCCAGTCCTGGACAGCATTAGCAGCTAGTCTTTCCTTGGCCTTACCCAGCGGTGGCCCAACTTCCGTCATTTGGGGTGAGTCCTACACAATCAATCAATTCCGGATTGAAAGGCAATTCGGTTGATGGTGTATTAGGCTTGATCACCGCTGGCACTTGCAATCTTTGCTTGGCTGCTTCGCTGGCGGAATTCCTTTCCGCTTATCCTACGTACGCAGTACATCAGCGCTGTTCCACTGTTTTGCTTTACTAAGCCAATCTAGAGCTGGCGGACAGTATCACTGGGTTGCAGGTACTTCGATATCCTGCTAGCAAGTACACCCCCAAAGAAATGCTGACACCGTCTTATAGTTAGCAAGTCACCACCGAGCGGTATCAATGGCTGGAAGCTAATACCCCATAGTCAGTTGGAAGCCGTGGGTTCCGATCCTTTCGTGGATCACAGGCTGGATCAACGTTTCAGGTTGGGTATGATTGTTAACGCTCTTACTCGAATTTCTCGACTGATCCACAGATTGCTCTCGTTGCCTCTGGTGGTCTCCTTGGAAGCCAACTGATTATTGGGATCATCTCTTTCATGAAACCGGTTTGACATACTCATCGCAGCCGCAGACCTCACTAAGCAGTACAGGATTATACACCACAGAGATGGCAACAATTTTTGATATACATTGCATACAATGTTGTAGCGTTCCTAGTCAACGCCTTTTTGACTGATATACTGCCTATCGTCAACAAGGCTGCCTGTACGTCTAAGTCTTCTGGCTTGATCTCTTAGACTACGAGTGTTAAAATCCAAGGCTGACGAAGTCGAATAGTTACTTGGTCTATTACTGGCTTCGTTGTGATATCAATCACTGTACTCGCATGTGCATCCCCAACTTACTCTTCTGGCCAGTGAGTTTTTAGATACAAAAACAGATCCAGGTCTAACAGTAGCAGATTCGTCTTTCGGCAATTCATCAACCAGACTGGATGTAAGTTCTTTGAGTAACCCACAAAGAGGTTGAATAGCCATCGCCTGACTTTTTTAGGGCCGGATGGAATTGCTTGGCTTCTTGGGGTGTGTTAATTAGGCATACATCCATCGTTGTTGGCCATCTCACTGATATCTGACTAGCTTCTCCAAGCGGGCCTTGGACTGACAGGCTTTGTGGGTTACGCTATTCCAGCCTTGTACTTTGCTAATCCTCCATCAGGATGCTGTAGCCCATATGATCGAAGGTCAATACAATCACTACACAAGTCACAGCTCTGCAGGCAAGCTAACCCCGCCCCAGAGATACCCAATGCCTCCGTCCAAGGCCCAAGGATCATGATTGCTTGTGTTGCAATCGGGACATTTACTGGCTTCATCTTTCTGACAGTTCTCCTGCTTGTGGCCGGAAATGTCGACAATATTATCAGTTCCACAGCGGGGCCTCTCCTACAAATATTCTACGATGCGACGCAAAACAATGCTGGGGCTATCTGTCTCTTGATGTATACTCCCTTCCTCTTTGCCTTCAAGCGGTCATGGACTGAACCCACCTCTCCGTCTCTAGTTTCCCGCTCGTCTGTCTTCTTTTCGCCACCACAAGCATCATGACTACGAGCACCCGCATGACCTATGCATTCGCCAGGTAAAGTCCACTATAGGGTCCAAGATCAATTTGGTCCACGCGTATTGAAGCTTGCGCAGAGACGGCGGATTACCAGCCTCCAAGTTCTTCGCGAAAGTGCACCCAAGACTAGACTTACCGCTGAACGCCCTATATTTGACAAACGCATGTGTCATCATCTTTGGATGTATCTTTCTCGGCTCCACCAGGTAAACTCCCTTCTATGTCCAGTTCTCCATTATCCGATTCACTAATCGCCGACTTCATATCAGCGCGTTCAACGCCATCATATCAGCCTCCGTCGTAGCACTCGGTGTCACCTACGCCATTCCGCCCTCCATCAATTGCCTTCGCGGGCGAAAAATGCTTCCTCCTCGACCATTCGTGCTACCAGGGATTCTTGGCTGGATCACCAATGTAATCGGCATATCATACGTCATCGTTACAACGGTTCTCTTTCTCTTTCCGCCGGACCTCCCTGTCACTGGCAGTAACATGAGTACGTCTCTCTTTCTTTCTCCCCTACCCTTCCACCCAAGTCTGCCACTTTCCATTACAACCTCGAGCAGCCCCCGTAATTCATCTTTCAGAACCCTCATGGATGGCTAATTGCTACAGACTACTGTATCGTCGCCTTTACCATTATCCTCATAATCTCCACAATTCAATGGTTCGTCGACGGCCGCAAGAATTTCAAAGGCCCGCGTGTGGATTTAGAGGTGCTGCAGCAAGATATCCCTGCTGAGGGAGTGAACGGGGGGGTAAGGGCTGCGGGCGTCAAGGGAGATTAAAGAGGGGTTTGATTGGTGTGGAATGTTGAAGGAGTTGGTGAGGTGGTGGAGGAGAGGAAATGGAGGGGAATCGATGTGGTCACAAGAAAGATGCGGGAGAGTTTGTGTATAGGTACGCTAACATTGCCGCATACTCTGTTCCATCACAAAATCGATCGACTCCCCTTCTCTTCATTTCCCCTAATTTCAAGGCCTTACATTCCATATCAATCTATCACCAACCCCTCAGTCTCTTTTTTGAAAAATCTAAAGACAGTCTTTCTAAACATGACACTATGTAAGATTGCACAGTATATTCATTTCACTAGATAAGCTAAACATCACTATGTAGTGATGTCTGATGAGAATGTAATTGAGATTGTTGACAGGCGAAAATGTGAATGTAAAAGAAAGAAAGATTGAGACAGATGAGATGTATTTGAATCGTAATTCTCATCTCATCTTTGATTGTACTAGCGTCAAAAACAAAAAAAAGGAACGCTGTTGTGCGATAATAATCTTGACGTCGCTTTGTTTTACGTCGTTCAGCTCGATGTAGGGTAGGTTCAGACCTAAGCTTGGTCTTTAGCTGGTCTCTTCTTCTTTCGTGGCCATCGAATGTTCTGACTAGTTGGGTAGTTAGATCTGTTGGGAGGGAGATTCTCAGTCAAGTGCCCAGTGCGTGGTACAAACTGCTTCAAGTCATCTTCATGAAAGGAACCTCTGATCTTGTTCCCGTTGAGCTGTTCCAGTGTAAAAGATGTTGAATGAGTACCCTCATAACCTCTGACTCTAAAAGGTCCTCGCCACCTTTCTTCCATTTTGCTCCCGCTTTTCTGATGAAGCATTGCCAGGACCGGGGGGTTGGAAAAGTTGAGCCGGAATCGGGGTTACAGTTTTGGAAAACATATGCTAGCCATGAGTTCAAAATTATTCCAACACCAGCTCAGCTTTCTGCATATGCAAATCATGGGCTGAAGAAGTAGTAACATTCTCTAGCTAAAGAAGCCAAGAAACGCCGTGCATATGCACGGCTTGAGAGCGAACCCCCCAGAACAGAACAACCACAGGCCACCACGGATCTACTTGGCGGCCAGACGAGCGGAATTACGCTTGCGAACAGTGTTGGCAGTTGCGTTGATGTCTATACGATGTGTTAGCAGAGCATATGCGAAGTTTGTGCTATGCTTACCTTTACCTTTACCCTTTGCACCACCACGAGAAGCTTTTTTGGCGCGCTTATTTGGTTGGGGGCCTGAGAATCGTGTTAGCGGAGCATATGCGAGACACATGGTGTACATACGTGAAGCAGGCGACGGGGAGGACGAGCGAGAACGAGGTGGGGGTTCAGGCCCGGCCTGTCATAAGGTTAGCATATGCCAAGCATCTTCTGAGCAAGGCTTTACCTTTCGCTTTCGTCCAGATAGGGTGGCTGCAGAAGGCTGACTTTTGGTTCGCATATGCTCGGAGGATGCCTTGCTTGACTCGGAGGGTCCCGAAGACAGCGAGCTGCTGTCAACAGACTGAGCGTTGATCTTGAATGCGAAGAGAACGACGAGCGCAGATCTGACATATGTCAGAGCTTTGCTGAACGTTCTTTTTCGTGAAGGCTTGAAGAGATCATGCTTGATATAATAAGTATATATATATAATAGATAAATGATGATATATGGCAAATTGAAACACAGCATATGCTCTACTTACATCACAGTGAAACCGAGTGTCATATGTGGCAGCAAATGCTGCATCGCTGTCACTATTGAGCATTAGCTTTGCATATGCAAGGTATAGGTAGAACTTACGTCAACTTCTCGCAATGTCTGACATAGTTACGCTGTGAGTGAAATCGTCAGTTGCTAGCTCTCTCCTCATTATCTTCTCTCATCACTGCTTGATTTGCAATGCATTCTCAAAATAGTCTCGTTCTCACTTTTGATTGATTCATTCGCGAAGATTGCAAATTCTTGTATTCTGTTCTGTCTTCTATCGCTTAATAGATCAAAAACGTTGACGTCTAAATGTTTTACAATCACGAAGTAATTCTTCAACATACATTTTATGTAGTACGAAAATGCTATGAGATTGATCTCATGATTCGATCTTAATGTCATGATGATGACATAGTGTAATAAGTTCTGTCGTATCAACTGTTGCAACATGATGTACATGAAGATTCGAAGTCAATCATGTCTTGTGATGTTCAGATCGTTTCTGTCACGATCCTAGCCTTGCCAGGCTCAGCCTTCTAGCCTTACCAGGCCTATCCTCGCTCCGTCACCTTGACTAGTCCCTATTGGGCCTAGCGTCGGCTGAGGAACACACATATGTAGCCAGCTTCTTTCCCGTAGCTACCTTTCTTCCTTAGCATTTATCTACTCGTTACATTACACCCATATGACTCGCTCTATGCTGGCCCCTAACATTAGATAAATGCTCACCATCTACTATCCTGCTATCGACGAATAGACGATACGAAACAACCTATTCAGTAAGGAAAATTTGCAAGGGATTCTTCAAATTTGCACCACCATTTTAGGC